>WNGQ01008155.1_pt1 | contig 10011 bp, 11 predicted proteins | sample 5407661 | NCBI WGS metagenome assembly WNGQ01 (sample SAMN13153382, study PRJNA577476) | soil metagenome | isolation source: 60 cm soil or saprolite under Garry oak tree replicate 2 | place: USA:California | collected 2016-06-15 | reverse complement strand
CACCGGCCTCACCGCTCCCTGCACGCAGCCGCGCCGCTGAAACCTCTACCCGAACCGGTCGATCTCGGCCGGTACCGCGTCCGAAGGCAGACTCAGACCGGTTGCCTGATCAACGAATACCGCCTGGTCGCATGACGTGGACGAGGTTTTCGGCACGCACAGGCAGCTGTTCTGTTTCCGAGGAGGTGGGACGCTGCTGGTGCCGCGCCTGGGGCACCTCTGCGGGAATCTTCACTGGGCGGGTCATCCGGGGACCCTTGAGCAGGGGCTGCCTGTGCCGTGCGGCGTCCCCGTAGGGGGTTCCGTTTCTGGGGCGCCGGTTGTCGCCGCCGGGCGAACTACTGGTTCGCCCGGCGTGCCTGCCCGGTGTGCGTTTGCATCCAGTCGCCGAGCTCGCGGTGTAGCTGTCGTGATCCTTCCAGGGCACCGGTCATCTGGAAGAAGCCGTGGATCATCCCGGGATAGCGCCGCAGCTCGACCATTACACCGGCTTCGCGCAGGTTCTTGGCGTGGTGTTCGCCCTCATCGCGTAGCGGATCGCATTGTGCGGTCACCACTAGCGTGGCGGGCAGCTTGCCCAGGTCGCGGTCAAACAGGGGCGACGCCCAGGACGTCCGCCGGTCGATGCCCGGGGGAAGGTATTGATCGAAGTACCATCGTGACTTCTCGCTCGAGAAACCGTAGCCTGTGGCGAACTCCTCGTAGGACGCTGAGATCCCGGTCGCATCTAGCATCGGATAGATGAGCACCTGAAAAGATGGAGGCGTGCCGCCGCGTGTCAGTTCATGGGTGATGGTGGCCGCGAGGTTGCCACCGGAACTGTCGCCGGCTACGGCGGGCGGTTCCGGGGACGCGCCGAGCCCGGCTACCCTGGCGTTGAGCCATCGCGCGACGGCGAGCCCGTCCTCAAGGGCTGCGGGGAACGGGTGCTCCGGGGCTAGCCGGCACTCTGGGGCCACGATCAGGCAGCCGCTGGCTAGGGCCAGCTCGCGCAAAGGCGCGTCGTAGCCCTGGCGGCCGATCACGAAGCCGCCGCCGTGCAGGAACAGGACGGGATGCAGCCGTCCCGGGCCGGGCCGGTACACGCGAACGGACAGCGGGCCCGCTGGGCCTATGACCTCGACGTCTTCGACGCTATGCAGCGCACCAGGAGTCCTCTGCAGCGCGAGCACACCACAGTCGTCATCGCGCACAGCCTCCGCAGTCAGCTCGCTGACGGGCACGTCCGGGCTGATCGCCCAGCGAGTGAGAAGCTCGCGGACATCCGGATCAACCTCGATCACGTCTAGCAGTCTAAGCTGCATCTCTCAGCTCACCAGAACCCGCAGATGCCAGGCGTCGCCCGGCACGGGCCGCGCAACCGGGCCACTTGATCACCGGCCTGCGGGACGGTCTAGCCGGCTAACCTGGCTGCGTCGAAGCGGATGGACATGATCACACTATGGGTGTTCGCCGAGCGCGGCGTGTTCGCGATCGAGGACCCTGATTTCATGGCCAACCGGCTCTACGCGCAGGTGCTCGGCTCGATGCATCTCGCGCGGGGTGGGCGTCGGCGTGCGCGAGTCCGCACCCGGCGTCGCGGAGATCTTCGAGCTGGATCCCGAGCGGGTGCGTGAAGCATGCGTGCAGGACGCGCTCGCGCTCGCGCGGATTACCGAAGGGCGTCGGCGTGAACGCGATGAAGCCCAAGCGCGTCATGATCCATGGCCGGCCGCTTGCCTGCGTCGAGGCGGGCAGCGGCCCCGTGCTGCTCCTGATCCATGGGATGGCGGGCAATATCGGGAACTGGCAGGAGGTGATCGAGCCGCTGGCGCGCCACCACACTGTCGTTGCGCCCGACCTTCCGGGCCACGGTGCCTCGGCGCCCGGTGCTGGCGATTACTCGCTCGGGGCGCTCGCCGCTGGCCTGCGCGACCTGCTCGTGGTGCTCGGCCACGAACGTGCGACGCTCGTGGGGCATTCGTTCGGCGGCGGGATCGCCATGCAGTTCGCCTATCAGTTCCCCGAGATCACCGAGCGCCTGGTGCTTGTCTCCAGCGGCGGCCTGGGTCCGGAGGTCAGCCCGGTCCTGCGCGCCGCGGCGCTCCCTGGCGCTGATCTGTTCATCGCCGCCACCGCCACCGCGGGACGCTCCGTGGGAGCCGCGCTCGCGCGCCGCCTGGCGGCTGTCGGGCTGCGGCCGGCCACGGACATCGCCGAGGTCGCTCGCGGCTACGCGTCGCTTGCCGACCCCAGCCGCCGAGCCGCCTTCCTCGCCACGCTGCGCTCGGTCATCGGCATAGGCGGTCAGCGCGTCCACGCCGGCGACCGGCTCTACCTCGCCGAGGGCATCCCCGTCCTCATCATGTGGGGCGCGCGCGACCCGATCATCCCCGTCCGCCACGGCGAGCACGCCCACCGGGCCATCCCCGGCAGCCGCCTGGAGATCTTCGACCGGGCCGGCCACCTGCCGCAACTCGAGGCACCGGGGCGCTTCGTCGCGGTGCTCGAGCGGTTCCTCAAGCAGACCGAGCCGGCGCAGTTCGACGCCAGGGAATGGCGCGCCCGGTTCCGGTCCCCCGCCGACGGGGACTAGATGGCGCGGATCGGCGCGCAGGAGACGGTGCGCGTGGCCGCTGTCGCACCGGCAACGGCGAAGCGGCCGACGTGTACACCGGGCACAAGCTGGCCCCGTCACGCTCACCGCCCCGAAGCGCGCGGGATCAGCACCGTGCCGTGCCCGCAGACCTGCTCACCGGAAGCCCGGGACGCCGTGCAGCTTCGCTGGCTGCATCCAGGAACGCGGCCCGGCCCGCGCTGCGCCGCACAGTGCTGGGACACCAATCCCGGGCAGCCTCGCGCTTGCGTCACGAGGGAAGGCCTGGCAGCCGCGGGAGCGTGGCCGGGGGTCCCGCAGCAAGCGTTCCGCGGCGACGAGCCTGACGCGGACAGCGGTGGCCCGAGACCATCACATCAGGAGCAGATGACATGAGAACTCCCCGGGCCAAGCGCAAGGAAGATCCCGCGTGATCCCGGAAACGACTACACGGCCGACCCGGCTGAGGGCGCCGGACTTTCCTGCGCGAGCAGACGGACATGGGCCTTGAACACATCTCCCACTACTCCGGGCACCTCCCAGTCGGGCTGAGGCCCGAAAGGCTGGGCTAGCCCGGCCCCAGCAATGACGAGACACCCTCAGACGACCAGGCCCGTCACACGATGTCACGATCCAACAGAAGACCCGAACCCACCCACTGACCGAGGGCGCTCCACAGTCTCCCTGCCGAGTATGCGCTGCAAGTCGATGATGAATCTGCAACACCCAGGGCGCACCGAACGTCCTGTTAGGGGCGCCATTCGCGCGGGTGTCACTGTTGGATGTCTGTTCTGGTTCGGGTTGGTCTGGCGGGCGGGTCGGGTCTCTGGTTCGGGTGGGTGGCCTGGCCGCGGGAGACGACGGTGCGGAGGTTACGGAGTGCCGTGATGTCGGTCGTCGGATCGCCGTCGACGAGGAGCAGGTCGGCGTCGAGTCCGGTCCGCAGTCGGCCCGTGCGGTCCGCCAGGCCGCAGGCGCGGGCGGCGAGCCCGGTAGCCGATGCGAGCGCGGTCGTCGGGGGAACGCCGGCAACGGCGAGCTCGATGACCGCGAGCGGGAGCGTGCCGTGTGCTTTGAGCGGATGGATGCCCGAGTCGACGCCGCTGACGAGAGTCACGCCGCCGCGGTGTAGCTCACCGACCTGAGCCAGCCGTTGCTCGAGGGTGACGCCGCTGCGCTTGACCGCTGCCGCCATCGCCGGCGGCAGCGGCCCGGCCATCTGGCTCATGTCGTGGCCCAGCGTCGGGCAGACCGCAATGCCGGCCGCGGCGATCGCGCTGGCGAGCTCCGGTGGCGTGTGCATGCCCCGCTCGCTCATGCAGCTGCAGTGCTCGATGCCGTCCACGCCGGCGGTGACGCACTGCTGCACGGCCGCGAGCGCGTGCGCGTGCGCCGTGACGGGCAGCCCGAGCCGGTGGGCCTCGTCGACGACGGCTACGAGCTCTTCGAGCCAGTACTGACAGGCGCGGATATCGGTGCCGGCCGTCATCACGCCACCGCTCGTCATTATCTTGACGAGGTCGGCGCCGCGGTCGGCGCGTTCCCGGACGGCCCGGCGCAGCTCGCCTACGCCGCTCGCCTCGCCGCCCATGCTCGCGCAGTGACCGCCCGCGCTGGTGATCGGTGGTCCGGCGGCGACGACGGTCGGCCCGTCGGGCCGTTTGCGATGCCGGTCGACGACGGCCCACCGGTGATCGCCGAGGTCCCGTACCGCCGTTACGCCGGCGGCGAGCTGCGCCGTGAGCGCTGCCTCGACGGCTTCGTCGAGGTCGTCCGGGCTCAGGCGGGGCAGCCGGTCCAGTGCATCGGGCTGGCCGTTGCCGCACAGATGGCTATGGGCGTCGATGAGGCCGGGAAGCATGGTGGTGCCCGGGAGGTAGGTCACCTGCCAGCCGTCCGGGGCCGGCGCGGAACCCGGCTCCATGCCGATAATGACACCGTCCTCGACGAGCACCAGGGCGCCGCCGGTGATCGTCTGCTCGCCATCGAACGCGATGTCCGCGCGGTACCCAAGCTTCCCGTGTGCCATACGCCAGGACGGTACTACGATAGTAGTCTCTGGAACAACTATTGCAGTTTATTGGACTAGTATCGTAGTCTGCGAGCATGGCGGGCCGACGCGAGGAGCTCCTTGATGCCGCGATCACCGTGCTCGGCGACCGCGGCATCCACGCGCTGACCCACCGCGCCGTGGATACCGCCGCCGGCTTGCCGGCGGGCTCCGCATCCAACCACTTCCGCACCCGCGACGCATTGCTTGACGCGGTCGTGGAGCGGTTCGCCGCCCGTGAGCGGGCTATCTGGGAGGACATCGCGATCCGGCTGTACCCCGCGACGCCGCAGGAACTGGCCCAGGCCCTGACTCTCGCCGCCCAGGCCGCGACCGGACCGCATCGCGCAGTGAGCCTGGCCCGGTACGCGATCCTCGTCGAGGCCGGCATCCACCCCCCGCTCCGCGCACAGCTGACCGCCACCGGCGCCCGGGTCAACGCCTGGTTCATGAACTGGCTGCGCATCGCCGGCTCCACCGATCCCGAGCGCGACGCGCCGATCATCATGAACCACTGGACCGGCCTCATCCTGCACCAGCTGGCCAACCCGGACCCGGCGTTCAACCCGTCCGAACAGATCACGGCGATCGTCACGACCGTCGTCCGGCCATACTCCGCGGAGGTACCGTCGTGACCAGCAAACCAGTCTCCAGCGCCGTCGCCATGAACCGCGACCAGATCTGGCAGGCGATCGACGCGCAGCGAACGAGCCTGGCCGACCTGCTCGAACAGCTCGCCGACGAGGAGTGGCTCCAGCCGTCGCTGTGCGCGGGCTGGACCGTGCGGGACGTCGCCGCGCACCTGACCCTCCAGCAGCTCGGTCCCGGCGCCACGCTCGGCATGATGCTCAGATGGCAGGGCAGCCTCGACCGCACCATCCAGCACGTCGCCCGCCTCCGCGCCGTCACACTGACCACCCGGCAGATCATCGCCGAGATCCGGGGCACGACCGGCTCACGGCGGCACACCTTCGGCGTCACCTACCTGGAAACCCTCACCGACATCCTCGTGCACAGCCAGGACATCGCGCTGCCCCTCGGCCGCCGCTTCGGTATACCGCCGGATGCCGCGGCGGTCGCGGCCAGCCGGGTGTTGTCGATGCGCTGGCCGCCGCCGCTTCCCTCGGCACGGAAAATGGCGGGGGTCCGGCTCAGCGCCACGGATACGTCGTGGTCCGCCGGCGACGGCCCGGAGGTCCGGGCGCCGATGGCCGCGCTTCTCCTGGTCTGCTGCGGTCGCCTCGCCGCCCTGCCGCAACTGTCCGGCGAAGCAGCCCCCGATCTCGCCGCCCGCCTATCGACACCCACACCCGCATGACATGCCGCCCACGTCCGGCGCCTCAGTCACCGAAAGACCTGCAACACGCATCTGGTCGATCAGCGTGCGCCTTCGCTCTCGCCGGCAACTCCAGCGACCGACATGATCAGCACCCGCGCGAAATGGCCGGTTCTGTGACCAATCAAGCAGCGTGGAATCCAGCTACTTACCCGATCAGGCGGCTCGGTGAGCGTTCTCCCTGACCCTCCCAGTCACTCAGTGTGATGTACCGGTGATGAGCCTCTGGGTCAGCCTCAGGAGGGTCCGGCACGGCTGGTTCCCTTGAGGCCTGCGCTGGCCACTGCCCGAGGTGCTCGTCGATGCGGCACCCAGCCGCGGAGGCAGGCTGCATCAGGCCGAAGCCGGCGCCCGATATGCGGCATGAGAGTGGGCAGGGTGCGCGGGCGCTGACATACTCGGGCCATGCCGGAATTGCCCGAGCTGAATTGCTCACTTCTCGTCCGGACGGATTTCACCAGCGACGACGCCTGGCGAGAGGTGCGCGATCAGGCACTGCGAGAGAATGAGGAAGGCTTCCGGGCCTACCTGGAGCCGGTCAGCGATCCTGCGTTCGACGGTGCCAGCTGGGAGGAGGTCAAGGCGGCAGTACCCGCTAACGAAGACGGCGCTTCGGTGCTCTTCATCGCCGACAGCACGACGCTCACCCGGCCGGATCATCCGGTGCTGGTCGTGGATCTGCTGGACGACGGCAGGCGCCCGTTCCGGTGCATCCCTCCGGAACTATGGGGCATCGACAACAACCTGAACATCGCCAACATGGACTGGGCGGAATTCGCGGACGCGGTCGACGGAAGCGGTGTGTTCCGCGGCTTCCCCCCGTAGCCTCCTGCGGGTCACCAGCTCGCCAGTGACCGCCCAGCGGCATAGCGGACACCCGGCGCGCTACCGGTTGAGGATCTGCTCCCTCAGGATGTCTGCGTGCCCGCCGTGCTGGGCGAGTTCGCGCAGTACGTGGAGGTACACCCAGCGCAGCGGGAGCGGGCCGCGCCGGTAGCCGTAGACCTTGTCGTCCAGCCCCAGGGATGACGTCGCGCGCCGTGATGACTCGCATGCCTCGCGGTGTGCTTGCTGGACGCTGGCGATGGTGTCGCCGTCATGGAGAATGAACGACTCGCCCGAGGCCGCCGGGATACCGATCTCAGCACGTGACCGGCATGTGACAGCTTCGTCGAACCAGACCTTCTCAACGAAGGTCGCGTGCTTCACCAGGCCCAGCAAGGTGGTCAGGGAAGGCACCAGCGACTGGCGCGCCTGCTCCTCCGTCAGTCGGTCCAGGCAGCGATTGAGCTGGCCGCGGTGCTCGTCGAGGAACGCCTCGAACTGGGCCCGGGCTGGCTGATTGATGACATCCTCAGCGAACGTCCCTGGAAAGGAGGGCATAAGCGAAGCATCTCAGAAACGCCGGCGGGACCCGTGCAAGGGCCGGTGAAGGCAGCGGTGCCAGCCGCCGGCCGTGCTTCAGGCGCTCAGCCGGAACTGCAGCGGCTCACCGGTCTCGACCAGGCTCTTGAGGCTGGACAAGTCATCGGCCAGCCGGGCGTGATGACCGTCAGCAGCGACCCGCCGGGATCAAGCCCCCGGTGATGGACCGTCAGCCGTGTCACCTGGCCCACCGCGACAAGATCGAACCGCACGACCGATACGCACCCGCCGTTGATCTCGAGGTAATCGGCCAGCAGCCACTCACAGGTCAGCCGCCGCGGATCTTCCTCCCCGGCCGGGCCGGACGACATGCCGGACAGCCAGCCCGGTACCAGGGCAGGGTCAGCCAGGGCCTGGCAGACCCGCGGCGGCGCGGCGCGCAGGCAGATACCGAAGGCCAGGCTCGTCATAGCGGGCACCACCGCTGACGGCACCCGGAGCACGACAACGTCCTCATGCCCCTCCAGCGCCGGGGATCGTCTCTCATGTCACACCGGCGGGCAGGGCCACCGCCCCTCAGCCCGGCTCCCTCCGGCAACCGGCACACAGCAGCCGATCCGGCACCGCCTCTCAAGCTGGCCGCTGACCCCGCCACTAGATGCAGAACAGTCGTTACCGGTTGCCGCCAGCCCTTCGAGAACCGATCTCAAGATCGCTCCAGATAACCAGCGGATACGCGTAGCCGAGTGCCGACCGGCATCTACTACGGTGAGTGACGATCGTAAAGGCCTGTCACCATTACGGATCACCCGCGCCTGACGCGCAGCGGCCATCACTTCGTACACCTCGCCTGGAGTCGGACACCGTCGCATCGGCGGTCACGACTATGTAGCGGTGTGCGGCACGCGGTTCCTGGCGATGAGTTCGCGGCGCGCGTACCGTCATACCGGCATGACGTACGCACTGGTGAATGGCCTGCAGCTCTACTACGAGATCCGCGGCAGCGGGAGGCCGCTGGTGCTGCTCCACGGTGGCCTGCTGACCATCGACCTCAATTTCGGGCCGTTGCTCGAGCCCCTCGCGGCGAGCAGGCAGGTGATCGCGGTGGAGTTCCAGGGCCACGGGCACACCGCTGCCACCGGCCGCCCGATGACGATCGAGGCGCTGGCCGGTGACGTCGTGGCGCTGCTGGATCATCTGGGAATCGCCGAGGCCGATCTGTTCGGCCTCAGCCTCGGCGGTCTCGTCGCCTGTACTGTGGCGCTCGGCGCGCCCGACCGGGTCGGCAAGCTGATCGTCGCCTCGGCGGATGCCCACCGCCCGCCGGGCCGGGAGAGCGCGCCACTCGGCGAGGACCGGTTGCCGACGCTGGCCGACTTCCAGTCGTGGCGCGACGCCTACGATGCGGTTGCTCCCGACCCCGCGTACTTCGACGAGCTCGCGGCCAAGACCTCGGCAATGGTGCACGAGTTCCCCGGATGGACCGACGAGCTGCGATCACTGCGGATGCCGACCTTGCTGATCTTCGGCGACCGCGACTTCTCGCCATTGCCTGACGTGGTGGAGATGTTCGGCCTCTTGCCGGACGCGCAACTCGCCGTGCTCCCGGGGACCACGCACGTCGGCGTGACCCGGCGGCCCGGCGAAGTGCTCGCGTTGATCACGCCGTTCCTCGATGCATGCTAAAAGCGGATACTTGCGCACAGTGCTCGACTAGAACCGGTCACGCAGCGTCATGCAGCCAGAAGACCGACGGGTCGACGGATCGCCGAATCGGCGTATGGACCGTCATGCGAGTGGCGCGGCAGACCATGCACATATCAACCGATCCGGCACTTCTGGTGTATGGCCACTTACTTAGCGCGGCTAACTGTATGAGGATAATCGAGGATGACCGCGACCAGGCTCTGGGAGAACGACGAGGATCGCTGCACAGTACCGGGTCGTCACTCAGCCATGCCAAGGGCAGCTCGCAAGCCAGCCTCGACGCGGCGCATGGCGGGTGTCGTAATCGCGCCGACATCCGCCCGTACTTCGTCGTCGTAGATCGTCTCGATATCGTCACAGGAAACCCAGCCAGCCATTATTTCCCCTGGCCCCAGCGGCACCATCGCCGGACGCTCGGCCCTGGGCGGTGTGGTAGTCAGCCGGGCTGCGAGTACTTGCTCGAACGCCCGGTTGCGCCGGTTGTTCGATACGACCAGGAAGAACTTGTCTTCGCCGATGTGGGTGAGATGAGCACGGTAGATACGCCCGCGCAGCATGTCTGTCATGACGGAGGACCATTAGTCCTCGTCAGCCCAGGCGGGCCGCCTGCGCCGCGCAATCCGGCGAGTCTCCTCTGCCTCGCCGCTGGCAAGCCTGTCAGCAGCTGCGCTGACGTATGCGAGTTCTTCGGCCTTCTCCCGGATGGCACGCAGCCCTGCGCTGAAGATCATATGCAAGAGCGCAGCCTCAGTGACTCCCTCTACCACGACGACGCCAGCAAGGTCAGAGAGCGCCTCACGCTCAGGGGTCTGCCCTCGAAGACGTTCCAGGTCGGCAAGATCGCGCTCAGTGAGCGGCAGGCTCTTGCGGGCCTTGGCTGGCTGGTTGAGTCTGGTGACCATCGTATCCCGCTCCCGGCTGCTGCACTCTATGCATATAACTATACCGCACTATACGCTGCACTACTGTGTGCACAGC
>WNGQ01026613.1_pt1 | contig 10012 bp, 8 predicted proteins | sample 5407661 | NCBI WGS metagenome assembly WNGQ01 (sample SAMN13153382, study PRJNA577476) | soil metagenome | isolation source: 60 cm soil or saprolite under Garry oak tree replicate 2 | place: USA:California | collected 2016-06-15 | reverse complement strand
GCGCGGCGCTCGGCATGTCGGCCGGCGCGGTCCGGGTGGCGCAGCACCGGGCGCTGGGCAGGTTGCGCGCGATCGCGGTCGAGCAGCGCTACGGCAGCAGCGCCTAGCGTGGCCGGGCGGCGCCTGCCCCGCTTAGCCTGGCCGGGCGGGGCCAGCCCCGCTTAGCCTGGCCGGGCGGCGCCTGCCGCGAACCCGCGGCCGCTACGCGGCTGGCTGGTCGAGTCGGCGTGACTCCCTGGCCGCCCAGAACAGTGAACCGGCGGCCAGGACGGCGACCGAGCCGATCACCAGCGTGGGCCCGGTGCCCGCGTGCAGGAACGCGGCCGCGCCGGCGAACCCGCCGAGCAGCATCGCCGCCACGGCGGCGACCCGGCGTGGGGCCTGGGCGTTGCCGCCGAGTGCCGAGTCGGCCGCGAGGCCGGTCAGCGTCATAGTCAGCACGGTCGTGGTCAGGTCGGGCACGGCGAGCCGTCTGATGGTCGCGTTGCGCACGCCCATCCCGAACGCGAGCACGGCGATGATCGTGAACCGGGCCCAGCCGGCCGGCACCGCGGCCGCGCCGAAGGCGACGGCCGCCGCGATCCCCGTGGACACGGCCTCGGTCGCCATCGCCACGGCCAGCAGCCGGCGCCGCGAGGCAAGCAGCTTCGCGGCCCGCCCGGCGGCTGCGGCCCCGAGCAGGAACGCGCCGAGCGAGGTCAGGCAGGCCGGTGCCGAGAATCCCGAGGCGCCGGCCGCCGCGAAGCCGAGCAGCACCACGTTGCCGGTCATGTTCGCGGTGAAGACATGGCCGAGTCCCAGGTAGCTGACCGCGTCGACCAGCCCGCTGATCACGGTCAGCACGAGCAGGGTCCCGACCAGCAGCCTGCCCGGGCCGGCGGGCGCGGCGGCGGCGGTCATCAGGGCAGGCGCACGCTGCCGTCGGCCAGTAGCGTCCAGCCCGGATTGTGCGCGACCTCCCACGGGTGCCCGTCCGGGTCGACGAACACTCCCGAGTAGCCGCCCCAGAAGGTCTCCTCAGGCTCCCGCCCGATCCGGGCACCGGCCGCCCTGGCCTCCTCGATCACGGCGTCGACGGCGGCGGGCGAGGTCACGTTGTAGGCCAGCGTCACGCCGCCCCAGCCGCCGGAGTCGGTGACGGCGCTGTCGTGGGCCAGCATCGCCCGGTCCCACAGCCCGAGCACCATCCCGCCCACCTGGAAGAACACGACGTCGTCCGCGGGCGAGGTGGCCGGCGCCCAGCCAAGCGCCATGTAGAACCGCCTGGCCAGCGACAGGTCGCTGACGCCCAGCGTGATCACGCTCACTCGCTGCTCCACCGGCTCACTGTAGCCTTCCGCGGGCCACGACCGGCATCGGGTAATCCGGTTGGCAGGCGGGCGCCGGACCCCGCAAGCTTGATGCATGCCCGACGCCCCGGACGGCTCCCGCGACGCGTCCTCCGGCAACCCGGCGGCCGCCGGCCCGCGCGAGTACGCGGCGCGGCTGACCGCCGAGATGGCCGCGCTGCTCGGCCCGGCGCTGGCGGGCGCATACCTGCACGGTTCGGCCGCGCTCGGCGGCTGGGTCGCGCAGCGTAGCGACGTCGACGTCCTGTTCGTCGTCGCGGACGACGTGACCGGCGAGGCCGTGGCGGCGGCGGGCGACCTGCTGGCGTGGTCGGCCGGCTGCCCGGGCCGCGGCCTGGAGTGCAGCGTCGTGACCGCCGGCCAGGCCGGGCGGCCCGCGCCGCCGTGGCCGTTCGTCCTGCACCTGGGCTTGCGCGACGGCGCCCCCGCGCTGCACCGCGGGTCCAGCGTGCCGGGCGACGCCGACCTGCTGATGCACTACGCGGTCTGCCGGGCGGTCGGGATCACGCTGGCCGGGCCGTCCCCGGCGGATGCCGTCGGCCAGGTCGCCAGGCCGGTGATCCTGGATTACCTCGCCGGCGAGCTGGCCTGGGGGCTGGCGAACGCGCCGGAGTGCTACGCGGTGCTGAACGCCTGCCGGGCGCTGGTGTACCTGGACGAGGACCGTATCGTCTCCAAGGTCGCGGGCGGGCTGGCGGCACTCGAGCGCGGCAGCGGGCCGCCCGGCCTGGTCAGGCGTGCGCTCGACCAGCAGCGCGGGCGAGTTCCCGAACAGCCACCAGGACCGGACGCGGCCGCGTTCGTCCGCAAGGTGTCAGCCGTCCTGACCGGCCATAACTAGGATGGACTGATGCCAGGCCACCAGCATCTCGGAGTGACATGACCGACGACGCCAAGTTCGGCCCTCCCGCCCTGACCTTCGACGATGTGCTGCTACTGCCAGCTCACTCGCAGCTCCTGCCCAGCGAGGCCGACACCACCGGGCGGCTGACCCGCCGGGTCAGGCTGCGCGTGCCGCTGTTGTCCTCGGCCATGGACACCGTCACCGAGTCGACCATGGCGGTCGCGATGGCCAGGCAGGGCGGCGTGGGTGTGCTGCACCGCAACATGTCGATCGACGAGCAGGCGCACCAGGTCGACATCGTCAAGCGCTCGGAGGCCGGGATGATCACCAACCCGGTCACGTGCGGTCCCGACGCCACGATCAGCGAGGTCGAGGAGCTGTGCGCCAGGTACCGGATCTCCGGCCTGCCCGTGGTATCCCCCGACGACCTGCTGCTCGGGATCATCACCAACCGGGACATCAGGTTCGAGCAGGACCACAGCCGCCGCGCGGTCGAGCTGATGACGCCGATGCCGCTGGTGACGGCGCCCGTCGGGGTGTCGCGCGAGCAGGCGCTGCGGCTGTTGTCGGAGAACAAGGTCGAGAAGCTGCCGCTGGTGGACGCTCAGGGACTGCTCCGCGGGCTGATCACGGTCAAGGACTTCACGAAAAGCGAGAAGTTCCCTTACGCAACGAAGGACGCACAAGGCCGCCTCATGGCCGGCGGCGCGGTGGGAGTCGGCGAGGACGCCAAGCGGCGGGCTCAGGCGCTGATCGACGCCGGTGCCGACTTCCTGGTCGTCGACACCGCGCACGGCCACGCCCAGGCGGTGCTCAACATGGTGGCGCAGCTCAAGGCCAACGCCAGGGTCGATGTGGTCGGCGGCAACGTGGCGACCAGGGCGGGGGCTCAGGCGCTGCTCGACGCCGGCGCCGACGCGATCAAGGTCGGGGTCGGCCCGGGGTCGATCTGCACGACCCGGGTGGTGGCCGGGGTGGGCGTACCGCAGATCACCGCGATCTACGAGGCCGCGATGGCGGCGAGGCTGGCCGGGGTCCCGGTGATCGGCGACGGCGGCGTCCAGTACTCCGGCGACATCGCCAAGGCCATCGCGGCGGGCGCCGACACCGTGATGCTCGGCGGGCTGCTCGCGGGCTGCGAGGAGGCGCCGGGCGAGATGGTGATGATCGGGGGCGAGCAGTACAAGCGCTACCGCGGCATGGGCTCGGTCGGCGCCATGCGCAACCGCGAGCGCGGCCGGTCGTACTCCAAGGACAGGTACTTCCAGGACGACGTCCTGCGCGAGGACAAGCTCGTGCCCGAGGGCATCGAGGGCCGGGTCCCGTACCGGGGGTCGGTGGCCGCTGTCGTCGGCCAGCTCGCCGGCGGGCTGCGAGCAGCGATGGGTTACTGCGGCGCGCGGACCATCGCCGACCTGCAGGACGCGCGGTTCACCCAGATCACCGGCGCCGGGCTGGTCGAGAGCCACCCGCACCACGTCCACATGGTCGCCGAGGCGCCGAACTACGCCGGCCCGGCGACCTGACCGAGGGATCCCCGCCGAGGGATCCCCGCCGAGCGCAGCCCTCGATCTGTGCAGCCCTCGCTCTGTGCAGCCCTCGGCCTGTGCAGCCCTCGGTCTGCTCACCCGGATCCATCGCGGGGCTGGTCGCCGCCGGGTCGCGGGGCTGGTCGCCGAAGGGAGCACGCGCCGTCGCGCACGAGTACCGCGGCACTGCGGGCTGGGGGACGAGCAGCCTGGCAGACTGATCAGCGTGACGCAGATGGAGATCGGCCGCGGCAAGAGCGGTCGCCGCGCGTACGCGCTCGACGAGATCGGGATCGTGCCGTCGCGCCGGACCAGGCGGCCGGAAGATGTCTCGATAGCCTGGCAGATCGACGCCTACCGGTTCGAGTTGCCGCTGGTGACGGCGCCGATGGACAGTGTCGTCTCGCCCGCCACGGCGATCGCGATCGGCAAGCTCGGCGGCTTGGCGGTGCTGGACGTCGAGGGCATGTGGACCAGGTACGACGACCCTGAGCCGCTGCTGGCCGAGGTGGCCGCGCTGGACGACGCCGCCGCGACCGCGCGGCTGCAGCAGATCTACGCCGAGCCGATCAAGGACGACCTGATCGGGCAGCGGATCTCGGAGATCAGGAAGGCCGGAGTGACGATCGCCGCCAGGCTGTCGCCGCAGCGCACGCTCAAATACCACAAGGCGGTGATCGACGCGGGCGCCGACTTCTTCGTCATCCGGGGCACGACTGTTTCCGCCGAGCATGTCTCGAGCCAGGCCGAGCCGCTGAACCTCAAGCACTTCATCTACGAGCTCGATGTGCCGGTGATCGTCGGCGGCTGCGCCACCTACACGGCCGCCCTGCACCTCATGCGCACCGGCGCGGCCGGCGTCCTCGTCGGGTTCGGCGGCGGCTCCGGCCAGACCACGGCGGCCGTGCTCGGCGTCAAGGTGCCGATGGCCAGCGCCATCGCCGACGTGGCTGCCGCCCGCCGGGAGTACCTGGACGAGTCGGGCGGCCGTTACGTCCACGTGATTGCCGACGGCGGGATGACCCGCAGCGGCGACATCGCCAAGGCGCTCGCGCTCGGCGCCGACGCGGTCATGGTCGGCTCGCCGATCGCCAGGGCCGCCGAGGCACCCGGGCGCGGCTACCACTGGGGCAGCGAGGCGCACCACCCGGAACTGCCGCGCGGGAACCGGCTCAGGGTCGGCACGATCGGGACGCTGGCGCAGCCGCCGCCCGTGCCGCCGCCCGTGCCGTCCGTGCCGCCGCCCGTGCATCCGCCCCTGCCATCGCCCGTGCATCGGCCGCCGGGAACGGCGGCGGGGCCGGCGGCACCGGCCCGGTGATCGTCCCCGCGCCCCGCCATGGGCTAGCGTTCTGCACGTGAGGACGCATGCGCTGGGAGCGGCCAGGCTCGGACCCGCTGAGCGGGGCGCGGCCATCGCGGCGATGGCCGGCAGCGAGCTTCAGGTTCTCGTGGTCGGCGGCGGGGTCGTGGGCGCGGGCGTCGCCCTCGACGCGGCGACCAGGGGCCTGTCGGTCGGGCTCGTGGAGGCCAGGGACTTCGCGTCGGGTACCTCCTCGAGGTCGAGCAAGCTCATCCACGGCGGGCTGCGGTATCTGGAGCAGCTCAACTTCGGGCTCGTCCGCGAGGCCCTCACCGAGCGGGCGCTGCTCATGCAGCGGATCGCGCCGCACCTGATCAGGCCGGTCTCCTTCCTGTTCCCGCTGCGCCACTACGGCTGGGAACGGGCCTACGTCGGGACCGGTGTCAGCGTCTACGACGCGCTCGGGGTGGCTCGCGGCCAGGTCAGGGGCCTGCCGCTGCACCGCCAGCTCACCAGGCGACGCGCGTTGCGGCTGGCCCCCGCGCTGCGCAGGTCGTCGCTGACCGGCGCCCTGCTGTACTGGGACGCGCAGGTCGACGACGCGAGATACGTGGTCGACCTGATCAGGACCGCCGCCGGCTACGGGGCGCACGTCGCGTCGCGCACCCAGGTGACCGGATTCCTGCGGGAAGGAGAACGGGTCACCGGGGTCCGCGCCGTGGACCTGGAGACGGGCAGCGAGCTCGAGATCAGGGCCCAGCAGGTGGTCAACGCCACCGGCGTGTGGAGCGACGAGATCCAGGCGATGGTGGGCGGCCGGGGCTCGATCAACGTGCGCGCGTCCAAGGGCGTGCACCTGGTCGTGCCCAGGGACCGGATCCACTCGAGCACCGGGATCATCCTGCGCACCCCGTCCAGCGTCCTGTTCGTGATCCCGTGGGGTCGGCACTGGATCATCGGCACGACCGACACGGCCTGGACACTGTCCAAGGCCCACCCCGCGGCCAGCAGGACCGACATCGACTACGTGCTCGACCAGGTCAACCGGGTGCTTGAGGTGCCGCTGAGCCGCGATGACGTGGAGGGCGTCTACGCGGGCCTGCGGCCGCTCCTGGCCGGGGAGTCCGACACCACGTCGAAGCTGTCCAGGGAGCACACGGTCGCCCATCCGGTGCCCGGGCTCGTGATGATCGCCGGCGGCAAGTACACGACCTACCGGCTGATGGCGCGCGACGCCGTGGACGCCGTGGCGCACGGCCTGGACGGCAAGGTCGCCCCGTCCTGCACCGACCAGATACCGCTCGCCGGGGCCGACGGGTTCCAGGCGCTGTGGAACTCGCGGCACACGATCGCCAGGTCCTCCGGGCTGCATGTCGCGCGGATCGAGCACCTGCTCGGCCGGTACGGCGGCCTGGCCCGCGAGTTGCTCGAGTTGATCGCCGCCGACCCGGGCCTGGGCAGGCCGCTCGCCGGCGCCGACGACTACCTGCGGGTCGAGGCGGTCTACGCCGTGACCCACGAGGGCGCCAGGCACCTGGACGACGTGCTGACCAGGCGCACCCACATCTCGATCGAGACCTGGGACCGCGGCCTGTCGGCGGCCCAGGAGGTGGCCGGGCTGATGGCCGGGCCGCTGAAGTGGCGGGCCAGGCAGGTTACCAGGGAGATCGACAGCTACCGCGCCCGCGTCGAGGCCGAGCGGAAGTCGCAGGAGGCCGACACCGACACCGACGCCGACGCGATCCGGCTGGGCGCTCCCGACATCGTGCCGGTCGTGCTGCACAAGGCGGTCCCGGTGCCCGGCAACGGCGGCGCGGCGAGCCAGGCACCCGCCGCGGGCGCGAGCCCGAGGTTCGGGCCGGCGCGGCGCCCGGCCGCGGCCGAGGCCGACTAACGGGTATCGCGCGCCAACTAGAATCTCGGCCATGTCCGCCAACCGCGTGCTGTCTGGCATCCAGCCGACCGCTGACTCCTTCCACCTCGGCAACTACCTGGGCGCGATCCGCCAGTGGGTCAGCCTGCAGGACAGCTACGACGCGTTCTACTGCGTCGTCGACCTGCACGCGATCACCGTGCCGCAGGACCCGGCGCTGCTGCGCCGCCGGTCGAGGGTGGCCGCGGCACAGCTATTCGCGGCCGGGCTCGACCCGCGGCGTTGCACCGTGTTCGTGCAGAGTCACATCCCCGAGCACGCCGAGCTGTGCTGGGTGCTGAGCTGCCTGACCGGCTTCGGCGAGGCCAGCCGGATGATCCAGTTCAAGGACAAGTCGCAGAAGTCCGGTGCCGAGCAGGCCAGCGTGGGGCTGTTCACCTACCCGATCCTGCAGGCCGCCGACATCCTGCTCTACCAGACCGACCAGGTCCCCGTGGGCGAGGACCAGCGCCAGCACCTCGAGCTGACCAGGGACCTGGCGCAGCGGTTCAACCACCGGTTTGGCCCGACCTTCGTCGTGCCGGGCCCGTACATCGTCTCCGACGTCGCCAAGATCGCCGACCTGCAGGATCCGTCGGTCAAGATGAGCAAGTCGTCATCGGCGCCGCAGGGCATCGTCGACGTGCTCGAGGACCCGGCGTCGATCCGCAAGAAGATCGGCCGCGCGGTCACCGACATGGGCTCCGAGGTCAGGGCGGACGACGAGGCCAAGCCCGGCGTCACCAACCTGCTGCGGATCTACTCGGCGCTGACCGGACAGAGCCTGGACGCGCTTGAGCAACGGTACGCGGGTTCCGGTTACGGCGCGTTCAAGAAGGACCTGGCCGCGGTCGTCGTCGACGCGCTCGCGCCGATCAGGGAGCGGACCGAGAAACTGCTCGCGGACGAGGCCGAGCTCGACCGGTTGCTTCGACCGGATTCTGGCCGGCGGCGCCGCCCGAGCCAGGGAGGTGGCCAGCAGCACCATGGCCCTGGTCAGGGACCGGATCGGCTTCCTGCCCGCGCGATAACGGAGGCGTCATGGATGCCCGGAGCCAGCTGATCTTGTCGGCCGTGCTGGATTTCAGCGCCGACGAGCTGGCCGCCAACCGGGCCGGCCAGCTCTCGGCCCGCCAGGTGGTTGCGCTGCGGAAGTCCCGGTCGCGGTCCAGGGTGGCAACCGGAGCGGTGGCGCTCACGGCGGCGGCCTTCGTCGCGGTCGTCGCGATCACGCTGCTCCCGCGCCTGTCCGCGGGTCGGCACCCGGGCTCGTCGGCCGAGGTTCCCTACGTCGTCGGCGCGCTGATCCTGGTCGCGCTGCTGATGTCGCAGTCCGTCTTCCGCACCGGCCGTTCGCTCAACCAGATGGTGTCCGGCACGGTCAGCCGCGCCGAGGGATTGGCCAGGACCCGGGTGCGGCGGCTGGGCGGCAACATCGGCGATCCGCAGAGCGGCATTCCCGGCCGGCCGGGCGGCAGCCGGTGCGAGCTGACGATAGGCGGCACCAGGTTCTTCGTCAGCCCGGCCGTGCTGGCGGCGTTTAATGACGGCCAGGCCTACCGCGGCTACTACGTAGGCCAGGGACTGCGGGCCACGCTGGTGTCGGCCGAGAGCCTCTGACCGGCCGGCGCCGCGCTAACCGCGTGCCGCTCGCCTGCCGTGCAGGACGCGGCGCCTGAGCCAGGCCAGGCCGCCGAGCAACGCGACACACAGACACGCGGCAACTCCGGCGCCGAGCCTCATCACGTCGTCGGCGGGGCGGCCCTGGGCACCGGACAGCGCGCTGGCGTCCCCGGCCTGCCCGGCGGCGTGCTGCCCGGTCGCCGCGCCGGCCGGCGACAGCGGGGGCACGAGGACGCCGACCGGCCTGACCCGTCCGGCGGCGGCGAACCCCCAGTTGAGCAACCGCTCGGCCGAGGTGATCTCGGTCAATGGGGTGGCATGCAGGATCGTGACGATCAGCGTGACGCCGTGCCTGCGGGCCAGGCCGATATAGGTCGCCCCGGCCTTCTCGGTCCAGCCGATCTTGCCGCCGATCCCGCCGCGGTACCCGGTCAGCAGGGAGTTCTGGTTGACCAGCAAGACGCGCTTGTGGCGCTTGACCGGGAACCTGGCCGTCAGCGTGGCGTCGTAGCTCATGAAGGCCGGCGTCGACAGGGCCTTCCTGGCGATCAGCGCGAGGTCGTAGGCGGAGACCACCTGGCCGGGCGCGGGCAGGCCGTTGGGCTGCCTGGCGACCACGTCGTAGGCCTGCAGGTGGTGTGCCTCGGCGTTGACCAGGGCCATGCCCCTGGCGAACGACCCGCTGGCCTGGACGAGCGCGACCGCGGCGTCGTTGGCGGAGATCAGCAGCAGCGCGCGGTACAGGTCGGCCGCCTTGTACCGGTGGCCGGGGACGAGGCCGACGTCATTCGGCTCGACGGATGCCGCCCGCCTGGTCGCGCGCACCATTGCGCCGGGCTCCAGCCTGGGCAGCATGGTGATCGCGGTGAGCACCTTCAGCGTGCTGGCCGGCGGGTACAGCCCGTGCGCGTCCTTGGCGGCCAGCACGGCGCCGGTCCCGGCGTCGGCGATCACGTAGGCCGAGGCGGGCACGCGGGGCAGCGGCCGCAGCCCGCGCCGCTGGTAGTGCACGACCACGCCGCGCCGGGCCAGCAGCGCGCCGCCGACCTCGCTGGCGTTGGGCGGCGCAGGCCGGCCTGCGCCCCCCGCGGGCCGGGCGGCGGCCGCGGTCCCCGCGGTCCGGGTGGTAGCGGCGGTCCGGGCGGCGGCCGCGGTCCCCGCGGTCCGGGTGGTAGCGGCGGTCCGGGCGGCGGCCGCGGTCCGGGTGGTAGCCGCGGTCCGGGCGGTCCGGGCGGCGGCCGAGGTCCCCTCGGTCCGGGTCGTAACCGCGGCCGCCGTCGCTATGGCGATCGCCGCGCTGGTCACGACCGCCGACGCGACCAGGGCCGCGCTTCGAGTGCTCGTCTGCATCAGGTCCTTCGATCCCGCGGGCGGACTGGGCCTGGACGCAGCCCGCCACCCGGCTCCCGCGACCGCGGAGTCCAGGTGCCCGATCCGCGGCCGGCCGGACAA
>WNGQ01011419.1_pt1 | contig 10013 bp, 7 predicted proteins | sample 5407661 | NCBI WGS metagenome assembly WNGQ01 (sample SAMN13153382, study PRJNA577476) | soil metagenome | isolation source: 60 cm soil or saprolite under Garry oak tree replicate 2 | place: USA:California | collected 2016-06-15 | reverse complement strand
TACACCTGAAACACCTGATACAGTGAGCCACCCCGACTCAAACTTGCCTGATACACCTGATACACCTGATACACCTGATACACCTGATACACTTGACATTCTGATGAGGCTGTCAGGCTGTTAAACATGTTGCAATGAAAACACTCTATTGTTACAATAGCTTTGGAGATACATAGAACATTTCTAACGGGAGCATCTAATGGCATCATCGTCATCGACCCAGAGCAAGATTTTCATTGGGCCTGGGCTGAGTCCACTCAAGCGCATCGTTACCATTATTGGCGTGCTGGGGATAACCTCCCTGGTTTTATGGATCGCTATCCACCAGGGTGTGTCGGCGATAGGCAGTACAATTGTCGCCATTTTGTTTATTGTGGGTTTTATCATCTACTTGCGTATCATTGCTCCCGTTCCATTTACGATTGAGATTGGGCCAGAGGTATTGATTAAACGCAGTAAGAGTGGGGAAGTAGTAGCAGTAGGTTGGGAACAGATGACGCGTGTCAAAGAAGAATTTTTCCCTAACGGGAAGCGTATCAGTATTACTGTTTATCGTAAACCGGCGAATCCGGAGGAAAAAACAAAAGCTTGGGCAGTCTATCGAGACGATGTTACTGATATAGATGGCCTGGCTGCGTCTCTCCGGCAGGCTATACCTGAGACGTGTGAATGGAAGAGCGAGACGGTTCATGAATAGGCTCTCGCTTCAGTGGCCTTAAATGTAGCGTAGATGGTTTTTCCCTCTTGTAACTCCATACGCATAGCGGAAGCTTCAGTAATTTCGGCTGTAAGCGGAGGCATGGTGGTATCGAGCAGAATGCTCACACGTACTCGCCCATCATGTCGATGGCAGTGTCCAGGTGCAAGATCTGCACAATCTCGCCTGAGAAGATGTTGCGGGCCGAGCTATCGGGCAGCCTTTGATAGAGTGTGATGCTGCGGGGGTCCACCACGACAAACGCCTCCTCCCCAATTCCTGGAACCCTGTTAGCCGGGAGGTGATCTTCTTGCGCTGCCATAACCTCCAGAGTACGATTCCCATTCTGTAGCTCAATAGTGCAGAGGGTAGTGGCTTCACAATGTACAACATGTCCACGGAAGAAATTCATACCTACCAGTTCTGCAACGTATGCTGAACGGGGATGTAGTAAGAGGTCCTGCTGGCTGCCTTGCTGGATAATCTGGCCAGAATCGAGTACGAGAATGGACTGCCCAAAGAGCAACGCCTCCAGGTATTGATGGGTAACCAGTACGGTTGTTATCCCAATGTTTGCCAGGATATGACGCAGTTCCTGCCGCACCTCGCGTCGTGTCTGCACGTCTAATGCAGCCAGTGGTTCATCGAGCAAGAGCAGTTGGGGTTGCAGGGCTAACGCGCGGGCAATGGCGACCCGCTGTTGTTGTCCTCCCGAAAGCTGCGTTGCGCGGCGCTGGTCGAGCCCCGTCAAGTGCACCTGTTCGAGCGCTTCACCTACTCGCTGACGTGTGATTTGCCGAGAGAGATGTTGCGCACGCAGGCCGAAAGCGACATTCTCAAAGACATTCATGTGAGGGAAGAGGACGTAATCCTGGAAAACATAGCCAAAGGGTCGTTCCTGGGGTGGGATAATGATATGACGTTTGCTATCAAAATAGGTGACGCCTGCGAAAGAGATATACCCTTGTTCAGGATGAAGCAGGCCTGCCAGAAGTCGCAGAACGGTACTTTTGCCGGCGCCGCTTTCGCCCAGCAAAACGGCGGTCTTGCCTACTTCGGCAGTGAAGCCGAGGTCGAGGTGAAAGGTGTTGAGATGAGTGTCGAGCTGAACTGTTAACATGGTGGTAGTGTAGCACGGCAAATCCACACTTCACAAGATGGTTTTTGGGCGGATGCCTACTGTAGAATATCATTAGAGTGAAAAAGATGAACTGTATCGCCTTGCGTGGCAGGGATTAGAAAGAATACCATTGTGGTAACACAAACACAGACAAAAAATATAACTAAGCCTATCCCGTGCATCCAGGAACCGCCGGTAGTAGGTAGCCTTTTTGAACACAAGCGGGATCGCCTGGCCCTCTACCTGCGTGTGACCCAGGAATGCGGTGATGTTGGCTCTTTCCATTTTGGCCCATTCCCACTCGTAATCTTCAATACTTCAGAGTACGTGCATAGCATCTTTGTTGAGCACACCTATGATTTTGATAAAGGAGAGGCAACGCATAATGCATTCCGCCCTGTGATTGGTAATGGCATCTTCACCAGCGAGGGGGCGTTCCACCGGCGGCAGCGCAAACTGATAGCTCCCGCATTTCAGCCACGGCAAATCACCGGCTATGCTGACACTATGGTCAAATACAGCGAGCAAATTCAACAAGGCTGGAGAGAAGGGGAGATGGTTGATATCAGTCAAGAGATGACACAGTTGACGATGAGCATCGTCGGCAAAGTGCTCTTTGATGCCGATGTCTTCACGGAAGCCGACGAAATTGGCGCAGCAATGACTACCGTGCTTGGACATGTGACCCATACCCTCTCGACGCTTTTTCCCATTCCGCTCAGTTGGCCGACGCCGCGTACCAGGCGTACCAGGCGTGCCATAGCGGTGCTAAGAGGCAGAATTCAGAAGATGATAGACGAGCGGCAGGCTAGCCCAGCAGAGAGGAATGACCTGCTCTCCATTCTATTACAAGCCAGGGGAGAAGATGGCAGTCGCATGAGCGATGAGCAGATTAGCGATGAAGCGCTAACCCTCTTCGGAGCGGGCCACGAAACAACAGCAACCGCTCTGGCATGGGCATGGTATCTGCTTGCCACTCACCAGGATGTGTATAAAAACATGCAGCAAGAGGTGGATAGCGTCCTCAACGGCCGTGCTCCTACATATGCAGATCTTGCTCATCTTCCTTACACACTACAGGTTTTCAAGGAAACAATGCGTCTCTACCCGCCTGCCTACGGGATATCGAGGGCAGCATTGCACGATATTGAAATAGATGGCTACTTTATCCCTAAGAACAGGTACGTGGTGGTTTGCCCCTATACGCTGCATCGTTGCCCAGACTACTTCCCTGTGCCGGAAAAGTTTGACCCGCAGCGCTTCACACCAGAGAATGAAAAGCGTCTCCCGCGCTACGCCTACCTGCCTTTTGGAGCGGGTCCTCGTATCTGCATTGGCAATCATTTTGCCATGATGGAGGGGCATCTTTTACTGGCGACACTGGCCCAACATGTTACTTTTGAACTGATCGAGGGTCAGAAAATCGTACCTGACCCGAATAAAAACCTTACAATCCGGCCGAAGTATGGGGTGAAAATGATCGTTCGGCGTAGGTAGAATCTCTTCTCAATCATGTTATAATGCGCCTGAACGAACGGGTTATTTCCATTTTCCGCACAGAGACTGAGAATAGCCAGTTGGGAGAGAGGTTTTATTCTTTCATGTCTTTTCGTTTGCTTGTTTGTTGGGAAGGTTGGGTTACATCACCATGCTGATTACACGAGTCGAGTTGGAGAATATTAAAAGCTATCGTCAGATCAACCTGGATTTTCGACGTGGCACAACAGCTATTAGTGGGGCCAATGGTGCAGGTAAAACAACCATTGTTGAAGCTATTGGCTTCGCTCTCTTTGGATCCTTGCCTTATAACCAGGCGCAGTTTGTACGTGAAGGCGAGAAGTTTGGAAGAGTCGTCGTTCACCTGGTTGGCAGTGATGATCGCACCTATACGGTTGAGCGGCGTTGTGGTTCCGGTGGTTACTGGTTTGTTTATGACCGGGAGGCCGATTACCGTGTTGAGCAGCGTACCGATGTAATAGATAAACTGCACGAGCTCTTTGGTATAGATCGTGAACGGCCTCTCGACAATCTCTTTGAAGACGCACTTGGCGTGCAGCAGGGCACTTTTACTTCCATCTTTTTGCAGAATGCCAGTGTGCGCAAACAAACGTTTGATACCCTTTTGCAAATAGAAGACTACAAGAACGCAGCGGATTATTTGTTGGATGCGCAGAAAGAGTATAAGGAGCAGCTACTGACACAACTCAAGGAGATTCAACGCCTGGAATTTGAGACGCGAGATCTAGATATCTGGCGTGCGGAGCTGAAAGAGAAACGCGCACTCGATCAGCAGCAGACAACACAAATCGCTGAGCTAACAGAGCAGCTCAAGCAATTAGAAGAACGATTCGCGGCGCTGACGAAACAGCGTGACGAATTATTGCAATTAGAGAGTCATTACAGCAAAAGCAAGCACACATTGGAAACTGCGCAGGAGCGTCTTCAGGAGCGGAAGCAAGAGCTTGATCACGCCCGTAAGGCCCAGCAGGTGATAGAGACGAGCAGTAAGGATTATAAACGCTATCAAGAGGTGGAAGAAGCACTCAAGCAACTGCGCCTGGATGCACAACAGCGCAATAAACTGCGTCAACAGCATGGGAGTTTGTCAAGCGCGCTTGCTAAAATACAGACAACAATCGCTCATTTACAGGTGCGGCTAGAGGAGGTGGCTGCGGCCAGGCAGCGGATCATCGAACTGCTGCCCAGGGTAGACGAACAGATTGAACTCGAGAAGCAGCGTGATGAGTTAACGCGCAAAGTAGCACAGTATGATGAGTTGGTGAAGGAAGGGAAACGCCTGGTGCAACAACACGCAGGTTTCCTTCAGCAGCAGGAGGTCTTACAACGTCAGATTAGCGAGATTGAGCCTCTGCAGCCGGTGGCGGCACTGTTGCAGGAACGTATTGAGATGGTCGCGCACCTGCGAGCGCAGTTGAATGAGCGCGTTTCCAGGCAAAGATTGTTAAACGAGAAGCGCGAATTGTTGCGGCAGAAGCAGGAAGAGCGTGAGACGATTGCGACTCGATTGCGCAAGGCTGAGGGTGCTATTGCGAAAATTGAAGAGCATCGCATTGAGGCAGAAGAACTGCCCACCTTGCAAATGCAATATGAACAATTTTCTGAGCAGCGCTATCGACTGGAAGGCAATATCGAAGGCTATACTAAATCGAGGCAGCAATCGGCTGGCGGTCTCTGTCCATTACTCCACGAGCCATGTCTTAACATCAAACAACGCGGTATTATTAGCCTGGAATCGTATTTCGATGGTTTGGTAGAAAGTGATAGAGCGCGGTTGGTTGCGATAGATCAGCAGCAAAGCACTTTTGCAGAGCGCATCAACGCTGTCAAAAAATACGCAGAAGCTCTCGATAAACTGGGTCAGTATGTAGAGCAACGCGATAATTATGTGGAGTATTTACAGCGGCTGGCTATTGAGATTGCTCGATTAGAGCGCGAAATAGCCGGTCTGATGGATGAATTGGAGGCCCTACGGCTCGTTGATCAACAGATTACCATGGAGGAAGCTGCGCGGAAAGAGAGTCAAAAGGCTGACGAGCAGGTGCGCGGTTTAGAAGGGCTGCGCATGCAATTACAGCAGTTGCAGGAGCAAGCGCGACAGTGTGATGCACTCATTCAGGAACGCCGTCAGCAAGCAAAGGAACTAGGGTACAGTCATGAGCAACTGAAACAGGTTGGACTGGAACTGGGCAAGTTGAATGATCCGCGCGGTGAGACAAAGGCTCAACGCGACATAATCAAGCAGGAACCGGCCTACCGGCATCAACTCGAGCAGCAGCAGCAAGAACTACATGCTGTTGAACAGCAGTTGCATGAGTTAGAGCACCAACTTGCAGGCTATGCAGAACTGGATGTACGTATTAGTGAGCAAGAAGCTGTGCTGCAACAGACTCACGGTGGATACAAGGCTTATATGTTAAATGAGCAGACGGCTCGTCTCTTACCCCAACGTGAGCAAGCGTTTTATGCAATACAGGTCACTGTTGAACAAGCACAGCAGGACTTTGAAAGAGCAGAAGAGGAGTGCTTGAAGGCGAAGGCCGCTTATAACCAGGCAGAACTGACGGGTGTTGATCGAGACATTAAGGATAAGCGAGGTCAGTTCAGTGCATTTTTGGAAAAAATACAACTGACGCGGAAAGAAATGAGAGATCTTGAGGGAGATATCCAGAAAGCAGAGGCGTTTCTACTCGAGCTAGAAGCGGCTCGAAAGGAAAAGGCGACGCTTGAAGAGTTGCAGCAGATGATGGATCTGTTCCGCAAGTTGATGAAGGAGGCGGCTCCTCATGTATTGAAAGCCATATTGGGTGATATTTCAGCCGAAGCGAATCGCATCTTTGGGGAGATTATGGGCGACCGCTCTGCTCAACTATCCTGGCAAAACGATTATGAAATAATACTACGCCGTCAGGGAGTGAACCGCACTTTTGCGCAGATGAGCGGTGGAGAGCAGATGAGTGCGGCGCTCTCGGTGCGTCTTGCATTACTTAAGAAACTCTCTTCACTCAATATCGCATTTTTTGACGAACCGACACAGAGTATGGATGAATTGCGGCGCATGAACCTTGCCGAGCAGATTCGCCGTGTGCGCGGCTTTGATCAACTGATTGTCATCAGCCATGATGATACCTTTGAACAAGGACTTGATAGCCTGGTACGTTTGCGCAAGGTGGACGGGGAAACGCGGTTCATGACGGAGGATCACGAAGGAGGGGAGGCCATGGTAAGGGATAGAGAGCAGGTTCAGGCAAATGCTTCATAAAGGGAAACTGCACGCGGCTCTGCAACTTAAAAAAGGTCAATTTAGTCTGTATGATGCTTCATTTGGCGAACAATTGCAAGCCTACCGCCATGCACTGGAAATGCTCCACCAACGGTATCCGTCGAGTAAGCTCCTGGAAGATATCTTGCCACCTGAGGACAGCCACGTACTTCCTTTCGACACTGCTGACGCGAAGCGTAGACGCGACAGCGGCGTTGCAGTGTCGCATTTCAATGTACCTGCGGGTGCACGTCCAAGTATCGAATTTGACCGCTGGCTGGCTTTGGTAGATAGGCCGGGCACGAACGTTACCCCGATGTTTCCCTTTGGGCGCGAGTTTACCAATCATGAACAGGCTCGCCAGTGGGCCGAGTGTATTGAGGGGATCACGACGCTGGCGGTCGATGGCAGCCAGTTGCAGCCCTGGCGTGATGCGTCTATTCCGGTTGCCCTCATTCAGGTTGGTTTCTTTGCCAACCCTCATGCCCACGGTCGGCCATATACCAAGGATGTACACCTGGAGGTGCTTTCACCCGAGGAGATAATAGAGGAGTCGAAAAGTGAGAGCAGTGATCCTGACAGCTATCCCTACTCTGAAATGCAGGTGACGCTCCGCCGCTATATGTTAGAAGTCGAGACACTTTGTAACCAGATGGAGCAGTACGCCAGCGCGCGCCGTGTGGGAGATCCAGCCCATAGTCCGGTCGTCTTCTTCGATGGTTCACTGGTGGTCTCATTTGCTTTGACAATGCCCAGCCCTTACCGCGAACGCTATATCGCTGCTGCTGTTTCGCTGTTGCGCACATCTGAACAGCAGCGCGTGCCCTTGATTGGTTTCGTCAATACGAGTTATGCACGCGATATCATCACAATGCTGAGGCGACTTGATGCGATGGAAGATCGACCTGTATTGCGTGAAACAAAAAGGATTCACGACGCGCTGCTCTGGCAGGATCAATTGAGCTGGGGCGATCGTACACCGGCGCTGATCTGCGCTCGCGGGGATGTTTTGGAGGGGTATGGGCCTTACCGCGAAAGCGTTGCTTTCTGCTACCTGCAAACCTCATCTTCTCATGCCCCCGCACGTTTAGAGTTTCCGCGCTGGATGCTCGACGATGGTGTATTAGAGCCTGTGTTGGATGTTGTACGTGCCGAGGTGATCGCTGGCGGAAATGGCTATCCTTACGCTATCGAAACGGCTGATGCTGTATCAGTAATTTCGATGCAAGATCGTGCGGAATTTTACGCCTATTTTCAGGAATTTATAGAACGGCAGGGAATGAAGTTCAGGATTTCGACGAAGGCGGCGAGTAAGAGCAGGAGAAGATGAGATTTCCCAGCAATTTGCGGCTTTGGAGCAAGTGGCAGGGAGCCTATTTGAAATCCATCGCTGCAACGAAGAAGCCTACGGCAGGATGCGCGATAATGCAAAATAACCAATTCATTCATACACCTCCACTGTCACCCTGAGCGAAGCGAAGGGTCTGTCGCACTGGGCAGCGAGATGCTTCGCGGAGTTTACACTGAGCGGAGCGAATGTGTATGGATTACCCACATCGTCAGTGGGTAAGTGCCAGCACATCGTATGGCAAGCGAGCGGTGAAAGGACGAGTACATCACTGCTTGGTTGCTACACGATGTCCTGACCGTCACCACCCGACGATGTGGGTAATCCATACACGAATGTGCTCAGCATGACAGTGCTGTGACCCTTACAGATTCCTGGATCAATTGGTTACATTGCATAATCGGCCCCCTACATTGTAGCGTGCGGATTTATCCAGTACGTCATCCCGATGTATCGAGGACCCACCGCAGGTGGAGCGATGCAAGCAACTATATGTTATACTTGTACCAGGATCCATCGCTAGATAGCTGGAAAGCACCAAAGAATCGGTAGTATGTCTCACGCAACGAATTACATGATTACCTGTCCCTGTGGCATGGTATTTCGCAGTAAGATTTATGAATATGTAAATACGAGGCAAGATCCACAGCTGCGCTATACAGTGCTGGCTGGACTGCTAAATGTCTCCACCTGCCCAAATTGTGGACGACGGTCCACTCAGTCTCGCCCCTTCATCTACTCCGACCCAGCCCACTTCCTCCTGGTCTACGTGGATCCAACGCCTGACATTTCGGATGAAGCACGAAGAGATACGCTCGAGAAACTACTATCAGTGCGTCAAAAGGTCGGGATAGAGGTAAGTTACCAGGTACCTGTGAAGGAAAAGTTGCGGGTAGGAAGCGAAAAACATGTTGCAGGCGTTACTTTAGATACTATGCAGTCAAGCGAGGAGGGGAGCGTGTGTCGAGGGAGTGGGGAGCGTATGTCGAGCGGAGCCGACATAGCGATGCGGGAGGGGAAGGAACGCAGTGGAGCTTCCCTTGCCGACAGAGCGATGCGGGAGGGGAAAGAAGCCCCCCCGCTACATGTTGTCTTCGGCCTTGAACATCTGTATGAACCGGAACGAGGACAACTACTCGATATTGCCCGAAAGTTTGCCGCAGAGTTGCAGTGCCAGGTAGACGCGGAGATTGTATCCGGTGAATATACTGTCTGGCTCTATGGTTCGCGTCGACAAATTGGGGCGATTATGCGAGAGTTGACACCGCAAGGATAGAGTTAATGATCAGCATAGGTGTACTCACGATTAGCGATAGTGGCGCGAAGGGAGCCAGAGAGGATACGAGCGGGGAGCGTATTCGTAAACTGGTGACACAGATGCCGGCGGCCGTCATCAGCGCAGGAGCGATTATTCCCGATGAGCGCGAGCAAATTGAGGCCACTTTGCGTGAATGGAGCGACGTGAAACACCTGAACCTCATTCTAACTACCGGCGGTACCGGGCTGTCTCCTCGCGATGTTACGCCAGAGGCCACAAAGGCGGTGATCGACCGTGAAGCTCCCGGTATAGCCGAGGCTATGCGCGCCATCAGCATCCAACACACACCCTTCGGCATGCTTTCGCGAGGCGTTGCGGGCACACGTGGACGCACATTGATCATCAACCTGCCGGGCAGCCCCAAAGCGGTTCAAGAGTGCCTAGATTGTATCCTCCCTGTCTTACCGCACGCCATCAACCTGCTAGTAGAAGGTCCCAAAGAGCACTAATCATGCCTCAAGCAATGATCTATCAAGGCCACAGCGACAACGTATTCGCCGTGGCGTGGTCGCCGGATGGTCAATACATCGCTTCCGGTTCAAAGGATACCACTGTTCACATCTGGCATGCTGCCACCGCGAAACCTGAATATGTCTTTCGCGGTCATACCCATTGCCTCCTCTCTGTCGCCTGGTCTCCTGATGGGCAGCGTATTGCATCAGGATGTACCAGCGGGCTGGTGCTGGTGTGGAACGCTTTTACCGGCGAAGAAATCGTGGCCTACCATGGCCATACTCGCTTTGTGCGCAG
>WNGQ01008149.1_pt1 | contig 10014 bp, 6 predicted proteins | sample 5407661 | NCBI WGS metagenome assembly WNGQ01 (sample SAMN13153382, study PRJNA577476) | soil metagenome | isolation source: 60 cm soil or saprolite under Garry oak tree replicate 2 | place: USA:California | collected 2016-06-15 | reverse complement strand
GCCCGCCCGGCCACCACACGACACCGGCGCGGCGATCTGCGCTGCCCTGGTATTCGCCGCCGGAGTAGCAATCATCGCCGTGCGCGGGGCCCGCGGCTCCACCCACGAGTGACCTGCCTCATGATCCGCCAGCTCCGAGGATTGGGGCACGAAAAACCGGCCTTATCGCCGGAGCTGACGGATCTTGAGTGAACTCGGCACGCCACGCGGCAGCCGTTCGGAATAGTCGGCCGCCGCTTAGGCATGCCTGGCGCGGCGGCGAAGTTCGGCCCATAGGTCGCCGACCTGGCGGTCAAGCTCGGCCCGCGATCCAGAGTTGTCGATCACCACGTCGGCGATCGCCAGCCGCTGCTGGCGGCTCGCCTGGGCGGCGATCCGAGCTTCCGCCTGCTGCCTGGTCATCCCGCGCAGCCGGACCAGGCGGTCCACCTGGGCGTGCGGCGACGAATCCACCACGACGACCACATCGAATCCGCCGGCCAGGCCGTTCTCCGCGAGCAGCGGCACATCGAGCACGAGCACGGAGCCGACCGGCGCCGCCTGTTCCAGCGCCGCCATCCGCTCGCCGACCCGTGGGTGCACGATGGCGTTCAGCTTCTCGCGCAGTTCGCCGTCGGAGAAGACGAGCCGGGCCATGGCCTCCCGGTCCAGGCGGCCGTCGGGGCCCAGGACCGCTGGCCCGAACGCGGCGGCGATCTCGGCCAGTGCGGGAGTCCCCGGCTCTACCACCTCCCGCGCGACGGCATCCGCGTCGATCACGACGGCTCCGTAGGAGGCGAGTCGCCGCGCGACCTCGCTTTTGCCGCTGCCGATTCCGCCCGTGAGCCCGACCCGCAGCACAGCGGCCGCCTCACGCATGATCGCGGTGGGTTTCCCGCATGTAGGGCTGAAAACCCACCGCGATCATGGGAACTAGCTCTGCCCGCCTGACAGCTTCTCCCGCAGCGCGGCGAGCGCCTCGTCGGACGCGAGGGCACCGCTGCTTGCCTCGGCCTCGGCGCCGCCGGTCTCCTGCGGCTCGGCGCCGCCACCGGCCGTGGCTCCAGCACCGGAACCGGCGCCAGCCTCGGGACCAGCCCCGGCCCCGGCCCCGGCCGTCGCCTCGGCGTTGGCCTTGCGTGCCTCCTCGACCTGCCGCCGGTGCGCCTCGTAACGCGAGCGGGCCTCGCCGTACTGCCGCTCCCACTCCTCGCGCTGGGTGTCGAATCCCTCGAGCCACTCGCCCGTCTCGGAGTCGAAGCCCTCGGGATAGACGTAGTTGCCCTGCTCGTCGTAGGTCGCGGGCATGCCGTACAAGGTCGGGTCGAAGTCGTCTCCGACCGCTTCGGCGATGGTGCCCTCGTTGGCCTGCTTGAGCGACAGGCTGATGCGGCGCCGGTCGAGATCGATGTCGATGATCTTGACGAAGATCTCGTCACCGACCTGGACGACCTGCTCGGGAATCTCGACGTGCCGGTCGGCAAGCTCGGAGATGTGCACCAGGCCCTCGATGCCCTCCTCGACACGGACAAACGCGCCGAACGGCACCAGCTTGGTGACCCGGCCGGGCACGACCTGGCCGATCTGGTGGGTCCGGGCGAACTGCTGCCACGGGTCTTCCTGTGTGGACTTGAGGGACAGCGACACGCGTTCGCGGTCCATGTCCACGTCAAGGACCTCGACCGTGACCTCCTGGCCCACCTCGACCACCTCGCTTGGGTGATCGATGTGCTTCCAGGACAGCTCGGAGACGTGCACAAGACCGTCCACCCCGCCAAGGTCGACGAATGCGCCGAAGTTGACGATCGACGACACCACGCCCTTGCGGATCTGGCCCTTCTGCAGGGTGTTGAGGAAGGTCTGGCGCACCTCGGACTGCGTCTGCTCCAGCCACGCACGCCGGGAAAGGACCACGTTGTTGCGGTTCTTATCCAGCTCGATGATCTTCGCCTCGAGCTCTCTACCGACGTATGGCTGCAGGTCACGGACGCGGCGCATCTCGACGAGCGAGGCAGGCAGGAAGCCGCGCAGCCCGATGTCCAAGATCAGGCCGCCCTTCACGACCTCGATCACCGTGCCGGTGACGACGCCGTCCTCCTCCTTGATCTTCTCGATCGTGCCCCACGCGCGCTCGTACTGCGCGCGCTTCTTGGACAGGATCAAGCGACCTTCCTTGTCCTCCTTCTGCAGGACAAGGGCCTCGATGTGCTCGCCGGTCTTGACCACGTCATGCGGGTCGACGTCGTGCTTAATCGACAGCTCGCGGGACGGGATGACCCCTTCGGTCTTGTAACCGATGTCGAGCAAGACCTCGTCTCGATCGACCTTGACGACCGTTCCTTCAACGATGTCGCCGTCATTGAAATACTTGATGGTCTCGTCGATCGCTGCGAGGAAGGCTTCCTCGGACCCGATGTCGTTGACCGCTACCTTGGGCGTTGAGGTTGCCTCGGTGCTACTCGTCATGTGGTGGTTGGCTCCGGATACGGACATGGATTCTTCTTTGGGCGCCAGGATTTGGCCACAGCATTTGATAGCTGCTCTAGGCCAGAGCGCAGCGATCAGGATATGAGAGCATGCCGGGCCGGTCAATCGAAGCTGGATCACGGAAGCGGAACAATGCAGCCAGCAGTCCTAATGTGCCGCCTCCGCCCACGTGCGCCCGGTGCCCACAGAGACCTGCAGCGGCACCCTCAGTTCGCAGGCGCCGCACATGGCCGAGGTCACCAGCTCACGCAGCGCGTCAAGCTCGCCTGGTGCCACTTCGAACACCAGCTCGTCATGTACTGATAGCAGCATACGCGACCGCAGGCCGCGCGTCCGCAGCGCGCGGTCGGTCGCGAGCATGGCCACCTTGATGATGTCGGCCGCGGATCCCTGGATGGGCGCGTTCAGCGCCATCCGCTCGGCCATCTCCCTGCGCTGCCTGTTGTCGGACAGAAGATCAGGAAGGTAACGGCGGCGGCCGAGGATCGTCTCGGTATAACCGTCGCGGCGCGCGCGCTCAACCACGGCACGCAGGTAGTCCCTGACTCCCCCGAACCGCTCGAAGTACTCCGTCATCAGCCCGCGCGCCTCGTCCGGCGTGATCCGCAGCTGCTGGGAGAGGCCGTACGCGGACAGGCCGTAGGCGAGCCCGTAGTTCATCGCCTTGATCTTGGCGCGGAGCTCTCCGCTGACCTCCTCGGGCGGCACGCCGAAGACCCGTGACGCGGTCGCCGCGTGGAAGTCGTGGCCGGACCCGAACGCCTCGGTCAGCGCCTCGTCGCCGGACATGTGCGCCATGATCCGCAGCTCGATCTGGCTGTAGTCGGCCGTGAGCAGGCAGTCATAATCGACGGTGCCGTCGGTGCCGACAATAAATCCCTCCCGTATCCTGCGCCCCTCCTCGGTGCGGATGGGGATGTTCTGCAGGTTCGGGTCGGTGGAGGAAAGCCGGCCCGTGGCGGCGATCATCTGGTTGAACGTGGTGTGGATGCGCCCGTGCTCGTCGGCCATCGGGATCAGCGAGTCGACGATGCTCTTCAGCCGCGCCACGTCCCTGTGCCTGAGCAGGTGCTCGAGGACCGGGTGCTCGGTCTGCGCCAGCAGGCTGGTCAGCGCTTCGGAGTCCGTGGTGTAGCCGGTCTTGATCCGCTTGGTCTTGGGCAGCCCCAGCTCGGTGAACAGCACCTGCTGCAGCTGTTTGGGCGAGCCAAGGTTGAACTCGTGCCCGACGACCGCGAACGCGGCCTGCTCGGCCGCCTTCACCTGGCCGCCCAGGTTCGCCGACATGCCGGCGAAGTGATCGGTGTCAGCGGCGATGCCGGTGCGTTCCATGTCGGCGAGCACGCCGACGAGCGGCAGCTCCACCTCGTGCAGGAGCCGCGTCGCGCCGCGCCGCTCCAGATCGCTGTCGAGTGCGGCAGCCAGCTCGGCCGTGGCGCGCGCCTGCACCGCCAGGTCGCGCGCCGCCTCGGCTTCACCCGTGCCGTCCAGGGTCAGCTGGGCGAAGTCACCGGAGCCGTCGGCGTCCGTGCGCAGCTCACGGTGCAGGTACCGCAGCGCGAGGTCGGCGAGGTCGAAGGACCGCTGCCCGGGCAGCGCGAGGTAGGCAGCCAGCGCGGTGTCGCTGGCCAGTCCCTCGATCCGCAAGCCATGAGCAGCCAGCGCGAGCATCGGGCCCTTGGCGTCGTGCAGCACCTTCGGCTTGGCGGGGTCGGCGAGCCAGCTCGCGAGCGCCTGCTCGTCCGCCGCGGTGAGCTGCACCGGATCGAGGTAGGCCGCCGGCCCCCGCAGGCTCGCGATCGCCACTGCGGTGAATGTCCCCGTGCCGCGGCCCCAGCGGCCGCTCAGCGCCACGCCCGGCGGGGCATCCTGGCCGTCTGGTTGACCGCTGGCCGGGCTAGCACCGCCGCTGGCGTGCTCGGCCAGCCAGCTGGCCAGCTCGCCCGGTCCCGGCATGGCCAGCTCGACATCGAACCCTCCTTCGGCCTCGGGCTCAGCCGACGTCAGCGTCGTGTAGAGCCGGTCACGCAGCACTTGGAATTGGAGGGTGTCGAACAGCTGGTGGATCGCCTCGCGGTCCCACGCGCCCGGGCGCAGGTCCGCTGGCTGCGCGTCGAGCGGCACATCGCGGGCAAGCTCGGTGAGCTGGCGGTTGCGCATGACCGCGCCGAGGTGCTCGCGGAGGTTGTCGCCCGCCCGGCCCTTGATCTCGCCGACGTGATCAACAAGAGCGGCGAGCGAACCGTACTGAATGACCCACTTGATGGCCGTCTTCTCACCGACGCCGGGGACGCTGGGCAGGTTGTCGCTCGGATCGCCACGGACCGCGGCAAAGTCCGGGTACTGCTCGGGCGTGAGGCCGTATTTTTCCTTAACGGCGCCGGGGGTGAACCTGGTCATGTCGCTGATGCCACGCCGGGTCATCAGGACGGTTACGCGGTCACTGACGAGCTGCAGGACGTCGCGGTCCCCGGTCACGATGAGCACGTCCATGCCTTGCGCGGCGGCCTGGGTGGCGAGCGTGGCGATGACATCGTCGGCTTCGTAACCGGGCACAGAAAGCTGGCGGATGCCGAGTGCGTCGAGCACCTCGTGGATGAGGCTGAGCTGGCTGCGGAAATCGGCGGGCGTTTCGCGGCGGTTCGCCTTGTACTCGACATACTGCTCGTGCCGGAAGGTCGGCTCGCTGCGGTCGAACGCCACCGCGACATGGGTGGGCTGCTCGTCCCTGAGCACGTTGATCAGCATCGCGGTGAACCCGTAGACAGCGTTCGTTGGCTGACCGGTGGTGGTGGAGAAGTTCTCGGCCGGTAGCGCGAAAAACGCCCGGTACGCCAGGGAGTGCCCATCGAGCAGGAGCAGGCGCCCGGACTCCGCCCCGCCCGCGTGGGCCCCGCCCGCGTGGGCGCTGGCCGTGCCAGCATTGCCAGCCCTGGTTTCCGCCGTCGTCGTGCCCGCCTTTGTCGCCACGAAGAAATCCTAGACGCCAGGTGCGACAACCATGCGCAGGCACCGGCCGGGCGCGGCCCCGCGGCCCTGGAGCGGGCCGCGCCCCGCCGCCCCGAACGTGGGCCCCCGAACGTGCCGCGCCCCGCCGCCCTGGGCCGGGCGGCGGGGCGCGTAACGGTTACCTCCTGGTCAGCTGCTGAACGCGAAGATGGTGTCCGAGTTGTACGTGGCACCCGCCTTCAGGACGGTGGAAGGGAAACTCGGCTCGTTCGGCGAGTCGGGGAAGTGCTGGGTCTCGAAGGTGTAACCCGCGCTCTGCCGGTAGGTGTGGCCGCTGATGCCGACCAGGTGCCCGTCGAGGAAGTTCCCCGAGTAGAACTGGACGCCCGGTTCGCTGGTCCACACGGTGAGCTCACGCCCGCTTGCCGTGTCCAGCGCCTTGGCTGCGAGCCCGAGCCCGTTGAACTTCGGGCCGGTGCTGTTGAGCACCCAGTTGTGGTCGTAGCCGTGCGCGAGGACCAGCTGGTCACCCAGTGGCGCGCTCGCATCGCCGATCCGCTCACCGAGTGCGTGGAACGTCCGGAAATCGAACGGGGTTCCCGCCACCGGCGCGATCTGGCCGGTCGGAATCAGGAGTGCGTCGGTCGGTGTGATGGCGTTTGCGTTGATCAGGATCTTCTGCGCATACGCCGGACCCGATGCCTCACCGGCGAGGTTGAAGTAGCTGTGGTTGGTCAAGTTGAGCACGGTCGACAACGTCGGGTCGTCGTTATGCGCCTTGTAGTGAATCCCCAGGCGGCCGTTGTTGTCGAGGCTGTAGGTGATCGCCGTGGTGACCTGGGCTGGGAAGCCGGTGCACGGGGGGTTGGTCGCCGCGCAGGTCGGCTCGAACGTGGCGCCTTCGTCACCGTTGGGGGCGACCAGCGTCATGGTCAGCGACACGCTGCCGTTGCCGCTGGCGGTGGTCGGGTTCTGCCAGATGCGGTTACCCCAGCCGACGAATCCGCCGTGCAGGGTATTGCCGTTGTTGTTCAGCGGGAGGGTGTAGGTCTGGCCGTTCAGCTGGAACGTGCCCTTGGCGATTCGGTTGCCGTAGCGGCCGATGGTCTCGCCGAAGTAGGGGCCGCCGGCATTAGGTAACGACGGCGGCGGGCTGTCCAGGTTCACGTAGTCGACCAGCGAGCTAAAGCCGAGCACGACGTCGGCCATGTGGCCCTTCTTGTCGGGAGCCGTGATCGACTGGACGAGGGCACCGTAGGTGATGATCTTGACCTGCATGCCGTGGCAGTTGGTCAGTGTGTAGCGCCACACGGTCTGGTCGCCGCCGTACGGCGCGGAATTCGCCGTGCCGAAGTTGTCCTTCGTGATCGTCGGCTGCCCCTTGCAGTTCGCGTTCGGGGATGCCGCCGGGGACGCCTGCGCACGGGTCACGCCGAGCAAGCCCGCCAGGGCCACAAGGAGGACAGCGGCCACACCAAGCCGCAGAGTCGGGCGCGTTAAAGCAATACGCATGATCACTCCCTTGGGTTCACACGATGGGAAAGCCGTCGGATCCCGCCACTACATCCTTACCTTCGTGATCGGCGACGTCACCCCCTCGTGACAAAAAATCTAACTAAATCCAACGAAACAGGCCATACATGAACCCTGAGCTGCGGAGATTGCTCGACGAGCGGCCCGGCGGCGGGTACGTGCGTCACCGCCGCGACGGGCGGCTCACGACCGGGCGCAAGGCCGCCTGTACGGGCAGCAATCATGACCAACAGCAGGTAGCCGGGCGTTTACGGCATCACGTCGTACGGGTAACCCGCCCTTTGCGCCGCACGCCAGCGCATCGCTACCGTTGAGGGGAGAGCCCGGGGCGGCCGAGTAGACAACGTGCCGGCCCGGGGAAGGCCGGTACGGCACCAAAGGTCCCCCGGGCTCCCAGCACAAGGCGCTTTCTGGCTGGTCAGCGCTCTGATGGCCAGCGCTCTGATGGTCAGCGGTCTGCTCGTCAGTGCTCTGCTCGTCAGCTCGTTGAGCTGGCGTCCTGGCCTGACCGCGGCGCCGGGCTGCCCGGCTTGCCCGCCGGACTGCCCGGCGCGGCTGGGCCGCCGCCGGGCCCCGTCTCGCCTTCAAGCACGGCCTCAGCGACCTTGCGCATCGTCATGCGCCGGTCCATTGACGTCTTCTGGATCCAGCGAAATGCCTCCGGCTCGGTCAGCCCGTACCGCGTCTGCAGCAGCCCCTTGGCGCGGTCGAGCAGCTTGCGCGCCTCGAGCCGCTGCTGCAGGCTGTCGACCTCCGACTCCAGGGCGCGGATCTCGGTGAACCGGCTGACGGCCATCTCGATCGCAGGTACGAGGTCAGCCTTGGTGAACGGTTTCACCAGGTATGCCATCGCGCCCGCGTCACGTGCTCGCTCCACGAGGTCGCGCTGTGAGAACGCGGTAAGGATGACGACGGGGGTGATCCGCATGGCCGCGATCTGCTCGGCGGCGGAGATGCCGTCAAGAACCGGCATCTTGATATCCAGGATCACCAGGTCGGGGCGAAGCTGGCCAGCCAGTTCCACCGCCGTCCCGCCGTCCCCCGCTTCGCCTGCGACGACATAACCCTCTTCCTCAAGCATCTCCTTGAGATCGAGGCGGATCAGTGCCTCATCCTCCGCGATCACGACGCGGCGCTGGGTCTCGCTCACCTGCATGAGCGTACCCGGACCGGGTAGATTGGCTGCCGCCCCTCCCATGGATGACACGACTCGGTATCGGTGGTGGCACCAGACCAGCGCCGGGATGGTGGAATGGCAGACACGGACGCCTCAAAAGCGTCTGCCCGCAAGGGCGTGCGGGTTCGAATCCCGCTCCCGGCACCAGGCAACCCGCGCGATCTTCACTCCGCCGCCGGGGCCGTAAGCCCCCGCCGGACCGTCTCAGGCGCGCGTCACAAAAGCGGCCGGGCGGTGGGCAGGATCGCCTCGGGCAGCGCCGTGTCGCCGCTCAGGTACCTGTCAACCGCCGCGGCGGCACTTCGCCCCTCGGCGATCGCCCACACGATCAATGACTGGCCGCGGCCCATGTCGCCGGCGGTGAACACGCCGGGCACCGAGGTCGCGTATGCCTCGTCCCTGGCCACGTTCCCACGCTGGTCGAACTCGACGCCAAGCCCGGTGAGCAGCGGGCCGCGCTCCGGCCCGGTGAATCCCATCGCGAGCAGGACGAGTTCGCAGGCGATCTCGCGCTCGGTCCCCGCCACCGGCTCGAATCTGCCGCCGGACAGCTCGACCTCGATAAGCCGCAGCGCGCGCACCTGAGCCGGGCCGGCGGGACCGCTTGCGGGACCGCTTGCGGGGCCGGGGTCGCCTGGGTCGGCGGCACCGACGAACTCCTGCGTCGACACCGAGTAGACGCGGTCACCGCCCTCTTCGTGCGCGCTCGACACCCGGTAGATCATCGGGTACGTCGGCCACGGCTGGTGGCCCGGCCGCGTCCCCGGCGGCCGTGGCATGATCTCCAGCTGGGTGACCGACGCAGCACCCTGCCGCAGCGTGGTACCGAGGCAGTCCGCGCCCGTGTCACCACCGCCGATGATCACGACGTTCTTGCCGCGCGCGGTGATCGGGGACTCGGCCAGATCTCCCTGCGTCACCCGGTTGGCGAGCGGCAAGTACTCCATGGCCTGGTGAATACCGGCCAGCTCCCGGCCGGGCACCGGCAGCTCCCGCGAGACGGTGGAACCGCCCGCGAGCACGATCGCATCGTGGGACGCGCGAAGCTGATCAGCGGTGATGTCCACCCCGGCGGTCACGCCGCAGCGGAACAGCGTGCCTTCGGCGCGCATCTGCGCGAGCCGCCGGTCCAGGTGGCGCTTTTCCATCTTGAACTCGGGGATGCCATAGCGCAGCAACCCGCCGGGCCGGTCGGCCCGCTCGTACACGGTCACCTCGTGCCCGGTCCGGGTCAGCTGCTGCGCGGCGGCCAAGCCCGCCGGCCCCGAGCCGATGACCGCGACCGACTTTCCCGTCGAGATCACCGGCGGGCTTGGCTGCACCCAGCCCTCGCCCCAGGCCCGGTCCACGATCTCGACCTCCACCTGCTTGATCGTCACTGGATCGGCGTTGATGCCGAGCACACACGCCGTCTCGCACGGCGCGGGGCACAGCCGGCCGGTGAACTCGGGAAAGTTGTTGGTCGCGTGCAGCCGCTCGGCGGCCTCGTGCCAGTCGTGCCGCCAGACCAGGTCGTTCCACTCAGGGATCAGGTTCCCGAGCGGGCAGCCGGTGTGGCAGAAGGGAATGCCGCAGTCCATGCAGCGGCCGGCCTGGCCCTCGAGCTTGCCGCGGTCGAAGCGCGCATACACCTCGCGCCAGTCTTTGATGCGCACGTCGACCGGCCGCCGCACCGGCGTCTGGCGCGGCGTGGTGAGGAAACCCTTCGGGTCCGCCATGAAATCACTGTCTCCGGTTAGCCGTGCACTCAGCCATGCGCGGCCGCCATGGCCTCGGCCATGACCGCCTCGTTCACGTCGCGGCCCTCACGCTCGGCCCGGCGCGCCGCGCTCAGCACCCGCTTGTAGTCCTTGGGCATTACCTTGCCGAACCGCTCCGCCGACACGTCC
>WNGQ01014819.1_pt1 | contig 10015 bp, 8 predicted proteins | sample 5407661 | NCBI WGS metagenome assembly WNGQ01 (sample SAMN13153382, study PRJNA577476) | soil metagenome | isolation source: 60 cm soil or saprolite under Garry oak tree replicate 2 | place: USA:California | collected 2016-06-15 | reverse complement strand
GTGTATTCGTCAGATTGAAAACCTCAGCGCGGACTTCGGCCGTGTATCTTTCACGGAACTTAAGGCGCTTGATGAGAGCAACGTCGATATCTTGAAAGCCCGGTCCTTGAATCGGATTACGCGAACTGTTGCCGATCGTGAATTGCGGCGCGGCAACAAAAGCATCCGTATCAAAGTGCCGGCTCGTTGTGCGTTGCCCGTTCGGCAGATGGGGATCGCGCAAGCGGTTCGGCCTCTGGGTACCAAATCCGGCAAATGCATTGAAATTGGTATTCTGAGTTACGGCGAGCGGCATGCCTGACTGGAGTGTTAGGATCGCTGCCAATTGCCATCCACGAAGCACAGGACCTCGCCCGGGCAACTCATAGCTAAGGCTGGTTGCAAGAACGCTTGGGATATCGCCGGTAGAGACGTCGCGTTCCAGCTTCCTATTGAAACTGTCGGCGACAGGAAAATCGGCGACGGGACCAGTCAGGATCGCGGCATCAAATACGGAAGATGCTTCGTCAATGAGCTTGGATCGCGTGTAACTGGTCAGAATAGCCAGACCGTGAGAGAAACGCTTTTCGAACTTCGCTTGAAATGCGTGGTAATTCGCGTTCCCAACGTTGTTCCGGAAGAAACTCACAGTAGTGAATTGTGGAAATGGCTTTAGGAGTTGAGCTCGCGTAATGGTGGGATCCCCGAGTGAAGAAACTCTGCCGATCACACCGAAGAATGGGTTCGGAACCCGCTCGAGAAGCGACGCGCCCAGCCGCAGTTGGTCCGCGGTGAGTTGGTTGATGTTCGTATCGGGGATTCCCAGATGGGTCAATTTCGATCCCGCATACGCAACTTCGATCAGGACGTTTGTTCCAATCTCCCGTTGGATCGAGAGATTCCACTGCTGGGCATAGCCGGATCCCAACTTTCGATCGACAGTGAAAACACCCTGACCTAATCCCGCATCGCCATCGAGAGGTCTTACTGCTACAGACGGGCCGGCGGAGAGCACAAAAGCCGGAGTGCTGTTGTCCAACGATCGCTGCGTTACAGTCTGAAGAAAAGGGAATTGCGGATTCGTAAAAGGAGTAGTGATACCGGCCTGCTCAATCCAAATTAATCCGTAACCGCTGCGGATCACCGTATGGTTGGTGATACCGTAGGCGAGGCCGAGCCTGGGACCCCAATTCATCTTGTGCAGTGTTCGGGCGGAACGCGGAAATCCGCGCTCACCGAGATATTGCAGTTTCTCGGTAGCCAGGTTGAATACGGCACCCTGATTGTCCGCTTCCGTGGATGGAAAATTCAACGTGTAACGAATGCCGGCGTTGATATTGAGCCGACGCGAAGCCTTCCATTCGTCTTGAACAAAGTACTCCTGGATGTGAGCCCGCGGACGTATGGGCTTTTTCTGGATATCGACAGAAAATCGGTCCACTTGACCCATCAGAAAACTTGCCAATGAAAATCCGGTCTCGGGCGCACTGAAGCGGAACAAACCCTTTGGCGACGGTGGCTGAACAATGTCCAAACGTTCCCAGCGAAAGTCCGTTCCAGCCTTGATGAGGTGAGCACCTCTGGACATCGACACCGTGTCCGCCGGATTGGTGATATCCGTCCGGGAGTCCGAGTATGCATTTGGCGGTGGACCGAGTTGCTGGTATCCGTCAATGACGAATGTCGGCAGATCGAGAGCCCTGCGCCGAAGCACTCTGCGGCTATATCCGACTCGAACTTCATTCGTCAGCGACGGATTGAGCACGTGAAGAAAGTTCGAAGCGAGCGACTGGCCCGAGGTGTGCGTCCGCCCGAGAGTTCCCGAAGCCAGAGTTCCACTCCCATCGGGAAGGGGCGTCACCGGATCGGCATTGTCACTCAGAGATGAGTACCGGACGAATAGAGAATTCATAGCACTGAACCGATGATCGACGCGCATGTCGTACTGGTTCTGATTGTCTGTCTCTTTTCCGGTCCGCTGATAGTTGTTGGCCGTACCGCCCGATGTGGGCAACGGATATCGAGAGAGAAGGGAAACGGCCGTGGGATCCATTCTGTTTTCCGGAATAACGTTGTTGGAAAACGGCCGGCGCGTCGCAGGATCGAGAATTTCCGGCAGTAAACCCTCGACAGCTTCGCTGAAAATACCTTGGTGTTGAAGCGCCGTCGGAACCGTAGAAGTGTGGACGCGAGCAATGGCCTGGCGGCTTCCCTGGTAATCCACGAAAAAGAATGTCTTGTCGTGCACAATCGGCCCGCCAAAAACGAATCCAAATTGATTTCTACGAAATAACGGTTTGTCCGGGGACGATGCCGTCCGAGGCGCGAACAGGTTCCTCGCATTTAATGCTTCGTTCCGCAAGAATTCGAACGCCGTGCCGTGAAACTCGTTGGTTCCAGATTTTGTCGTGAGATTGACGACCCCGCCATTAAAGCGTCCGATCTCAGCCGCTGCGCCATTCGTTTCGATTTTGAATTCCCGGATCGCCTCGACGACCGGCATGAACGTGACTTGTCCTGGTTCCGGCTGCAAAACCGTAACGCCATCAAACAGATATTCGTTCGTTCGCGGCCGTCCTCCATTGATCCGGGGAAAGGCCGAGCCGGAAGGTAGTGCAACACCTGGAACCAGGCCCGCCAGGGAAATGAAGGAGCGCCCGTTGAGCGGCAAATCGCCGATTATTCGCTGATCGATGACCTGTCCAAGATCGGCGGATTCGGTACGCAAAAGAGGCGCGTCGGCCCTGATCGTCAAGCTCTCCTCTATGGAGCCGATGGTGAGCGTGAAGTCGAGACGAATACGCTCACCGGCCGCGAGCGTAACGGCGGGCCGAATGATTTTCTGAAAACCATCAGCCTCAACTGTAACGCTGTAGCGTCCCGGCCGTACTTCGTTGAATAGATAGCGCCCGTCCTGCCCAGAAGCGGAACTAAAGAAAGCATTCGTTTCGACGCTCAGCAGCTTAACCGTGGCGTGCGGCACAGCTTTGCCCGAGGGATCGACGATCTCACCGACGAGACCCGTTTGCGACGACTGGGCGGCGAGCAGCAACCAGAAGACAGCAGCAACCATCAGCAGTCTTATACACTTTAAGGCGTATCTGCGGCAATAATCTAAACACTTTTATACGGATCGTGACCTGGCGCTTTTATCGATATTTCGATAGAGTAAGTGCCTCTGGAGGACGAGATGAGCTATGTTCGATTTGTGCTGTTGATTGGAATAACCGTGGGCTTGCTTCTCTCTTACGGCTACGCGCAGCAGAACAAAAATAGTGCAGCTGGCGCTAAGAAAGAGCACACATTTCGTGGAAAGATCGAAAAAATCGACGTGAATGCCAAGACATTTACGGTGAACGGTCAGAAGGTTGAGGGCTGGATGGACGCCATGACTATGGTGTATGTGCCGGACAAAGAGGATGTCTTGAAGCGCGTGAAGGTCGGCGACGAGATTACGGCGAAAGTCTACGATGGCGACTTCCGAACCTTGCACGACGTACAAATCGTACCGCCAAAGACGGACAGCAAAGCCGCCCCAGCCAAGAAGTAATGCCAACAACGGTTCGCGTCAACCAACGCGATTTCATCGGCTCCGCGTACGGAGATACGAATCCACCTGGCGTTGGAGAAGATCCAAAGGCAGAGTTCCGGCGTCAAGGACGACATTGTGGAATTGCTGCAATGCAAAATTCTGGCGAAGCGTCTTCTGTGCTTTCTCACGGAGCCCGATGATTTTCAGCTCACCCAACATATATGCGCAGGCCTGGCCGGGATAAACGACGTAACGCTCCACCTCGCTGGGCTCGATGCCATAGTCGATCGCCTGCTGCCGGGTCCAATGCTTTGCGTGAATACCGGTATCGACAACGAGACGGCGTGCGCGAAACAATTCAGCGTCGAGTTGACCGAGTAAGCCTTCCGGATCGTTCTCATACCAGCCGGACTCGGCCGCCAGCCGCTCGGCATAGAGAGCCCATCCCTCGCTCAGCGCAGGAACCCCGCCAAATGCCCGAATCTGCCGGAAACGCGGCAAGTTCTTGTTTTCCATTTCGAGGGCAAGCTGGAAATGATGGCCGGGAACAGTTTCGTGGTATACGAGCGAACGCAGACCGAACTTTGTCATGCGCTCGTGCCGCAGCGGGATCTGAAAAGTACCTGGCCGCGATCCGTCCGGGGCCGGAGTGTTGTAACTGGCTGCAGCGTTCGCTTCGCGGAAACGGGGATAGGGTTGGGCAACGACCGGAGCCTTTGGTGTCTGATCAAAAAGTAATGCCGACCGCCGTTCGGAATCGCGGAGGATTTGTTCGACGTCGGCCATGATCCTTTTGCGTCCTTCCTCGGTCTCCGGGTAGCGGAGGTCATCTTTGAGTTTCTCAATACGATCTCTTACTGATCCTGCGGTGCGTCCAAGCCGGCGAAAGATGGTATCCATTTCTTTTTCGATGCGCGCGACCTGCTGCAGTCCGATCTCATGAATCTGATCGGGACTGAGGCCCGTGGTGGTATACCGTTTCAGGAAATAGGCATAAGCCTTCGCTCCATCTTTGAAACGCCATAGGCCGGCGTCGTCTTTCGCGCGCGGCAGGACGCGTTCGAGGGCAGCGATTGCATTCCGCCAGGCCGGATATACCTGATCGCTCACTATCTGTTCGGCTTGAGCGTGTAGCTTTTCGCCTACATTGCTGGGGATCTCCTTAACCAGCATCAACCGTTCGGCGAAGGTTCGAACGAAAGGGTTTTCGCCGGGCGTAGACGCGATGAATTGCTGCATCTGCGTAATGGTCGCCTGTAGAATGAATCTCGGCGGAAACAGTCCTTTGTCAATGAGACGCTGCGCGTCCGCGACTGCCTCGTTCATGCGCGTCCCGACTTGCGTCAGGCGCGCGACATAGTTGGTCGCATCCTTTTCGGTGCGAATGGGGTGATTGACCGTGAGCGCGTTCACCAAGTTGACGTTCGTTCCACCGAATTGTTCAAGGGGAAACAAGTAGTCAAGGAACGGTTCTCCTTCCGCTATTGTTTCCAGCTGCCATTGCATCAGGTCTGCAGAGATCCGTTGGATCGGCGCCATCGCCGCGCGATCGAAGTGCCTCAATCCCTCCAGGCCGTCCTTTGCAAGTTGAATTCGGGTTCGGCGATATTCAACAGTTTCCGGCGAGAGCTGCTGCTCGAGCCGGTCCTGTTCAGCGCCCGTGAAGTAACGCGTGGCGATAGCCTGATTCGGACTGCTACGCACCCATCCGGAAGTGAAGTCATTGAAGTAATCGTCAATCGTCCGTTGTTCGAGAGAGCTTCCGGAGGTTATCCCGGCAGCGACGATCGCAAGCAGCCACGTTAAGCGAATCATCATAAACTTCTCTGGATTATGTTAGTGCGATAGGCGGCACGCCTAGCTGCGCGCCCAGCAGACGGCCCAAAAGCTGGTTCAATGTTTCACCGGTGGATGGAAGTACAAATGACGCGCCCGACCAGTCGAGTTTGAAGCTTGTCGACTGTGCGGAGATCCAAATCTGCCGCGCCGGCGTCTGCGGGCTAATCACAATCTTACCCGGGTTGGGTTCTTCAACCGCGATCGAAAGAACACCGTTCTGAAAGAGAATCTCCGCGTCGTAACGCTCCGCGACAATATCGAGAGCGCGGTTCAGACGCTCGAGTGCGGCGTCGCAGTACGTCCGAAATTCGGCTTCAGTCAGTCCCATCGTCTGTATTATAGGCGTGATTGGTAACATTCCTCTCCTCGAAGAGGAGTGCACGACACCATGAATCCATTCGAGCTAACGAAGCAGCTGATGGCGATACCGTCGGTTACTGGAACCGAAGCCAAATTGGGGGAATTTCTCCTGGCGCATCTGGCGGCATTGAATTATCGCGTCGAACGGCAGAATGTAACCGGTGACCGCTTCAATGTGCTGGCGTTTGCGGGTGATCCGCGTGTCATATTCTGCACACATATCGATACGGTTCCTCCGCCGACAATACCCGTGCGCGAGGACGACAATTTCCTTTACGGCCGCGGAGCCTGTGACACGAAGGGCATCATCGCCGCTATGCTGGAGGCCGGCGGCAGGCTGCGCGCCTCGGGCACCGTGAATTTCGGCTATCTGTTTGTGGTGGGCGAAGAGACCGACAGCATTGGCGCCAAAACGGCGAATCTGCTGAAGTGGAACACCGAATTCGTCATCGTCGGTGAACCCACCGAGAACAGACTTGCGAGTGCGCAAAAAGGCACGTTCATGGTCCGCCTGAACGTCGCCGGCCGTGCATCGCACTCGGGCTATCCGGAATTTGGCGTGTCGGCAATTCAGAATCTCTTCGCCGTCCTGAAGGATTGTGAAGGCGCGGACTGGGGCGACGATCCCTCATTCGGCAAAGGCACATTCAACACGGGCGCGTTTCACGGAGGTGAAGCGGCTAACGTCGTGCCCGCCGAGGCCAGCGCCTCGATCATGATTCGAACGGTTGAGCCTCGCGCGCAGGTTGAAGAGAAGATGCGCCGAATTGTAGCTAAACGAGCTACTATGGAGGTCATCGGCGCCTCGGATCCCCAAATCACACACGTTGTCGAAGGCTTTGCGACAACCGTCGTGTCGTTTGGCAGCGATGTGCCGCATCTCGAAAATTTGGGCAAGCGGCTGCTCGCTGGTCCTGGCTCGATTCTGGACGCTCATACGCCCGGCGAAAAGATCAGCAAAAGCGAACTGATGGAGGGAGCTGATCTTTACGAAAGGCTTGTCAGAAAACTTCTTCTATGAAGATTGCATTAATCGGATTCGGCAAAATGGGACGCGAGATCGATTCGGCCGCGCGCGAGCAAGGAGAAATGATTACTCGAGTCTTCGAGTGGGACCGTACCGTGACGCCGGAAGCGCTGGCCGATGTAGATATTTGCATTGAATTTTCGACGCCCGATGCTGTCGTTCAAAATATCCGCGCTGCGGCTGGTATCAACATTTGCCGGAAATCAAAGCTGTCGTGAAGGAATCCGGGCTGTTATACTCCTCGAATTTTTCGTTGGGCATGAATATTTTTTTCCGCATTGTGAAGCAGGCTGCCGTTCTCATGAACAGGTCGGCAGACTATGATCCCTACGTCCACGAAATACATCATCGCCAGAAGGCGGATAGCCCTAGCGGAACTGCGCGTTCTCTGGCACGTATATTGACCGAGAATATTGATCGGAAAAAAGAGACTCTGGCAAAACCACCCGACGGGAAAATTAATCCGGACACGCTCCACGTTACGTCCACTCGTGCAGGTTTCTTTCCCGGTACCCATACTGTAGGTTTTGATTCCGAATCCGACTTGATCGAACTGCGGCATACTGCAAAGAGCCGCCGCGGCTTTGCATTGGGCGCGCTGGCAGCGGCACGGTGGCTGCGCGGACGTAAAGGCGTCTATACAATGGATGACGTAGATTTGTAGGGGCGCGGAGAATTAGAGGAGAACCTATGACAAAGAAGCGATTTCAGGGCACGGGAACGGCTCACGCCGTTCAATTCCGATGGCTCGGTGGACGAGAAGGCATTGCGCCGCTTTGTTGATTTCCAGATCGATGGCGGCGTTGACATGCTCTTGCCGTGCGGCACAACGGGCGAAGGCGCAACGCTCAATGCCGAAGAAACGGATCGTATTGTTCGGATCATCATCGAACAGTCGCGGGGCCGGGCGCCTGTGATTGTCGGCGCTGGAAGCAATTCGACTGCTAAAGCCATTGACGCAACGAAACGAGCAAAGAAACTGGGCGCACACGGCGTTCTGTCCGTCGGTCCCTATTACAATAAGCCGACGCAGCAGGGCTACTTCGAACACTTCAAGGCCATTGCCGAAGCTGAAGATATTCCAATCATCGTCTACAATGTGCCCGGACGAACGGGTGGAAACATCGAAGCCAAAACCATGCTTCGGCTCGCGGAAATTCCCAATATCGTCGCGGTGAAGGAGGCTTCGGGAAATCTCGCCCAGATCATGGACATCATTCGCGATGCCCCGAGCCATTTTCGAGTGCTGAGTGGCGACGACGCCCTGGCTCTTGCAGTTGTGCTGTTGGGAGGTGATGGGGTCGTCTCCGTCATTTCCAATGAAGCTCCCGCGATGATGAGCGCTTTGATCAATGCGGCCCTCGAATCGGACATCCAGCGGGCGCGGGAGCTCCACTACAAGCTTCTGCCATTGATGAATGCAAACTTTATCGAATCGAATCCGATTCCTGTAAAGGCCGCTCTGGCGGCGATGGGAATGATCGAAGAGATGTACCGGCTGCCGCTGGTGAAGATCAGCGAATCGAATCGGGAAAAACTCTTGAAGGTGATTGAAACGCTGGGGTTGTTGCAAACTGTCAGCAGGCAGTGACCCTCTGTAAGATGAATTTACCAAAGCACGCCGAGACGGACTCGCCGTCATTCAGGAACTCCGGGCGGGTCTCAATCGCGGCGAGTTCCGCGCTGCTGAAAAGACATCGAGCGGTTGGAAAACCAATCTGTGGGTCAAACGCGGCATCTTGCTGGCCTTCAGAATTGGTGTCGTGGAAGACCGTTCGGTTTCTGAGGAATTTCATTTTTTCGATAAAGATACACTTCCGGCAAAACCCCTCGGTGCTGGCGATGGAGTTCGCGTTGTGCCTGGCGGATCGACGATTCGCGATGGCGTCTATGTCGCACGAAATGTCATCTGTATGCCGCCGATGTTCATTAATATCGGCGCGTATATCGATGAAGGCTCGATGGTGGACTCTCATGCTCTGGTCGGATCGTGCGCTCAAATTGGAAAGCGTGTGCATTTATCCGCCGCAGCGCAGATCGGAGGCGTGCTGGAACCCCCCGGGGCACTGCCGGTCGTCGTCGAAGATGACGCCTTTATTGGCGGCAATTGCGGCGTCTATGAAGGTGTGCTCGTCGAATCCCGTGCGGTACTCGCTCCCGGCGTGATCCTCACCGGCGGGACGGCGGTTTACGACCTGGCACGGAATCAGATTTATCGGAAAGCCGCCGGAGCTCCGCTGACGATTCCATCCGGCGCTGTGGTGGTTCCGGGTTCACGACCCGTGACGGGCGAATTTGCCGTCAAACACCAGTTGTCGTTGTATGCGCCCGTCATCGTGAAGTATCGCGACGAGAAGACCGATGCTTCAACGATGCTTGAAGAGTCACTCCGCTAGGGTGCGCGCCGAGACCCTCTCCTTCTGGGATTCCACTCAGAGGGTACAAATCTTCACCCGAACCCCTTTACCGGCGCCTGGAGACCGGCCTCCTACCTTTCCTCCGTTGTTTGGGCTGTAGGTAACCTCGACACCAGAACCTTATCCACTCTCTTGCCATCCATGTCCACCACCTCGAAGCGATGACCTTCCGCCTCGAAAACGTCGCCTGTCACGGGTACGCGTCCGACCTGTAGCATGACCAGTCCGCCCAGCGTTTGGTATCTGCCGGATTCTTCCTCGGGCAGTTTTGGAATCTTCAATACTTCCTTAAGATCGTCAATTTGAAGTTTTCCATCGATCAGCCATGAACCGTCGGGCCGTTCGACTACCTGTCTTTCTTCCGGCATGTCGACCGAGGCCACATCGCCGACCAGATCCTCCAGGATGTCATTCAGCGTGACGAGTCCTTCAACTCCGCCGTACTCGTCGACGACAAGCGCCATGTGTGTTCGCGACCTTTTGAACATCTCCAGAAGTTTTAACGCCGGCATGGCCTCGGGTACAAACAGCGGCGGCCGTAGAGCTTCTTTCAGATCGATTTTTGCGCCTGCGAGGCAACGCGTGAGCAGGTCTTTCGCTTGAACAATTCCAATGACGTTATCCAGCGTGCCTTGCGCTACGGGGAACCGTGAGTACTGTGATGACGCAAGTTTCTGCTGGTTCTCCGGGAATGGGTCGTCGATATCGAGCCATACGACATCGCGCCGGGGTCTCATCAACGCGCTCACTGCGCGATCTCCCAATTTGAAAATGCTTTTCACGATATCGTGTTCGGCCTCCTCGAAGACTCCCGCCTCGGTTCCCTGTTCCATCATGACCTTGATCTCTTCTTCAGTGACG
>WNGQ01008148.1_pt1 | contig 10015 bp, 9 predicted proteins | sample 5407661 | NCBI WGS metagenome assembly WNGQ01 (sample SAMN13153382, study PRJNA577476) | soil metagenome | isolation source: 60 cm soil or saprolite under Garry oak tree replicate 2 | place: USA:California | collected 2016-06-15 | reverse complement strand
CGTCGTTGCTCGTGACGCGCTGGACGGCCCCGAGCGCGCCGGGCCCGCGCACCTCGAACTCGCCCATGTGGCTGATGTCGAAGAGGCCCACGGCCGACCGGACGCAGCGGTGCTCCTCGATGATCCCCGTGTACTGCACGGGCATGTCCCAGCCGCCGAAAGGCACCATCTTGGCGCCGGCCTTGACGTGGACATCTCGGAGAGGCGTGCGCTTGAGGGGAGCCGGCGTCTGCGTCATGGGAGCGCCATCATCTTAATGGAAGGGCCCGCGGGCCGCAATGGGAAGCACGCCCCGGGGCGCTTGGGAGCGGCCGCGGCGGGGCGCGGGAGATCTATGGTCTTACTTGGTCGTGTAGCCGCGACCGTTCATGCAGGCGGCGAAAGCGTTGTCGTAGCCTGCTTTGCCCTTGCCGTACTGGTGCGTGCCGCCGTAGGTCGCGCCGCCTATCCCACCAGCCGCCGCGCCGATGGCCGCGCCCGTGCCGGGAGAGCCTGCCGCGGCGCCGACCGCGGCGCCGAGCGCCGCGCCACCGAGCGCGCCCACCGCCGCGCCGACGCCCACGCCCTTGGCCGTGTCCGTCGCCGGATCCCAGCCCGACTGCTGCCTGGCCCACGTCTGACACTCGCTCGAGTCACGCGCCTGCTGCTCGGGCGTCTGCCCCTTGGCCGGATAGGCGAAGACCGAGGGCTGCGGATTGCCTGAGGACGCACAGCCGCTGAGCGCCAGCGCAAAAGCCACCGCCGTGAATCCTGCCACGAAGCGCTGCGAAATCACCATGGTCGGTCCTCCTGTCCGGCCATTATGACCGGAGGGCCTACCAAGCCGGAAGCATTCTGGTGCCGCTTCATGACTCCTTGCCGATCACACGCTCGAAGGCCGCGAGGAACTGGTCCACGTCGGCCTCCGTCATGGCCAGGGAGCAGCAGCCGAGGCCGCGCTGCGACAGGACGACGCCTTCGTTCAGAAGACCCATGAAGGTGCGGAGCGGGCGCTCCGCATCCGCGGGGCGGCTCGATCGATAGTCGCTGAGCCGCTTCTTGGTCCAGTGAATCCAGAAGAGCGAGCCCAGTCCCGTCACCTGCGCGGGCTGCTTCGCCTTGGACAGCGCCCGCTTGACGCCGCCGCGGAGCCGCTCGCCCAGCGCCTCGAGCTTCGCGTAAGCCTCGGGCGTCAGCTCCTGCATGGTGGCGAGGCCGCCCGCCATGGTCACGGCGTTGGCGTTGAAGGTGCCGCCGTGGCTGATGCGCCCCTTGCCCCCGCGCGGATCGTAGTAGTTCATCACCTCCGCGCGGCCTCCGAAGGCGCCCACGGCGAGACCGCCGCCAATGATCTTGCCGAGCGTGGTCAGGTCCGGGCGGACGCCGAAGCGCGCCTGGGCCCCGCCCGGCGCCACCCGGAACGAGATGACCTCGTCGAAGATGAGGACAATGCCCAGCCGCTCCGTCACTTCCCTCAGGCGTTCGAGAAAGCCGGGCTGGGGCAGCAGCATGCCCGCGTTGGCGAGGAGCGGATCCACGATGAGCCCGGCGATGTCGCTTCCGTGCTTCTCGAGGATCTTGACGCACGCCTCGGCGTCGTTCCACGGCAGCACGATGGTGTGCTTGAGGACGGTGTCGGGCACGCCCGATGAGTAGGCGAGCGACTTGGGGCGCTTGCGGGAGCCGGCCTTGTCGACGTCGGGGGAGACGCTGACGAGCACCCAGTCGTGCGTGCCGTGATAGGCGCCCTCGAACTTGGCGATCTTGCTCCGCCCCGTGAAGGCGCGCGCCGCCCGCACCGCGTTCATGGTCGCCTCGGTGCCGGAGTTGGTGAAGCGCACCACCTCCATGCTCGGAATCCGCGTGGTCAAGACCCCTGCGAGCTTGACCTCGTGCTCGCTCGGCCCCGGGAAGGACATGCCGCGCGTGGCCTGCTCCGTGATCGCCTCGACCACGGAGGGATGCGCGTGGCCCAGGATCAGGCTCGTGTAGTTGCCGTTGAAGTCGAGGCGCTCGGCGCCGTCGGCGTCCCAGATGCGCGCGCCCTGCCCGCGCGTGATGTAGAAGGGATAGGGGTCGAAGAAGGTCGTGGTCCGGCTGTTGCCGCCCGGCATCACGCGCAGCGCCTCCTCGTACATCTGCCGCGAGCGGGACGTCTTGGCCTTGTAGTCGTTGACGATGGTCTCGAGCGTCATGAGCGTGACTCCTTTCAGCGTCTACCGCGAGGGAAAGGCGATGGCATCGTCGAGCTCTCGCCGGTACGCGCGCAGGAGCTCGTGGGCCTCGCCCACCGTCACCCGCTTGAACGACAACCGCTGGCCGGGCTTAACCTGCCCCACCCGGCCGATGTCGAACGAGCATACCGTGCCGATCTTCGTATAGCCACCCGTTGACTGCCGGTCCACGAGCAGCACGATGGGCTGGCCGTCGCCCACCACCTGGATGCCGCCCAGGGCCACGCCGTCCGAGATGATGTCGTGGCCGCGTGTGTGCTCGATGCGGGCGCCGCGGAGGCGGGCGCCCATGCGATCGCTATGCGGGGTCATCTCGTAGGGCGCCTCGAAGAGCGTGGCGAGGCCGCGCTTCGTGAAGCGGTCGTCCTGAGGGCCCGGCACGACACGCACCATCGGCTCGCGCGTGTAGTCCGGGATGAGCGGCCCACGCACCTCCGCGGGGGCGCCGCCCGGGTGAGGTCCCAGTGACAGCTCGTCGCCCTTGCGGAGCGCGCGCCCTTGCCAGCCGCCCATCTGGCCGCGCAGGTAGGTCGCGCGGGAGCCGAGGGCGGGCGGCGTGTCGAGACCGCCGGAGACGGCGATGTACGCGCGCACGCCGGAGGCGGCGGGGCCCAGCCGCAGCACGTCGCCGGCTTCCACCTCGAAAGCGGCCCAGCGCGGCATGCTCGCTCCGTTGAGGGTGACGGGCATGGCGGCGCCCGTCACCGCCACCCACCGCTCGTCGGCGAACTCGAGCCGCGGGCCGATGAGCGTGGCCTCGAGCCCCGCGGCGTCGTCGGCATTGCCCACGAGCCGGTTGGCGAGCACGAAGGCCTCACGATCGACCGGGCCCGACGGCGGGATGCCCACGCGCAGCGATCCGCGTCGGCCCAGATCCTGCACGGTGGTCTGCGGTCCCGCCTCGTGAACGAGAAGGGTCGCCATCAGGGCTGCTCGATGCGCGGGCGATAGCGCCCCTCGGCGGCGGCCGCCTCGATGGCGTCGTACTCGGCGCGATCGATCATGCGGAAGCGGACGTGATCGCCCGCGCGCAGGAGGATGGGATCGGGGGAGGATGGGTCGAAGAGCCGTACCGGCGTGCGACCGAGCACCCAGAAGCCGCCGGGGCTCTCCACGGAGTAGATGCAGCACTGCACGCCGCCGATGCTGACGCTGCCCGGCGGGGTCTTGACGCGCGGCTGGACGAGGCGCGGGATGTTCAGGCGCTCGGACATGCCCGTCATGTAGGGCAGCCCCGGCGTGAAGCCGACGAAGTAGACGTAGTAGTCCGCGGAGGCGTGGAGCCGCGCCACCTCGTCCGGTGACAGACCGACCTGCGTGGCCACCGCCTCGAGATCGAAGCCGAGCTCGCCGCCATAGCAGCACGGCAGCTCGACGGTGCGCGCGGGCGGCAACACCTCGGGGCGCGCCTGACGGCAGAGGGCGCGGAGCGATGCCACGAGATCGTCCCAGCCCGCGATCAGCGGATCATAGTAGAGGAGGAGCGAGCGGAACGTCGGGACGGTCTCGGTGACCCCGGAGAGGGCCTTCTGCTGGATCAGGTACTCGAGGGCGAGGGTCCGGGCATTGGCCTCGTGACTGATCTCGTCCGCGAACTCCACCGACAGCGCGAGGTCCCCGCACGGCAAGAAGCGGGGCTCGGCATAGATCCCCACCGCTCAGAAGGCGGCGAGTGAGCTGTTGGGGATATCGGTGATGAACATGTGTCCGGGGCTGTGCGTGATCATGAAGGCAGGCTTGGAGGCCAGGGCGACCGCCTGCGGCGTCACGCCGCACGCCCAGAACACGGGGACTTCGCCCCGCTTGATCTCGACGGCATCGCCCCAGTCGGGCTTGGTCACGTCCTTGACGCCGATGGCCGCAGGATCTCCCACGTGGATGGGCGCGCCGTGGGCGCCGGGGAAGCGCGCGGAGGCCGTGACCGCCTTGGCCACCATCTCGTTCGGGATGGGACGCATGGAGACGACCATGGGGCCGTGGAAGCGGCCCGCGGGCCGGCAGTCGATGCTCGTCTTCCACATGGAGACATTGCACCCGCGCTCGACGTGGCGGAGCGGGATGCCCGCGTCCATGAGCGCCCACTCGAAGGTGAAGGAGCAGCCGAGCAGGAAGCCCACGAGGTCGTCGCGCCAGAAGGCCTTGACGTCCGTCACCTCGTCGGCGAGGACGCCGTCCTTGTAGATCCGGTAGCGCGGGAGATCCGTCCGGAGATCGGCGCCGGCCGCCGCGCCCACGGGCTCGACCGAGCCCACATCCGTCACCTCGATGAGCGGGCACGGGCGAGGGTTGCGCTGGCAGAAGAGCAGGAAGTCGTAGGCGTCGTCCCTGGGCAGCACGGCCATGTTGGCCTGAACGAAGCCGGGGCCGAGGCCGGCCGTGATGCCGGCGAATTTGCCGCTGCGGATGTCGGCTCGGATCTCTCTCGGATGACGCGGGTCGATAGGCATCAGGGCCTCCGGGTCTCTCGATACTTTACTTCAGGTGGCCGAGCTTGGGCCAGAGATCGGGGTTGCCGAGCACCTGGGGCTTCTCGCCGCGGAGCACGCGCAGCATCTCGGCCGCCACCTGCAGGGCGGTGCCGCGGGTCGTCTCCTCGGTCACCCCCGCGATGTGGGGGCTCACGATGACATTCTCGAGCTGGAGGAGGCGGCTATCGGAGGACACCGGCTCCTCCTCGAAGACGTCGATGCCCGCCGCGCGGATCTTGCCGCTCTCGAGGCCGGCCAGGAGGGCGTTCTCGTCCTGGATCTTGCCGCGGGAGGTATTGATGAAGATCACGCCGTTCTTCATCTGCGCGATCGACTCCGCGTTGATCATGTGATGCGTCTCGGGCGTGTGCGGCGTGTGGCACGTGACGACGTCGGCGGCCCGGAGGACGGAGGCCATGTCGGGCATGGGCTCGACGCCGCGATTCCTGAGCTCCTCGGCGGGCACGTACTTGTCGTACGCTATCACGCGCATCCCGAGGGCGCCGGCCGTCTTGGCCACGCGCCGCCCGATGTTGCCCACGCCGATGATGCCGAGCGTCTTGCCGTTCATCTCGAGCAGACCCTGCGAGCGGCTCTTGCCCCAGTCGGCCATCCGCGTGCGCCGGTCGACCACCACCGCCTGCTTGGCCAATGCCAGCATGAGCATGATGGCGTGCTCGGCCACGGAGTTGGAGTTCGAGCCGGGGGCGTGGACCACGGCGATGCCCAGGTCGGTCGCCGCCTTGAGATCGATGGTGTCGAGGCCCACACCGTGCCGGCCCACCACCTTGAGCTGCTTGCAGCCGGCCATCAGGGAGCGGGTGCACGCAGGCTTGGCGCGGAAGAGAATGCCCTCGGCCTCCTGCGCGACCTTGAGCATTCCCGCTTCCGTCTCTTCGCTCGACACGAGCACGCGCGCTTCGCTCTCGAGCAGCTTGATGCCGTCGGCATGGATGGGGCCGGCAAGGACGACGAAGGGCTTCATGGCACTCCTTTTCTCAGTCTGGAAAGTTGGCGGCGATTTACTTGGTGGCGACGAGCACGATGCGGGGCGATTCCAGCGTGAAAGGCCGGCCGTCGAGCCCGCCGAAGAGCTCGACCTGGGACCACCGTTCCGGGCGGAGCATGCGCAGGAGCTCGTGGACGGAGTACAGGCGGATTTCCATCTCCCCGAGGAGCCGACGATCTTTCTCGAGCCACCAGCTCTGCTGGACGCGGCTCGTCCGCGCGTCGAAGCGGTTCTTGACGCGGACGGTGCCCTCGGGCAGCCGCACCATCTCCTCGGGCGCCACGCCGTGGATGGCGAAGTCGCGGTTACGCGTGTCGAGGACGAAGGCCCCGCCCGGCTTGAGCGCGGTGCAGAAGCGGTCGAGAAGGAGGCGGTCTTCGTCGTCGGTGAAGAAGCCGATGCTGGAGAAAAGATTGAGGGCGAGGTCGAACTCGCCCGAGAACTCCATGTCGCGCATGTCCTGGCGGACGAGCTGGAGGGGAAGCCCCACCTCCGCTGCGCGCTCTTTGGCCCGCTGGAGCTCGGTCTCCGACAGGTCCACGCCGGTGACGTCGAAGCCCCGGCGCGCGAGGGCGAGGGAGTGGCGGCCGAAGCCGCACGGCGCGTCCAGGATCCGGCCCCCCGCGGGGGGAGCCAGGTTGCCGAGGATCCAGCCGACTTCCGACTCGGCATCCACCTCGGACTCGAGGCCCCGCGAGATGATCGGCCACGACTCCTCGAAGAACCGGCTGTCGAACACGGCCGCATTATACCGAATCCGGTCTTCGAGCGACGGCGGCAGACGTCCCTGCACTTCCGCCCAGCGGAGAGCCGAAGACGTGTCCGATCAGGCGGCGACGGGTGCGCGCGCGCGGGCCAGGGCGAGGACATACCCCGACAGCGCGAGGGCGGCCGAGGCGAGACCACCCAGGCCGTAGAGCGCACGCACGATCGGGCCGCCCACGGCGCCGGCGTGCAAGGCCTTCGCGTCCGCCCAGAGCCGGTACGTCCACGGCCTCAGGCGAGAGTCGCGCACCGTCACGACTCTTCCCGTCGTCGCGTCGACGACCACCAGGCTGGCCCCGTGAGGGTCGAGCTCGCCCGGTGCTCGCACGGTCACCGCCACGACAGGGCCGGGCAGAAACCGAAATGCGGTGATGCGGGCTCCCGGCATGGCTCGCTCGGCCGCTCGCGCCAGCGTCTCGACGTGACGCGTTCGGAGCGAGGGAGACGACGGCGAAACCGTCGGTGCCTCATCGACAGCGCCCGGAGAGAGCGCGGTGATGCCCAGGAGGGCGCCCGTGGCGGCGATGGGCAGGTGGAAAACGAGCGAGGCGGCGCCCAGCGCCTTGTGCAGGTCGCGGCCCATCACCGGCCACGGCCGGGCCCATCGCACGGTGAATCCCCACCGCGGCCGTTTCATCAGGGGCCACCAGAGATAGAGCCCCGTCATGCCCTGGAGCACGAGCCAGAGGCCCAAGAGCCCGACGATCACGCGTCCGCGCGCGCCCAGGTAGAGCTCGGTGTGGAGAAGCCGGAGGGCATGGAGCGGGGACCGCTCTGCCCAGTGTGAGCCAGCGATCCGCCCGCTGCGCGGATCGACCAGCACCTCGAGCGCGCCGCCCGTCGTATCGAGCATGCCGACCCGCGCCGCCGCGTCGCCGCCGGGAAGGGAGAGGCTGGTCACCACGAAGCCGGGATGACGGCGTCGGGCCGCCTCGAGCAGCGCATCGAGCGATGGCGCGGGCGCGCCGGAGGGAGCCGGCGCGAGCTCGGCGCTCTGCGAGCCCTCGAAGTCAGGCCGCAGGACGAGGACAGCGCCGCTCAACCCCAGGACGAGGAGTCCCGCGCCCGTGAGCACTCCGATGACCAAGTGCAGGCGCAGCGCGAGGGCGCGGACTCGCATGGCTGCTGAGAAACTATCACGCTGTCAGCGTGCGGCGGCCAGGCGATTCGCGGCCGGTGGAGTGCGGCGGGATGTATCATGCACGGCGAGGGACGGCGCGGAGGCGACATTGATCGGCATCGAGTTCACGACGTTCTCGCTCATCGGCCGGTGTGAGCGCACCGGCATGCTCGGCATTGCGATCGCTACCAGCGAAATGGCCGTCGGCTCGCGGTGTATCCACGTGGCCCCAGGGGTGGGGGCCGTGGGGACTCAGGCCAGCACCAACCCGCGTCTCGGTCATCTCGGGCTGAATCTCCTGCGCGCGGGGTACTCGGCGCCGCACGTCCTGGAGGAGCTCGCGGCCAATGACCAGTTCGTCGAGCGCCGGCAGCTCGGCTGTCTGGACGTGAGCGGCCTCGCCGCCGCGCGCACGGGCTCCGGCAACAAGGCGTGGGCAGGCCATCGCGTCGACCAGAACGTGGTCGTCGCGGCCAACGCGGTCGTGAGCGCGGAGGTCGCCGACGCGATGTTCCGCGCCTTCCAGGAGAGCGCCGACCTCGCGCTGTGGGAGCGACTTCTGAGGGCGCTCGAGGCGGGGAAGGCGGCCGGGGGCCAACCCAACGGCGAAGTATCCGGCGGGCTCTTCGTCGTGGACCGCGAGCCCTTCGCCATGGTCGATCTGCGTGTCGACCTGCATCCCGAGCCCGTCGCCGAGCTCCGCCGGCTGGCCGACGCCTACTTCCCGCTGGTTCCGTACTACAACCTTCGTCCGCGCGATCCCACCGTGCCGTCAGCCGCGGAGTGGCTCATCGCGCAGCGGCGACGGGACGGCGACTAGGCGAAAATCCCGGTGAGCGTCAGCGCGACGTCGGGGAACGCCGGCAAAGCGACCGTCGCGGCTGGACCGTGGCTCTGGTGCTCATGGCCGTGATCGGCTCGCGATGGCGAGGTCCGCCGGCTCGCGCTGGCAGACATCGAGGGCGGTCACGGCCAGCACACGCGTGACCTTCTCCATCTCGCTCACGAGGACGCAGGCGTCATCCTCGTTCTCGCCGCCTCGGATGACGCCGGGGCCATACAGGAGACAGGGGATCCCCGCCTTCCAGAGATGGCAGGTATCATCGGCGCTGTACGAGTGCGGCAGAACGGTCCCGATGGCGTGCGGCTCTCTTCCCGTCACCGTCCGATAGCTCCGAGCCACCGTCTGGACGATCGGCGCGTCGATGGGGACGTCGAGCGGCTCCATCACGAGTCGCCGCCGGCCCTTGAAGCGATCGGGCGGCGGGATCTCGATCTCGTAGCGAAGCTCGCCATCGCGCGCGGCGATCGGATCCAGCGTGCGGCGAATGTCGGCGACGATCTCGTCGACGGTCTGCCCCGGCACGAAGTGAACGTCGACGAGGATCGTGCAGAGGTCGGGCACGTACGGGGGCTCCACGAGCACGTAGTCCCGGCCCCGCCCGCCGATGATGCTGCCCACGTTGAGCCGTGGGAACGCGGGGAGATCGGGCCGCGGCGCGTGGCGGAACTGCACGCGGGAGAGCGCCTCGATGACCGCCGTCATCGTGTGGACCGCATTCACGGTGCCCTCGAGGCGTCCGATGTGCCCCGTCACCCCATACGTATGGATGGCCATGTGGACGATGCCCGAGTGCACGGTCACGAGGTTGTCGGCGCCGAAGGGCTCCGCCACCACCGCGGCATCGGCGCGGAGACCGCGCTCCATCAGGTAGTGCGTGCCCTCGCCGCCTTGCGTCTCGCCGGCGACACAGGCGACGATGAGATCACCCGCGAGGCGCACTCCGGATCGACGAATGGCCTCGGCGGTCATGATGATGCTGGCCAGGCCGCCCTTCATGTTCTGCACGCCGTGGCCGTAGAGGCGGTCGCCCTCGAGGCTGGGCGTCCAGGGATCGCGCCTCCAGCGCATGGTGAGCGCGTTGATATCGGTGTGGCCGTTCAGCATGAGGCTGGCCCCGCCGCCCGTGCCGCGCAGCGTGGCGATCGTCTGAAACCGTCCCCGCTCGATCTCCTGGAGATCGACGTCGTAACCCCGCTCGCGAAAGAACTCGTCGAGGAAGAGCGCGACTTGCGTCTCCTCTGTCTTGAAGCTCGGGATGCGGATGAGTGCGCCGGCCAGGTCGACAAGCTCTCGCGCGTCGATGTGTGCCAAGACGGCGCGCGGCAGATCATCCACGGGCGTTACCCTTCGCCGGCCGGAACTTTGGACTCACGAGACTCCAGCTCACGAGAGGATTCCTTCTCGTCGTCACGTCTCTCTCCCGATGTCAGCTCGCGGCATCAGCGCTCGTCATCCGTGGCCGACACGATGGCCCGCCGATCCAGGCCGCGCCGGAAGTTCGCGATGCTCTGGGGCTTGATGAGGATGGAGATGACTTCGGGATGACGGTCCCGGATGCGACGCTCGATCCTCGCCACGATATCCTCGACGTCGCGC
>WNGQ01008147.1_pt1 | contig 10016 bp, 9 predicted proteins | sample 5407661 | NCBI WGS metagenome assembly WNGQ01 (sample SAMN13153382, study PRJNA577476) | soil metagenome | isolation source: 60 cm soil or saprolite under Garry oak tree replicate 2 | place: USA:California | collected 2016-06-15 | reverse complement strand
GTTGCGCATGATTGGCGATGGCGACATCGCCGCGGCCATGGCGCCGTCGTTACCGGAGAGCAATATCGATCTTTACATGGGCATCGGCGGTTCGCCCGAAGCGGTGCTGGCAGCAGCGGGAATCAAATGTCTCGGGGGCGAGATGAAATGCAAAATGTGGCCGCGCGATGAAAAGGAACGAAAGAAACTAATCGACGACGGCTACAAAAAAGATTTGGATCGCGTTTTCTGGGCCGACGACTTGGCCAACGGGCAAAGCATTATTTTTTGCGCGACAGGAATTAGCGATAGCGCACTCCTGCGCGGTGTGAAAGGGCAGGGTACCAAGGCCACGACACATTCTGTTTTGATGCGCGCTAAAAGTAAAACCGTGCGCTTCATCCGTGCGACCCACGATTTGCAGACGAAAACGATCCGGCTCCGCTCCGACAATCGCGAACATATCATTTGAATTTTAGCCCCGAATTACGCAGATAGGACAGATGATGAAATCAAACAGAACCCTTTATCCGTTGAATTCGCGAAATCCGCGGTTCAATCTGCTCGACAGCCCCGGTTTGATTGGTGCAAGATAGGTAACAAACATCTGCCGCTTATGAGACAAATAGCAAAAACTGAATTGTCGCCGACCAACGGCTGTATCATCGACACGAAATGGACAGTAGGCCCGCTGAGTTATCACGCGAGCGCCGCCGGCAAGGTAAAAGTGGAGCCATCCAAAGAAATCATCCGGCTGCCGGAGATCGTGCTTTACGATCACATCGGATTCGCCGGGGCCTACGCACGTACAAACCTTAGTTTTCATTATGTCGGTGATTTCTGGAACGACCGGATAAGTTGTCTCATCGTAGTGAGCGGGGTCTGGCGGTTTTATCGCGACGAATATTACAAGGGCCCTTCCTGGGACCTCGGCCCGGGATATTACGAAAGCTTCTTCGCTGAAAAAGGCCCAGACGACGTAGTCAGCTCCTTCCAGGCGATTGCGCTGACGTAAACCGGTAATCACCATGCGAGTTGTGATGCTCACATCGAGTGAGCACGCACGGCACAACTTACGAGGAATGTTGGCGGCAGGTCTCAGCGCTTTTGGCAATTCCTAAAAATGGGCGGGCTCATTACCGACGCTGACCCGGCAATTCTTCGGCGAGTTCGAACCCTTTTTGCGCGCAGCCCCAGGAAAGGGTGAAGCCGGAGCCCCCGTGGCCGTAGTTGTGAATGACGGTTCGCCCATCGGGCAGGCAATCGCGTTCGAGGCAAACGCCTGATTTACGAAATGGACGGAGACCGATGCGTTCGGCCAGCACGAGCGGATTCTGGATTTTCAGCACACGAGTGCATTCGTCGATAATGCGGGCCGTCGTTGTTGGATCGGCATCGAGATTGTCGCTGAGCTCGTTTGTGCCGCCGAAGACGCAGTCGCTTGCGCGCGGGATGGCGTACATGAGGGGCGGATCGTCGCAGACAATCGCGCAGGAGAGATTATCGATCTTCGGAACGATGGCTACTTGGCCGCGGTGCGGCTCGAGGTCGATATCTTGAACGAGTTCACGCGCCCCGATGCCAGCGCAGTTGATGACGAGATCAAAAGCTGGGCTGACATCTTCGAGTTTTTCAAATTTAACGTTGCCATGGATCTCGCCGCCGGCATCGAAGAAACGTTTCGCGAGATGATCGAGATAGATCGTCGTATCCATGAGCGGAACCTTGAGTGTGAAACCACCTTTGAATGCAGGGACGGTCGGAATGACAGAAGCGCCAAGTGGGATCGCCCACTCCGGAATTTGGATTTCACTGGTCCTGGAAAATTGGCGCAACTCGATTATGGAAACGCCGCTGCGCGAGTTTTTGGTGAGATCGACAAGCGCTTTGTAGGTCTCGAGCGCCCACGGGATCACCTTTTCGGCCGGTTCGGCATCGTAAGGGAACCAAAGTGCTGCGGCAGTCGCGGAGGTTGTTTGTTGGCCGGTTTCTTTCGCGAAAATCGCGGTCTGATATCCGTGTTCGGCAAAAAGAACGCCGCAAGTAAGCCCCGACACGCCGGCGCCCACAATTGCTATTCGACGCTTCATCAGAATGATCTACGTGCAATGAGCCATTCCGTCATATAAAATGGCCAGGGAATGGTGTCGCTAAATCGAGATGGGTTGACGGAAAAAGTTCTCGCCGGTGACCGGATTTCTTCGGACGAGGCGCTGCAACTTTATCGGTTCCCGCTGGAGGAATTGGGCGGGCTGGCGAATGCGCGGCGCGATCTGGCAAAGTCGAAAAGCTACGGCGGGCGCGGCCGTGAGATCGTGACCTACATCGTCGATCGAAACATCAATTACACGAATGTCTGCAATGTTTACTGCAAATTCTGCGCGTTTTATCGAACCGAGAAAGACGAAGATCATTACGTGCTTTCGCTCGAGCAGATCGATCAGAAGCTCGATGAGCTTTCAGCCGCAGGCGGCGTTCAGATCCTCATGCAGGGCGGACATCATCCGAAACTGCCGTTCCAGTGGTATGTCGATCTTTTGCATCACATTCGGGAGAAATATCCGCACATCAATATTCACGGGTTTAGCCCGCCCGAATTCCAGCATTTTTCGGAAACCTTCCGGATGCCGCTGCGCGAAGTGATCTCCGACTTCAAAAACGCGGGGCTTGGATCAATTCCAGGCGGCGGCGGCGAAATTCTGGTTGATCGCGTGCGCCAAAAAATTTCGCCGCTGAAGATTAACAGCGATCAATGGCTGGACGTGATGCAGATTGCGCACGAGCTCGGATTGAGATCGAGCGCCACAATGATGTTCGGTCATGTGGAGACGATTGAAGACAGGGTCGAGCATTTGCGGCGTATTCGTGACCAGCAGGATCGCAGCGGCGGATTCACCGCGTTCATCTGCTGGACGTTTCAACCGCAGCATACCGTTCTCAAGATAAAGCACGCGACTGGCGTCGCGGAATATTTGCGGACGCAAGCGCTCGCCCGGATTCTTTTGGATAACATCGACAATGTGCAAAGTTCATGGGTGACGCAGGGCCCGGGGATTGGCCAGGTGGCACTCAAATATGGCGCGAACGATTTCGGATCGGTGATGATGGAGGAGAATGTCGTGAGCAGCGCCGGGACAACATTTCGACTGAACGCTACAGAGATTGAATCGCTGATTCGCGATGCTGGCTACGAGCCGCGCCGACGAAATAACTGGTACGAACTTTTGAACTAAAGCCTGCGGACAAGTTGTTCGCGGACAAATCGCCCGCTTCCACGGAAAATCTCGCCTTGACGATTGCCTTCTTCTTTCCGATATAGGCGCCTGTCCCGCGTGGGTTCGTTTGCGCGGGACTGCGCTTCTTAACTTATGAGATATTTTTCCGGATGGATGCGCCCCCTGCCGTTTGCAATCTGGGTCGCGTCCGTTTGCGCGCTGCTTGGCGCGATGTCGGCCCGGGCCCAAAGCCCCCAGGCGCCTCAGGGCCCGCCGATCATCAGGTCAATCGAGGTAGAGTACACAGGGCCCTCGACCGTGAGCAAGGAGCGGATTCTCGCGCAAATGCGAACCAGAGTGGGCCAGCCCTATTCCGATCAAGTAGTTGAGCAGGATGTTGAGACTCTTTACAAGACCGGCTCCATTCTAAACGTTCGCATCTTCGCTGAGCCGGAAGGCGACGGCGTGAAGGTAATTGTATCAGTGCAGACGCGTTCGATCGTACGTGAGATCGAAATCGATGGCGCCGAACGCATCAAAGCAAAGAGGCTACGCAAAGAAATCAAATTGAAGCTTAACCAGCCGATAAACGAGCAACAACTGGAGGAAGCGCGCCAAAAAATCATCGAAATTTATCAGGCACATGGTTTCACTGACATCAGCGCTCAATTTCGGGTCGATGCAATTGACGAGAAGCGCGGGACTTCGCGTGTGGTTTTCACGATCAATGAAGGAGCGAAAGGCGCAGTGCGCCGGATCCGTTTCGAGGGGAATGAGCATTTTAGCGAGAGGGTCTTGCGCAAACAGATGAAAACGCGTGGCAAAACACTCGTTTCCTTCGTCGATAAATCCGGCCGATTGGACGAAGTGCAGTTGGAACAGGATTTGGACAAAGTCCGCGAATGGTATCAGGACCACGGATATATCGATGTGGAAATTAAGAACGTGCGTAGGGAACGCAGCCACAATGGTCCGATGACGCTCACGATCGTGATTGCGGAGGGTCCGCAATATCACGTCGGTAAGCTGACAATTTCAGGAGAGAAAGTAACGACGGAAGATAAGATTCGCGCGCTGTTAAAAATGAAGGAAGGCAGCGTCTATTCACCGAAGGCGCTGCACGATGACGCGAAAGCTGTTGCCGACGCCTACGGTAGCGGAGGTTATGTCGATCTTGTGATTTTGCCGGAAGGCACACCGGCCGGTGCTGCTCGGATCGACGTGCATTATAAAATCGAGGAGGGGGACCGCTCGTTCCTGCAGCGAGTCAATATTGTCGGTAACACACGCACCAAGGACAAGGTGATTCGTCGCGAAGTGCTCATTGCGCCGGGAGATGTCTTCAACACCGTTCGCGTGGACACGAGCAAGAAACGCCTTGAGAATCTGGGTTATTTTTCGAAAGTCGAAACTTATCCGGAAGATACCGACGTAGCCGGCCGTAAAGATCTCACGATTCTGGTGCAAGAGAAACGGACCGGTTCGCTCAGCTTCGGCGCAGGCTTTAGCACGATCGACAACCTGGTTGGATTCGTGGAGCTCACGCAAGGCAACTTCGATTTAATGAACTGGCCATCCTTTACGGGTGCGGGCCAAAAGTTCAGGTTGCGCATTCAGTACGGGACGCAACGAAAGGACTTTATCCTCGCCTTAACGGAACCCTATTTCCTCGATCGGAAGCTGTCTTTGGGGGGCCAGCTCTTTTACAGCGAGGCAAACTATTTGAGCTCAGTCTATGATCAGCGCAATTACGGGTTCTCAATCGAGGCACGCAAGCCGATCAATGCCTACATGTACGCGAGCTTGGGTTACCGCCTTCAAGACATCGATATTTTCAATGTGAGCTCAAGCGCATCCGCGCTGATCCAGTCCCAAAAGGGTTCGTTTGTGGAGAGCGAGATCTTCACCAGTCTTGTTTTTGATCGGCGTGACAATGCGTTGCTCACGCGAGTCGGTCAGCGCGTGAGTCTTTCGCCCTATGTTGCCGGCGGTTTTCTCGGAGGTGATACCCAGATCTACGGATGGGATCTCGAAGGGTCCCAGTATTTCCATTTCAAGTGGGATACGATCCTGCTCTTTAACGGCGAAATCGCGACCGTTAATCAGTGGGGTAGCGGCAATGAAGTTCCAATTTTCGATCGACTCTATCTCGGCGGCTCAAACAACCTCCGCGGCTTTGACTTCCGCGACGTCGGGCCGAAGGATTTTAACGGCGAACCCCTCGGCGGCAAAAGCATGGTACGAGCAACGATCGAGTTCACTGGTCCTATTGTCGCGAAAGCGCGCTGGGCAATTTTTTACGATACTGGTCTTGTTAACAGCGATGCGTGGGATTTCAGCGAACACACGCAAACAATCACACGAAAGCCCGGGTCGACGAAGTCTCCTATCGAATTCGATAATCTCGCCTCTGATATCGGCGTTGGAGTTCGCCTCGATTTGCCGATTGGTCCGCTGCGTATCGACTACGGAATTCCACTTCAAAAGGCTGGGAACAGCGGCGGCGGGAAGTTCAACTTCAATGTCGGTTATCAATTTTGAACGAATATAAATGGTTGCAGTCTAAAGCGGTTCCACCCACCGTTACTTCTCTTATGAAAAAATTTCACTCTATAGCCTTGGCTTTCACGCTCGCGTTTCCGGTCGTGGCTTTTGCCCAGGGCGCTCTCAAAATCGGAACTGTCGATATGCAACGCGCCTTCAAGGAATGCAACAAGACCAAGGATGCTGAAGCGAAAATCAATGACGCCAAAAACGCGGCTAAGAAAGAGTACGACGATCGCGCGGAGTCCTATAAGAAGTCGCTTGATGAAATCAACACCTTGAACAAGCAGCTCGATGCCCCAGCGCTGAGCGCCGACGCCAAAGCACAAAAAGCGAAGGAGCGCGACGACAAGATCGCCAACATCAAGAATATGGAGCGGGAAATCAATGAATTCCGCCAAACTCGCGAACGGCAGCTGCAAGAACAAGCGATGCGCATGCGAGAGGGTATCGTAAAAGAAATCACCGATATAGTGATGGAAAAAGTCAAAGCCAACAACATGGACTTGGTGTTTGACAGATCCGGCATGAGCCTGAACGGCGTCCCTGTTTTAATGTACTCACACGACAATGTCGATTTCACCAGTGACATTATCGCCGTTCTCAACAAGCCCGGCCGCGCCACCTCAAGCGAGAAAGCCTCGACGAGCCCGTCCGCGACCCCGGCGCGAGCTTTGAAACCTTAGTTTTAATTTCGACAATTCAAAAATGCACGCGAGCTAAGCTCGCGTGTATTTTTTCGTCCAGGTGAAAAGGAGGGGCTCACCTCGCAGGGCAACGATTTATGAGCGGTTTCAAGCCGCGCACCTTTCGATTAGGTTTTCAAGCCAGAGTGCGATCGTTCTTCTCCTGCTTCACACGTTCAGCTTCACCTCGGTCGCGAATTGGCAGTCAACGCTGACTAAAGATCCACCCGGCGATTTTCCGGAGCTTCGGCCTCTTCATGCAACCTATCGTTTCGGCTGGTCTGGGCTGACGGCGGCCACTGGAGAAGTCCAGTTTACAAAACCATCTCAAGACCGACTTCAGTTCGAGGGAACGGGAAGGACGATCAGCTTTGTCCGCGCCTTATGGAAACTGGACGTTAATTATCGTGCACTCGCTAATGCGGAAACGCTGCGTCCAGTCGAAACCCGGCAAACGGAGAATTATCGAGCAAAAAAAATCGCTACCCAGCTCACTTTCACGAATAACGGGGTTATTCGCGCCCGCACCGAAGACCAGGGCAGCGCTGTCGATACAAAGACCCGCGACTTTAGTTTTCCCAATTTGTTCGATTTGGATTCGGCGATGCTTTATCTGCGGAGTCAGCCACTGAGGGACCGCAGCATCCACCGCGTCGTCGTTTATCCCGCGACTTCTGCCTATCTTGCCACCGTAACGGTGCTGGGTCGGGAGAAAATTTCAGTGCGCGCCGGCAACTACGCTGCGATAAAAATCGATTTGCAGCTTAACCGAATTGGCAAAAAGCTTGATTTGGAGCCACATCGGAAATTTCGGCGCGCCACAGTCTGGGTCTCGGACGACAATGATCGAATTCTGCTTCGCATCGAAGCGCAAGTTTTTGTCGGCACGGTCTTCGCGGAGCTACAGTCGATACATTTCGATGGCCCAAATCGTAATGCAGGCGTGACTGGATTCCATGAACATTCTATGCTCGATGTTATTCAGGAACCCATTCTCCGCGCACGGGCGGCTCAAGCCGAGGACGGACGCGATGACGGGACGGACTGAGGATCGGTGCGCGTGCCCGCGGCAATAACTCGAGGGCGGCAAGGGTTTCCAAATCGAACTGGCCTGTAACCGGAAGCCCCGTTCGCGCTTGATATGCGCGCAGCGAAAATTCCACCGCTGGCTGGTACATACCGTCAATCTCACCGCGATAGAGGCCGCGACGCGCCAGCGCTATTTGTGCGGAAAGTACGAGATTGCGCTGAACATCGGAAGGCGCAGCCTCATAGGGGGTTCCAGCAAAAGGTGCTGCCGGTGCAGCGCCAGGCGTCACAGGATCTGATGGATAGAGTTGTCGATCTTGGGTCGGGTTGGGGAAAGGCTGTCCTGGCACCGGAGCCACGCCTGGCGATTCCGCTCGTAGATCAGAAGCGCCGGGGCTCGGCGATGGGCTGACCCTCACTGCCGGCTGTCCAGACAGAGAAGAATTAATTCCCAGCGAACGAAGCGTTTCGCTATTCAGCTCACCACTGACCTCGAGTCCGTTGCGAATTTGATAGCGGCGAATCGCGGCCGTTAGATTCGCACTGGTGTCCCCCGTAATCTCGCCATAATAAAACCCCTGATCCTTCAGCGCCTGTTGCACACTTTCGATCATCTGGTCCCCTCGAACCAGCGCAACCCATCCAAGGAAAACAAGCGCAACCATTTTGGCTTTCATCTCGACCTTAGTTCTTGACGTCGCTACTTTCTGTTTATTCAGCGCTTTCCCGGAGCAGTCACTGCTACGGCCGATCGACGTTGCTTCAAAGCGTCACGATAACGTAAAATTCCGTTGCTGATGGCTGCGGCAAGTTGTTCGCGATAATCTTCGCTCGTCAGCCTGGAATTATCCTCTTTGTTGGTGAGAAATCCTCCCTCAACCAAAACAGCCGGAGAAGTCACATTCGCGATCACAAAAAATTGTTTGGCCTTTGTCCCCCGGTCAGTCGCCTGCGTGCGTGCAACCAGTGCTTCCTGAATAAACCCGGCAAGGCTTTGACTTTCCAGGTTCGGCGATTCGGAAAGTGCTCGCCACAAGAAAGGCAACCATGAAGTCATGAATGATCCCGGAGTGATTTGATGGGCGGCATAATAAGTTTCCACTCCAGTCGACACCGGCCGATTGTCTTCGTTAAAATGGATGCTGACAAAAATGCAATCGCTCACGCGATTGGCGAATGCCGCCCGCTCTGCCAGCGACACGTAATTGTCCCCCAGGCGTGTCATCACGGTCGCGATCCCTTCCGCCTCCAACAAGCGATCGACGCGGTGTGCTACATCCAGGGTCAAGTCTTTTTCAAGCACGCCGCCGCACATTGCGCCGGAATCCTGCCCACCATGTCCGGGATCAAGAACTACGACCGCGAATGGCCCCGGCGTTGGAGAAGGTTGCGCAATTCTCAATTTTGCGGGTTGCGGTTTCGACGTCCGCTGCATCCAGACAAAAGATGCGATCATTAGGAACAACCCGATTAAGGCCAGTACACTCCCGACCGCTTGCTTCATTCGTGTTCTTCGGGCGAACATTTCTCCCCATACTTTAATCGTGAATCAACGCGCGTAGTTCCGCATCTAATAACGCACGATATCGAATTCCCCTGCGCGAATCGCGTTCAAGGATTCCTGCTTCGATTCCGCTGTTGGCGAGCTGTTCGCCTCGATGTCTAGTAATCGCGGTCCGCTCTGGCAGTTCCTTGGCGTCGCCAGTCTGTAAAGCCATATGTCCGACGCTCCACGCGTCGAGCGCGGATTTTAGCGCCGCCTCAAAGCTGGTGTCCGGAGCATATTCGGCTTTGAGAAATGATTCCATCAGCTCCCTCGATTGCCGTGTCCCGCTCAGCGCGGCGAAGTCTTCTCGCGTTTGCGCGAAGCTGGTCCCGCTGGTTGCGATCTCGCCATCGTATTCCACCCGCAGAAACAGGTCCTCTTCGGGACGTTCTCCGATTTCCGCGAAGAGCATCCGCGCCAGGTATGGCGCACCATAAACTTGCTCGAACGCACTCTTCATTACCGGGCTAAGGGAATAATGCACCAGCCGCCGCAATGAAACATCCGTCGTCGAGCGTGTAAAACCCTCCGTACTGGCCAGCTCGATGGCCGCCATTCGCAACCGTTCAATGTCTCCCGGATGACCGATCGCCCCCATGGCGATGCGGTCATAAATTTCGAAAATTTTCTGCCGCGCCTGGCCGAGCGTGAGAAATAAAATGCCATCGCGATAACCTAGCGCTGCGATCGGACTGCCCGAAACGAGCTGCGCCTCGATGTACTCGCGGCGATTTGCGATCGCTTCGACCCAACGATACGGCTCCTCGATCATGCAACCGTTTTCTTGAAGACGGCAGCGATCTTGGTCTCCGGCAAGGTCTTGATGCCCTCGCGGGACACGACCTTGATGAGCGGGTAAATTTTCCCGCTGCGATCCACCCCGCCGGTCGATGTGTCGGATTCCGCGGCGGTATCGAGCGCGCGCAACGCGATCGATACCGACTCGTCTTCGCTCAATTTTTGCAGCGGCTTGGCGCCCCAATTGTTTTCGTAATAAAGAATGCCGCGCACGGCGGG
>WNGQ01015506.1_pt1 | contig 10019 bp, 12 predicted proteins | sample 5407661 | NCBI WGS metagenome assembly WNGQ01 (sample SAMN13153382, study PRJNA577476) | soil metagenome | isolation source: 60 cm soil or saprolite under Garry oak tree replicate 2 | place: USA:California | collected 2016-06-15 | reverse complement strand
GTCGGCGGCCTAGTTTCCATAAACACTTCAACGTCATACAGCAGCGCAGTCCTGCTCTTGAAGCTCGACTCATTGGGCAACGCAATGTTTGCCAAAACCTACGTTCCAACGGGCAGTATCAGTGATCTTACAATAGCTGAGGCTCAGCAGACCACAGATGGAGGATACGCGTTCGCCGGACACTACTTCGAGAATACGATCTACGACCAGAGGGCATGGCTCGTCAAGACCGACTCCGCAGGCCACGTGCAGTGGGACAAGATCTACGGCGCAGAGGTCCAATACTCCACTCGAACCTTCAACTCCTTCCAGCAAACAAGCGACGGCGGATTCATCGCCGCAGGCTCCACCAACCAGTACAACAACGGATACACATCACTATGGCTCGTAAAGACCGACTCAAACGGCAACATCGGAGGCTGCAACGACGTTCATTCAGCCTCAGACACAAGCAGCTCAGCCACGGTAAAAATCTCAAACACGGATCTCGCAGCAGCCAAGGACAGCTTCAGCTACTTAGCTGACACACTCGCCCTCTTCACAGGACCCTTCACAGCAACAAAAGAATGCTAGTCGCGATTCAACGCAAGCTCATGTAGCCCCAATTCAAGTCTCGATGCAAGCTCACGAACGTCCTGTGAATTATGCAGAAGCTCATCGATAGTCTTGCTCAGAGCCCGCAGGAGCTGAGTTCTTTCAAGCGAACCCACAAGGATCTCGGCGAAAGACTTCAGGGTTTCTGGAGGTAAATCATCAAAACCCCTGCCATAACTTGTCTTCAACCCGCGATGCTGGCATGCAAGCGAAAGCGCCTGGTCACGGGCTGCACTGATACAGTACTCAGCCTCCCACATTCTCCCCCGGCCGCAATCCCGAAGACATGTTCAGGGGGAGAGGGCTTGGCCTGGTCCCTTTCAAGAGCGTCCCCGAAGATCAGGTCGTACTTGAGGCCTTGAGCGAGAAACTTGTTCCCCGGAGTGAACGACAAATCCACCTGCAGGTTGCCAGGCAGCAGGAAGACTCTGTACATCGTCGACAGATATGGAAGATCGAATAAACGAACGGCCCCGAACTGGCTTTTGAGACGCGCTGTCCAATCGGCAAGGACGTCGTCTAGGATTGCATTGTCAGCTAGCCCAAAGGAGAGGTCCAAGTCCGACCACTGGTCCCCACCACCTGCCGCAGTCGACCCGACCAGTGCACCCGCGACTAGACGAGGGTCCTCACGGCTCATTTGCACGAGGCGGTTGCGGACTCGATCGCGCTCCTCAACTGTGAACATGAAATATCATACCTCCCACGTTTCGTATAATCTTGCGCAGCTTGAACCAGCCAAACTCCAACCGGTATCTTCATCGTCTAAAAAGAGGGGTTTGAAATCGAGCCTTGAGCAGGTCAAGAAAGATGCGGAAAAATGACCGGTCAATCATCTTGACCAAAGGGCTACGATTCTAGGCTACCTTCTTCATTTCCTGTCCACAACATTGTCCTGGCTGACTAGAAGAGTCACCACAGACCTCGCATTTGTACTGCGCCATACTCAACTCCACCTCCCTCGCTGTCCTCAGTCACCGTTTACAGGCGAGCCTGCGGAATAAGCTGATAGCTGTCAAGTGTCGGTTGTTCTCTAACGCCGAATCTTCTAGACGGGTCAGGTCTCGCTTGGTCTGAGGCGGAGGTATGGCCCGATGCCTTGGAGTACCTTATTCTCCCCTTTCCGAAGGTGGTCAACATAGCTTGTGCGAGGAACGCGAAGCTTTTGAGCAATCTCGCCTGCGGTGGCGGTCCTCGGTATGTCGTAATAGCCGCTGTCAAGCGCCACCACTAATGCTTGTAGTTGCCTGCTCGTAAGTTTGCCCAGCAGCGTAGCTGTCGAAACAGGGAAGGTTTCACGAACTGACTCGTCGGAGATTGCTCTCTTAGACGTAATTTCTACTTTGCAGTGTCTATCGAGATCTTTGAAAAGGCTCCTAAGGTCCCTTTCGGAAAAAGCTACCACGCGATACCATTCCCAACCTGCCGTGTAGACTACGGGTTGGATTTCGAGGCAATTCCGCCGTTCGATCACGGGAAGCGTAGGTGGCGGCAGCTTATCGCAAGCGCAGTGCTGCAACACTACTTGCAAGTTTGACATCGCCTGAGATCTTCGGATGACCTTCGTCCCGAGCTGACTGATCAACTCCCGAATACTCTTGATTATTGCCTGATTTCCTAGGTCCCTGTACGCAATCTCAAGCACGTCTCTGCTCCAGTTACACCAGTGTGAGATTACGACACTGGGATACTTTGTAGAGAAGGCGTTGTAGGGACAATCGTGCTGGAGCTTGAAGGCTACCTCGTAGTGGGTCATTGCCCAGAATAGGGAGCCGGAGAATATATCTCGATAGCCGTCAATTGACGGTATTACCAACGTGCCGTCAAAACCAAATGGCTACAGACCAGGAGGTCAGAAAAGTCAGACGATCACAACTCTCTGTCCCGAAAGTGCCGGCGTTTGACAGCTAATCCCTTATCTGAAAAGCGCTCGTCCCGGTTCGTAGGCGAATCAGGATGAGAACAAGTTACGCGTTACTCGGCCAGTCGAAAGCGAGATGGGCTTCATGATAAAGGAGGTCGTTGGCTCGTTCCAGCCACGTCAGGCTTGGACAATCAAGGGATTGGAAGCTGAAGGTCCGTTCCCGGAACTTAAGGACAAGCTGATGCTGTTCGGTCAGTTCGTCGGGGACTGGGAGATAGTTGAAGATAGGTACATGCAGGATGACGGCACATGGATCAAGGGAAGAGGCGAACTACACATCAGCTGGATCCTCGAAGGCCGAGCGCTCCAAGACACATTCATGACCTTCGACGAGAAGACCCATAAGATGATTCCCGACGGAACCACGCTCAGATTCTACGACAGTAAAATCGATGCGTGGCGGGTAGTGTGGTTCTCACCAATGCAAGGTGCCATCAAAACGTTAATCGGCCGAAAAATCGGAGACGAGATCGTACTTGAACGAACAACTGACGAGGGATACTTGGTTAAGTGGATCTTCTCAGAGATTACCGCAAACACGTTCAGATGGCACTCCGAAGAAAGCCGAGACGACGGGAAGACGTGGAGGCTCAGGGAAGAGATGCGGATTCGGAGACCACGCCAATAGGAACCGTCCACGCATAGCTCTCTCCAAGGAGGATAACGCTCTTCAAGGCGCTTACTACGACATCCGCCTCAATGAGGCTAACCCTTGATGAAAGCGTCCGCGAAGGGGCGATAAGGGTAGACCTGGCCTGGAACCTTTTTCTTGGAAAGCCAACAATCCCTGAAGGGCACGGAGGAAGACTCATTCCGTTCGTCAACTGGCTCTGGGACGAACTTGGCCGGAAGACAGGGAGCCTGAACAAGAATTCCGGAAGCGAGCTGACCTTGACGATACCCACGCTAAGTGAGGAGGGGCTCGATTTCTTGTTGCGCCTAGTATCTTTTTGGTCGAACGAAGTCTACCTGAAGAAGGGCGGAGTGATTTCAGAGAACCTCTGGAGGAAACCAGTGGTAAATGTCTTTGATGATGGGAGGCTAGACTCGTCAGAGCGTTCGTTGACAGCGAAGGACGAAGAATCCTATCAGCGGTTCTTCATGCCGTTGCTCGGGCCCGGCCGGGCGTTTTTCAGGGTCGAAGTCATAGAAAGCGGAGAGTCCGCCGCTCGCTTCCACAGCCACAGCAACGTCGACGAATACTATCTAATTCTCGAGGGGTCGGGGACACTCAGATTCAATGACAAAGACGTTGGCGTCAAGCGAGGGGACCTGATTGGAAAGCCGGCGGGACCGGACGACGCTTCCCAGTTGATCGCTGACCAAGGAGAAGCGCTGCGTATACTTGACATGGAGGTGTGGCACGATCGCCCGTACGGCTCTAAGGACTTGGTCCACAATCCGGATTTCAACGAGATCATCATGAGAGGGCCGGGCTGGGGCGCTCTCTTCCCAGCCGACGCCCTCGACAAATCCGAGGATTTTCGGAAACACTATGATGAAGGCTACAGGAGAACCCGAGACGGTGGTTGGGTTCCGTCGAAGGCGCGAGGGCACAAGAAGGTTAGGATGAAGTCAACTTAAGGACGCCTTTTCAATGCCCTCGAAAGAAGCAGCCGGGCGTGAGATAGTTTGGAGTGGGACTAAAGCTCCCAGCCTGGATTATTGTTGCGTCAAGAGAGATAAGGGAGGCTGGTGCTTCTCAGGGATGATAGTCGCCAAATTCCAAACCGACCCCTTCGGAGCGCAATACGAGATTCTAGTTGATAAAATGTTCAAGACGCAGCAATTGACTGTTGAGAAGATAAACACAAAGAAGACAACCTTTCTAAAAATCGAGTTTCGGGACGACGTTTGGATCGTCGACGGTAAAAAGCGGATCGACTTACGTGAATGCACGGATGTGGATATCGAAGCGAGTCCCGTCACCAACACAATCCCGATCAGACGAACTTCATTAGGGATGGAAGAACGCGTCGACTTGACTGCGGCTTGGGTGAGGTTCCCGAGTCTCGTAGTTGAACCCCTGAAGCAAAGTTACCAACGCCTAGGCGCCAGAAAATACTTGTACCGGAGCGCCTCGGGTTTTACCGCAGAACTCGACACCGATGACTTTGGATTGGTGACCCGTTACGACGATATCTGGAAAGAGATCCGGTGACCTTCCGGGGACAATTCGGGTGTGACACGAAGGCCCCTCTAAGGGCCCGGGGGCCTACTCGAGCCGCGCGCCGCGGAGACCAGGAATAGTTTCGGCCCACTTACCCGTCTATGTTCTCCTATGCAGTATTAGTGACAAGGATAGAGTTGCGTATAGACGAGATCGGGTTGGCTCCGGGGTTCGTGCGGGAAGTGGTCGACGTCTGGGAGGCGTGGGAGGGAAGAGCGGCTGCGCCGATAAGGCTCCAGCAGTTGATGCTGAACCTCCGGATAGAAGTCGCCAAACGCTACAAAGGATACACGAGTCCCCAGGAAAAACCGAAAATCCCGGTCTACACGGACACCAAACTAATCTGAGGATAGCGCTACGCGTTCCTGGTCTTCGCGGCCATCTGCATAGCGACCTGCTTTAACATCCGCCCGCCAACCGTTGCTCCTGCGGCTTTCGTCTTGTTCATCAAGGGATTCTCCGGCACCCTCGCGTACATCATCATGTAAGGCGCCATCGCCAATACAATCTTGCTCTCGGCCTTCCGAATGTGCTCCTCCAAAGTACTCCTAGGCTGCCCTTGCCTCCGTGCCAGATCATCCGCTGTTATCCGTTTCGGAATCTCGTAATACCCGTTCTCGACCGCGGTAACCAGCGCCCTCATCTGCTTTTCCGTCAGTTGACCAAACAAGCTGCTCAGCGAGAGGAGAAACGTGTCATCCGTCATCCCTTTCGATACAGACTTCTTGTGCAAAACCTCCGTCGCGCCAATCCTGTCCAAGCCCCTGAGCAATCCCTTCAGATCATTATCATCATACCCCACCAAACGATGGTATTCCCATCCTCCAGCCAAGACCAAGGGCGGAATACGCATGAAATTGTGTCGGCTGATAATCGGACTAATCGGGGTCCCCTTGTGATCCGAACCACAACAACACGTCCGGGCCACCAACTGGAACTTGTCCTGGCAGTAAGTCTTCGAGATAATCTTCCCATCAAGATGCGCGTTAGTGGCTGACGTTATCTCCTTCTGCAATTCCTCGAACGAACCGAGACCAGCAGCCTCAATCTCAAGAACATCCGTACCACCATTACACCACAACGAGAACCTGGCAGTCGGAAACTTCTCGGTCAACTCGTTATAGTGATCCCCGTGCCCGGTCGAAGGCTGAAATCGAAAGAATAATTCAAACATGATCCAAACAGGACTTGTTGGCTATCCGTCCCATATAATCGGTGTGCCGGCGTGCGCCAGCAGCTAATAGCAGTCGGACGACGGTGAAAGAACTACCGGCGCAGGACGGCTCAAAGATAATCCGGCAGAACATCGTCCCCATTGTTAGGTGAAAAGAAAGATGGCATTTAGAGAAGATTGGACGAGAATCGCGCGGAGCCTTCACAGTTTGACCTCAGCGTTCAGGTCCTCTCCTGGAGGTTCACCGGAACAATGCAACACAACCAGGGTAAATTCGCAAAGGATCCAGCGAACTGCGATCCTGTTCAGAAGCACCCTGAATCTGAGATCACTTGCAGAGATCGAACGAAGACGAACACAGGCCTACCTATTCAGCCTAAGGAACCAGATCAGGTAAGAGAGGTATTTCAAATGCAATCCACGCAAGAAAAGGATTCGATGGAACTGGGACCATCGGGGCAGGTCGGAGACCTTGCATATGATCCCATTCACCGTTGCCCAGTATGTGGTCAGATAGCCCGTTGCTATACCGTTGATGGTTTCCACAACTGCGCCCTCTGTGGGTCGACCTGGCGATCCTCCCTAGCGTAGGCCCAGCGACACATCTGATCCAGCGTGTTAACGTGAAAGCTCCACAACTGCAGCCACCTGTCCTCTCCCTCTGAGATTCGCGATGGCCTCCTGTTCAGTTGGCACAGATCTCACTGCTCCCAGATTCTGTCTATGAGATTCGACCTGTCAATCGCTAAAGGTGTGTCGGGTTATTTCTTCCAGACCTCTCCACCTGTGTACGGGTCCAAGAAGTTCAGTTGCATGTCGAGAACTTGCTGGTAGACCTTTCCCGCATCCGTTCGAGAATAGTGGGTGACCCTGCCATCTGTGCTGGCAAGAATCAAGGACGTTCTAGTAAGAATGCCGCTGGGTCCCAATAGTCGATCAAACGCCTTGTCGTCTCCCCCGAACGGCCCGTTCAGTAGTGTGCTCTTGGGACATTTATCGGCAAAAACCTCTATCATCTTCAGGACGGTCAGTCGCTTCTCTGCTTCTTTCCTTGTTTCCGGTGAGAGGGGCACTTTTCATCGGCCGAGCTTCTCAGCCATGGCCAACAGTCTGGAATATCTTCTTCGTAGGCCTAATAGGCTGTAGATGGAGATTACAGAAAGCAGGAACAAAACAACAGTCAGAGCGGTCTCCACTACCGCCGACGTGTCTAGTGCTGGACGCATTGGGAACCCGAATCCGCCTGGCTGGAAATATACAAAGAAGAGCAACCTCAGTAACGATGATATCGCCAGCAGAAGAGCGAAAGCAGCTATCAACGCCTGAGTAGTAATCGTCCTGAGGAGATCGTCAGCCATGCGGGGCGCGTCCTCCTTGAAAGCGGCCAATACTTCTTTTAGCAGAGGATCCTCGATTGACGACACGTTCTACCCCTCTCCTCCATGGAAATGAAAGGTGCTCACATTTGACTCGCGCTCCAGTGAATTTAAGCAGATTCCTAGAAGCCACCAACTCTCCCACCAGCGAATCTCGGTCGTCGGAACAATCGGCGCCGGCAAGACCACGTTCGCCCGCAAAACATCCAAACTCCTCGACGCCCCACACATTGAGCTAGACGCTCTTCACTGGGAACCCAACTGGGTAGAGGCGCCTAACGATCTTTTCCGAGAACGCGTCAAACAATCCCTGCAAGGCGACTCCTGGGTCGCTGACGGGAATTATCACCAGGCACGGGACATTGTCTGGAACCGGGCGGATACAGTTGTCTGGCTTGACCAGTTATGGAACGGTAATCAGGAGCACATTCGAGGATTGTTCACTCGCGACTCCGTGTTCCTGTGGGCTATCCGAACTTACCGAAGACGAAGAAGGCAGTACCCCATTCTCCTCCGAAAACCAGAGAACTCGCACCTGACAGTCGTAAGGTTGAGATCACCGAGAGAGGCAGGAGAGTTTCTCTCCAAGCTCAAACAAGAATGAGATATAGAAATTGGCTCAGACAAAGCCGAACTTTTCAGAGATTCTCCGAACCACTCTAGTCTCCAAGGGTATCTGGCACCGGTTCATAGAATTTGACGAGCCAGTCAGAACTGTCGAAGAAGCCTCGAGGAAAGTATCTGCAGACAGGATCATCAAATCGATCGTCCTCATAGGCTCAGATAAGAAACCCATCCTAGCAATACTCCCAGCGAAAAACCGGATCAGCTACAAGAAAATCAAAACAATCCTCAAAGTCAAGGACGTACGCCTAGCCCAGCCTGATGAGGTCCTAGAACACTCAGGCTATCCGGTCGGCGGAGTCCCGCCTTTCAACAAGATTACCCGAATCCTACTCGACCCAACCGTCCAACGAAATGCGAGAAGCATCGCTGGTGGAGGAGATCCTGACAAGCTTGTGGAACTCGAAACCAAGGACATTCTCGAGTTTTTGGGCCCGATGATAGCGGACTTCAGCGTCTAGGTACAGTAACCTAGTTGCAGACCGGTCCATAGCGGCGGAATTTTACTAACTGACTACTTTTCTGAACTCGTAAATCGTTGCACCCATGGTCAGAATTGCAATCAAGGATATCACCCCGAAGGAAAGCAAAAACGAGTTCCAGTTGTATCCGTTCATTATGAGATCGCGAATCGCGTTCACTGCAAAGCTAATCGGATTGACTGCAGACACGGGTTTCATCCAGTCCGGCATCAGTTTCTCTTTCATTAGCGCCGTACTCATGAATAGAAGCGGGAAGGTCAATGTTCCGGCTATTCCGAAGACCGTCTCAGCACTCTTTGTCCTGAGTCCGAGAGCCAGTGATATTCCCGACCAGGCAAGGCCAAAAAATGCCACAGTGAACAAGATCAAGACGTATCCTACGAAGCCGGTGACAGGAAAGACCCCAAGACCGTAGGCTAGGACTAGTATGATGATAGATTGCGCGAAAACCCGGAACGCATCGCTCAAAAGTCTGCCCAAAAGAATGGACGCGCGACTAGCGGGAGTGGCGAGCATCTTGGTGAGGAAACCTGACTTGATATCATCCACTACGGCAGTGCCAGATTGGAACGCGCTCGAAAAAGCATTCTGAAGAACGATACCCGCGGTGGCGAACACAGTATAGTTTATTCCTCCTAGGAGGATACCAAACGACCCGAAGAGTTGTGTGAACAGGACGAGGAAGATTATTGGTTGGAAGAGCGAGAAGAAGAGGAGGATCGGGTTTCGTACGAGCTTCTTGATCCAGCGCAGGAACATGTAGTATGAGTCAGAAGCCAGAGTCATATGCTGGTCTACCTCCTTCTCCGGCCGAACATTCCAGATGCCCTTGACTTGTCGATCTCCTCGGGCCGGATTCTCCTTCCCGTATGCTTGAGAAACACGTCGTCGAGGGTCGGACTAGACACGCCGATCGAAGAGAGCTTGATCTCAGCACTGTCAAAGGCGCGTACGATGTCAGGAACTAAGAAACCCCCGTTCTTCGCGTAGATAACAATCCCTTCGTCAGAATCGACGACCTCGGTGATTCCCCCAAGGTTTCCGAGAACTTGTTTGGCCTTGTCCTTGAGAGACCCTGTTCCCGAATTGCCGTTCTCGAATCCCAATGTAATACGGTCCGCGCCAATCTCCGACTTCAGCTCCGTGGGGGATCCTTGTGCAACAATCTCGCCGTGGTCCAAGATGGCGAGTCGACGGCACAGTCGGTCTACTTCTTCCAAGTACTGCGTTGTGATGAATACCGTCATTCCTGTCTGGTTCAGTCCCTTAAGATAAGACCATACTTGTGCACGCGACTGCGGGTCCAAGCCAGTTGTAGGCTCGTCTAGGAAGAGTATCTTCGGTCTGTGAACAAGAGTAGAGGCGAGGTCCAGTCTCTTTTTCATTCCACCCGAGTAGTAGGCTGACCGCTTGTCGGCCGCATCCCCAAGGTCAACAACCTTCAGCAGTTCGTTTACCCGTTCCTTCAACTCTTCCCCGTGCATCTGTTGTAAGTGCCCTTGAAGCATCAGGTTCTCTCGACCAGTCAGATCCTCGTCAATAACCGTGTCCTGCATCTGAACGCCGATCAGCTTGCGAACTTTCTGAGCGTCATGCTCGATATCAAGCCCAGCAACGCTAGCTACACCCGACGTCTTCCGCAGAAGAGTCGTAAGGATCTTGATCGTGGTACTCT
>WNGQ01010885.1_pt1 | contig 10020 bp, 10 predicted proteins | sample 5407661 | NCBI WGS metagenome assembly WNGQ01 (sample SAMN13153382, study PRJNA577476) | soil metagenome | isolation source: 60 cm soil or saprolite under Garry oak tree replicate 2 | place: USA:California | collected 2016-06-15 | reverse complement strand
GGCACCCTGAGCGAGTTTCCCACGCGCAGCACCAAACTGTCTCAGTACTGTCACGGCTGCCGGAGTTACGTCAAAAAGCCACTGTCGCAACGCTGGCATCACTGCGTATGTGGCATCGGCCCGGTGCAGCGTGACCTGTACTCAGCGTGGCTTGTCGCCCACCTTGACCCATCAGACACAATTCCCTCTATCGCCCAGGACTCCTGGGAGGGTGCGGATCTGCGCCTGCAGGCAGCGGTAGAGGTACTCCAACAACGCGCGAAAGAGGGGCAGTCTTTGCCCCGAAGCGTGGGTATCCCCCGCGCCGGAGCGCGTCTGCCCCAAAGTCTTGAACCGAACCAACTAGAGCTCGTCTACCGGCATGGTAGACTAGAAGCGTTGGGGTAGGCACAAGAACCTCCCGTGCTTTTAGCTGGGAGAGGTCAGCAGCGTATCCGGGTCTTCATCCGGGCATGCACACTGTTCCTGGGCAGCGCGCAGCTCCTTCTCGTAGGTGCAATACTGGAGAACGCTAAACACTCCTTCTCGCTCGTAGAGCGGAGTTAGACCGACCAGACGTTGAGCATCAACATCCATATCGACCTTGAACTTCCCACTACTGCGAACGCCGTCGAGGGTTTCGTCCAGTTCCAGCGTGACGCGCCAGAATTCGCGGATCAAGCTGTAACCCTCGCGCTCGAACAGGCTGCGCGCTTCTGCATTGCTGCTACTTACCTGGGCTTTCAAGTTCACTCGAACGTCTGGTAGGGCACTGCGCATCTGCTGGCGTGCGCGCTCTTCAACAAGGCGCAGCAGCAATGTGCCAATACCGCGTTTGCGGTACTGCGGATGCACGCAGACGAAGTTGTAGAACTCCTCGTGGTCGCGATGCCACACACAACCAAACCCGGCAAATTGTCCTTTCTTCGTGACAATCACCCAGGCATCGGTTGCCAGGTTAAAGCAAAAGTTCTGCCAGTGAGATTGCAGGTCCTGTATCGTACTACTCGTATCCCCGACAACTCCTCCAACTCCATGTTCAGCAATGTCACAGACCGCAACCAGTTGGGTAATCGAGTACAAATCCTCAATGTTCGGTGTACGCGCCAATAAATTTGTTAGTTGTACAGACATTGCCATTTCTCCGTTCTGTAGCCTATAGAGAAGGAGTGGATTGCTTCCGGCTTAAACCCTGATGGTTTGCGTGCTCAGTTCCACACCTGCACGCAACTCCTTCTCATATGTGATATTTATACGCGCAACGTGCATGCCGGCTCGTTCATAAAGCCGGGTTGCGCCGGTTAAGTTCTGTGAATCAACCCCTAAACCTACGGTGTGCCTGCCGCGCCGGTAAAACTCACCGAAGGAACGGAGTAGGAGCGCCATGCCCAGGCCCTTGTGCCGCCAGGGACGCAGCACGGCCAGGGTGTTTACCCAACCAAGCTCTCCCTCGTAGCTACACAATGAGCATCCGGCCAGCTTCACTCCATCAAAGGCCAGGAACCACAGCGATGGATCAAACGTTTCTCGCTCGACGGTCCAGTGCTTCCACTCTTCAAAGTCGCCCCGTATATGACCGAAGTGATCCTGGAACGCTTCATCAACGGTTTCGAAAACGGCGCGTTCATCTCCCGGTTGGAAGGTGCGAACGGTGACGTTCTCAGGCCATTCAGGAGCAGGTGGCATGTCCGACATATCAATTTCCATACGCCAGGATCGCCGTATCTCCTTGAAGCCCTGCCCCTCAAAAAGGCGCTTTGCCTCTTCATAGGAGCCACCGGTGAAACTACTCAGCGTGACACGCACTTCTGGAGCCGCCAGGGGAATCTGCTGGCGCGCCCATGCATCAGCCTGCTCAAGCAGGTATTCGCCAATACCGCGACCCATAAAGTCAGGATGCACACGCACGAGTGTGAAAATGCGCGCATGCTCTCTCTGCTCTATATCGGCATATCCAACCGGCTGACCTTCGGCTGAGGTGACTAGCCAGGCATCACTTTCCAGGTTGAAGGTGGACAGAATCCACAAGGTACGTAGGTCATCAAGTGTGATTTCGGGCCCACCGAACTCCGCGATTTCGCAGATCTCAAACAATCTATGAACCGCTTCCAGGTCGTCCATGGTTGGACGACGCGTCAGAAAACTCTGCGGAAGTGTATCAATCATATCTGCCATGATATTTTCTCCTGTATCTATCATCTGCGCGGCGTACTTTTCATACTCCAGGTAAGTATCGTCCTGTTGACGAAAGGTACACCGCAAAGACGCATGTTATCCATTTCTCTTCAGTCTGCCGGTGCGCTTCGCGTAGCGTTCAGCGATTCTGAAGATGTACACACTGACCGGAATGCTCACGATGCCTGTCAGAATCAATGGCCATGTGTAGCTCCAGATTTCTGACGACCAGATTACCTGGTTATTCTGCAACGCAGCCCGCAAGCCCTCCAGTACGTAGGTAGCCGGCGAGATGCGAGCCAGTGGCTGCATCCATCCTGGCAGCACACTGATCGGGTAGTAAACACCCGAAATCAGCAGGAGGATGGCACGTACGATGTACGACATCTGCGAACCACGCTCTGTGAAGAGCAGTGGCAAGACTGCTGCTCCGATACCAAAGCCGATGAACGAGATGCTGCCTATTAACAGCATGAACGTCGCCGTTACGTAGTTGGCGTGACTCAGGTCGAGATTGAAGAACGATGCCACAACGATCAGCTGTATAAAGGTGAACAGCAATCCATGGGCTATTGCGTACCAGCAGCTGCCAATCAGGTGTGTGAAACGCGAGATCGGAGCCATAAAGGTATGCTCAATGGTACCCTCCCAGCGCTCGATGGTGATCATATCGGTCACTCCTTCAAAAGTGACGCTGAGGTATGACCAGACTGCTGTCCCAATGAGCAGGTAAAGCACCAGGTAATTGGTATCAACCTTTGTATGAGTGAGGGTCTGGGCAGCCTTCCCAATATAAGTCACGCTCATGGCGTTCACGATATTGTAGACCAGCCAGACCACTTCCCAGGCCCAGTAACGCTTGCTCAGGTTCCAGTTGCGCTCGAAAAAGGCGTAGGATGCACGCCCCTGGTGTAACAATGAAGACATTAGTTTAGTTACTCCCTATCTGTTACCTCTCATCTTCTTTCTGCGCTTCAAGTGCTTCGAAGGCTTTTTCCCAGCTTCCGTAGCGTTCGATGTCGGCATCGGTAATCAGATGAGCGGCGGTATAATGCATAAACACTTCATTCATGGTGACGGGCGTGGTGCGCTCCATACGCTCCGCAGCCGCGCGTTTGAGTTCATCGACTTCGCCCATGGCGACAATACGTCCCTGGTCGATAATGGCAACCCGATCACATAGAGCCTCAGCCTCATCCATATCGTGGGTGGTAATCAGGATGGTCGCGTCGTGATCTTCGCGCAGTTGCCGAACAAAGGTCTGCACATCTATCTTTGAACGCGGGTCCAGTCCCGTTGTCGGCTCGTCCAGCAACAGCACTATGGGCGCGGTCAGAAAGGCGCGGGCAATGGCGACTTTCTGCTGCATGCCTCGTGACATATGCTCCAAAGGCTGGCCAATGCGATCTTGAGGGATACCCAGTCGTACCAGGATGCTTCGAATCTTCGCTCGCGCCTCCGCGCCCGGCATGTTATAGAGCCTTGCTGCATAGAGGAGATTCTCCATCGGAGAGAGCTTCTTGAAGAACGAGGCCTCAACGCTCACACGGTTGATGATGCGCTGCACCATGCGCTCGTCCTTCTCAACATCGTACCCAAAGATGCGCACGTACCCGGTATCCGGGATGAGCAAGGTCGAGAGGATGCGAATGAGGGTCGATTTCCCCGAACCATTCGCGCCCAGGATGCCCATGATCTCACGTCGCTTGACGCTCATGGTCACATTATCAACGGCGCGCACTTCGCGCTTCCCCTCCTCTTTCTGCACTCTTCCAGGCCAGCGAAACAAGGGTTTGGACTTTTTGAATATCTTTGAAACGCCGACAATCTCTACGGCGTCTTTGCTTGTGTCAATAACGATTGCTTGCGAGAGATTCATACCCTCAAGTTGTTGGATAGCCACGAGTTTCCTCCTTTTCCATTCACCAGGTCAGTAGTACGTTTCTAGCGTACCGCCTTTCCTGAATGTCTACATCGATCATGAGAACAGATGTGTACCTGTACCAGTGGACATAAAACTGTGACGCATTTTTGTCATCACCCCCGTACATGACAAGGTTTGCCATTGTAGCAATCGTCTATAGCAATAGTACCTTGCTATTCATGACACCTGTTGTCAGTTTTTTCAACGTTTCCGTACATATGTTCAAAACTAAGGTAACGAGTAAAAGACCAATAAAAAACCGTGGAACTGAATTTTCGTTTTCGTCAGTGCCCACGGCTCAGGTATCTCTTGAATTGTCACCTAGTCATCGTAGAAAGGTGGAGACCCCCTGGAAATGGGCATACTGGGACCTTGTGCGAAGAAAACGATTGGCCCAGCAATATTGATATTGTTAAGAAAGGCACACTCGATGCACAGCTTCACCATGCTGCCAGGCAGAATATAGCCATGAAGGGCAGAATCGTAGCGCAGTCTGGTCATACCGAGCAGTCTGGTTTGATTAGCCATGTGTGCCTTTTCCTTTCGTTAGAATTTGCTTGAGCGCTGCTTTCAGGCGTAATGCCTGCGTTTTCTTGACAAGAGAAGAGATTGCTGCTGCAATCTCACTACAGCGAGTATACGGGATAACTTAGCAATTTGTCAAGGGCGATTTGTCGATTTAACAGGTTGTTAACCTGTATACACGTCTACTACAAGAACGATCATGCACATCTTTTTTTGGTGATGACTTTTCAACGGAGTTATTCGCGCACTCTCTCCAGTTTGGAGGTTGTCGTATGTTCAAGGCGCGATGCCAGGATAGACTTCCAGAAGAGCCTGTAGGCCAGTTGCGAGCCGCTATACACCAGAGAGGTGTCAACGATGACCGCGATCAAGGCCTCTGGCATACCTGCTGTCAGTTCTCCTGCCAGGGCGCTTGTACAGAGACCCAGGATGAGCGCGGGCAGGAAAGAAGCCAGGAATTTGATCTGGCCTGACCAGTTGGGGCGCATCGCCAACATCACTACTGGCGGCACGAGCATTCCGATGAGCAAAGGCGCTGTTTCACGCAGCAAATCCATGTTATTGATTACCTTTCTGCTGTTCAGAGCACACTGTCTATTTCTTCTCGGACCGAAATCTCATTATCCAGGCGCCGTTTGTGTCTCCTTGACCAACGCCGCCCGATAAATTGCCCTATGCTGTCAGGGAACCTGTGCAAGAAATGTGGATGGCGTAGGACATAAAGGAAAAGGCGTGGTTGCAATATCTTCCATATGCCGGGCAGTTCCTTTACTTCTCCGGTGCGGCGGGGATGCTCTGAGCTGGACGGATCTGCCCAACGGTCACGGACATAGATATCGCCCAGGCGTTCGATGGTGACAGCCTGCTCGGGTACGACCTCAGACAGGTCGTGGACATACTCATAGGGTGTCTGCGAACGTCGCAAGGAGATGCCTGCCCAGCTTGCCAGCAGGGACATACGCCCGAATATCTGCATGGGTATTCCATAGCCTCGGAACAGGCGGCGCCACCACAGGCTAAAGTAGATCAGGCTGGAAAGAATCAGTAGCACGAGGCCAAGCAGCACAATGCCCACATTCCGGAGTACCTGTCCCTGGGCACCCGTCTTTGCCAGCGTTGATGTAGCTGTATTGCCGCTGCCATCTGAACCGGGGTCATGCAGCGGCTTGTGCGGGCCACCCGTCGAATTTGAACCGGAGCCATTAGGAGTAACGGTAGGGATGCCGACCGTCGTATGAATTGGGCGAGTAAATGTAGCAAACGGGGCAGACGGCTCAAAATTGACCCAGCCATAAGTGGCGAAGTAAACCTGCGTCCAGGCGTGCGCATCGGAGCCGCGAACGACTAACTGATGAGTCCTGGGATCAAGCTTGCCATTGGTATATCCCGTGACGACGCGCGCCGGTATGCCTAGCTCACGCGCCATAACCGCCATAGCTGTCGCAAAGTAATTGCAGAATCCACGATGCCCACTACGGAACAGGAACCAGGAAACCCCTTCCTGCCCTGCCGGCAAATTGATATTGGTATCATAGGTAAAGCCGCGCAGGTACGTTTCCAGGGCCAATACCTTGCCATACATGGTCGGTTCTTGATCGGTGAGCGACTTCGCCGTCATCAGAATATTGGGATCAAGGTTGTTCGGCAGCTGCAGGTAGGTACTCAGTACATTGGGATCATAGTAACCGGCGGGCGGCCCCAGGTTGGGCTGATCAGGTTTGGGTATAAAGGATGGAGCGTTCTTCGGCAATGGTACCGCTTTCAGCGTGTTCACATCAGCCGAAGAGACAAAGGATGTAACAGCATAATGCTGACCCGCCACCAGTCTGCCATTCGTACGTATCCATGCCACAATTGAGCCATCAGATCTCCTTGTGACCACCTCGGCCCCCTGGTCTGTCGAGGCAATCTGAGGCGATCCAAGCAAGTAGGCATTCTGTTCGCCGGGGGGATTGACCACATTTATTTGCTGGTGGACGGCGGTTAAGTCTACGGCCGTGTCATAAGCGGTAGCATCGGCCTTTAAGGAGGTACCATCAGTCGGTCCATTCGACCAGCTGCGGCCGTCATAGTTGCTATAGCTGAGTGTTTCGAGGTATTGATTGGGATCGTCGGTTTTGAGCGTAAAGACGATATCATCGTTCAGATTGGGATTGCCTCCCAGCACGAGCGTATCGGTGAAATTGCCATGATTGAGCGCGTTATAACCGCCGGTTACGGCAACCAACCTGTTCCATTCATTTTGAAGCTGCACCCAGGGATTATTATCGGCGCTCCATATTTGCTCGGCGGCATCATTGACATAGCCCCAGGGCATGAACCAGGTGAGAATCAAAATGCCAATGGAGACCAGCGCCCCGGCCTGCATAAATTCCCATCCCAGGTCATCCGAGCAGCGCAATCCCTGCCGCTTCCAGCGCACCGATGATTCATACAGGTTGAAGCGCAGCAGCAGCAGCAAAGCGGCAATGAGAAAAATGATCAAGAAAATGATATATCCCGGATCAATGTTACTCAGGTTAATCAGTAGCACAACAGCATTGGCAAGGATCATCAGCCAGGGGCTGCGCGTGCGGTAGAGCAGCCAGGCGCTGGTGTAGGCCAGCAGAAAGCCCAGGGCGGTGATGAAGAAGAGGAAAATAGAATCGTCGTTGCTTGTCGCTGCGCCGAACGCAACGATAAACCATTGATGCATGCTATCCACCAGGGCCATGACGCTGCCGCCCTTGTCCGCTCCCGCGGTCTGCCAGAATGCCAGCAGCAGACCGAGTACTATGGCGATTGGATGCACGAGCCATCGAGGCAAGAGCCGTTGTTTTGCAGCAATCAGGCCACCCACCAGTCCAAGCGCGGTTGTGAGTGTGAGAATGTTAAGGTGATCCACCCAACCCGCGGCCTGCACGCTCCAGATCGTACTATAGACGACTGTTACCAGCAAGAACAACGAAAACCAGCCCTCCGCCAGCCTTAGATTGACATGCAAGAGCGTATTTCGTGGCTGCAAGCGCCCATTGCCGCCTGGGCCACTACTATTTTTGCGCGGTTCGCTGATTATTCTTGACAGTCTATCAACAGATGCATCCTGCATAAGGGTTTACCTCCGCAGTGCAAAGCGTGCCTGGGGGTCTTTTTCGAGCGCCTCGGCAATGGACTCCTCACATTTGACACGCAGCACCGGTATATTGGCGCCTTCAAGCAGAGCCAACGTATCTTCATCCGCGGGTGAATTTTCAAAGGAAGCCGCATCTAACCCAACCACAGCTACCTGCACACCTCGTCGCTGCAGGTGACGCACGCCGTCATGCCAATCACGCGACGAAGACGGCGTAATGATAATCGCTACAGTATTGCGCCCAAAATGGAACGCATCGAGAGCCAACGCCTCTTTCAAATCTGGACCAGGACCTGCCCGCACCACGGCGAGCATTTCCAGGACACGCTCGATCTGTCGATCACCACGATCCAGCGAGAGAAACTCGCGGTGCTCGGCATTGACGATCATACCCAGAGACAGGTCTTGACGCAAGAGAAAGGTAGCTATTGTGGCAGCGATGGTGACGCCGTATTCCTCAGTTGAATGTTCACCTTCGCCCGCCTGCACCCCATCGTGCAAGTCAAGAATGATCCAGGCATCCATTGCAGGATCGAGATCAAATTCCTTCACCATTAACTTATTATTATGCGCACTGGAACGCCAGTGGATACGATTGAGTGCATCGCCCGGCATATATTCACGAATGGTGGTAGCGTTGGTGGTGGCTTGCAAGGCACGGCGCGAGGTGCGGCCTCGACCCGGCAAGCCGCCCGTAAACAGGACGAAATTGCTAATCGGCAGCACGCGCGGTAACACCATCAGCTCACGCTCGCTGCTTGCACAGGGTGCGCGCACGCCAGGTTGCACGCTTTCGTCCGCCCATGCTCGCTACGTAACCGGCGCGGTGGCCAGGCAAGGTCGAGCCATCGGCGATCTGTACCCACAACTTGGGCAGCGCGCTGACATTGTCGAGCATCAGGCGCTCATCGAACGTTTCGCCAACCTGCACCCGCCCACTGCTGGCGGTGCGGCGAAAGATCATCTTGCGCAGGCTGTAGCGCGCCCACAGCCAGGAGAGAACCAGCAGGCCGAGCAGGACATAGGTCAGGATATAGAGCACGTGCCAACCGCTGCTGATGGCAAAAAATGCCAGCAAGATGATGAGTATGATCGCTTGCCAGGGTCGCATAGATCAGCGCACCTTTCCACCACCGACCCAAGCGCCGGGCACAGGTACACTCTGCAAAATTTCATCCAGAATGGCGGTTGAGGTAATCGAGCGTACACGCGCCGCGGGTGTAACGATGATACGATGCGCCAGAGTCGGCTTTGCCAGCAGCTTCACATCATCTGGAATGACGTAGCCGCGCCCGCGCATAGCCGCCAGCGCCTGCGAGCCTCGATAAAGGGAAAGCGATCCACGCGGGCTGGCACCCAGGTAGATGTTATTGTGATTGCGCGTTGCATTGGTGATGGCCACAATATATTCGCGAATGGAGGGATCAACATGGATACTGCGCACCTGCTGCTGAATCTGCACCAGCTCATCGGCGGTCATAATCTGCGCGAGGTCATCCAATGGATGGTGAAATTGGTGCGAGTCCAGGATATTCATCTCGTCCGCGGGCTTGGGATACCCAAGTTTGATGTTCATCATGAAGCGGTCAAGCTGCGCCTCTGGCAGGGGAAAGGTTCCTTCATACTCGATGGGGTTTTGCGTGGCCATTACCATAAACGGCTCAGGTAGAAGATGGGTGATGCCATCAACAGTAATCTGGTTTTCTTCCATCGATTCAAGCAAGGCGGACTGGGTTTTGGGAGTGGCACGGTTAATCTCGTCGGCCAAAACAATCTGGGATAGAATAGGACCTGCGCGAAATTCAAAATTGCCCGTTTTTTGATTATAAATGGAGACGCCCGTTACGTCGCTCGGTAGAAGATCGGGGGTAAATTGAATACGTTTGAAGGTGCATCCTATCGAACGCGCGATAGCTTTCGTCAGCACCGTTTTTCCCACGCCGGGCACATCCTCGATCAGGACATGACCCCGGCAGATGACAGCAATCAAGCTGAAAGCGACAGGTTCAGCCTTGCCAACGATCACTTTTTCGACATTGTTAATCACTCGCTGTACAGCGCTAGCAAGGTCTTGTATAGACTGCATACATTTCTCTCCAACTGGCTGAGGTAACATCATCGGTGATGCGCTAAAATGTTTTCTGTAGTAACTTTTCTGCTTGCCACGCAGAGTTCTCGACGGCAAAGTTGACCTTCCCATAGTGTACCACGTGCGTGCAAAAGCTTGAAGGAATTGCTGGCACAACATGGGCAGCATGTCGGCTGTGTATAATACTACGTCACAAAACAACCATTTATTTCAACA
>WNGQ01011631.1_pt1 | contig 10023 bp, 11 predicted proteins | sample 5407661 | NCBI WGS metagenome assembly WNGQ01 (sample SAMN13153382, study PRJNA577476) | soil metagenome | isolation source: 60 cm soil or saprolite under Garry oak tree replicate 2 | place: USA:California | collected 2016-06-15 | reverse complement strand
GGATCTGCAGCGACGTCGCCGTCAGCATGGTCTTGATGTGCGCGGGCATGTCATCGGGGCCCTCGGTGTCGTGGATCCATCCGGCATTTTCCGGCGCCACTTTCGAGAGCGCCGTGGTCAGATCGACGAGCACCGACGGATCGGCATTTTCCTGAATCGTCAGCGACGCCGAGGTGTGACGGATGAACAGCATCACCGCGCCCTCTTTCGCGCCGGCCTCATTCAAGAACTCTGCGACTTCCGCGGTAAGGTCGGTAAAGCCGGTGCCCTGGGTCTGGATGCTCATGCGCGAGGTCGCGACGGCGGCTACGCTGACCGCCGATGGCACGCTGCGGGAAACCGACTTGGGGACGCTCATGCAGGGTCACTCCAAAACGTCGCCCCGGCGCACGACGCTTCAAATCTTCCCGGAGACGTCCTTCTGCACCCGGTTCGCCATGTCGATCAAACGGCGCCACGCGCGCTCCAGGAACGACATCATGTGGTCCATGTCCTGGTCGCTCGGCAGGGGAATCTCGATCTTGCGTTCGCCGTCGGCCACTTTTGGCTCGCCCTTTTTCAGCGAATCCGACTTTGGAAGCGCGTCGTCGGTCTTGTCGGCTGCGGCCTGGTCGCGCGCCGCGAGTTGCGTCTTCAGCCGGTCGTTTTCGGCCTGCAGCCGGCCGATCTCGGCATCCAGCGCGTCGCGCTCGTCCGGCACGGCATGGCAGGCCCAGCCGGTGCCGTTGTTGTTGCAGTTCGAGACGGCGCCGGTGCGGGTATCGAGCCTGATGACGCCGTCTGAGGCCGGCGACAAGGTATAGCGGCCGTTCTCCGTGTCCGGCATCGACTGCGCGGTCGCGGCTCCGGTGCCGGCGAGATGCAGGGCGACGGCAGCAGCGAACGCGGAGAACGGCGAGAGCTTCGTTGCTAAGCGCATGAGGATGCTCCGCAAAACGGGTATGACGCCACCAGCCAAGCCTGTGACGTATAGCGCCTGCTGCCGCTTTTCAATGTGTGAGGGAGCAACGCGATCCGATCCTGTCCCCGTGTCCCCCGAACTCACCGTCGAGCACGTAGACCGCCGAAGCGAACACATCGGCTGCGATCGCAGCATCCCGACGTTTTGCTTCCCGGCCAGTCCTGATCTCATCGGCGCCGGAGCGCACGACCAGCGGCTGCAGCGCCGCGTCGCGACCTGTCCCGCAATCGACGGTTGCCCGAATCCATCTGATAAATCAAATGGCTAGACAAACCAGACGTTGCCTTGACTTGGCTAGACGCGGTCAGTATGTTCCGCGCGGCTTTTTAAGGGCGAAGGGGCGCAATTTCCTTTTCTTACCGCATCGTGTCGGGTCGTAGCAGCATGGCTGAAGGCACGGACGAAGACGGAAATGGAAGTCGCGATAAGTCGCCCGACGAAGCTGCGCTTTCCGCAAGGCTCGGAAGTCTGGATCGACGGTTGTCCGAAATCGGGAGCAACCGAAAAATCCGGACTGACCCGTCCGGAAACGAGCAGGCTCAGGCCAGGGCATCCGCCATGGCCGTCGGGCTTCGCCTCTCCTCCGAACTGGTTGCCGGGGTTCTCGTCGGAGCGGCTCTTGGCTGGGGTTTCGATCGCTTGCTGTCGACTTCGCCCTGGGGCCTCATCGTATTCTTGCTGCTTGGCTTTGTCGCCGGCGTGATCAATGTGATGCGGGCGGCGGGCGCCATGTCGAAGCAGTCCGAACGGCTCTGACGCGGGCGCTTCGAAGCGCTACGGGAACGTTCGACAATTGGGGGGGACCTCGCGCGCCGGCTCGCGCGGTTCAGGACCGACGACGCAGAGCCGGAACGAGCCGCGAGCGATCGCGTAACCGAAAGACCGAGAGACGAATGGCCGCCGACCCAATTCATCAGTTCCAGATCACCAAGCTCTTCACCATCGGTCACATCGGCGGACAGGAAATCGCGTTCACCAGTTCCTCGGTCTACATGTTCGGCACGGTGGCGCTGGTCTCGCTGCTGATGATCGGCGGCTCCGCCGGACGGCAGCTCGTCCCCGGCCGCATCCAATCGATCGCCGAACTGAGCTACGAATTCGTGGCGAGCATGATCAGGAGCAACGCCGGCTCGGAGGGCATGAAGTTCTTCCCGCTGGTGTTCTCGTTGTTCATGTTCATCTGCATCTCGAACCTGGTCGGGATCATTCCCTACGCATTCACGGTATCGAGCCACATCATTGTCACGGCGGCGCTGGCGCTCCTGGTATTCTTCATCGTGCTGGTCTACGGCCTCTACAGGAACGGCCTGAAATTCTTCAAGCTGTTCGTGCCGTCGGGCGTTCCGATCTACATCCTGCCGCTGGTCGTACTGATCGAAGTCATCTCGTTCTTCCTGAAGCCGGTTTCGCATTCGGTGCGGCTGTTCGCGAACATGCTTGCCGGCCACATCGCGCTGAAAGTGTTCGCGAGCTTTGTCGGCATGCTCGGCGCCATCGGCTTCATCGGCTGGATCGGCGCCGTCTTGCCGCTCGGGCTGACCGTTGCGCTGACCGCGCTTGAACTCTTGGTCGCGTTCCTGCAGGCCTACGTGTTCGCCATCCTCACCTGCATCTATCTCAACGATGCTATCCATCCGGGCCACTGATCCGGCCCGTCTCACCAACCTCTGGAAGGAGTTCGTTACATGGATCCGATTGCCGCGAAGTACATTGGTGCTGGTATTGCCTGCATTGGCATGGGTGGCGCCGGCGCCGGCGTGGGCATCATCTTCGGCAACTATCTCGCCGCGGCGGTCCGCAATCCGTCGGCAGCCCAGGGCCAGTTCGGCAACCTGATCTTCGGTTTCGCCGTGACCGAAGCGCTCGGCATCTTCTCGCTGCTGATCGCGCTGCTTCTGCTGTTCGCGCTCTGATCGTCGTCTTGAGCTGCGCGCAGTCCGGTCGCAAGACCGGCACCCGGTCTCGGCGGATTGCGCGCCAGCCGAACAGGAGCTGAAAGTCACATGGCTGAAAGTCATGGCGGCGCCAAGAGCACCGCGACCGCCCATACCGAAGCCGACGCCCATGGACACGCGTTTCCGCCGTTCCAGAAGGATACGTTTGCTTCGCAACTGGTATCGTTGCTGATCGCCTTCGTCGCACTCTACGTGATCGTCTCCCGGATCGCGCTGCCGCGGGTCGGCGGCGTGATCGATGCGCGCCAGAACGCGATCGACGGCGACCTCTCGGAAGCGCAAAAGCTGAAGGACGCCTCCGACGCCGCGCTCAAGGCCTATGAAGCCGAGCTCGCCGCCGCGCGTTCGCGCGCCCAGGCGATCGGCGCAGAGACCCGCGAGAAGCTCAACGCGGCGTCCGAGGCCGAGCGCAAGACGCTGGAGGAAAATCTGGCGGCCAAACTCGCCGCCGCCGAAAAGACCATCGCCGAGACCCGCACCAGCGCGATGAGCAACGTGCGCAGCATTGCCGCGGACGCGGCCACCGCGATCGTGCAGCAGCTCTCCGGCAAGAAGCCCGACGCCAGGTCGGTGAAGTCCGCCGTCGACGCTTCCTTGAAGGGATAGACCGATGTTCGCCGAACCGGAAACCTGGGTAGCCATTGCCTTCGTCATCCTGATGGGCGTGTTCGCCTATGTCGGCGTGCACCGCACGCTGCTGAAGGCGCTCGATAACCGCAGCCAGCGCATCAAGGCCGAACTCGACGACGCCCGCCGCCTCAAGGACGAGGCGGCCAAGGTGCTTGACGACTACAAGGCCCGCCGCGCCAGCGCCGAGCGGGAGGCGGAGGAAATCATCGCCGGCGCCAGGGCGGAAGCCGAGCGCATCGCCACCGAGGCCAAGGCCAAGATGGAAGACTTCGTCGCGCGGCGCACCAAGACCGCCGAGAGCAAGATCGCGCTCGCCGAAGCGCAGGCGCTGGCTGATGTCCGCGCCGCGGCGGCGGATGCGGCGATCAAGGCCGCCTCCACCATCCTGTCGAAGCAGGTCAAGGACAAGCTCGCCGACGACCTCCTGGCCAAGGGCATTGCCGAAGTCCGGCAGAAGCTGAACTGAAGCCAATTCGATATTTCGACTGGAAGGCCGGTGCGCGCCAATCGCGCCGGCCTTTTCATTTCGTCGTCCTCTACTTCTTCTTTTTCACCGGTTTCACCTTGGGCTCCGGCGCCAGCGCCTGCGGATCGAAGCCGATATAGAACACGTAGCTGTCGCCGTCCGCCCCGGTCGGCGCCGGATAGATCATGTCGTCGGCCACGAACGAGAACGGCACGCTGCCATCTTCGGTCATTTGGACCGAGGTGCGGTAGGCCTTGGTGGCGATCACCTTCTCGCCCACGCCGCTCTGCACCACGGCGATGCGCAGTGGAATCTCCACCGACGACGGCGCTCCGGCGGGGCCTGCAATGACGCGGCCCTGGATGCCGATGTGGGCGGTGATCTCGCCGCTGTTGTACGTGCACTGGCGCGCGGTCTTGCCGATCGAGACCTGGAAGCGGACGTCGTTGCCGACGGCCTGCTTGCCGGCAGCCGCCACCGCATAGGTCGACGCGCCGGCGCGGATGGCGATCGACGGGCAGGTCAGGTCTGCCGGCGCAGCGTCGGGACTGCCGGGCGGCGCGCCGGGCTGTGGCGCGGTTTGCGCCGGCTCGTCCGGCTTGCCGCCGAACAGGCTCTTGAAGCGATCGGTCAGCGACTGCGATGCCGCAGGCGAAACCACGATGCTCGCGCCGATCGCCATTGAGAGCAGGGCGATGATCGCTCCTCGGATGACTCGCTTGTCTCCCATGTCATGATCCCAGATGTCGTCGGACCAGCCGGTCCCGGTGCGGCGTTATAGCAGCGCCATCGCGGCGAACCAAAGGCGCGGATGTCTCCCCTCTCGACTGGAACCGGGTCCCGGCGCGGACGCTTCGGGCATCCGGTTTCATCCCCGGAAATCCTCGTGCAGCAGCCCGAACAGCAGGTGATCCTGCCAGATCCCGTTGATGCAGAGATAGCGCCGCGCCAGCCCCTCCCGGCTGAAGCCGCATTTCTCCAGCACCCGGATCGAGGGCGCATTGGTGGGGATGCAGGCGGCCTCGACGCGATGCAGATTGAGCTCGCCGAACAGCGTCGGCAGCAGGACGCGCAAGGCCGCCGTCATGTAGCCGCGATGGGCATAGGGCTGCCCGACCCAATATCCGATGGTGCCGGCCTGCACGATGCCGCGACGCACATTGGCGAGCGTAATGCCGCCCACCATCGCGCCGTCGGACTCCCGGAACACGATGAAGGGATAGGACCTGTCGGCCGAGATGTCCTCGGAATAGCGGCGCAGCCGGCGCCGGAAGCCGGAGCGGGTCAGATCGTCGGAGGGCCAGATCGGCTCCCACGGGGTCAAATAGTCCCGGCTCGATTCGCGCAAATACGCCCATTGCGGAAAATCCGCCATTTGCGGCGCGCGCAACAGCAGACCCTGGCCGCGCGGGGCCAGCGCCGCTGGTGTGCTCGATGGCAAGCGAAACAGAGCCATGCGTTTCCCCCGGTCCGAGGGCTCCCATCTTACCGCATCATGCGCTTTAATGCAGCCGCACCTTGACCTTCGACGATGTCAATCCTTCGGCAAAGGCCACGGCGGTGTCCAGCCCCCGGCCGCTGCCGAGCGCGACCACGGCGGGGCGGCTGCGCGAGAGCAGCGCGCGGGCGGCATTCCGCGTCGATTCGACGCTGACGGCATCGATACGGGCCACCAGCTCTTCCACCGTCTGCGGCCGCCCGTAGGCCAGCACGTGACGCGCCAGCTGCTCGGCGCGCGACGAGCAGCTTTCCAGCGCCATCAAGAGACCGGCCTTCATCTGCGCCTTGGCGCGCGCGACCTCGGCTTCGGTCAGGGTTTCGACCGATTCGTTGATGACGTCGACGATCACTTCCATCATTTCCGGGGCGTCCGCTGGATCCGTTCCGGTATAAAGACCGAAAAAGCCGGTGTCGGTATAGGGCGCGTGGAAGGTGTAGATCGAATAGCACAGGCCGCGCTTTTCGCGCACCTCCTGGAACAGCCGCGAGGACATACCGCCGCCCAGCGTGTTGGTGAAGACCTGCAGCGAGAACAGCGACAGGTCGGTCTGCGGCACGCCTTCCAGCGCCAAAGTGAGGTGCGCCTGTTCGAGATCGCGGTGCACCACGCGCGAGCCGCCCTTGCCGAACATCGCTCCTTGCGGCTTCGGCGCCGGCGTGCCGTCGAAGGCGACAAAGCGCTCGGCGGCCTCCGCGACCAGCCGCTTGTGATCCACGGCGCCGGCGGCGGCCACCACCATGTCGGGACCGCGGTAGTGTTTCGAGAGATAGCCGCGCAGCATCTCGCGATCGAACCGCTTGAGCGTCTTTGCGGTGCCGAGCAGCGATCGCCCCATCGGCTGTTCGGGGTAGCACAATTCGTTGAGATGCTCGAACACCACGTCGTCGGGGGTATCCTGGGCGGCCCCGATTTCCTGCACGATGACGTTCTTCTCCCGCTCGAGCTCGTCCGGCACGAAGGAGGGATTGGTCAGGATGTCCGAGAGCACGTCGAGCGCCAGCGGCACGTCGGCCTTCATGACGCGGGCATAATAGGCGGTCGTCTCGGTCGAGGTGCCGGCGTTGAGATCGCCGCCGACCGCCTCGATTTCCTCGACGATCTCGCGCGCGCTGCGGCGCTTGGTGCCCTTGAAGGCCATGTGTTCGAGAAGATGCGAGATGCCGTGCTCGTTCGGCTTTTCGTCGCGCCCGCCGACGCCGGCCCACACCCCGAGCGCGGCGGTCTCGACATGGGACATCGTATCGGTCACCACGGTGAGGCCCGAAGCAAGTTTGGTGATCTCGACACTCATCCAGCAACTCCTTGTTTGGCGGCCCGGCTTACGGACTGCACGAAACGTTCGACCTCGCTCTGGTCGTTTCTCATCGTCCTCACCTGTTCGGGTTTCGTCATCAGACCGTCGAGCCAGGCCGGCAATTGCGGCGTGATCCCGCAGGCCGCCTCGACGGCCTCGGGGAACTTGGCGGGATGCGCGGTCGACAGCACGATGTTGGCAACCTTGCTGTCGGCTACGTCGCGGTCGGCGACCGCGAGCGCGACCGCGGTGTGGGGATCGACGAGATCGCCGGCCTCGCGCCAGGCGGCGCGGATCGCGGCTGCGGTTTCGGTCTCATCCGCGCGGCCGGCGTCGAACTCCTCGCGGATCGCGGCCAGCATCGCGCCGGGCAGCACGAAACGTCCGGACTGCTTGAGCTGCGCCATCAGCCTGCGGACGGAATCCGCATCGCGGCCGCCCGCCTCGAACAGCAGCCGTTCGAAATTCGACGAAACCTGGATGTCCATCGAGGGCGATGCCGTGGCGTGCACCTCGCGCACCTCGTAGGTGCCGGTCTTCAGCGTGCGCGGCAGGATGTCGTTGACATTGGAGGCGATCCGCAAGGACCGGACGGCCAAGCCCATGCGCTTGGCGACGAAGCCTGCGAAGATGTCGCCGAAATTTCCGGTCGGAACCGTGAAATCCACCGCCCGCGCGGGCGCGCCGAGCGCAACCGCGCTGGTGAAGTAATAGACCACCTGGGCGACGACGCGCGCCCAGTTGATCGAATTGACGCCCGAGAGCGAAACCGCGTCGCGAAAGCTGTGATGGTTGAACAGCCCTTTCACGATCGCCTGGCAATCATCGAAAGTGCCTTCGATGGCGAGCGCATGAACATTGTCCGCGCCCGCGGTCGTCATCATCCGCCGCTGCACATCGGAGATGCGCCCGTGCGGGAACAGCACGACCAGATCGACATTCGCTAGGCCTGCAAAGGCATCGACCGCGGCGCCGCCGGTGTCGCCGGAGGTGGCGACCACGATGGTGGTGCGCTGGCCGCGGCTTGCCAGCACGTGGTCCATCAGCCGCGAGATCAGCTGCATCGCCACGTCCTTGAAGGCCAAGGTCGGGCCGTGAAAGAGTTCCAGCACGAACTGGCTGGGGCCGGTCTGCCGCAGCGGCACCACGGCGGGATGGCGGAACGTGGCATAGGCCTCGTTCGCCATGCGCCCGAGATCGGCGTCGGAGATTTCGCCGCCGACGAAGGGCCTGATGATCTCGACCGCGACCTCCCAATAGGGCCGGCCGAAGAAGGCGGCGATCGCCGCCGGCGTGAGCCGCGGCCGGCGATCGCCGCCGGCGTGAGCCGCGGCCAGGTTTCGGGCACGTAAAGGCCGCCGTCGCGGGCGAGCCCGGTCAGCATCACGTCGCAGAAGCCCAGGGTCGGGGCCTCCCCGCGGGTCGAAACATAGCGCGTCAAACTGCCCTCCAAAGGCCCGGCCTCACACCCAAGCCTTTGATTTTAATCAAAAATACAAGATGATCGGGATCAACTCCGTTCGCACCATAATGCGTTTTGAAGGCGTGGGAAATGCCACAATGAGGGAACATCGGTCCGTTTGGGGCCCAAATACGAGCCGTCGGACCCCGCGCCGGCTTCACCTCGTCATCCCACGCGATGCCAGAACGAGGGGTTTTCGTTCTTCGATTTGGTTTTCAAAACTTCGCCCCCACTCCGCTGTCATGCCCCGCGCATGCGGGCATCCAGTACGCCGCGGCTTACCCGCGTCATTGCGAGCGAAGCGAAGCAATCCATCTCGCCACGTCAAGAATGCATGGATTGCTTCGTCGCAAGTGCTCCTCGCAATGACGGTGTATCCAGACACACCTTCGCGCTCTCGCGACGCGTTGCGCCCGAGCTTTGCCAGAAATCTTTCGCCCTTTGCAAACAGAGGGCGCGGGGAATGCCGGGTGCCCAATGCACCCGCAGCCTCGTGCGCGCTAGGGGTAGTCAAGTATGCGCACGAGTATTCACAGCGGAGGCACCGGAAACATCCGGCATTCCCCACGCAATGGTTTTAACAGCGTATGGCGTGCTCTCCCCGGCGACGAATTCGTCTTGCCACCGTCATCGGCGAATTGACGACATGTCCGCGCCCGGTTGGGCCGACACATCTCCGCCGACTTGACACCAGCAACGGGTGCCAGGACCACACGCTTTTGCCGTACGCTTCAGCGCCGCTCGTCTTGCGCGTTTGCCGATCGCTCACGGGAGAACCCGCCCTGCGATCCCGTTGCGCGCGCAACGCTGCCGCGTCCACCGCATCCCACCCCAACGTTCGTGACGATCGCGAGCCGCCCCTCTTCTCGGAGTGGGATGGCGAAAGTTGTAAGTCTGATTTGGGTCAATCGCGAAGCGATTTATTTTTCGCAAGAGGACTGGACAGGAATTCGCGAACCCAGCCCGTCGGGCAAATCAGTTGATGCATGGCGGGCGTGAAGTGCCTGCAGCGCAACGACTTCTCATCCTTCCCCCGCGGAACGACCGGGGTCGAGACGAGCGAAGCTCGCTGTGGGGTGGCCCGGCCGAAGGCCGGTCGGGTGGGGATCTTTCTGGAACGAGGACTCTTGAAGCCTCGCGATCGCAAGAGATGTCGCGAACGAAGCGCGTGCGGGAAAGTGCAGATAGGGTGACGGGCTCCGGCGCCCCCTACGCCGAGCTACGTCAATCCAATCAGAAATTGGGCATCGCTAATTGGCCCACACGCTGCGACGGCTTGGTAGCGCGTCCCGAATCGGTCCTATCTGACCGAACATGATCAGCGGCCGAAAGATGCGCCTTGACCAGCGCAACGTCACAGCAACGATTTGTCAGTGCTTCTTCGCAGCCGCCAGCTTGCTGACGCAATCCTGGAAGGCCATGTAGAGTCCGGGGTTGGATTTTGAAGTAATGGTGTTTGCATACTCGTTGGTCCACCCCATCTTCTTCCTGCACTGGCCTCGCTCATTGGCCTGCGCCGAACCACAAATGGCGACCGAAACTGCGATCAAGGACATACCCAAGACGATCATTCGCTGCATTGATTTTTCTCTCTGTTCAATTGTGAAATTGCACGCACTAAATTTCAGAAAGCAATCTAGCCGTCTCATCGCCCAAGCGTTGCCGGCTCGTCATGAGCGACGTGCCGGCTGTCGTGCTGGTAGTCTCGTTTCGGATTGTGGTTCGATTGTGGGTCGTTGACTCGAACCGGCAAG
>WNGQ01008143.1_pt1 | contig 10024 bp, 9 predicted proteins | sample 5407661 | NCBI WGS metagenome assembly WNGQ01 (sample SAMN13153382, study PRJNA577476) | soil metagenome | isolation source: 60 cm soil or saprolite under Garry oak tree replicate 2 | place: USA:California | collected 2016-06-15 | reverse complement strand
CTCGTTGAGACGAATCTCGGGTCCATACTCGGGACTGTTCGTTATATGTCGCCGGAGCAGGCGTGCGGCGGGCACGTTGATAAAAGAACCGATATCTGGAGTCTCGGCGTGGTCCTGTACGAGATGGTGACGGGACATCAGCCATTCGTTGGTGACCCGCCTTCGCAGAGCTACGGCGCGGCAGGCACACCAAGCGAGGTGATGTCTGCGATTCTTGAGAGGGAACCACCGCCGCTCACGCGTTACATCGCGCGCGCTCCTGCAGAGCTTCAGCAGATCATCAACAAAACGCAGCGCAAAGATCCCGGCCAACGGTATGACAGCGTGAACGAGTTGCTGCAGGCGCTGAAAGACCTTCGTCGGAAACTGGAAGCTGAACTTGAACGCGCCGCTGCTCCGTTATGGTTCCGCTGGGCGCGATCGCCAGCCGCTCTGGTGCTCGCATTGACCTTAACTGCTTTGGCGCTGGCGCTTCCATTCTATCGGCATCGGAACTTGGCAACGAGCTTACCGCCCGACAAAAGCATCGCGGTGTTGCCGGCCAAAGCCATCAACTCAGGTAACCGCGATGAGATTTACGAAATCGGCATTGCTGATTCTTTAATTCTCAAGCTCAGTTCGATGAAAGGATTCGTTGTTAGACCCTTGAGCGTGATGCGCAAATATGCCGACGTCGGGCAAGAGCCCCTCGTCGCCGGGCGGGAGCAAAAAGCTGATTACGTTCTCGCGTCGAATTATCAATTGGGAGGCGGGAAAATCCGTATCACCGCTCAGCTTTTCAACGTTGCCAGCGGTCAGATAGAAGAAACATATAAGAGCGAAAAAGATGCCGCCGATGTCTTCGCGATGCAGGACGCCATCGCGAGTGAAGTGGGAAACGTTCTGTCGGGGCGATTCGGCACCACACCAAGCGGTCGCACCGCAAAGCGCGGCACGGCCAACGAAGAAGCGTATCGCCTCTATCTGCAAGGGATGTATTTTTACGGCAAAAGAACCACGGCGGATGCGAATAAAGCCGTTGAGGTTTTAGAGCGATCCGTCCGCCTCGATCCCACGTACGCGCGGGCATGGGCAGGCTTGGCTCTGGCTTATAAAAACGCTGTTACTTTCCGCGCCCAAGAGCCGAAGTTTGCAGGCAGCAAGGCTCAAGAGGGGTATCAAAAGTCGCTAGAAGCGATAAACACCGCGTTGGCCTTGGACGAAAATCTCGCCGACGCGCATTGTGCTTTGTGCGTACACAAAATGACGTACGAATATGATTTTGACGGCGCGGAACGGGAATGTAAGCGGGCAACCGACTTAGATCCCAATTCTTCTCAGGCACATTCGGTATATTCGCGTTACCTGAATTGTCGCGGGCGTTTTGACGAAGGAATCGCAGAAATCAAAACCGCCATAGACCTTGAACCTGCATCCCTGGTTAACCAGCGGGATTACGGCGTGAGTTTGTATTATGCCCGGCGCTATGCGGACGCGGTCACGCAACTAAAACGAGTGATAGCAATGGATGAGAAATTCGACACTGCTTACGCTTGGCTCGATGTTGCTTTAGAAATGGAGGGAAAGTACCCGGAAGCTTTTGAATGGTTTATGAAGGGTCGGGCGCGAAATTTTCAGGGCCCAGACGCACAAAAAATCACTGAGGGTGTGAAAGCCGCCTATCAAGCAGCAGGATGGCAGGGCTTGTTACTTGACCAGGTTAGAGGATTTGAGAATAAAACCGATACAAGACCCGACTTCCAGGCCGCGGTTTTGTACGCTAAAGTCGGGAACAAGGATAAGGCGTTCGAATGTCTTGAGAAATCGTATCAAAGACGCGAGCCGTGGATGAGTCTGCTTAAAGTGGAACCAGGTCTTGACTCCGTGCGCGATGACCCGCGCTTTGATGAATTAGTCAAGCGCGTTGGTTTGGAGTGAGTCGAAGAAGAAGCTTTTCAACTCAGGCCAATAGCCAAGGACTCGATGCCGGTCCGCGAAGTGTCGCGAACCTGGCCCTCGTTCACGCGTGGACCGGCGAGCGTGACCGCGCGCTCGAGCAACTCGAAAGTGTTGCGAAAATCCCGGCTGGCCCGACATACGACGATCTGCGCTTCAATCCGTGCTGGGATTCTTTGCGCGGTGATCCGCGCTTCGACAAGATCGTCGCCGCAGCCAAGGCTGCGAAGCGAATCTGTTTCATGGCTTGGCCCCCGGGCACCATTCAACGGGAGAGTGGTCGAGGCTGAGTGCCTTAACCATAAAAGAAGTCGCCTGGTTGAAGTCCTTTACCGTTGCGCCGGACCAATATCCTGTCGTGCAAGTGGCGGTTTCGCATTTGCCGCCCAACGTAATCCATTCTTCGGTTCGCAATACGTCGCAGACACAGATCGCTTTCTTGGAGTCCGATGGATCGACAGTGCAACGCTTATTGAGGCACCACGTCCAGGGAGTACCGTTAGGGCACTGAAGGACCTTCTTACCCTCCTTGAATTGTTCGAGCGAAAATGCGGAGTACACCGTGCGGATGCCATTAGCATCGCTGCTAGGCTGGTTCGTGTCACACGGCACCGAGGACATGCTCGCGCCCTCTTCCACAGCGCAAAAGCAAATTGCTTTAGTCGGGTCACCCGGTTGCGGTATGCACAAAGCGGAGGTGCAAAGCGCGTATTGATGTTTGCATAGCTGCATATTTGATTTGGCTGCCTGTTCACTGCCAAAGGCAAAGGTGAAAACGGCGATCGCCGCGACCAGTAAGAAAGAGGCGAAACCTAGTTTGATAAGGTTCATAAGCGGGTTCCCTCCTATGTGCTGCCGGAGGTTTAGCATTTAGAAAAACCACGAGTCAAACAGTTTATCCCGCGATGCACGAAACGCACGAATACCGCGGCTCCGCTGGCACTAGAAATTCCCGCCCGAACATCTGCCCTCTAATTGAGCGTTGGACGTTGGATGTTGGACGTTGGACGTTTCTGGGTTCGCATGAGTTCCAACAAACACAGAGCGCTGTTGGTTGTCGCGCACGGCTCGACTGTGAATCCGGACTCTAGCGCGCCGACGTTGGAGCACGCGGCGGAGATTCGGCGTCGGAAGATTTTTGCTAAGGTGGAGTGCGCATTTTGGAAAGAGGAACCGAGCTTGCGGGACGCGTTGTTTCTATTCGATCCCGAATCGATCCGTGAAATCTGCGTGGTGCCAAATTTCATCAGCGAAGGCTACTTCACTCAGACGGTGATCCCGCGTGAGCTTGAGCTAAACGGTCAGACCACAAAACGATCCAATGGCCAGATCTGGAAATATTGCGAGCCGGTTGGCAATCATGCGGCGGTGACTGAATTGCTGCTCAGGCGCGCACGCGAGGTCGCACCCGGGATCGATCCTGCTGAGACCAGCCTGCTGATCGTCGCGCATGGCACGGATTTGAATGAAAACAGCGCGGTGGCGGCAAAACGGGAAGCGGAAAAGATCCGTCGGCTCGGGAAATTCGCGGAAATTCACAACGTTTACATGGAAGAACCGCCGTTGGTCTCCGATTGGCGGAAATTGACCAAGACTCGAAACGTAGTGGTGGTGCCGTTCTTTATCTCCGATGGACTTCATAGTTACGAGGACATCCCGCGATTGATCGGGATCGTTGTCGTCGCGGGCGCTGACCGCGACCCGCCGGGGTCGGCGCCCCCGGCTACAGCGCCTGGCCAAATCTTCCGGCACAATCCATACACTATCGACGGCCGGTCCCTCTTCTACGCGTCATCGATCGGCACGAATCCAGGTTTTGCCGATATCATTGTCGAGCAAGCGACAAAAAGTTGAAATCGCGCTCGCGCTTGGTTTCTTTTTGCGCAAGATTGCTTCCCCGCGAATGAAGGAAACCACTTGTAAGAAGCTGCAGGAGATCGGGGCATTTGCGCTGGCCGGCGGCTGCACCCGAAAACGAATGAAGCAACTGGTGGAAATGATTCGCGCGGCGCGCAATTACCGGTGGCTGGCGGTTTACAAGATCGTTAAAGATGAATTTGTGATTCTCGCTGGAACTGGCAACGAGCCACCGACCTATCCGCAATTTCCCATTACCCAGGGATTGTGCGGCGCGGCGTTGGAATCGGGAAAACCGATCATTGTCGGCGACGTGCACAAGGATCCGCGCCATCTCCCGGCGTTTCATACGACGCGGTCGGAGATTGTTGTCCCGATGAGGAACAACGAACACCAGCGCATTCTCGGCATGCTGGATGTGGAGAGCGACAAGTTGAACGCTTTTGATGAAGAAGATCGTCAGTTCCTCGAGCGTGCTGGCGGCCTGATCGCGCACTGTTTGCACTAGCCCCTCGCGCCCGGCGGTCGCGCCCTACCGATGGAACATTCCGTCGAGCAGGCCCTCGAAGTTGCTCCTTTTTGTTTGGGCCAGATTCTGGTTCGAAAAACCGGCAGGAGTTTTGTGCTGTGCCATCGCGATGACGAGGCCTGTGATGATTTGGAAATGTTTGGAAAAGCAGGGGACGCGATCGAGATCGCAAGATACGACGACGCGGGAAACTATAGGCCACTAAAGACTGCGCCGAACTTGCAACACGGCTGGCGGATGACGCTCCGGACATCTGACGATTTGAAACAGGCTCTCGATCATTTTTATCCAGGCAGGCTGGAGGTCTTGGTTGCGTGGCACCACGGCCAGCTGCGCACTACACCGCTGCGCGAAACATTGGACAGACAATCGGGGATGTATCGCGTAGCTGCCAAAATTTCGGACGCGCAGATCGACGATCTGGTCGCGGATTTTTGCCGGTCCAATGGCGGTTGTTTGCGCACGATATTGTGGAAGCGAGATCGGCCGGGCGCAATCGCGTCAACAAAGTTGCCAACCCAAAAGTTTGATCCTGCCTGGGATCAGGTTCAAGCACTGGGTCGGACGGGATCGGCAACGCTGGCTACCGTTCCCCTGCTTTGCCAGGAGGCATGCAACCTTTTGGTAGCGGCCTGTCGGAAAGTGGTGAAAACCGAATGATCATTCGCGCGCGGGCCGTCGTGACAATGGATGGAGCGCCTATTGAGAATGGCGCGGTCGCAATTTCCGGAGATCGAATTGTCGGTGTTGGAAAATTTCCCGAAGTTTCCGCGCAACATTCAGGCCAGGAGATGATCGATCTTGGCGAGCAAGCGCTGATGCCGGGTCTGATTAACACGCATTGCCACCTCGATTACACATGTTTGCGCGATAAGATTCCACGGCAAAAATCGTTCACTGATTGGATCCGGGCGATTAACGTGGAAAAATCGAAACTCTCGCCAGAGGATTACATCGCCTCGATCAACGAAGGATTCGCGGAGGCGAAACGATTCGGCACGACAACCATCGCGAATCTGACTGCGTTTCCGGAACTGATTCGGCAGGTCCCGGATGCACCAATTCGCACGTGGTCGTTCGCCGAATTAATTGATGTTCGCTCGCCCGACAGAGCAAATGAACTTGTCGATTCCGCAGTCGAATCACTGAAGTTCGCGCCAAACTACGGATTAGCACCGCATGCGCTTTTTACGGCGTCCAAAAATTTGTATCAACTGTGTGAGAAGGCCGGCGCGAATGTTTTGCTCACAACGCATCTGGCGGAATCGCGGGAGGAAATGGAAATGTTTCGCGATGCCTCAGGTCCGCTTTACGAATTTATGAAAAGTATTGGACGTGACATGACTGACTGTGGGCATGGGACACCCCTTGAGCGTTTTTTGACGGTTACAGATTCGACAACCCTGAAAGCTTTCAAGGCTCGACGTGACGATGACTGGCTCGTGGCACACCTAAACGAATTGACCGAAAGCGACTTCGAGTTGCTGGAAAAAATGAAGACAAAATTTCATGTCGTACATTCGCCGCGCAGCCACGAGTATTTTGGTCACAGCCGGTTCCCATTTAAGCGGCTGCATGCGCTCGGATTTAGTGTGTGCTTAGGCACCGACAGCCTCGCCAGCAACGAGAGTCTGAGCTTGTTTGAAGAGATGCGCGCGTTTCGGCGCAACGAACCGGATATCCCACCGAAGAAGATTTTTGAGATGGTAACAGTGAATTCCGCGTTGGCGCTACGTCAGCGGAAGACGCTTGGTCGGATTCGGCCTCGATTTCGAGCCGATCTCATAGCCATTCCCTGTGCTGAAGGGGGTGACCGATTTGCAGAAATCGTGGCGTTCGATGGTCAGATTCATTGGATGATGGTCAATGGAAAAACCCTAGAACCTGCATCCGCTTGCGAGTGATCCTGCAGCGCGTGCTACTAAAGATTCTCGACGTGCAGCTTGCCCGTCACCTGCTGCTCCGGTAAACTCGGCGTATGGCCGGACCGGGAATTCAGCAGTCGCAGAATCTTGCGCTGCAGCAAGTCCTCTCGCCTCAACTCCAACAGAGCCTGCTCGTCCTGCAGACGCCCTTGCTCGAGCTGCGCAACCTGGTTCAACAGGAAATGGAGACAAATCCCGTGCTCGAGGAATTGCCGGATGACACGCGTTCCGACGAGCGGAGCGAGGCTGAACCTTCGGCTGACGATAATTTCAAGAGCGAATTCGAGAAGCTGGCGAGCTTGGATGAGGAATGGCGCGATTACATGGCACAGTCGGCCAACTCCGGTGCGGACGGCTTTCAGAGGTCACGGGAAGCGAAAGATAAACGCCAGTTCTTTTTCGATTCCATTGCCGTGCAGGAAACGCTTCAGCAAAATCTGCTGGCACAATTGAATCAGAGCGCCCTCAACGCCAGCGACCGCAAAGCCGCGGAGCTAATCATTGGTAACATCGATGACAACGGATTTCTCCAAAGCACCCCGGAGGAAATGGCCCTGAACTCGGGAATCCCCAAGGAAGATTTCGAGAGAATGCTGACGTTAATCCAGAGTTTTTATCCGCCAGGAGTTGGAGCGCGTGACTTACGCGAGTGTTTGCTCATTCAACTAAAGCGAGACGGAAAAGAAGACAGCCTGGAGCACAAAATTGTGTCCGAACATATGGAGGATTTGGGCAGGCGACGTTTTCCCGAGATCGCGCGTCGGATGGGGATCAGCGTGGAGGATGTGCAAAATGCAGCCGACAACATTGGACGGCTAAATCCGCGTCCGGGTCAGGTGTTTGCAGCCGCGCCGCAAAACTATGTGCTGCCGGATGTGACGGTGGAGAAGGTGAATGGCGATTATCAAATCAGTTTAAATGACGAGCAGATTCCGCATCTGCGGATCAGCAATCTTTACAAAGATATCATTGCGTCTGGCAACACCGAGAGCAGCGAAGTCAAAGATTATATCCGCGACAAGATCCGCAGCGGGAAATTCCTTATTCGCTCGATCCATCAACGCCAGCAAACGATTTCCAACATTGCCCAGCAGATCGTCGCGAGGCAGCGCGATTTTCTCGAGCACGGACCGTCGCATTTGAAGCCGATGACCATGGCAGAGGTCGCCGAAGCGGTAGGCGTGCATGAGACTACGGTCAGTCGTGCCGTTGCCGGTAAATATATGGCCACGCCGCAAGGCGTATTCGAGATGAAATATTTTTTTACACCCGGCTACCAGACCGCGACCGGCGAATCGTTGAGCAACACCAGCGTGAAGGAAGCTATCCTCGACCTGGTGAAGCGCGAGGATGGCAATGAACCGTTGAGCGACAATGAGATGGTTGAGATCCTAAGTGAACGCGGTATTCCGATCGCGCGGCGCACCGTGGCCAAGTACCGCACCGAGCTGAATATTCTGCCAAGCCACATGCGGCGAAAGTATTGAGCCGACGCCTCGCGTAATTCGTTAAAACGCTACATCGTTAACCCGAATCACGAAGTACGAATCACGATTCACGTCTCACCATGACTCCTTCTCTCCGAGCCGCCGTGATCGCCGAATGGCGACGTCTTCCCGAGAAAAAACCGCGCGCCGATCGGTGGCAGTCGCCGGCCGAGTTGGTTCCAAAATTGATGCAACGCCTTGGGTTGCGCGAGCGTTTGCATGAGACCGAAGTGATTGACGCCTGGGGAAAAATCGTCGGTGAATTTATCGCTGCACATTCGGCGCCGGTAGCATTGCGCGGGGGCGTTCTCTATGTTCGCGTGCTCCAGCCAGCCTTGCATTACGAGCTCGAACAAATTTCCAAGTCCGAAATTTTGCGAAAACTAAAACAGCGTTTCGGCGGCAGGACGATTCGCGATGTGCGCTTTCGTGTCGGTTGAATTTAACCGCCACGCGGCGACGTGCCGAACGCTGATCTCCCTGAAATGCCCATGTGTTGCTCTGTGCTTTCGCCGTCCGCCGTAACCTCGGAAGGAAGAGATCGCCGTTTGCTCATTCCGATACCGAAGGCGGCTACGTTCAGAACGATCATCACCAGCGCGAAAAGGTACATTCCCATTGCCAGTCCGATGGCCGCGTGCATTGCCAAAATACAAACCAGCCAAAACAGCCGCGTCTTCCTTATCCAAATGAAAAATGGATAACCGAGTTCGAGCAGACAGATCGAAATTCCAAGGATCGGCAGCGCGTATTTGAATCGAACAAGAATGTCCGGTGAAATGAGATTGAAAGGTGGCCGAGTTAGCGATCGCCAGAGATTGGAACCATTCCACCAACCGCTGCCCAGACATTTTGCCAGGCCGCCGATAAAGTAAATGAAGCACATGTGCACCTGTAAAACGCGCCGCCAAAAACCTAAAAGCTGTGGACCTCTTAGTTCTACTTTCAGCAGCCGATGATCGAGCGAGTATCGATCTGGCAACGGCGATAACATCAAATAAAACAGGCCCGTGGTCATGAAGTTATCGGCGCCATATGCGAACAACCCGCCGCTTTCAGCTGCGCAAAGGTGAAGAAACCACGCAATGATCGCAGCCGGGCGAGAGAAGAGGCCTAGCAATAACAGCAGCCCCATGCAAAGCAGACAGGCCCAGGCAATTGAAAGCACGGCATCCTCGCCGATGTGAGCGTAACCACCAAGAGTAACAAGCCAGCCAAGCTTGGGAATGAGTGGACTATCGAAGGACGTAATGGCCTCTCCCAGTTTGCGGCTGACAAGACCCTTCCCGGTACTAGCAAACAGGTTGTGCCAGTCACTTCTTAAGAACAGCGCATAAACGGCTACCTGCAGGCCCAGACCAATACGCAAAGCCGCAAGCCACTTGTCTGTTTCTGGCGGAAACAGAAAAACCATTAATCCCTTCCACCACCGCTCCGCGACCGCCACAGGCCTCACTGAATTTTGAGGATTTTCCACAGAAGGCAACGAAGGAAACAAGATGTGAATTCGGTTTGAAAGCTTTCCGTTATGTTCGTTTCCTGTTTAAAGAAATCGTTACTGTTTCCCCTCATCACGCAGGCTGAAATCGTAACTGAACATGGGCTGGAACGATTCACCTTTTCCATGCTCAAAGTCACCGATGTCAGGCGGAGTAACTGCCCCGAAAGTGGCTCGAATTTTTTTCACTTCAGGTCGCTCTCGCCAGACGGAGAACGCAAGCATCTTAACCACTACTTCTCGCAGGGGTTCATAACGTTTGTCTGCCAGTCGATCTAATAAACTGTCCAGACGCAACGCAGCTGCTCTACCACTAACGTGCGGCGACGCATATTCTAGTCGCCCGTCTTCGTAATAAAGTTCAAAGCTTAATTTGTGGTAACCCGGAATATTCGGCGCAAAAAAAGTGTATCCAGCCTGGATACCGGCGGCATGCAAATAGGTGGCGATACCTCGCCGCACAGGATTTTGCGCAGCCGCCTCCTTTCCCAGAAATAATGCCGTAATCAGCTCAGCCTTGAGCGCATACTTATTGAGTGCTGACGGCAACATGGTAGAGCCTTGCGCGATCAGCGAGAAGACGCCTGCAAAGCAAACTGCCGTGATGAGAAAGAAATGTACGACGAACCAGGCCGCGTAAGTGCGCTTGGAGGTCATCTCGTACGATGCTAAGCGTAATTCGCGGCTTCGGCGACCATTTTCGGTCGGCGAATCACGCGAATTAATGTAAATTAAGCTGCGCTGAAATAACGAAATCCGAATGACGAAACCCGCAGCAAAATGACTGATCAAA
>WNGQ01008141.1_pt1 | contig 10024 bp, 7 predicted proteins | sample 5407661 | NCBI WGS metagenome assembly WNGQ01 (sample SAMN13153382, study PRJNA577476) | soil metagenome | isolation source: 60 cm soil or saprolite under Garry oak tree replicate 2 | place: USA:California | collected 2016-06-15 | reverse complement strand
GCGCCGTGTGCCGCCGATGATCGCCATTCAGATCGGCAACGGCGGCCAGGACGCCCAGGGCAGCCAGCGCGGCCGCGAATACGACACGGTGTCGGGCACCTACACGGAGTTCGTCGAGCGCGAGGTGCTTCCACTCGTCGAGCAGCGCGCCGACGTCAAGCTCACGACGAATCCCGACGGCCGCGCGACCATGGGCCTGAGTTCGAGCGGCTCCGCGGCCTTCAATATGGCGTGGTTCTATCCCGATCTCTATCGCCGGGTCCTGGCCTTTTCGCCGACCATGGTGAACCAGCAATGGCCGCATGATCCGTCGCTGCGCGGCGGTGCCTGGGAGTATCACAGCCCGTGGGCGGGCTCGGCCGGTTCCAGCAGCGCGGAGACGTCCGGTGCGCCGCTGATCACGAGTGCACCGACCAAGCCGATCCGCTTCTGGTTCATGGTCGGCGACCAGGACCTGTTCTATCCGAACCCGGTCCTCCCCGACGGCATGCACGACTGGACCTTGTCGAACGAACTCATGGCCAAGGTGCTGGCCGCCAAGGGCTATCACTACCAGTTCGTGTTTGTGCGCAACGCCAAGCATGTCGACCGTCCGACCATCGCGCAGATCCTCCCCGCGGCCCTGGAATGGTTGTGGAAGGGTTTTCCAATTCCTTGAGATGGGTCGGCGCGATAACGTCAGCGAGCGTGCGTGAGCGGCGAGGCCCAAGTTTCGCAGGGTGGGCAAAACGGGTCCGCGTGAAGCGCGGCCCGATGACAGGCTCCGCGAGCCCACCACCTCTTGCAAACTGCCAGATGATGGGCACGGCGCAAGGGCGCCGTTGCGCACGACTTGTCATTCCGGGGCGCGCGTCAGCGCGAACCCGGAATCTCGAGGTTCCGGGTTCGAGGCTCCGCCTCGCCCCGGAACGACCGTTCGCCTCACCCCACCACCGATCTCGGGTCACGCATGCCCCAGCGGCCGGCTTCGACCAGCGCGATGAAGCCCTCGACCATCTGATTGAACAGAGCCGGCTCCTCGAGATTGAGCACATGCCCGGATTTCGGGAAGAACGTCAGCCCGGAAGCTGCGAGGTGCTTCTTCAGGAACAGGCTGGGCTCGATGCAATTGTCGTCCTCGTCGCCGCAGATGATGAGCGCCGGCGTCGTCGCTTTCCGGATCGCATCCGTCATGGTGTAGATCGAGGGCCGGCCGCCTTGAAAGCTGCGCATGGTGTTGGCCGATCCCTTGGCATCGTGCCGGGCCAGCGCCGCGTAGAACTCCGCGTGCCCGCGCGGGTCCTTGACCAGAAACGGGATCCGGCCGGGGGCCTCGCGCGTGACTTTCGCAACCTGCGCCGAGCCGACCGTCTCATATTGCTCGGCATTGGCCCTGCACTGCGCCCGGAAGCTCTCGAGATTGTCCAGGCTCGAGCCGGAGCCGACTGCGGCCAAGGTCATCGACAGCGCGCGTTCCGGCGCATGCAACGCGACCTGCAGCGACGAATAGGAGCCCATCGACAGCCCGACGAAATGCGCCCTCGGGATCTCAAGATGATCGAGCACGGCGAGCGCGTCGGTGTAGAAATGCTCGTAGGTATAGGCCTCGGCCGAGGACGGGACGTCCGACGGCAGATAGCCGCGCGCCGAATAGGCGATGCAGCGGTGTCCGCGCGAGAAGTAGCGCATCTGCGGCTCCCAATTGGTGTGGTCGGCCGCGAATTCATGCAGGAAGATGATCGGCGTTCCTTCCCCCGCCTCCTCGAAATAGATGCGGACATGATCGGACGTCACGGCGTGGGGCATTGTGTTGTCCTCTTGCTTGGGGTCCTGCGAAAAATGGCAGGGAATCCGCGCCCGAATGTGGCGAGCATCTTCCGCCTGGGACAGGAATTTTTCGCGGAATCACCCGGAAAAAGATTCCGCATTGCCGCATTCGGCCATGCTGACGCCACACCGCAAAATGCATACGGGCCCGCGCCGGCTTGAGGACCGGCGCCGAAAGGAGGACGACGCAAGGTCAACGGGGCGTCAACGAAGGATAGGAAATGATCGAATCAACACCATTGTTCCGCCGGTCGCTTCGCGTCGTCGCGCTGGCTTTGTCTTCGGCGGTGATCGCCGCATCAGCTAGCCCGGCTTCGGCCCGGTCCCACCACGGAAGTGTTCGTCACGCTCATGTGCGTCACTTCGCTCACACGGCCAAGCGACATTTCCATCATGCTCGTCGCACCGTGCGTGCCTCGCGCCTCGAGCGCGCTGCGCAGACGCGCGGTGCTGGCGGCGATCTGGGCGGCGATCGCGCGAGCCTGATGTCCTCTGCGGGGTCGCGCGCAATGCTGACGTCCGGCGGCTTCGGATCGAACCTCGTTGCGGAGGCGCGCCGCTATCTCGGCGGCAATCCCACCAGCCGCGGCCGCCTGTGGTGCGCCCGCTTCATGAACATGGTGCTGGAACGGACCGGGCATCACGGCACCGGCTCGGACATGGCAAGCTCGTTTGCAAGCTACGGCCAGCGCGTCTCGGGACCGCAGGTCGGCGCCATCGCCGTGATGGCGCGGCGCGGCGGCGGACATGTCGGCGTCGTCAGCGGCATCGACGCCCAGGGCAATCCGATCCTGATCTCCGGCAACTACGGCAACCGCGTCAGGGAGGTGCCGATATCGCGCGGCCGGATCTACGCCTACGTGATGCCGAACTGAACGGCGGCGATGCGGGGAGGGTGGCCAAAGGGAGCGTGCCCACCAGACGACGCCCTGCTGATCGATGGTGGGCACGGCGCAAACGCGCCTTAGCCAACCCTACCGCCCGTTGACCGCGACGGCATCGCCGATGCCGATCGTGCCACCCTTGATGACCTCCGCAAAGACACCGCACTCGTTACGGCCGAGGCGGCGCATCAAGACGGAAGGGATCTCGAGATCGCGCGCGGCCGTGTCGGGATCGACATTGATGGCGGCGCAGCGGGTGATCGTCTTGACGACCTTGAGCCTGACGTCGCCGATGGCGAAGCTCTCGCCCACCAGATCGAACTCGTGCCAGGCGGGCCAGCCGCTGAGATAGAGGTTGGCGCGAAAGCGCAGCGGGTTCACGGGGACGTCGATCATGGTCTCGATGGCGGCAACGCTCGCGAGATTGATGATCGAGACCAGTTTGCGGACGTCGTCCGAGAAGCTGTGGCCGCCGCCGGACAAGAGCTTTGGCGGGCCCTTCAGATCGTCGGCGAAATGCGTGACGAAGAATTGTTCGATGGTGCTGCGCCCCTCCGCCGATTCGAGGTCTGCCGCGGCGACGACCTCGCCGTCCTTGCGGATGGTCAGGATGTTGGTGCGATCATCGAACCGCGTCCGGTAGCCGGCCAGGCGCTCATTGCGCATCAGCATCAGGTAATGGCTCTTCGGCCGCCACACCGGGTCGGCGGGATCGAAGCCGCTGGGACCGTTTTCGATGGCGTAACGGCGGTCGGCGGGAAGGGTCTGGCCGACACCGAGGGCGACCCGTTGCAGGGGTTCGGGAGAAAGGCCCTTGACCGGATAGCGGTAAATACCGGCGATGGTGGCCGAGCTGGAGGACATCCCGAATTCTTAAGCGATTCCTCGCGAAGGCGCCACCACGCACGAATTCGTGAAGCGGCCCCTTCCGTTTCCAAATGCCCCTTCCCACATCTGCCTCGAGCCGGGGGTTAAAGCCGGCGACGCAACCGCTGGGCGCGTTGAGGAATGTCAACGTGGCCGGGCGAAAACCCAATGAAGATGCTTCAACCCGTGCCTCTCGAGGGCGGAGAGGCAGGCTGAGGGAATGACTCATGAATATCGAAAAATACACCGAGCGCGCACGGGGCTTCATCCAGTCGGCGCAGTCGCTGGCGATGCGCGACGGTCATCAGCAGTTCTCCCCGTTGCATATGCTGAAAGTCCTGTTGGACGACAGCGAGGGGCTCGCGGGCGGCCTGATCGACCGTGCCGGCGGCAATTCGCGCGCGATTCTGAAGGCGACCGAGGACGCCCTGAACAAGCTGCCGAAGGTCTCCGGCAGCGGCGCGGGCCAGATCTATCTCGCGCCGGAACTGGCGCGTGCGTTCGATGCCGCGGAAAAGGCCGCCGAGAAGGCGGGCGACAGTTTCGTCACCGTCGAGCGCCTGCTGCTCGGCCTCACGGTCGAGAAAGGCAGCGAGGCAGCGACCATCCTCGGCAAGGGCGGCGTCACGCCGCAGAACCTGAACGCGGCCATCGAGAGCTTGCGCAAGGGCCGCACCGCCGATTCGGCGACGGCCGAAAACGCCTATGACGCGCTGAAGAAATATGCCCGCGATCTCACGCAGGCCGCGCGCGACGGCAAGCTCGATCCCGTGATCGGGCGCGACGAGGAAATCCGCCGCACCATTCAGGTGCTCTCCCGCCGCACCAAGAACAATCCGGTCCTGATCGGCGAGCCCGGCGTCGGCAAGACCGCCATCGTCGAAGGGCTCGCATTGCGCATTCTCAACGGCGACGTGCCGGAGAGCCTCAAGGACAAGAAGCTCCTGTCGCTCGACATGGGCGCGCTGATCGCAGGCGCGAAATACCGCGGCGAGTTCGAGGAGCGGCTCAAGGCCGTGCTGCAGGAGGTCACCTCCGCCGAGGGCAACATCATCCTGTTCATCGACGAGATGCACACGCTGATCGGCGCCGGCAAGGCCGATGGCGCGATGGACGCGTCCAACCTGCTGAAACCGGCGCTGGCCCGCGGCGAACTGCACTGCATCGGCGCCACCACGCTCGATGAGTATCGCAAGCATGTCGAGAAGGACGCCGCGTTGGCGCGGCGCTTCCAGCCGATCTTCGTCTCCGAGCCGACGGTGGAAGACACCATCTCGATCCTGCGCGGCCTGAAGGACAAATACGAGCAGCACCACGGTGTGCGCATCACCGATTCGGCGCTGGTGGCGGCGACCACCCTGTCGAACCGCTACATCACCGACCGTTTCCTGCCCGACAAGGCGATCGACCTGATGGACGAGGCCGCCGCGCGGCTGAAGATGCAGGTCGATTCCAAGCCGGAAGAACTCGATACGATGGACCGAGAAATCATCCGGCTGAAGATCGAGCAGGAGGCGCTGAAGAAGGAGAGCGATGCCGGCTCCAGGAGCCGCCTGCAGGCGCTGGAAAAGGAGCTCGCCGATCTCGAGGAGAAGTCGGCGGCGCTCACCGCGCGCTGGAGTGCGGAAAAGAACAAGCTGTCGAACGCGCAGAAGCTCAAGAGCGAACTCGATGCCTTGCGCATCGAACTCGCGAATGCGCAGCGGCGCGGCGAATTCCAGCGCGCCGGCGAACTCGCCTATGGCCGAATCCCCGAGCTCGAGAAGCGGCTCGCCGAGATCGAGGCCAAGGAAAATGACAAGGAGAATGTCGGCGAGATGATGGAAGAGGCCGTCACCGCCAATCACATCGCCCAGGTGGTGTCGCGCTGGACCGGCGTGCCCGTCGACAAGATGCTGGAGGGCGAAAAGGACAAGCTCCTGAAGATGGAGAATAGCCTCGGCAAGCGTGTCGTCGGCCAGGCCGAAGCGGTGCGTGCGGTGGCAACTGCGGTGCGCCGGTCGCGCGCCGGCCTGCAGGATCCGAACCGGCCGATGGGCTCCTTCATGTTCCTGGGGCCGACCGGCGTCGGCAAGACCGAGCTGACCAAGGCCTTGGCGGAGTATCTGTTCAACGACGAGACCGCGATGGTCCGCCTCGACATGTCCGAGTACATGGAGAAGCATTCGGTGTCGCGGCTGATCGGCGCGCCTCCGGGCTATGTCGGCTATGACGAGGGCGGCGCGCTGACCGAAGCGGTGCGGCGGCGGCCCTATCAGGTGGTGCTGTTCGACGAGATCGAAAAGGCCCATCCCGACGTCTTCAACGTGCTGTTGCAGGTGCTCGACGACGGCCGCCTGACCGACGGTCAGGGCCGCACCGTCGACTTCCGCAACACGCTGATCATCATGACCTCGAATCTCGGCTCCGAGTACCTGGTCAATCAGCCGGAAGGCGAGGATACGTCCGCCGTGCGCGACCAGGTGATGGGCATGGTGCGCGCGCATTTCAGGCCCGAATTCCTCAACCGCGTCGACGAGATCATCCTGTTCCACCGCCTGCAGAAGAGCGAGATGGGCCGCATCGTCGAGATCCAGTTCGCCCGCCTCACGAAGCTTCTGGAAGAGCGCAAGATCGAGCTGACGCTCGACGCGCCGGCGCGGGACTGGCTCGCGGCCAAGGGCTGGGATCCCGCCTACGGCGCGCGGCCCTTGAAGCGGGTGATCCAGCGCAATTTGCAGGATCCGCTCGCCGAGATGATCCTCGAAGGCTCGGTCAAGGACGGCGACAAGGTCGTGATCTCAGCCGAGGGCAACGTGCTGACCTTCAACGGCAAGGCATCGCAGACCGCCGAGATCGCGCAGTTCGAGGCGCCGGTGTCGAAGCGTAAGCTGAACTGAATCAGAGGCTGCAAGTTTTTTGATCACGGCAAAACCCCTCCGCGCTGCGGAGGGGTTTTGTATTACCGTTGCACTCGCGTGAAAGCCGACGTCCGGTACTATAGAGCCATCGGCTTATCGAAATACCATGGGAGGTTGTTAGGGCTTCAGCTCCGCTACGACTGGTGCGGACATCACGGCCGGATCGGTGGCCTTGCTCCCCGGCCCTCAATCTCAACGTGTTCTGCTGCGACGCAGTCAACGGGCGTGTTGTATTATAGAAACAAGCGATGCGATTCATCGCCTCGGCTGTAGATTCGTATTGAACAACCGGACAAGCCGTCGCCACAATCCTCAACGGAGAGTTGAAGGCCGCAAAGAGTGAGTGTCGCCACTTGTGACCTCGCGTCTCTGGTCGCGCAATTTATTGAAAGACTACAATTTTAGGATGAGTTTGCTGAAAGCCAGAAGCGGCATTTTGTAGTTGTGTTTGCGCGGGAGGGGCGGCCGTGTTGACCGTTAGTTTGCTAGGCGCCAGCCGAGTTACACGTAGCAACGAACAGATTTGGTCGGACCTCGGTCCAGCGGGACGGCGATTGGCCGGTTTCCTGTTCACGTTTCCGGATCGCCCGCATCGTCGCGAGCGGCTTATCGACTTGTTTTGGCCGGAGCTTGATATCGAGAGGGGTCGCCGAGCCATGAATTCTGCGGTCTGGCGGTTGCGGAAGCTGCTTGCGTCGGCTCCCGAATACAAGGAAGGCCACAGCTTGAGGACAGTTGGTCCGGAGACCATTCTTGAAAGGACGTCGTGGCTGGACGTTGACACCTGGGCGCTGCTCGAAGCTGCGCAGACGACTCTCAGTGGTCCGGAGGCGCATTTGGAATCGTCTGGAATAAAGGAGATTCTTGCCGTTCTATACCGTTACGAGGGGCCGTTCTTGGACGGCGAAGATGCCGATTGGATTTTGGAGGAGCGCGAGCGGTTGCACTCCCTTTTTATTCAGTCGGCAATGATCGTCGTCCGTCATCTGGGACTTTGTGCCCACTACCATGACGCGATCCTGCTCGCCCGTCATGCGCTGCGCTTCGATCCTTACCGTGAAGAGCTGGTTCGGCATCTTCTGACCTTGCTCGCGCTCGATGAAAGACGAATCGACGCTATCAGGTACTACGATCATTGGATCGGCATGATTCGAAAAGAGCTGGGCATTTCGCCCCTTCCGGCGACGCGCGCGATCATTGAAGAGATCCGAGATCTGCATAATGCCGAAAACGTTCAGCATTTGCGCGCGCGGCTGGCGAGCCGTGACGAGAGGCAGCGTTTCGCAATTTAGGCTGTAGCAGCAGGTGCTGGAGGCTGCCGCCGAATCCCGTAAACCTGGATAGACCGTGGCGCACGGGGAAACCTCGGCTCTCCCGGCTGCGCCGTGATCCTGCCGTGATGCGAGCCGCATCCGCCGGATAGCGTCTCGCAGACCGTCCGTGACCGGAAGACGACGATCCCGGAACGATCGCACGATCGTCCCGAGTTCGGGCCATGCCAACGTATGGCTATGAACTCACAAGGACCGCTGCTGGATCAGGTTTTCATTCTGCGCTTCTGGCGGGAAGTCGCCGATGCCGGCGAACACGCGCGCTGGCGGGTGCTGGTCCGCAACATCAATACGCGCCAGCGCGACGTGGTCGATGATGTCCAGCGCGCGTTTGCCATTGTCGCCTCCAATTTGAACGGAGCTGCCGGCGAGCATGACGGACTGGAACGTTTGGACGTTGATCCATCAAAACCTGAGCATTGAGGGATAGCACGTGCGCGGAGCCAATTGCCTAACGATCGAACGTCAGCCGCCGCAAGCGAAAGCGCGCTCGGACCGCCACTTCGCTCGGGCTCGTCACGATAGGGTGTGCAATGCGTAGGGTCGGGATCGTAGCTGCTTGCGTTGGCTTGGCACTGCTGGTGGGCGGGTGCGATCCGACAATGGATGCTCGCTATCTCCGCGAGGGCATTGGGACAGATCTTTACTGGGACGGTCTCCCTGCGGCCGCGCAGCTTCAAGACGTTTATCTTACGAACTTTTGCGGGGAAGCGCTGAGTAAAACGGCAAGGAGTCTCGATCCCGCAACTTGCGATGGTTTGAGCTTGACGCCGCGCGACTGGGGCTTGCTGGTTCAGGCCGGGATGAACGACATCGATCTGCGGTGCGATGCATATCTTTCGTGGCTTTACGACAGGAAGAGCTCCAAAGAGCCGTTTCTCAAAGAACTGGCGAGCCTAGGCGGCTCAACAGCGGGCATCCTGAGAGCGACAAATGCCGGGCAAACGCCAATCGCGTTGGCCGCCATTGCTTTTGGGATCGCTGCCGATGCGTTTACCAACCTCGATCTTCGGCTCGTGAATGCCGTTGACTACACCACCGTCAATTCTGTTGTCCGCGGTAACAGGACCCGATTTCGCTTCAATAACATCGATCTCGTCATCGATAACCGGCCGGCCGCCGTTTATGTCTTGCGCAATTATCTATCGATCTGCGTCCCAGACTCGATCGAGATGAGCATCAACAGCACCCTCAACGTTTTTCATAGCGGTGGCCCCGATGCCCTTCGCGACCTACCGATAGGACTGAGAAATCCTGCTGCAACTTCGGCGACTTCGGCAGCGGTTCGGGGCATGGTCACCGCCCAACAGACGATCACCCGACCCAACGGGCCACCGCCAATTGAGCACCCCGAATTTACGGCGATTCTTGATCCCTATAATCCAAAGACGCAGGACGCCGGCCTGGTAAGATCAATTCAAGAAATGCTTTGCGTTACTAATGGTGAAATAGGTGTAAAGCGTTTCGATGACACCGTCGCCCTGATCAAGATCTATCAAGCGACGAAAGCAGCAACAAATCCCTCCGTAGAGATCACCGGCAAACTCAACGACAGCAAGCAAATCGGCGAGGTGATCGCGTCGGGACGCTGTGCCAAGGACCAGGCGACGGGCCGACCGACTGGTCCGCAGAATTTTTTCGAAAAGCTAACGTTCAAGAGTAACTCCCGAGGGATGCAGAACCTAGCTAATTTCATTACTGCTCTTAACGCGGTGCCAGGTGGAACGCAGAAAGTAACGGGCCAAACCCTGGACAGCGCACGAGCCAGGATCAAAGAGGTTCGAGGACTGCCTTCGATCAGCAAGCAACTTTCCTTGGATATGCCAGACGACCTCGCGGGTCAGGTTACGCCGGATCTCTTCCTGGCTGTGAAGTAATTGTTCGGCGCTGGAGGAAAACATGAAGCTACAAGCGAAAGTCGTTACGGATTTTCTGCGGACGCCCGCCGGACCGAAAATCGGTGTCCTGTTCCCAGATCAGGAGGTCATTGCTACGGGCAACACACAAGGTCAGTTCACGGAGATAGACCCGGGTGGCATCGTCGGGTGGGCACAGACCACCGACCTGGAGCCATCGGACCAAGACCGTCTGCCGCTCGATCAACAATCCTTCGTGCAGCAGTGCATGCTCGTGGAGCGATCCTTCGATGCTTTATCGGCCACCGTTCCCTGGTTCATTGCCGCAGACTTTATCCTTGCCCGTGCCATTATCGAGACGGGTCTCCTCAATGCCGGGC
>WNGQ01025918.1_pt1 | contig 10025 bp, 9 predicted proteins | sample 5407661 | NCBI WGS metagenome assembly WNGQ01 (sample SAMN13153382, study PRJNA577476) | soil metagenome | isolation source: 60 cm soil or saprolite under Garry oak tree replicate 2 | place: USA:California | collected 2016-06-15 | reverse complement strand
ACCGGGCCGCCCACGCGTCGAGCCCGGCCACCAGCACGCCGGGGTGCGCCTTGCGCGCGGGCCGGAAATCCTCCTCGACGCCGAGATGCAGCTCGATGCCGTGGCCGCGGAACCAGCACCCGTCCCGCGCGGCGAGGCCGGGCGGCTTGTCCAGCTCGTCCAGCCCGAGCACGCCGCCATAGAACTCGCGGAGCACGGGCTCGCTGCCCGGCGGGCAGGCGAGCTGCACATGGTGGATCACCGCGGCACCCCTCTCCTATTAACTTGACATCAAGATAATATCGCGCTCCGGGCCGCCACCGGTCCCGGGCTACAATCTGGTCATGATCACCGGCCTGCACGCGATCGCGTTCTCCCCCGAAGCCGACAAGGTCAGGGCATTCTTCGCCGACACGCTCGGGCTGTCCTCAGTGGACGCGGGCGGCGGCTGGCTCATCTTCGCCATGCCACCGGCCGAGCTTGCCGTGCACCCCGCCGACGAGGGCCGCCATGAGCTGTATCTGATGTGCGACGACATTCACGAGACCCTCGCCGGCCTGAGGGCCAAGGGCGTGCCGGTCGCACAGGAGGTCTCCGACCAGGGCTGGGGCCTGCTGGCCGCGATCCGGCTGCCCGACGGCACGGAGCTCCCCATCTACCAGCCGCGCCACCCGTCGCCGCTGGCACCCTGACCCGGCCCGCACGGCCGGGCAGCCGCACCACCCGGGCAGGCGCACCGCGCCCGGCGGGCCCCGCAGCAGGGCCGTCCGGTCCGCGGGGGTGATCACGTACCCGCCGTCAGCCGACATGGCCAGCTCCTCCCTGTCCGGTCAGGCCACCGGCCATGCCGCCCTGGCCTGCGCGTACCGTATCCCCTGATGTCCGACTACTTCGACCTCGGCGGCTATGCCCGGCGGGTGACGACCGGCTCGGCCCAGGCACAGACCTGGTTCACCCGCGGGCTGGTGTGGGCCTACGCGTTCGGCCACGAGGAGGCGGCGGCGTGCTTCGAGCGGGCCGCCGGGGCCGATCCCGGCTGCGTCATGGCGTACTGGGGACTGGCCTACGCGCTGGGCCCGAACTACAACAAGCCGTGGGAGGCATTCGGCCCCGGCGAGGCGCCCGCGGCGATCTCCCGGGCGCGCACCGCGCTGGCCAGGGCCGCCGATCCGGCCCGGCAGGCGTCCGGAGTGGAGCGCGCGCTGGTGCACGCCCTGGCCGCGCGGTTCCCCGCCGACGGGACGGCCGCCGCCGGCGACGGCCGGGACGCCGCGGACGGCGCGGCGTGGAACGCCGGGTACGCCGCCGCCATGCGCGAGGTGTACCGGTCCCATCCCGGGGACCTGGACGTGGCGGCGCTGTTCGCCGACGCGCTGATGAACCTCACCCCGTGGGCGCTCTGGGACGGGGCCACCGGGGAGCCGGCCAGGGGAGCCGCCAGCCTGGAGGCCAAGGCCGTCCTGGAGCAGGCCCTGGCCAGCCCGGAGGGCCAGGCACACCCCGGCGTCCTGCATATGTACATACACCTGATGGAGATGTCCGCCCGGCCGGAGGAGGCGCTGCCCGCGGCCGATCTGCTCAGGGACCTGGTGCCGGACGGGGGGCACCTGCGGCACATGCCCAGCCACCTCGACGTGCTGTGCGGCGACTACCGGAGCGTCGTCGCCGCCAACACCGCCGCGATCGAGGCCGACGAACGGTTCCGCGCCCGGCGCGGCGCGATGAACTTCTACACGCTGTACCGGGCGCACAACTACCACTTCAAGATCTACGGCGCGATGTTCCTCGGCCAGCAGCGGACCGCTCTGGACACGGCGGACCAGTTGGCCGCGGCGATCCCCGAAGACCTGCTGCGGGTGACGAACCCGCCGATGGCGGACTGGCTCGAGGGGTTCGTGCCGATGCGGCTGCACGTACTGATCCGGTTCGGCCGCTGGGCGGACATCCTCGCCGTGCCGCTGCCCGCCGACCCGGATCTGTACTGCGTCACCACGGCCATGACCCACTACGCGAAGGGCGTCGCCCATGCGGCCACCGGGCAGGTCGGCGAGGCCGCCACGCAGCGCGCGCTGTTCGCCGCCGCGGCCGCCCGGGTGCCCCAGGCGCGGACCATCTTCAACAACACCTGCCGGGACATCCTCGCCGTGGCCGGGGCCATGCTGGACGGCGAACTGGAATACCGGAAGGGCAACCACGACACGGCCTTCGCGCTGCTGCGCCGCGCCGTGGAACTCGACGACGGGCTCCCCTACGACGAGCCATGGGGCTGGATGCAGCCGGCCCGGCACGCCCTCGGCGCCCTGCTGCTCGAACAGGGCCGCCTCGCCGAGGCGGAGGCCGTCTACCGCGCCGACCTCGGCCTCGACGACACGCTGACCCGCGCCTGCCAGCACCCCGGCAACGTCTGGAGCTTGCACGGGTACCACGAATGCCTGGTTCGGCTGGGCAAACATGAGCAGGCCGGCATCGTATTTCAGCAACTCAAGATCGCCGCCGCGCGCGCGGACGTGCCGATCAGGTCCTCGTGCTACTGCCGGCGGACCGCCGCGGCGAGCTGACCGGCCGCGCGCTCGCGCCGGGCGCGGGCGCGGGGCACCATGGCGGCATGCGCGTGCTGCTGGCGGCGATCCGGTGCCCCAAGGGTGACATCGAGGCGAACCTCGCCGCGCACCGGGCGCTGCTGGCCGAGGCCGCGGCGGCCGGCTGCGCGCTGGCCCTGTTCCCGGAGATGTCACTGACCGGTTCCGTGGACCCGGTGGCGCACCCGGAGTGGCTGGCCGGCCTGGACCACCCGGCCATCGCGGCGCTGGCCGGGGCGGCGGGCGAGACCGGTGTCGGCGCCTGTTTCGGCGTGGCCGAGCGCTCACCGGGCGGCGCCGCGCACATCACGCAGCTGTTCGCGGCGGACGGGCACGTGAAGGGGGATGGGGAGGCGGGTGGGGTGCAGCGCAAGCGGCACCTGGGCGAGGACGAGGAGGCGTTCACCGCCGCCACCGAGCCGGTGATCTTCTCCTGCGCCGGGGCCAGGTTCGGGGTGGCGATCTGCGCCGAGGCCGGGTACGACGGCCCGTTCGACGCGGCCGCCGCCGGCGGGGCCCGCCTGGTGCTCTTCCCCGCGGCCCCCGGCCTGTACGGGCGGCGCACCGGCGAGGCCTCCTGGCGGGAGGGGTTCGCCTGGTGGGAGGGATCGGCCCTGGGCGACGCGCGCCGCCACGCGCGCCGCCTGGGCCTGTGGATCGCCCTGGCGGGCCAGGCCGGCTCCACGGTCGATGAGGACTTCCCCGGCCTCGCGGCGCTGGTCGGGCCGGACGGCGAGGTGTCCGCCCGCCTCCCGGACTGGCGCCCCGGGGTCCTGGTGGCAGATGTCCCAGGGCGTGTCCCGTAGGTCTATGCCGTCGCGAGCGGCCGCATGAAGGGGGCTCCCCATCCCCCTTCACTGGCAGCCGCGCAGCAGGCTGAATGACCTGCGGGCATGCCCTAACTGACGTTTCCGGCGGCCACGGCGTAGACCACCACGTTGGACTCATAGGACCGCAGCGCGGCGTCGAAGGTGCCGCCGCAGGTGATCAGGCGAAGCTGCGGGCCGGCGGCGGGGCCGTACACGGCAGCGGTGGGGAACCGGTCCTTGCGGTACAGCCGGACGGCGGTGACCCGGAACACCACGAGGCTGCCGTCCGCGCGGCGGACGTACGCGCGGTCGCCGCGGCGCAGGCTGGCCAGCCGGTAGAAGACGCCGGGGCCGGCCACGCTGTCGATGTGGCCGGCGATGATCGCCGGGCCGGTCGCGCCGGGCCGGGGGCCGCGGTCATACCAGCCGGCGATCCGGTAGCTGGACGGCACCTGCAGGGCGCCGGCCTGGGTGAGGCCGAGCCGGATCAGCCTGGTGCGGACGCCGATCGCCGGGATGGTCAGCCGGACCGGCGGCGCGACCAGGCCGCCCGTGCCGGGCCGGGGCACGCTGGCGGCGGGACCGTCCGGGGCGGGCACAAGGGCCAGCGGCGGGCCGCCCACCGGCCCGCCCCTGGTCAGCACCAGGCCCACGGCACCGGCGGTGATCAGCGCCAGGCCGAGGGCGAGCGCGGCGAGCACGCCGCGCCCGCCGACGGCGTGGCGGGTCAAGGTGTCCGGGTCCGGCGGCACCGCCGGCTGGCGGTGCTGGCCAGCAGGAGACCGGCGCCGATCACGGCCAGCCACGGAACCGGTGAGGTGGCGGGGCGCGGCGCGGTGCCGCCCAGGCCGGTCGCCGCGCCGCCTCGCGGGCGGACGGCGCTGCCGGCCGCGTCTTCCAGGTCGGTGAGCCGCAGGTGGCCCGCACGGTCGAGGATCACCAGCGTGTGGATGGTGTCCGGGCGCAGCGACATGCCCAGCGACGCGGCCTCGGTGGCCCCGGCCACGTGCGCGACCGTGCTCCCGGCGGAGACCGCCTGGTAGGGCGTGGTCCTGGCGAAGTCCAGCTTGCCCGCCAGCGTCTGCCCGCTGAGCCGGACTCTTACCACGTGCTCGCGCAGCGAGGCCTGGATGACCCGGATCAGCACGTGCCCGGCGGGCACGGTCAGGGTGTCCTTGAGCACCTGCAGCCGCAGGCCGGCCGCGGGGCCCATGCCGGCCACCGTGTATGCCTGCCCGGCGTCCACATGGAACCCGGTGGACAGCAGCGGCTGGGCGGTGGCCGCGGCGCCCGCCGAGCGCATCGACACCGTGTAGTTCCCCGCCGGGACGTCCTGGTACGGCGAGACCGTGCCGTAGCTGACGTGGTGCAGCACCAGCCGGGCCTGCGGGTTGCCGAAGGAGTACAGGTACACATCCACGGCCGGGGCGTTCGGCGACAGGTGCGCGAGCCGCACCCACCCGCCCGTAGGTGACGCGCCCGCGGGCACGGCACCGAGCAGCGTCGCGTACGCCATCACGGCGGCCACCGCGACCGCTCGGAGCGCCTTGCGCGGCAGTCTCATCGGTCCTCATCTCCCCCGGGGCGCGCGGTGTCGCGTCCGGTCACCTGGCCCGGCCGTGCCCGGAGTTGCCTTGGGGCCCGGCGCTTGGGCCCGGGCGTTCGCGAGCCGGGCCGTGCCGTGTCATGCCGGGCCTAGCCGGGGTCTGGCCTGAGCGGGGTCCTGGACTGGATCAGCCCGGCGGGGCTGGGCGCGCCGAACTGCACGCTGAGCCGCGGCGGGCCGGCGGCCTCGCGGATGATCACGGCCCGGGCAGGCCGGTAGGGCGGGCGCTGCGCGCGCACGAACGTGAGGATCGTGCGCAGGGCGGGCAGCGGCGCGGCGCCGGTCCCGGCCTCGGGGGCAGCGCCGGTCCCGGCCTCGGGGGCAGCGCCGGTCCCGGAGCCGGCTTCGGTCTTGGCGCCGGTCCCGGGCACCGACGTCGTCCCGGGTGCGGCGCCGGGCGTGGCCGGGGCCCGGGCCGGCACGGTCAGTTCGGCCGCCCGCAGCGGCACGCCGGGGGCGGCCCCGGGACCGGAATCGGTGAACGCCGTGATCCGTACCGGCTCGAGGCTGACCACGGCGGCCAGCATGAGCAGCAGCCGGGCATCCACCCGGCCGGCCATGAGGTCGGCACGGGCGGGTGGCGAGACGCTGATCCTCGGGTTCCGCAGCAGCTCGCGCCCCGCGCCGCGGCGGGCGGCGAGGTCGGCCGCGAGCGCGGCCCGGTAAGCGGCCGCACCGTCCGGCGCGACCGCGCGGACGTCGATCCGCAGGCCGCCGGAGCCGAAGCTGGCGATGACCACCGGCGCGTACACGCTGGCCAGGCGGCCGCCGAACTGGCTGCGCACCGCGGGGGTCGCCATCACCAGGTCCGAGCCGAGCGGATCACCCGACGACGGGCGCAGCACCAGGAGGTTCCCCGGCGGAATGCCGTGTGCCTGCAGGGCGGCGTACATCGCCGGGTCGCACGCCACGATCGCGTCCGCGCTCGCCTGCCGGGCCACCCAGGCCGCCGCCTGGCCGCGCACGGCTGCGGACCGGCCGACCGGCGTGCCTGCCGCACCCGCCGGCGCGGCCGGGGCCGCTGTGGCGGGGCCAGGCGCGGGATTCGAGAACGCCCCGGTGACCGCGGCGGTCCCGGCCGCGGCCACCGCCACGGCCAGGGCCGCCGCGCCGAACAGGACCAGCCGCCGCCGCACGGCGCCGCGCCGGGCTCCCGGCCGGCCGCCCTGGTCACCGGCCCGCAGCAGGTGATAGCTGGCCTCGTGCAGCGCATGCCGGTCATGCGGCCAGGACGAGATGCGCCACCGCCAGTATTCGGCGGCCCGGCGGTGGGCGTCGGCGACCTCTTCGCCGCGCTGCTCCCGCACCAGGCGCCAGTGGAGCCGGCTGGCGGTCCACCGGTGCACGAACACCGAGGGCAGTTCGCCGCTGTAGTCAGCGGTCAGCAGGCCGGCGGCCGCGCACTCGGCGACCAGGCCGGCGAGCCCGGCCGCCTGGCGGGCCTGTCCGGCCGGGAGCAGCAGCACATGGCTGCCGACCGGCTCCCGGTAGACGGACGCGCCGGTTAACAGATCCCGGGCGCCCGGGCTGAGGCGGTCGCACAGTTCGCCGAGCAGTGCGTCGCCGGCCGCCAGGGCGGCCTTCTCCGCGGCCGGGGATCCGAGGGCCGGGGATCCCAGGGCCCGGCCGCTCCCGGCCGGGGCGCCGGGGGCCCGGCGCGGGACGGCCTGGCCGGTGCTGGCGTGGATCGCTACGGCGAGGCGCTCGGCCACCTCGGCGAAGTCGGCATGGCCCACGGAAAGCAGTGCGTCCAGGTATTCCATGACCCGGGGATGACCGCCGGTCAGCCGCCATGCGTGTTCGACCTCCGGTTCGTCCAGCAGGCCAAGGGCGGGCAGGGACGCCGCCAGCCGCGCGGCGCCCGACGGGGCGAGGGGACCGACGCACCGGAGCCCGAGGGCCTGCCCGGCGGTACCGGGCAGCGCGACCGGAGCCCGGCAGGTGATCAGCAGCCGGGCCAGCCTCGGCGCGCTAGCGAACTCCGCCAGCAGCCCGGCGAGGGCCGGGTCCTCGACTGCCGGTTTGGCCGCGCGCGCCGACAGGTTGTCGTCGAAGTCATCGAGGACAATCAGGACCGGCACCTGGCCCAGGACGTGATCATGGAAAAGTTCCAGCCGGTAGGCCCAGGACAGGTCGGTCCGCCCGGCGCAGGCCAGCGCCTTGGCACCGCCCAGGGACGCGGCCACCGGGTGCCGCCGCAGGGCGCTGGCGAGGCGGGCCAGGAACGTGTCGGCGGAGACCTCGCCGCGGAACAGGACGCCGACCCGGCCGGGCTCCAGCCGCCCGGCCCGGGCGGCGATCTCCGCGGCTAGCGCGGACTTGCCGATGCCGCCGGCCCCGTGCAGCACCAGCCCGGCCACGTCCGGGCCGAGCAGGTCCGCGCACCAGCGCCGGCGTTCGGCGGACCGGATCGACGGGGATATGGGTTGCCGGTGCCCGGCTCCCCCGGGGTTCTGGGCAGCGGGAGCCCGGCGGCCGTCGGCGACCTGCCGCCCGTGGAGTACGTCCTGGGCATGGGGGACCGGCCGGCCCGCCGCGGGGACCTGCCGGACGTGGGGAGCCTGCCGCGCACCGGCAGCCTGCGCGGGCTGGGGAGCCTGCCGGGCCTGGAGGCCCTGTTCGGGACGCGGAGCCTGCTCGGGGTGAGGAGCCGGCCGGGCCTGGAGGCCCTGTCCGGGACGCGGAGCCTGCTCGGGGTGGCGGGGCCGCACGGGATGGGGGGCCCGCTGAGACGCGGGAACTGGCCGGGGATCCGGCACCGGGCTCCCAGGGTGCAGCGGCCGCGCCTCGCGCACCGTGGGGACTCCGTGAGCCGGGATGACCTCGCGGAGCGGTGGGGCCGGGCGGTCCGGCCCTTCGGCCGCGCGCGCCCGGGACGGTAGCCCCGGAGCGGGCCGCACCGCCCCCGCGGGCGGCCCGTCCGGGGCGGCCAGGGACGGCAGCGGCACGGCCCCCGCCGGCCCGGCCGCCAGCCCGGCCGCCGGCATGGCCGACGCTGGCCCAGCCAGTGCTGGCCCAGGCGGAACCTCACCTGACCGCACCGTCCCAGGCGGCACTTGCCCGGGCGGCACCGCCCCAGCAGAGCCCGATCCGGACGGCGCTGGCCCGGGCGGAACCTCACCTGACCGCACCGTCCCAGGCGGCACTTGCCCGGGCGGCACCGCCCCAGCAGGGCCCGGTCTGGACGGCGCTGGCCCGGATTGGGCCGACACGTCCGCCGCAACTCCCGCCGGGGCCATTCCGGACAGCGCCGGCGCGTCCCGCACCATTTTCCCCGTCATGCCAAACTTTCCGGGTCGAATACTAAGTATCTTCGCTGCCACGACACCTCCCACCCCGGTAATCCAGACAGCGCAAAGAGATATTTAGCATGCCGGGGACGCTCACAGATCCCCTTTCGGAATAGCTCCTTTTTGCCCGGCGTGGGCGTATCCGTGAATGATTAATTCGAATGATTTGAATTTCGTAGATTATTGCGAAGAAAACCTCTTTGAGAGATTTTGTCCCGGCGCCGCATGCCAGGCCGCTCGAGCCGTGCCGCCGGGGTCTTGGCGACGGGCGCCCAGGCCCCAGCGGGCGCTGGCGCAGCCCCGGGAACGGGCACCGCCCACGCTCCGGGGAGCCGGCCGGGGCGTAAGGTCGGTGCCATGACTGTGGCAGGGCGGAAGGTCCTCCTGCTCGCCGCCAGCGAGTTCGAGGACATGGAGTTGCTGTACCCGCTGTACCGGTTGCGCGAGGAAGAGGTCACGGTGACCGTGGCCGGCCTCGACGACCGGCCGGTGACGGGAAAGAAGGGCCACGGCCCCGTGGCCGTCGACACTACGGTGGACGGGCTCTCCGCAAACGATTTCGACGCGCTTGTCATTCCGGGCGGTTATGCGCCGGACAAGCTGCGCCGCTCGGCGGCGGTGCTCGACCTGGTACGGGCGTTCGACGACGCGGGGAAGCCGATCGCCTTTATCTGCCACGCGGGCTGGGTGCCGATCTCCGCGAAGATCGTCAAGGGCCGCCGGGCGACCAGTGTGGCCGCGATCCGCGACGACATGGTCAACGCCGGCGTCGACTGGGTGGACGAGGCCACCGTCGTGGACGGCAACCTGATCTCCGCCCGGACCCCGGCCGATCTCGGCCCGTGGATGAAGGCACTGCTGCACGCGCTGGCGTGACGGATCCCGGGGAGCGGCGGCGTCCGTAACCCAGCGGAATGCTCACCAGCCGGCCGGGGTTACCGCGTCCATGACAACTGTGGGATTGATCGGAAGCGGCCGCATCGGCGGCACCGTCGCGAAGCTCGCCGTAGCGGCCGGGCACCCGGTAATACTCAGCAACTCCCGTGGCCCGGACACGCTCCAGGACCTGGCCAGCCAGCTCGGGCCGCTTGCCCGTGCCGGGACCGGGCAGGAAGCCGCCGAGGGCGGCGACCTCCTCGTCTTCACGATCCCGTTGCACGCCTTCCGGAACGTCCCCGCCGGGCCGCTGGCCGGGAAGGTGGTCATCGACACCTGCAACTACTATCCGCAGCGTGACGGGCAGATCCCCGAACTCGACTCCGGGGCGTTGACCAGCAGCGAGCTGATCCAGCGGCACCTGGCCGGATCGGCGGTCGTGAAGGTCTTCAACAACATCTACTTCAAGCACCTGGAGTCGCTGAGCCGCCCGTCCGGGGCGCCGGACCGCAGTTTCCTCCCCGTCGCGGGCGACGACCCGGCGGCGAAGGCCGCGGTGACCGCGTTCCTCGACTCGATCGGCTTCGGGGCTGTGGATGCGGGACCGCTCGCGGAGAGCTGGCGCCAGCAGCCAGGCACTCCCGTTTATGCGACGCCGTACGGGCCCTTCGAGAACAAAAAGGGCTCGACGGCGAGCGAGGCGGCGGTCCGCGAGGCGCTGGCCGCGGCTGCCCGCTGAGCCACCTGCCCCCCCGCCGGCGGCGGGATGGGCCGGTCCCCGGGGCCCATAGCCAGCTCCGATGAGGCACTGACCTGGTTATGAGAGGCGTTTCGGCGGAAAGGAACATGGAGAGGGCAGGACGGCCGATCCGGGGGGGCGATGGCC
>WNGQ01010157.1_pt1 | contig 10025 bp, 8 predicted proteins | sample 5407661 | NCBI WGS metagenome assembly WNGQ01 (sample SAMN13153382, study PRJNA577476) | soil metagenome | isolation source: 60 cm soil or saprolite under Garry oak tree replicate 2 | place: USA:California | collected 2016-06-15 | reverse complement strand
CCGCCCAGCTCGCCGGACACGACATCAGCGCCCTGATCGAGCAGATCACCGCCGCCCCGATGGACCGGGCCCGGTCCATCACCAGCGTCCTGCACCACCGCCTCCAGCGCCTCGCCCTGCCGGACATGCGGCACGACACCACCTGGGCCCGGCGCACCCCTGCCACCGCCCCGCCCTTCGCCCGCGAGCTCGCCGCCGCGCTCGACGACCGGGCCCGCGCCCTCGGCGAACGCGCGGCCGCCACCCCAGAACCCTGGCTCGCCCGCCAGCTCGGCGTCCTCGCCCCCGGCGCATCCCCCGCACTCCGCGCCGAATACACCCGCCGCGCCGGCACCGCCGCCGCCTACCGCGAAGCCGCCGGGATCACCAATCCCGACCAGGCCGCCTCACCCGAACCGCACCACAGCAACCCCGAACTCGAAGCCATGCGCACGGCCGTCCTCGCCGCCCTGGAGATCCGCGACGAAGCCGACCTCATCCGCCACCTGGACCGCGCCGAAGTCGAAGCACGCGCCCTCCAAGGCGCCCGCGCCCGCGCCGCCGCCCCACCCGACGTCAGCAGCCAGCTGCGGCTCACCGCCCAAGCCGAAGCCGACGCCCACCAGCAAGCCGCCGACGCCCAAACCCGGCACGACCACACCGCCGCGGCCAGCGCCACCGCCCTGGCCGGACAGCTGGCCGCCGAACGCCAGCGCCTCGAAGCCGCCAACACCCGATACGAGCAATGGGCCGCCGACACCCACGCCACCAGGGACGCAGCCGAGGGAGCCACAGCCGAACTGCGGCGCCGCGGGCACGCCCAGCCAGACAGCGAACCACACCCGCAGCCCGGAAACGAACAGCAGTCGATGGCAGGATGGTCGCACCAGCTCGAGGCGGATGCCGAGGCCGTGAACTGCGCCGATGCCAGCGGGCACCACGCCGCCAGCAACTCGACGGACCTCCGCCCACCACAGCGCATCCCGGACATGAACCCGCAGCCCGCTCTCAAACCGCAGCCGCAGACAAGCCCGGAAAGTAAATCCGTGCAAGAGAACCGGACCGCGCGACTCGACGAGCTGATAATGCGAGCTAACCAGGCGACGCAGCGTATCGCGGCGCAGCAAGCCGAACGGCAAGCCAGCCGCGAATACGCTGCGCGGATCGAGCTGGAAGCCCGGGCCCAGGCCGGGGCCGGGCGCCAGGCACAGGCCCGGGATGAAGTCGAGCTTGAGCTGTTACACAGCGGCTTGAGCGTGCTCCCGGACGAGCCGTTGGTCTCAGTCCTCGTTCTCCGCTCCGGCCGCCCCGGCCACTGAGACTGGCGAACCCCGTGCGCGGTAAAGCTAGGCACGGGGTCCGGGATCAGCGCAGGACGGCCAGGTCGCTCGTCCACGGTTGGTCGTCCTCGCGGCACGCGCACATCGTTCGCGTCCGTACTCGGAGCTGCTGACCAGACTGCGATGGTCCGTGGGACCCGGGGCGGCGGTAAACCCGAGCCGGGGTCCGCGCCTGCGAATGGCGCCTGACTGGCGCCGGCCATCCATTGACAAACCGTGCCCCTGTCCGCGGCGTAAGCATGATCCAGAACATACCCGGAATCGCCGGGAACACCGCGCCTCCGGGCAAAGCCATCTGCGCAGGTAAACGGCCACTTTCGTTCAATCCAGATCGCGGCCTGCGGAGCCGTGAGCGCTATGTGCTGGCGCTGCGCCGCGCAGCGAGACGCGAAGTTTCACCCTGCTGAGGGTGAGGCCTGGGTGATGTCACCGCCTTCGGGGAGCGAAACAGTCCCTACAAGCGCACCAATAGGTGGGCGCAAGGTCTGGGCCACGTCATCCGGCGCGAGCGTCGGGCTCCGCCGGCTGGCCGCCCGGGACCTGGCGGCCTCACCCTGACGGAAGGTCAACGCAATGGCAGACAGGACGCTGGTCCTCGCGATCTTCGAGGACGAGGCAGCCGCAGACAACGCAGCGGCCGCCCTGAAGGACACCGGGCTCACCTCCACCGACGCCATCGGGGTCCTGGCGGTCGACGCGACCGGAAAGCTGAAGGAGGAGAAGGTCGGCGCCCGGAGCACCGGCAAGGGCGCCGGGATCGGAGCGGCGCTCTTCCTGCTCGGCCCGGCCGCCGTGGGAGTCGGAGTGCTGGGTGGCGCGGCGGCCGGGGCCCTGCACCACAAGGGGCTGGGACTGACCGACTCCGACCGCGAGCGCATCGGCAAGGAGCTCACCAACGGCAAGGCAGCGGTGGGCGTCCTGACGCCCTTCAACGAGTCGTCGATGATCTCGGCGAAGCTAGGCGAGCTCGGCGGTGCCCCCGAGGAGCACACAGTCTCGGACGAGGCCCTCAAAGCCGACCAGTAAGCCCACGAGCGGGTCACGGGCGCACGGCCGCCAGCGACGCTAGCCGAGTAGGGCGCCGCCATCCGCCGAACGGTGCCTGGTCTTCGACGTCAACGACTTCGACGAGACCCTGCCCGGTCCGTTCGAGTGGGACGAAAGCGGCTAGCCGCGAGCGTGGCCGGGCAGTTCCGGTCCTGGTCCATTACCCGGCAATCGCGGTGGCCGGCGGGGCCGTTCTGTCTCTTCGGCGGCGACCGCGACTCCAGCCCGGCAGATGTCGTGCCAGAGTTCGACCCCGCTACCGGGGTTGCCCGTGTGACCGGCCACCTCCCCGTCGCAATCGGCCATGCCCCGGCGCTCAAGGCGCGCTCCGGCGGGCGTCGGCTGCACGGGCGTGCTGAGGCCTGAGCTGCCCGGTGTTGGCTGACCGTCGAGCACCTCCAGCGTGTTCGGATCGACCGCGACGATCACCGAGTTGCCTTGGTTAAGACCTTGCTGGCGGCCCGGGATCATCGCCATGGTTCCCTGATCCGGCGGCGCGGTCCTGGCGCAGGAAAGGAATTCAGTGCGGCCTGAGGGATCGGCGGATCTTGAAGCCCTCCAGGAGCAGCAGCGTCCCGCCGATCAGCCCCCAGACGCCGACCGCAGCGGTGACCAGGCGCAGGTTGCCCGAGCCGGCGTACAGCACGATGGCCCCGAGCACGATCTCGACCGAGCCGAGCGCGAGCCCGCCGAAGGTCCACCAGCGCCCGGTCCGCCGCTCGACCTCGAACGCGCCTGCCAGCCGAAGCGTCCCGGTCAGGACCGCCGAGATACCAAAGGCATCCACCAGGAACCGGGCGGACACCACCGGTTCCAGGACGTGGCGGCCCAGCACCAGCAGCCCGGCCACGAGACCGATCATCCCGGCCAGAAGGCCCAGCCGGGAGCCAGGCCTCCACCGGGCCCGCCACGCCCAGGCCAGCGTGAGGACGGCGCTGGTCAACCAGTAGATCCCGAGGAAGTTGACCAGCGCGGCCCGGTCGCTTCCGGTCGCGAGGGCAAGGACCCCGAGGGCCACGGCGATCGCGCCGCGGATCGCCGGGATCTGCCACAGGCGCCTGGCTGGCGGCCCGCCGCCGCCGTCTTCGCTGATGGAAGCCGCCTCGCCGCCGCCCGGGCCGCTGGGGGTCATAGGAGCGTGTTCACGGTGGCGAGGCATATGTCACTCACTGGTGGCGGGCGGTGCGGGCGCGGGTTGAGGTGGGGGCCTGCCGATCAGCTCGATCAGGCCGAGCACCACCAGCAGCAGGACGGCGATCACGATGGTCACCGCGGCGGTCGGCTGGCCCCAGAAGACGAAGATCAGCGCGGCCAGCGCCACCGCCCCGATGCGCAGCGCATGCCGGTTCGTATAGGTCCAGGCGCCGGCCGGGCCGGTGGACAGGCCGGCGGATTCGCCGCCGCGGCGCAGCCGGCCCAGTCCGGAGGAAAACGCCGACCGGGTCCGCACCGCCGCCGCGGACGGCCCGGTGAAGAACGCGCCGACGGCCACGACCAGGCCCACTACCAGCAGGGTACGAAGCGCGGTCTTGATGAACCGGACCAAGATGTCGAAGGCGGCGGCGGCCGCGTCCGCGGACGCGCTGGCGGGCACGCTGTTCAGGTAGATGACCCGGGCGATCGCCAGGCCGGCGCCGAGCACCAGCATGGACACGGCGAACCCGAGCCCGGCGCCGATCAGCGCCCGCCGGCGGCCCCGGGCGGCACACACGCCGAGGCCGAGCAGCACCAGCGTCACGATGGGCAGCACGATTTTCAGGTCGTTGATGAGCCGGTAGGCCTTCTGCGCCTTGGCCAGGTTCTTGGACGGGAACAGCGCGAACGTGGCATGGACGATGGGGATCTTGCCCGCGATCGTCAGCCCGCGCGCGACCAGGTCCTGCTTGGCGACCGCCTCCAGCGGCGCGATGTCGAGGGTGACCTGGCCGTTTTTGACGCCGACAGCGCCGTTTTTGCCGCCGCTACCGGACAAGACGGCGACGAGCTGCTGGCTGGCCACCCGGTTCACCTGCACCCACGCGTTCGCCATCCGCGGCCCGGTGATGATCTTGTGGATGCTGCTGTGCACGAATCCGGCCACCCCGCTGGCCAGCGAGCCGGAGACGCCCTTCAGCAACGAGCCGATCCGGGTGAAGCCCTTCTGCGACAGGTCAGCAGCCGCCTGATCGGTCAGTCCCTTCACATCGATCCGGGTGACGATCTCGCTGGTGAGCTTGTCAGTGAGGGCGTTCTGGATGGCCGGGTCCTTGATCAGCGGCGCCACGTTGGCGACATACCGGCTGGTGTCAGAAACCTGGTTCGCGGTCCACACCGCCAGCACCGAGATGGGCGCCAGCACGCACCCGGCAAAGATCAGCAGCGCCGCGACCGGCGTACGCCAGCTGAACCGGTGCCGGCGAGCCTGCCGCGGCCGGCCGCGCGGCTCGGCCACCTCGGCGCGCGGGGCCTCTGGTTCGGGGCGCTGGCCGGAGCCGGGGCCCTCACTTGCGGGCGCCTGGCGCTCGCCCCCGTTGGTGCCGGACATGGGTCACCTCCCCCCTCCATCCGAACTCCGCGGGCGGCCGTGGTGCTGGTCAGCCCCGGTCGGCTGCGGCCACGAATGGACCGAGCGGCGCCGAGCGCTGCTGGGGTACCGAGACTTCGGGGCTGGCAGCACCTGCAGGGTGATGAACCCCTTACTCGGCATGGCTGCGCCCCGGCCACCAGGCCGGCGCCTCGGCGGCGCCGGTCTGGACGGCGAGAGCGAGCGCGTCAAAGACTGTGCTGACCTGGACGATCTTGTCGTCCTTGAGCGTCAGGAACGCGGAGCCCTGGAGCTCGATCACATTACCGCTGGCCGGCAGCTCGGGCCGCTCGCCTGTGTGCGTGCCGGTAATCAGCCATTCGATTGCGATCCGGTCCTTCTGCCGGATCTCCTGTGAGAGGTCCATCTTGAGGTCGGGCACGATCGCGCGCCAGTACTCAATGCTCTCCTTGGCCATCGCCGGGCCGTCGCCGTCGGGGGTCGAGTCGTTGGTGAAGCCATTGATGGACATGGCCAGGTCTGGTGCGACGTACTTGGCGGCCTCGCTGAAGTCGCCCTCGTTCCAGGCAGCGAGCATGAACTTCACGGCTGGGTGCTTCGGCTCGTGCTCCCCCTTCCGCTTGCCGCGCCTGAAGTGCCTCGCCCCCAAGGCGACGAGCGTCGGGATGACCGCGACGTGGGCGCCGGGCGACGGCACGTGCTTGGCCAGCAGCCAGCTGCCGACTGCTGCGACCGTAAGGAGGGCGACGTCCCGCGCTCGCCGGCGGGCGCTGGAGCTTGCGGACTGATCACTCATGAGACCTCCTCGTGGCTGGACTGGGATTGGTGGCTCGGAGCTAGCGCGGCGCGATCAGGACGATCGCAAGGATTGCTTCGATGGCGGCGCCCACCATCGCCAGGACGTCCTTCGCGGTTGCCGGCCTGGCCTGGCTATGCCGGGGGGGCCGTGTAGTACTGAAGGAACTCGTCCCCGACGGCGTAGATTGTCTGGTCCGGCTTAAGGTCCAGGACCAGGTCCGCTGTCAGGGTGCGGGTTCGGTACTGCCAGCCCTCGGGCAGCTGCTTCATCTGCTCGCCGAGTTCGGCGAGCGATTCGATCGGGTGCGCCTCATCGTGAGCCTGCAGAACGTAGGCTTTGCTGTCGGGATCGACGAGCTCGTAGACCGGCTTGCCCGCCGAGTACACCAGCTTCTGCGTCTTCTTCGGCTCGAAGACCTTGTACGGCACCGAACCATGGGCCGCCTTTATTGCGATGTGAAAGCCCAGCTTGGCCGCCCAGCGGGCGTCAAGGCCCTCAAACGAGGCTGTCTCTCCGAACTCCGCGGTCATCGAATCCATCATCCAGTAATGCGGCCCGTTCTTGATGACCTTGTGCGCGTGGTATTCCTTCTTGAGCTTCTCCGGGTCCAGCGCATCCCACAGTTCGGCGGGACAGTCGTTCACGCCCGTCGTGTTGTACACGTCGATGTGGGCCTGCTTGAAGACGAGGATCTCGCCGTAGCGCATATCGCGCGTGCTGTCGAATTGATACTGGGGGGTGTCCATGCCCGGCCCTCTCTCTGACAGGGTTACTACTTCTTCGGTCCGTCCGCTTCGAAGGCTTCCTTGGTGGTGTAGTAGCCCGTGGGGTAGTACGGCCCCATGACCTTTGCTTCCGTGCCGGGCGTCGTCGCCTTGGTGGGGCTGTTCTCCCAGTCCGGGTCGCAGGCCATGAACCGCATGATCATCATGCCGAAGTCCGTGCGGTTCCTCGGATCGTCGTCCAGCCCCTCGCCCGGACCCCAGTCCATCCACGCGACGCCGTTCTGCTCGGTCGCGTTCGCCGGCCGGTCCTCGGGGCGGCTGACCACGATCGTGTAGTAGCGATCCTCATCCAGCGGCACCTGCATGTCGGACAGGCCGTCCCACAGCTCTCCCGATGGCCCGGAGCCGACGGTCGTGTTCGACCAGTACTGGACCTGCCCGCCGGGCATGACCTTCGTCCCTGCGTAGGTGTCCGGGAAAGTCGGCATCTTCCCTCGGAAGACGTACACGGGGCCGAACCTGCGGGAGGTGAAGATGACCATGTACGCGGTGGTGGGATCCCCGCCGGCCTCCATCTTCTGCTGGACACCCATCTTCGCCCGCGCCTCGGGACCTTTGAAGGCCCCGACCACCGTGTACTTCATGCCGTAGAAGTTCTCCCACGGCGAATCGATACGGGCGGGAGCCGACCCGGCATCGAGGCGCGGATCGTTGTCCTTGGCCTCCACCAGCCCGAACCACATCTTCGCGTCGACTTGCGGGGGAAGGTCCTCCAGGGGCCGCCCGAATCGCTCGACGACCTGCTTCTCGGTAAGCGGGGTGCCGTCGGCGAGCGTGCCCTCGAGCGTGTAACCGCGCCCGTCCGTGAACGGGCCGTCCGCCGGCCCCCAGCCCGCACCGTCGTATCCCTCGTCCGAGAGGTAGATGCGGTACATGAGCTGGATCTCCGACTCCTCGGTGCCCACGTACATCGTGTTCGCCGGGCGGCCGGCAGGGTCGGCCGGCGGATCCTCCGCCCGGACGTGGACCGTGAAGCTGCGGTCCTTTACCGTGCGGTCCGCCCCGGCCACGAAGGGATTGCCCGAGCCCGGGTCGGGCTCGATGTCCTTCCCGGCGAGAGACTCGCTGACCATGGAGGTGAAGGTCCCCCCGATGTACTTGTACATCGCGAGCTTCATATAGCGCGCGTACGGGAATACGCCGCGCATCGTCATGGCGCTTCCCGCGGGCATCACGAGCTGCGCCCAGAAGTACGTCGGCCGCTTGTCCGGCCACAGGTTCGGGTTCTGGTGCGGGGCCGGGTCCTCGAGGCGATTCCAGTAGTCCCAGCCGCGTGGCCCGTTGAACAAGCCGGGGCGCTTGTAGCGCTCATCGGCACGGATCACCGCACCCAGGGGCACGTCGCCATACCGTTTCGCGTTCTTCGCCTCGGCCCGATTCGCGAGTTCGTACCTCGTAGCCATCGGTCATCGCCCTCTCTATGCGTCCCTGACAAGACCTACCGGAACAGCCAGGACGGGGAATCACCCGGGCCTCACCCCGGCGGGGGTGATTGCCCGGTGACCGTCCTCGCGGTTGCAGCCCCTTTCACCACGTCGCGACCTTGACGGTTGCCGTCCAGCGACTGGTCCGGCGCCAATCAGTTGATCTGGCCCGCGGCCACGGGCGGCACGAACGGCGCATCCTGAAAGTCACCGCCGTCGCCGCCTGGCTGGCCTTCCCCCACGCCGCCGCCCAGGCCATCCAGATCGTGCGCCGCCGCAGGCCGCTCACCGGCAAGAAAGTGGTCCGCCGAGACCGTGTACGCCATCACCTCACTGACCCCGCCCAGGCCAGCCCCGCGCAACTGGCCGCCGCCCTGCGCGGCCACTGGGCCATCGAAGACCGCCTCCACTGGGCGACATGATCTACGGCGAGGACCTCTCCCAGGTCCGCACCGCCACCGGCCCCCCGCGTCATGGCCACCCTGCCTGGCCATCAGCATCCTGCGCCTGACCGGAGCTACCAACATCGCAGCCGCGCTAAGCCACCACAACCGACGCCCTCACCGGCCGCTACTGACCCTCATGACCAGGTGATCAACGACCTGCCGGGCCCTGGATTCGGAGGCGTCCCACTCGGGCTCAACGTTCCTGTCAGCCCCGGCATCGCCGCCCTGCCGGTACCAGCACCTGGCCGGTTGCCGTAGGAGCCGGCGGACATCGGGGCGCCCGCGGGAACGGATCCACCCGGGCAAGCCCGGGCCCCTTGCCGGGCCGAGGTCACCACGCGGTCAGCGATGCGGGCCTGGGCGGGCTCTTAGATGTCGGTGGTGGCTTCAACCTTGCCGTCTTTGACGGCGGCCTGGAGCGCGGCGTAGTCGCGTTCGTTCTGGTCGGCGTAGGTCTCGGCGAAGTCGGCGATCGCCTGGTCGAACCGGGCGGAGCCGCCGAGGTAGGCGGCCAGCGCGACGCGGTCACCGGAGCGGGCGTGCGCCCGGGCCAGGGTCCACCCGCACAGGCCGGCGTAGATGGTCATGCCCGCCGGGACCATCAGCTCGATCGGGGCGGACCATTTCCAGTCCTTCAGCTGGCGGACGTAGAAGTCGCGGTCCACCTTGTCCGGGCCGGGGGCGACGGTCCAGCCGAGGAAGATGTCGCTTTCGGCTTGCATCAGGTGCTGCCCGGCGACGACCCGCTCGCCCTGGTTGGTGTACTGGCTGCGCCCGCAGTACTCCGCCAGAACCGACGGCTGGGCCTCCTTGGCCTGCAAGAACAGCGGTTCGGCGCCGTCACCGGCGTCCATCAGCACGACCCAGGCGCGGGTGCCGACGCTGCCGACCCCGACGACCTTGCGGGCCACCTGGACCAGGCTGAACTGCTCCAGCAGGTGCCGCCGGTCCGATTGCAGGGTGCGCCGGTACTTGCCCAGCACAGCATCGATCTGCTTGTAGATTGCGCTGGCCTGCACGTCGGAGAAGACCTCCTCGACCGGCACGATCATCGGCGGGTCGCTGATGATCCGCCGCCGCCCGCCGGCCACCGTGGTGAGCTTGCGCAGCGCCTTCGTGCTGTCGCTGGTGTGGGCCTTGGCCAGCAGCTTCTCGGTGGCCTTGAACCTTTTCGCCTTCATCTGGGACCTGAACTGCCCGATGGCCTGCTCGATGTCCAGATGGGCATACCACACGTCCAGGAACGGCTGCTGCGCGAAGGCGAGCATCGCGGTGCGGTAGCCCTCCGCCGCGGCCAGCACGATCTTGCGCCGGGCCTTGGCGGGGAACCCGTTGCCCCGCCCCGCCACCGCCAGGCTCGCGGCCAGCCGCTTGACATCCCACTCGAACGGGCCCGGCAGGGACTCGTCGAAGTCGTTGACGTCGAACACCAGCCGCCGCTCCGGCGACGCGAACGCCCCGAAATTGGACAGGTGCGCATCCCCGCAGGGTGGGGGACAATGGCGGGCCAAGTACCCCCAAGTGCCCTGCGCACGGTGTCGTCGGTGGTAACCGTGTGCACGTCATCAAGCACCCGGCTCGGCAGAGGGACAGTCTTGAGGCGCCGGCGTCACTGCCGACGCCCGGGCCGCTGGCCTAGCCATTCCGCGTAGGACCTGGATTGTTCCGGGCCGGGTTCCAC
>WNGQ01024685.1_pt1 | contig 10027 bp, 11 predicted proteins | sample 5407661 | NCBI WGS metagenome assembly WNGQ01 (sample SAMN13153382, study PRJNA577476) | soil metagenome | isolation source: 60 cm soil or saprolite under Garry oak tree replicate 2 | place: USA:California | collected 2016-06-15 | reverse complement strand
CGATGGTTGGTCCCGTCGCGCGGAACGGCGATTGGCGGTCACTATCGCAACTTGCCGATCTCTACGTAGATGCGTGTCCGTGTTTTCTTGCTCCCGGTGCACCCCGTCAGATGGCCGGCTCAAATTGATCTGAATCCCTTCCAGACAGCCAACCCTGGAAATCGGCTTAGGCAAGTGCGAGGTGACCGCGTCACTCAGCGAGTTCAGTTGAGAACGGCTCCATCCTGTCACTTGCTCGATGTATTCGAAGCTGACGCGTGTTCCACCATTCAATGGTGGGAAACAGGTATCGCACCAGTGGACAGCCGCTTCACCACCGGGTTGCAATGCCACACCCAATGCGTGGGAATAGACATGTACTACAACGTTCCTGCGTTTTGCTGCGCGGTACAGAGTATGCCCCGCTGCGGAGCACGAAGCGACTGAATAGCACCTCTGTGCCGAATGGGTCACGTTCAGGCCATTACAAGGACAACCGTCGGAGACGTAGCTTTATGGCTGAATGGCGGCGAGGGAAGTATGAGGAGCGGCGGTGACCCGGCTCGACTTCCCTCGACTAGCCCTCGCCGCCAGTCGAATCCGCAGAGATGCCCCCATTTTCTGATTTTCCACGCAAAAGTTGCCCACGCAAGCCGAGTTCCGAACTTTCACTCCTCTCCCTTAACTTAGTTTCCTTCTCTGTGGAATTGCGGAAATGGCAGATCGGGCAGATTCATAAACGTCTTGCAACTGCGGCGGAGTCCAGCCGGATAGGAACGAAAGCCATAAGGAAAAATCCCCAACCGAAGCACCTGTTGCTTCGGCGTAACTGATGACATAACGACGTCGGCCTCGCGACGACTCGAGTAAACTTTACGGTTCCAACCAAAAGGCTCGGACGAAGGAGGCCGACGTCGTTATGTCATCAGTTACCGAGTCGGCGCATAATTCTGCCGGGTGTTGAACCAGGTCCAAAACGATGACGCTGACTGCTCAAGATCGATCGAGTTGGAAGCGCCGCGCAGGTCCGGTTGTTCGCCTAGACAAAGTTGTTAAGAAGCCAACCCTGCGCGTTACGAAATGGCTGGGCGATATTCCGGTTGAAGCGTATTGCACCGCTTGCCCTACCGTCGCTTTCAGAGCACAGGGCTCTAGTCATCGCCCAACCGCGAGGAGTACCAGAGATCTCTTCAAGCGCAATTCGACGAGCCCTACAAGACGGAACACTCGCATACTCAATCACGAAGCTGAGCGGGAGCGACCTAGTCTTTCTCTAAGTTGGCGTCGGTGAGAGGCTAGCCGCAGGCTCGTGGCGTCCAAGGCAAGGAGACAAGTGACGAAGATTTGGGAACGGCTGTATCTCGGCAGCCTCAAAGATGCAGAACAACTGGCGCGTTCCAATGCGCAGCGCATCACGACCGTCGTTTCGCTCTGCCGGGAACAGGCCGTTCACCGAGCTCCGAAAATCACTTACATCCACATCCCAATCCCAGACTCGCGCCCGATCTCTGCGCAAAAGTTCGAGGACATTATGTTCGCGATGGCGATAGGCATCCGGCGAGGGAACCTGCTGGTGCATTGCCTTGCGGGCATGAGTCGGTCGCCAATCCTGATTGCTGCATGGCTACATCGTTGTGGCTATACGGGAATCGACAAAGCATTATCCGAGATCGCGGAGCTACGGGATCTCGCTCCCTCTCACACATTGCTGAGAAGCGTAAAGGACCTACTGAGCAAATGAAAAAGGCAGTGGCGGAATTACCGGGTGAAGAAGTCGCCTCTCTAACTGGCGAAAAATTGTTGTTTACATCAACAACGGCAATGGTTCATGGCCTTAGTGAGCCTTCCTGGGCGGCTCGCTGGAGAGTTGCGCCTAAGTGCGGATTAACTTGGCTTATATAACTCTCTAGCATGTATTCCGAAACTAAGGCATCTTGCCTATTGACAGACGCTGCGGCTGGAGGCACTATTCATGCGTTTTATTAAACGCTTTCACGAGGAGCGCCCTGATGAAACCGCGTGCTTCCGCTCTCACCTGCCGCAACCATTCCCCATTCCCATTCACAATTTTCCTCGTCACATGCCTGCTCACGGGCGGCGCGCTCGCCCAAACTGCGTTCGTTCGCGTGAATCAGGTTGGCTATGTTGCTGGAGCAGCCAAACGCGCATACCTGATGGCGTCGGCAGCAGAGACCGGCGCCACGTTTGTAATCAAGAACTCGAGCGGTTCAACGGTGTTCGGACCTGCAGCGATTGGCGCAAAACTTGGATCCTGGAGCAGGGGCTATCCGGATCTCAACGCGCTGGACTTTGACAGTTTCACGACTGCGGGAACGTATTCGATCAGCGTAAGCGGACCGATCGCCGCCTCGTCGCCGAGTTTCAAGGTCGACACGGCTGCGAACGTTTATACCGGCACGCTGTCGAACAGTTTGTTCTATTACCAGAATGAACGGGACGGTCCGAACTTCATCAGCACGGCGTTGCGCACCGCCGCGGGCCACCTGAACGATCAGAGCGCGAAGGTTTACGTGACGCCGAATGTCAATAATAACGGGCGCTTCTCGGGCGACCTCACCCCGGCAACGCTGAACGGCACACAGCCGGCCATCGATGGTGCTGGCGGATGGTGGGATGCGGGCGATTATATGAAATTCGTCCATACTCATACGTACACGGTCGCGATGATGCTGGTGGGAGTTCGGGATTTCCCGAACCAGATGGGCGCTAGCGGAGTTACGCAGAATGGGTTGCACTGGCCGGACGAGGCGAAGTTCGGGCTCGACTGGCTGCAGGAGATGTGGGACGATACGAATCAAATCCTGTACTACCAGATGGCGATTGGGAACGGCAATGCGCAAACCATCAGCGATCATGACATCTGGCGACTGCCGCAGGCCGACGATACTTACGCCGGGTGCAGTTCGTTGTATCGGTACATTTGCCATCGCCCGGTGTTCGTGAACCCGGCAGCGGTATCGTCAGGGAAAATCGGTACGCACGCGCCGATCAGCCCAAACCTCGCCGGTCGGCTGGCGGCCGACTTTGCGCTCTGCTATCACATTTATCAGACGAGCAATCCCACGTACGCGAACCAGTGCTTGCTTTCCGCAGAGCACATTTTTGATCTGGCCAACACTGCTCCAAGTGGCAATTTGCTGACGGCGATTCCTTTCAGCTTTTATCCCGAGACGGAGTGGCGGGATGACCTCGAGCTGGGGGCAACAGAGCTCTATTTCGCCGTGCAAGGATGTGGCACCACTTGTCCGGTCGCGCTGCATCCAGCGTCGTACTACCTGCAGCAGGCGGCGCACTGGGCGAACGCATATATCACGGGGCCCGGAGATGCGGCAGACACGCTGAATCTTTATGACGTCACCGGTCTGGCGCATTTCGAGTTATACCGCGCTTTAGCCCTGGCCGGCAATCCGAATGGCACTGGGCTGGAAACGAATCAAACTGCCTTGGTGGCGGACCTGGTGAAGCAGTTGAACAAAGCCGTTGCCCAAAGCGCGACCGATCCATTTGGATTCGGATTCACCTGGGCTGCCTACGACACGACCTCGCACGGCGGCGGACTTTCCATGATGGCAGCGGAATGCAATTACCTGGTCTCGCTTGGTGCGAATTGCACGTTGAATAACAGTACCTCCCCAGCAGTGTATGCCAACCGGCAGTTGGCGAATGTGTTGGGAGCGAACGCCTGGGGAACATCGTTGATCGTGAACGATGGCACGACTTTCCCCCTATGCATGCAGCATCAGGTCACGAATCTGGTTCCGATGCCGCCGAACGGGCCGCCATTCCTATCGGGTGCCGCGGTAGAAGGTCCGAACTCTGCTGCCGCCAAAGGAACTCTGACTGGCATGATTGCTTGTCCGCCGAATGGGGTAGATGTCTTCGCGCAGTTCAACGGAAAGGCCGTGTACAAGGACTTCGTGCAGTCGTACTCGACGGTAGAACCTGCCATTGATCTGACGGCGTCGTCCTTCCTGGCGTTTTCGTGGCAGATGGCGGGAGCGCCATCGGGAACTCCGTAGCCTGAAACCCTGGAGCGGACTTCTTTGGGACGGCGGGGTCGGCGATTTAAGGAAGAGGTCACGGGTCCGCTCTACCTGCGGTACGGAGTGTAAATGAAAGACGCTTCTTGCATTCGCGATGATGAGTGTAATCGCCTGTGGGTGTTGAAAAAGTCCATTGGACTAAACCGCTGCGCGGTATGAGCTAGGGCAACTTGAAGTTACTTTGCGGCAAGTCCTCTTTTGTGGGCTTCTGGCTCAACAACCCACCGGGCGCGAGCAGCAATTTGTGGACGGGGAAACGCCGAGTTGTTCAAGAACTCGGCTTCTTGGTCGTCTTCAACGGTCGTACGTTTGCTCAGATTAGGGTGGCTGGCGACGCAACCACGCTGGGCGTTTCTGATGGTGCGACGGCAGTCTCATCAGCACGCCACGAAGGATTCCCAGCAAGGACGATTATCTTTCTCGACCAAGAGGAAGGCGGACGGGACTCCCAGAGCAGCGCGCTTATCTTCACGCTTGGGCAGACGCCGTGCGATCCGCAGGGTTTAGAGCGGGCGTGTACTGTTCCGGCATCGCTTTCAAGGAAGGCTCGGGTGCCACCGTCATCACCGCCGAGGACATTCGACAAAACGCGCGTGGAAGACAGTTGGCGTACTGGGTGACTTTGGGGCGGCTCCGTCAACTGTTGCAAAATCGCGATTTCAGTGCGCCGGGATAAACCGGCCTGACGTAGAGGATGAAAGAGCCTTACGAGAAAGGAGTAGCGATCCGCTCGGCCTCGAGTCTTGCGCTGCTACGAGCTCCTAGCTCAGTCCGGCGTAGTCGAAGACCCCAGACACGCCTAGAAACTTCAAGCACGAGAACCGGAAGACCTTAGAATTACCGAGCGGGCGCCCATGTCTGAAACGTCGGCAAGCCCCAGATGATGATGATCGACGATGTGTAGCGGCAAAACTGGTCAACATTGCACAGTCTCTCCATAGATCTCTAGCTACTGCATTCCGCCAAAGCAGCCCGACGCACCCAAGCTAGCGAAAGCCGAAGAAAACTGGAAACTCTGGATGGAGCGGCTGCAGTTTCAGAGTCCGACCGTCACTGCATCCTCGCCGTGGAGTCGTCCGTGTTCGAGACGTGTTTCTGAATTCTCTCAAACACATTCTTAACAACTCGATCACACCGCACGGCATGAAAATTGAATGCTTCTTTCCTTTCCGTGCCAGCACGCGCGTAAAGACTCTTGCGTAGCAACGCCCGCGCTCGATGGAGGCGGACCTTGACATTTTCTTCGGTGATTTCGAGAACATCTGCGGCATCGGTCGTGCTCATGTCCTCTACGTCGCGCAGCATGAAGATGGTTCGGTAAGCGTCCGGCAGATTTTTGACCGCTTCTTCCAGCAACCTGCGAACCTCCGAGTTTGACGCTTGCTGTTCTGGATCGGGCGCCAAAGAGGCAAACCTATCCATGGGGTCTCCCTCCCGTTCTGACATTGGTTCCAACTCCTGATATCGGTTTCCGCGATGTTGTCGCGCTAAAGCTTCGTGCACCGCGATGCGTGTCAGCCAGGTGGAAAACTTCGCCCTCCCGGCAAACTGGTCCAGATGTTCGTACGCGCGCACGTAGGCGTCCTGCATTACGTCCTCAGCTTCACCATCATTGCGCAGAATAGCCCGAGCCACGCGGTAGAGGCGCTGATTGTGACGGCGCATGACGATTTCAAACATCCCCGTCTCGCCCGCCATCACTCGGGTCACAACTTCTTCGTCAGTTAAGCGCTCTTGCGAGGTGGCCACTTCCGCTGGGTTGACCATACAAACCCTCCATATGATGGAGTCACGACAGCAATAAAGGTTACAGATCACACCGCAGCAGTTCAGGCAGAGAAATGGGCGTGTCGACCCCGTAACCGATTCGCTCCTGCCAACTCCATTCTCTTGGACGAGGCACGCATGAACAAGGGATTTGATTCACGATTGGACCATAGTTGGTGGGTACTGCGGATCGGACTTGGCGTCGGACCGTTCCTGGCAGGCCTCGACAAATACTTCAACCTCTTAACCAATTGGACGGGGTACATCAGTCCGCTCGCCCTCAAGATATTGCCGCTCAGCGGACAAACCTTCATGCACGTCGTCGGTGTCATTGAGATGATTGTGGGACTGGCGATTCTGACCAAGTGGACGCGGGTGGGCGCATACGTTGCTTCCGCATGGCTGGTCGTTATCGCCCTTAACCTGGTCTCGACGGGAACGTTCTTTGACATTGCGGTGCGAGACGTAGAGATGGCCTTGGCGGCTTTTGTGCTGGCGCGCATGACAGAGGTTCGGAGCGACGCTCTCCACAGCGAGGCACCAAACGAACGGACTGCACAAACGATTGCTGCTGCTTGATGCGAGCGGTCGCACAGGAATTGTGACACCGCAACGCAGGCAATGATTTCCAAAGGCGCGTTTTGGATTGTGAGAACAGATGCAAACCATACTTGAAGCCCAGTCGCCAGCCAATACCAGCCCGCAGGAACTGATGAAAGAAATGTTGGTGCGTCTCGGCGAGGACCCGGAGCGGGATGACCTGCTGCACACTCCCGAACGCATGGAACTTTCGCTCCACTATCTGACCAAAGGCAACCAGGACAACCCAGAGGAGGTTCTGCTGGGCGCGATGTTCGATGTGGCTTACGACGAGATGGTGATCGTCAAGGATATTGAGATGGCTAGTCTCTGTGAACACCACCTTCTGCCATTTTTCGGCAAGGTCCACGTCGCCTATATTCCGCGTGGGAAAGTGATTGGGCTCAGTAAAGTGCTCGCCTGGTGGAAGTATTTGCGCGTCGATTGCAGGTGCAGGAGCGTCTCACCACACAGATTGCTGAAGCGATTGAGAGTGTGCTCAACGCGCTAGGCGTCGGGGTGGTCATTGAAGCGAGACATCTGTGCATGATGATACGGGGAGCCATGCTGGGTGCGTTCCGTGAGAAAGAAACACGGGACGAGTTTCTCTCGCTTATTCAAGCAAGACCCAGTGTGTTCTAGCTTGGACACTAGCAACTTGGTCAGTGGATTCACTGCGGACCGAGCTTCAACGGGATCATCTATATGTCTTGCTATTCGCATTCAGAAGATGGGCCTTCACGAACCTTAATGGAGTTTGAACTAAATGCACTTAATCGTTGATTCCGGAACACATCACGGGCCTCTCTCCTCCGCATTGGCAAGGACGTTTCGAGGAAAGCTCTGTGATGTCATGTTGCGGGATCGCAGCGTGGCGACCTTCGAAAAAAATCAAGTAATTTACGATGTGGGAGACGAAAACCAGACGTTTTTCTTCCTTCAGAAGGGGTTCGTGAAGGTCGGATCACGGAAGATGGCCGTGAACTCATCTACAATGTCCGCAAAGCTGGAGATGTTGTGGGAGAGCTCTGTGCTTCCGGACAGCAGCGTCAGGAGCGCGCGGTCGCGCTTGAACGAACCGAGGTCATCGCTGTGCCTCTCGACGAGATTCTCGAGATCGTGCAGACGAACAGACATCTCTTACAGGAACTCGGGCAGATGTTTTGCGAGGCTCTGTCAGAGGCCTACGATCAACTGATCAACTGAATACATTAGCTTCTAGTGACACTGTCCATCGGCTAGTTAGTTAGAGTGCTTTTGAGACTCCCGACGCAGCTGGGCCGCATGTCGTGAATCATTATGATTCTTGCTTCAGCCTTGGTCTTACCGCGCAAGAACAGGGGGATGTGGTCGAATACATGAAGTCACTGCCGCGGCGAAAATAAACGCGACTTCTGAGGCTCGTCTGAACACGAAAGCGCAATGCTTGCGTTAGCGGATTACAAGCTGGGCTAGCTCAGATTGCCAGCTCTGAGAGGACGTGCGGCGCAACCTCCAGAACCTCCCGAACTACTGCATCAATATCGGTTTTCTTTGTGAGGTGATTCACGATGCAGGCGCGAAGGCAGAACTTCCCCCTCAATTCGGCGTTCGAGAGATACACTTTCCCACGCGCGACAACGCGTTTGAGTAAGGCCAGATTGAAACGATTGAGCGTCTCTTCGGAAGCGCCTTTGTTCAGGAGGTGGCGGAAGCAAACTGCGCTTAGCTCCACTGGACCAAGAAGCTCAAGCAAAGCAGAGCCTTCGATCGCCACCGCCAGGCGTTGAGCATGATCTAGGTCTTGCTGGATGGCGGCACGGAAAGCGCGCAACCCGTGGTAGCGCAGCGAGAGCCAGATCTTTAAGGCGCGGAAGCGACGGGAAAGCTCGATCGACTCTTCGAAAAACGCGAAGCCTTCAACCGGATCGGAGCTGAGTTGTTTCGCATAGTTCCCCGTATAAGTAAAAGTACTGTGTGCCGAGCCGACATCTCTATAGAGCAGGCACCCGCAATCGAGGGGCTGGTATAGCCATTTATGCGGATCGAGGGAAAGTGAATCCGCCAGAGCTAGGCCATCGAACTTTTCGGGCGCTGCAATCGCAGCGAGGGCCCCGTAGGCACCATCTACATGCATCCAGAGATCATGGGAGCGGGCAATGGCTGCGATTTCTCGCAGCGGATCGATGGAGCCTGTGTTAACTGTCCCCGCCGATGCGATTACTGCAATTGGCTCCCGGCCTTGCGACTCGTCCTGCTGAATCGCTCGCTCCAATAGCGACGGGACCATGCGGTAGGAACCGTCGCATGGGACGTAATGCAGGTTTTCACGCCCGATTCCAAGCATTGCCACGGCTTTGGGCACGGCCATGTGCACTTGCTCGGAGGCGTAGATCACTCCCGCCTTCCTATCATAGAGACCTTGCTCATTGGCAGGAGTTTTCTTCTCGCGCGCCATGGCCAACCCCATCAGGTTAGCGGCGGAACCTCCACTGGTCAGCGTTCCAACGAAACCGTGGCACCCGACTGCTTCTGACAGCCAGCGAACAACAGTGCGCTCGACGGTGACACCCGCTGGCGAAGACCGCCAGGCCGTGATGTTCTGGTTCAGAATTGATCCTAAAAGGTCGCCAAGCGCGCCAATTGGCTCTCCCGATCCTTGAACGTATCCGAAGAAGCGACCGTTCTGAGCCCGCGATTTTCCAATAACATCAGTAAGCGCGGCAAAAGCCTGATCGCCCATGCCGCGCTCCGGGAGATCCAGGTCGAAGAGGCGCTCGCTTTCTTCACCAGTTGTCTGGGGAAACGTGGAACGTGCGTCCAGAGTGCGCAAATATCCAGCACAGAGGCCGACGATGTTAGCGGCCAAACGGTGAAAGTCTTCGGTGGAAATTTCAAGCGCGTTCATGCTGTGCTGAATTTAATCACAGACAGACACAATAGTCACAATGTCACATGGACCGAGACTCCAGGTCATGTCGGGCATTGTCTCCCAGGCGCAAGGCAATAATGCGACCGAACAAGCTCGTACTCATTCATTCGAGATGGAATAGTTCCCGGAGTAGGCACGCCCTTTGTGGTATTTGAAGTAGTCGCCCTGCTCCTGACCTTGGTGGTAAAACAGGAACAAGACTTTGGCCCAGGATTGCATCGAAAAGTGCTTTGGGAGCCACACGCCAGGGGCTACGGGCGCTTTCTCCAATTCGAAATGTGTACCTGGTTCGGCTCTCGCAAGGAGAGCCGAGAATCATTATCTCTTCATACGTTTTGCTTCCGCTGTTCCCCCGGTCTCGTTCAAAGTAGTCAACTTGAGGCGCGGTATCACCGTCCCGCTGGTTCGGCTCGACCGAGCGCTGAATGATCGCATTGACATTGTTCTGAGCTACAGTCCAGCCGGGCAATGCGAGGATTAGTACCAACAGCGGGTGCAACATCGATGATCAACTCCAGTAACGGTCAGAAGGCCCGACCCAGCGACGTCGGATTGAAATTATCCCCAATAGCTCCGGGAAGTTCCAGGTTTGCGAGCGCCGCGTGTTCTGTCCGAGTGGAGGTCGGTCGACTCGCGCAAGAAGCGTCGTCTTCCGTAATTCTCTCAATTGGAATGTATCAATTTGATATTATATCGTTCCACGATAGTATTCGACAAAGATTTGAGT
>WNGQ01009600.1_pt1 | contig 10027 bp, 6 predicted proteins | sample 5407661 | NCBI WGS metagenome assembly WNGQ01 (sample SAMN13153382, study PRJNA577476) | soil metagenome | isolation source: 60 cm soil or saprolite under Garry oak tree replicate 2 | place: USA:California | collected 2016-06-15 | reverse complement strand
GGGCGCGTGATGCGTGAAGCCCGCACTATCCTGCAACTCTTACGTGAACGAGGCAAGAAACGGTTGCCTTTAGAGCGCGTGTATCGACTCTTGTTCAATCCCAACCTGTATCTCATGGCCTATGGGAAGATTTATCGCAACCATGGAGCCATGACCAAAGGAACAACTGAGGAAACCGCAGATGGCATGTCGAAAGACAAAATCGCCACGATCATTGACGCTGTGCGGCATGAGCGGTATCGATGGAAACCCGCCAGGCGCATCTCCATCCCCAAAAAGGATGGTCGGAAACGTCCGCTTGGCATTCAATCCTGGTCGGATAAACTGTTGCAAGAAGTCGTGCGCCTCATTCTCGAGGCCTACTTTGAGCCTCAGTTTAGCCCCCATTCCCATGGGTTCCGACCAGAACGGGGATGTCACACGGCACTGCGGGAAATCTACCACAACTGGGTGGGAACGGTGTGGTTCATCGAGGGCGATATCTCGAAATGTTTCGACGCGCTGTCTCATGAACTCTTGCTCTCCATCCTGGGAGAAACCATCAAGGATGAACGGTTTCTCCGACTCATCAGTGGACTCCTCAAAGCGGGATATCTCGAAGAGTGGCGCTGGAACCAGACCTACAGCGGTAGCCCCCAGGGGTCAATTGTCAGTCCCATCCTCGCCAACCTCTATCTGGATAAACTGGACAAATTTGTCGAGACCGAGCTCATTCCCGAGTACACGAAGGGAACCAAGAGGAAAGCCAACAAAGCGTATGAACAACTCATGCACCGAGCCTCTTACCTGTCCAGAACAGGGCGGCAACAAGAGGCACGACGGGTGAGAAGACAAGCGCAGAAGCTGCCTTCACAAGTTCCTGACGACCCTGACTATCGACGACTGCGGTTCTGTCGTGTATGTTAGATATCATTAGGGGAACTAGTTGAGGATTGTCTTCTCAACCTAAGCTCCTTGCGTACTACAAGTAGAGATCAGGAGTTGTCGTCTTCTCGCACGGAGGCGTTCCATGACCGAGGTCCGCTGGGAACAGTACCCACTGGTAGCACAGCATGAACTGGCACGCCATTGGCTCCAGAGGCAAGCTTACTTGCAGCTTGCCTCAACGACGATTGACGCCTATGGGCGCTGCCTCAATGATTACCTGCGCTTTTGCACGCAGCACAGTGTGCAACCTGAAGCTGTCACACGAGATCTCGTTGCCCTCTACGTCCAAGATCTTGCTCAGCGTCCTAATCCAAAGGGAGCAAAGATACTCTCCATCCAGAGCGGCCACGGGCTATCTAATGCCACAATGCAGCAGCGGATCACCGTCTTACGCTTGTTTTGCGACTCCCTCATCGAACAACAACTTCGCCAAGACAATCCAGTCGGTCGTGGGCATTACGTGCCTGGCCGTGCTTTTGGTGGGGTACGAGACCGTGGGCTGCTTCCTCATTATCAAAAATTACCTTGGATCCCCTCTGATTTAGAGTGGCAGGAGATATTGCAGCACCTTCGCAATGAGCGTCTCAGGAATCAGGTGATGCTCTTACTTGCTTACGATGGAGCGTGACGTCGTGAAGATTATATAGGATGATCCGTCGATGTCAAGTCCCTCTCAAAGTCCTTCTCACCAGCACAGCACTTCATTGGAAAGCTTGCCGTCTCGTGCGGGCAGGCCTAGTGTACCACCCGCACCGGAAGGGGACGCGGTTGCGGCACTGGCGGCAGACGGCGAACAGGACAAGCACTCCAGGCAACGCTTCACGTTTGGCAAGAAGGACGGATGGGGACCGTTTGGGGCAGCAGAAGCCGAGCAGGGCCACCTTCTCTCCTCTCACGTGTTGGGGGCTTGCTCTCTTACAGAAGTCCCTATCGACTTTTTTTCAAGATGGTTCTCCGCTGATCGTACAAGTAGCCAAGCAATCCTGCTGCCTGGGTCTTGTTGAGGTAATGAGACTCTGTTGGAGTCTTGATCCTGAGCACTTCCTCATGCCAGCGAAACGTCAGCGGACCAAGGGTGAGTTCTTCTGGCACCTGCTGGGAAGCAGAGGTGTTGAGGACTTCTTTGTCAGGGATAGCCCCCAACGCTTCCTCGTGCAGCGCTCTCGCGGTCTGCTCTAGCTTTGCCACCGTCAACGTCTCGGTCGTACCGAGGTAGCGCTTGTATCTGTGGTGGTAGGCTCTCCGATAGGCATACCAGTAACCAGCACCACGCTGCTTTTTCTCCTGGCGTGCTGAGAAATGACCTTGCTTGCTGGTGAAGTGAAAGGACGTGTGCCCGTCCAGCCAGGCAAACCAGGCAGGCGAATCAGGCGCAAAATCTCGCTGCCCTCCGTCAGAATCATAGATGAAGTAGCGCCCATTACTCAATTGTTCGACCACGGTATTCAACCGCACTGGTGGTGGTTGCACCATAGCTGATCTCCTTTCTGTTGGGGGCTTGCTGTGCTCATATGGCCCCCAACCCGACATTCGTCTTCTCATGGTGTGGCAAGCCTCGGTTCCCTTTTTGGCTTTCCCGTGTCTGCACACCTGGATTGCCTGGTTTCCTGTCCATCCGTTGCTCACACTCAGCGATGAGTCCTTGGATGAACGTCATACGTTTTCTTTGTGCTCCTACCAGAGCACTGCGACCGGTTTTGTGTTGCTGCGCCTCAGTGAGTCGCTTCTCGTGAGCATCGAGTGCCTGTTGTAACTTCTCCAGGGCTTCAGCAGTGGCAAGCTGTGCCAACTTTTCGAGCTCTTGATTAGACAATCCTTCCGGGTTAAAGATCAGACGCACATCCGGCGTCTCTGGTACTGGTACCTGTTGCAAGGCAGCGCGGCAAGCCTCGGCTCCCGCCTGATCTCCTTCGACGACACATTTTTCGAGAGGGGTCATCGGCACTTTCGAGGTCACAGGGAGCGTTTGCTCTCCTTCCTGCAAAAGCCTGGCTTTCTCGCCGCCAATGAACATGCCACAGCGTTTGCAGTCGAGTCTGTGCTCACACGTTACATAGACTTGATTCCCACAGAACATCGGCTCCCCATCGGCATCATAGCCGATGAACCACCGCAGTGCTGGCAATCCCTGAGCTGCCGCCTGCATATCGACCACCCCTTCGATGATCCGACTCAGATCGTCAGCGGCCTGGATCGTCCGATGAAGCTGAATCGGGTCCTGCCTGGCGTAGCGCCGGATCGTTCTCGTGGTCACATGTCCAGCGTATTCAGCCAGATCATCAAGGCTGACGCCGCTTTTCCGTAACAATGTCAAGCGAGCACTGCGGCCTCGATGACCGGTAATCTTCCCTTTGGCGTCCTCGATGCTCACACCAGCTCGTTTGCAGAGGACAGGGATAATCGACTCGTTAATGAAGGATGCACCCACACGGAGATCCTGGAAGCAGAACAGATAGTCTACCTCCTCGCGATCCTTCCGATCCAGAAGCTTGCGTTGTTGGGGTGGTCGCTCACGCTTCCATGCATTGATGGCGTCCGCCGCATAGTCGGGCAGCCAGATCCAGAACGGCCCTCGACTCTTCCCAGCAGGAATCTGGAGGTAGTAAATTTTGGGAGGCTTGCTTTCGGCTTCGCCCTGCTCAGGTTCCCGATCTACATTCATGGTTACTCTCTCCACAGGCAGACCCTCCTCACCCAGCATAGTAGGCTCCCAATCTTCTCGCAAGCAATCGAGCCGCAGACGCGCAATCTCGTTGGGTCGCCGTGCGGAAGTCACCCACACGAGCGACAAAGCCCTGTAGAAAGTCAGTGAATATCTTGTCCCCTGAGGCAAATCACTTTGAGCCAGTGTTGCTGCTGCAATGGTCAATTTGGACCATATGTGCAGATCGATGTCTCTCGGAGATGCAGTGTCTAAGACCTTTCTAATGTGATCAGGAGCCCTGAATACTTCTTGGGGAAGAAAATCGAGCCGAATTCTTCGCGCTGGTTCACCGTGTACGGAGTGTGGCTGTCTTGTGAGATCAGAGAAGAAGCGATTCACTGAGGTGTAGTAGGAAGCAAGGCCATATGCCTGTACGGGTTTGCCGAACATATCTCTCGTTTTGAGCCATCTTTGTCCTCGCTGGCTCCCATATTGCCCATTCGTCCAGGAGCAAAGATCATTCCGAAAATGGAGTGCAAGCTCTTCAGTCCATTGCTCGGGTGTATGAATATTTGGGAAGTGTATGTAGAGCCAACGTCCCACGGCAAGCAGGCGAGACATGTAGTCTATGCGAACACTATGAGTAAGATCGACTTCTTGATGAAACCAGGAGAGGCACCAGGCGTACCACTCCTGGTCCATATCGTGGCTATCAAAGGTATTGATCACAGAAAGCTGTTCTGGTGGCTCTGGAGAGAGGATGCCAAGGTGCTGAAGACCGAGCGTGATCTTCCTTTTTGTCCACCGCCTGGCTTCGCCTTCTACATCGATTAAACCAAGCAGGTCTTCAGAAAGATCTTCCAGGTAAGGAGAACGATTGAGGATGAAAAGGAGGCTCAGGTACTGCCGCAAAATCTGAAAAGTGTTGGGGCTATCTCGGTAGCCTTTCCCGATCAACGCATCGAGCAGTCGCCTGCATTGCTGTGTTATGAGATCCTTCCCAAAGTACGTATTGGCTGCTTCCGCTACGTGCAAGACAAATTCAACCGGGCGGAGATCACTGATCCCTGCAAGGAGATAAGCTGCATCCATGATCGTAATGCGACAACCGGTCATTCTTCCCCAGGTCGCATCAAACACGGCTGACGTTGGGCGCAAGGTGTCCATCCACTCGTCAACTGACCAGTCCCAGAACATCTTTTCACGCCGATACATCTCCCGATGCATCACAAAGTGGACGCTCCTCATCCTCTCTTGTGTCCGATCTTGGTGCCGCAAGCGAAAAATATCGTTGAGCGGCTGATCAAGGCGGGAAAGTAGTGATCTCGCAGCGAAAGATTCTCTGCTTGCTGTGTTCATGATGCCACGAGCAGAGGCACTTGCATGTCCCAAGTGCTCAAGCGCCCGGCGTTCGGAGTTGGTCAACGGCCCCCGGTCGTAATCTTCCGGGACGATGGGCATCCGCCATATCATCGCTGGGGGAACCTCGGCGCGTGAAAAATTCCTCATCATATGTTTCTTCCCTCGCTCTGTGCCTGCTCAACCAGGGCCCGAATTCTGGCATCAAACGGCTCAACCTTTGCACGAATCCGCTGACTTAACTCACTTGGTGCAAGGTGGATGTACAGGCGCGTTGACTCTGTACTTTTGTGACCGGCTATCAAGGCAATGTCCTCCAAGCTTACTCCTGCTCGTTTGAGGATGGTGCATCGTTGATGCCGTAAGGTATGAGGGGTGAGCGCAGGGAGCCCAACTTGCTCCCGTACTCGTTCCATGATCTCGTCAAAAGAGCCAACTGAGAGCGGGCGGCCAGGGTTACGAGTCGATTCAGATAAAAAAATCTGGCCGAGATCCTCGCCATCGTAGGCAGCAATGAGCGCGCGGCGATTGCCTTCAATGTATTGGCGGACCAGATGCAAGACTGAGGCTTCGACGGGAATATATCTCATGCGCCCACTTTTGGTGGTCTCTGGGCGAATGGTTACGATCCCTTGTGCCCAATCGATGTCATCGACCCGCAAGGATATGAGTTCCTCTCGCCGGAGGGCAGCAGCGTAGGCGAGCAGGATCATAGCTTGTGTGCGAGCCTCTTCATGCAAAAGAACGTGACGGACAAATCGTTCCCACACCTCGTCTGAAGGCAACCAGGGCAATCGCTGCTGTCTGCCAGTGGGTCCTCGTACTGGGCGTTGTCCATCTCGTCCACCGTTTCCCCGTGCCACTGGGTTCACTGGATCAGTACGCAGATTTTTACGGATGAGAAAATCGTAAAAGAGACGGCAGGCCACCACACGTTGAGCAATGGTATTCGCTGAGAGCTTGCGACCGGTCAGGTAGCGGATCTTCGTCTCATCCTCAATCATGCCTCCCCGTCCCCGTCTCTTCGGTTTTCGGAGCTTGAGACCTGCAATGTAGCTATCCAAGTCAGCTTCAGTGGCTTCCAGAACATCTGCCTTATCAAAGGAGATGAGGAGATCCTCAATGGCACGGGCGTAGGCGTCTACTGTCTTGGGGCGTTTCCCTTTGAGGGTCAGTCGTTCTACGAAGGAGCGAGCTGCCGGGTGGACAGCAACAAGCGGATAGTGTTTCCATTGTACTTCTTGTCTCTCCATAGTCTTTCTCCTCTCTGTTCACTATCTTGAGTTCCCCTGGCTAAAGAGCTATTCCGATGGCATCCGAAGAAATCGGTGCTCTTATCCAGGTAATCATCCTAGCTAACATAGAACTCGTCACGCTTGAAATTAGGGATTTTGACTTCGCATATCGCCAGATCAGGATTCGTGCTGATCTGGCGAAAAATGGGAGAGAGCGCGTGGTTGGCTATTCATCAGTGACGAGCCGTTTGCTGGAGGCCTATTTACACTACAGGCGCACACTCTCAGAGAAGCGCGGTCCTCTCTTCGTCTCAGAATCTCATAGAAATATCGCCAACCCACTCGCGCTTGTCACCTGGTCCAAGCTTGTTCAAAAGATAGCTCAGCAGACGGAGCTTCCACGATTTACGACCCATACCCCTCGTCACTTGCGGCTCACTCATTTGGCCCGAGCAAAGATGGATCTGCATCAGATTGCCCTCTACGCCGGTCATGCCTCGTTACAGACCTCGATGATCTACATTCATTTGAGCGGAGTCGAACTGACTGAAGCTGTGAGCCGCAGTCTTGCAACCTTTGAGCATTGGATCGAGATGAGTCTTTCGGAGAACAAGCCATGAACCCATCACTCATGACTCTCGCCTCTTCATCTCCTACCTCTGGGTGGCCGATAGACGTGACCCAATATGACCGTTCCCCTGACTTGTCTGAAAATGAGCGTGCTGAATTAGCCTGGTTGATGAACCAGAAGCCGTTTCAATTACGTCCGAAAAGTAGGCAAACCCTGCACCGCTTGCTTGTACCACTTGAAGATGTCTTTGCCGTGACTCATCTGCACCCACACATGTGCCGCGAGACGGAGCGTGTGATGGCAATGGAAATGTATTATCGGAACAAGACCTTCTGGGCCTGGCAAGATGCAGAGTGGATCGAGATCATTGCTTCTTCTACTGCTGCCTTTGGAGCACGCTATGGAAGAACATACAAGGGACGGCAATTGCATCCTGCCCGTCGAGAGATCCCGGTCCTAGCCTATCTGCTCACAACACCAGCTGATATCGATCCCCTTCTAGCTCCCTTCACCATTACCTCCACGACACGAAAAATCTGGGGAGACAAAACGCTTTCGACCCATGTGCAGCGGCTGACAGCCGTGCTGAGGACGTGGGGCTACCAGGAAAAGCATCCGGTAAAGTTCACCGCATGCATAGCCTATCTGCTCTTACGCAATCGGAGTCCGTATCTGGAAACACTCACCGATGATCTGTTAGAAACGGTCAACCAAACCTGTATCATTCCCTCGGTTCGCGATAGGCTCTTTCAAGTTTCGCGTGCACTTGCGGCTTTAGGCCTGATTCGTCAACCACTTCCTGATCCCAAAGCCGCAAGCCGTCCCAAGACATCCGAAACGGATGGTCAGATTTCCGAGAGCTGGCTTTGGTGGTGTCGCCGATGGCGGGAGCATAGCATCGTAGCAGACAAGGAACACAGCTACTACTCCCTGCTTAAAGTTGGGCGATGGTTGAAGACATGTCATCCCGAGGTCAGTGGCCCAGCCGACTTTACCAACGAGATCGCGATCTCCTTTGTCACCGCGGTGATGGACATGAAAGTGGGGGAGTGGATCAGTCAAGGAAAACGTGCTCGCTTCCCTGAAGACCGCCTTGGGCAGCCGCTGCGACCAAATGCCAGGGCTGGGCTGCTCAAGTGTCTGCGCGTCTTCTTCCGTGATTGTCAGGAGTGGGGATGGATTCCCATTCGCTTCAATCCTCTGCGTGTTTTACAGTCTCCGCGCTCCTTGCGCAATCTGATAGGCCCAGATCCCAAGGCAGTCGAGCGAGATCGATGGGCCAAGCTCTTGTGGGCTGCCATGAATCTCGAGATGGAAGACCTTCGACCGACAGCAGGCAAAGTTCTGGTCTATCCGCTCGAGATGGTTCGTGCCCTCGCTGTGGTCTGGTGTTTTGCAGCCTTGAGATCAGACGAAATTGTGCGATTACGCGTTGGGTGTGTCAGATGGCAGTATGAAGATGTGATGGTGCCGGAAACTGGGGAGACATTGCCAAAGGATGCGATCTGCTTTTTGGATATTCCGGTGAACAAGACCATGACCGCCTACACCAAGCCCGTTCATCCACTCGTCGGCCAACGCGTTAACGAATGGGAGAAGGTCCGCCCAAATGAACAGCCACGCCAGCTAGACGGAAAGACGAGCGAAACGGTCCCCTTCTTGTTCTCCTACCGGGGAATGCGTGTCGCAAAAGCCTACATCAATCGCTTCTTAATTCCTCTTTTATGTAGGAAGGCAAACATTCCAGAGCAAGACAGCCGGGGAGCCATTACCAGCCATCGCGCACGCGCCACCATTGCCTCCATGCTCTACAATGCGCGGGAGCCGCTCGACATTTTCCAGCTTCAAAAGTACCTGGGGCACAAACAACTCTCTTCAACACAGCACTACCTGCGAGTTGATCCAACGAAGCTTGCTAACGATGTCGTCAAGGCTGGATATCTGGAACAGAATCTGGCAACCATTGAGGTCTTACTGGATCAGGAAGCAATTCTGAATGGGGAAGCAGCAAAGGGAGGCGATTGGAAGTTTTACGATCTCGGTCATGGATTTTGTGCGAACCCGTTCTGGGCAGATTGTGCTCATCGAATGGCCTGTGCTCGGTGCCCATACTACCGCCCGAAACAGGCACTGGCGGACCAGCTTGTGGAGGGGAGGGCCAACTTGGTGCATATGTTGGAGTTTGTGCGACTGACTGAGGACGAAAAGCTTCTGGTCACGGAAGGCATCGAATTGCATCAGGCCCTCATTGAAAAATTGGCTGATGTGCCAACTCCCGCTGGACCAACGCCACGTGAATTGGAGGTCAGTCGAAAACTGGAGAAGAAGGTCATTCCGCTCAAGTCGATACAGCGCTCTAAGAAGGTGTACCAGGACGAGACGTAGAGGGGTGGCCAGGTGGCCTGTCAGCTGGAGCCGCCGAAGCGGTCCCCCGTCCTTCTTGCTGCCAGACGTGAGCCTGCCCGCTGTCGTGCCTGTCAGCCGTCTGCCGCAGCGCCGCGACCGCGTCCCCTCCGGTGCGGGCTACCCTTTCACAGAGCACGGCGTGTCAAGGCCGCGCAGGAGGATGGGTTGCCTGGTGGGGGCGCGCTCGTCTTGGCCTTGACGCGCTGTGCTACACTTGGGCAGCCGCACGGAGGCAGCGTCGTAAAAGGGTCAAAGGGGGTTGACTTTTGATGATACATAATTGTTGGCCCAAAGAAGGAAGCGGAAGAAATCAAAGAGCGTCTGAGAACCTTCCTGCAAGAGGAACTCAAGCTCGAACTTTCAGAGGCAAAAACTTTGATTACCCATGCCAAAACAGAAACAGCGCGGTTTCTCAACTATGAAATCCATACCATCCAAGAGGACTCGCAGCGCGATCAACGCGACCGGCGCAGTCACAATGGAACTATTGGATTGCGCGTCCCAGAAGAAGTCATCCAAAACAAGTGCCAACGGTACAAACCCCACAGCCGAAAAGTGCTCCATCGAACCGAACTGATCAATGACAGTGATTTCACCATCATTGAGCTGTTCCAGGCCGAATACCGAGGATTGGTGGAATACTATCGACTGGCGTACAACCTCCATCGTCTCACAACGCTGGAAGGCGTCATGGAACAATCGTTGACCAAGACACTGGCCGCCAAACATCGGATATCGGTGCCAAAGGTGTACCGCAAGTATCAGGCCATCTTTCGAGAGGGCAAGAAGTGCTACAAAGTCCTTCAAACGCTCATCCAACGAGAAGGCAAGAAACCGTTAGTCGCACGCTGGGGAGCCATTTCGTTACAGTGGGATAGCAAGGCA
>WNGQ01008138.1_pt1 | contig 10027 bp, 10 predicted proteins | sample 5407661 | NCBI WGS metagenome assembly WNGQ01 (sample SAMN13153382, study PRJNA577476) | soil metagenome | isolation source: 60 cm soil or saprolite under Garry oak tree replicate 2 | place: USA:California | collected 2016-06-15 | reverse complement strand
CAAATTGCCAAGATCATGCCTGCACATTCTGCTGCTGAGATCGCACAAACGTTTCAACAGGCGCGGCAGCGCTTAAATGAAGGGCTAATGATCAAAAACCCGGAGAGTTTCTATCTGCCCGGTAACCGCGGTATGTTTTGGTTCAAACTCAAGAAAGAACTGGCGATACTGGATGTCGTGGTCGTAGGGGCTGAGTTTGGGCATGGCAAACGCAATAATGTGTTGAGCGATTACACATTTGCTGTGCGCGATGAAACTACTGGTGAGCGCCTCTCGATTGGTAAGGCTTACAGCGGATTAACCGACGTGGAGATTGCAGAGCTGACCGAGCACTTCAAGCAGAACACAATCGCAGACCATGGTCGGTACCGCGAAGTGAAACCGGACGTGATCCTCGAAGTCGCTTTCAATTCTATTCAGCCCAGCCCACGTCACGCCAGTGGACTGGCGCTGCTGTTCCCAAGAATCAAGGCTATCCGGCGCGACAAGAATGTCGATTCAATCGACACGCTGCAATACGCCCGCGAGCTGGCAGCGCAATGCGCAAATTCGCAGGCTAGTTTGCGCTGAAGCGATTGGTCAACACTTCGTATTTACTGGGGCGTAGACGACGGAGATGGTGAAGTCGCCTCCGCGCCAGTGCTGGTATCGGCAGATCCGCTGGTGTTGCCAGATGCGCTTGTGTCGCCAGTCGCCCCGGCACCGGAACTGGGTCGCGCCATGGATCTCATTTTCTGTATTGCCTCCAGCCTTTGCTGTCTTACAGCGCGGAGCTGTTCCATTCTTTTTTCCCTGCTAGCCTTTAGCTGCGAGGCGTCTGGCGGCGCTAACCCGGGAGGGACTGTTGCAGCAGGCGGAACATTCGAAGAGCCGTCTCTTTTCAGGGCTCGCAATTGAGCGTCGGCTGGAATTATCGCCGCACGCGCTATTGCTTTTTCTTTGTCGGCCAAGGCCTTCTCTCGTTCGTCTAATGCTTTCTCCCGCGTATCCAGCTCGATCTTCCGCTGAGCGAGTTGTTGTTCGGCCGCTGCATCCTGTTTTTGGCAGGAGCAAACCATCGTCAAAGGAATGAGCATCGAGAGAGCAAGGAGTTTTTTCATATCAGAGGTCGTATTTTAGGTTTTTCGTTAATTTCGCACGAACAAACCGAGCGGGCGGCTGCTAGTCAAATGAAAGTTAACGCGGCTGCGGGGTGATCGAACTTGCCGGCACAACGACGACCGTCTCAATCTGACCACGACGAAGGCGCTGAATATTAGCGAAGAGGGCCACTACCGCGAGTGATGCGAGGATGAGGATCATCAGGACAACGGCGCTCCTTGGGACCTGAGGTGATCGAAGTTTTTCGGCAGGGTGCTCCGGCGTTTTCACCTGTGAAGTATCGATATCGATTTCACGAGCGCAAGGAAGCCTTATTCGTTTTCCTGACTCGACGAAGGCAATAACCTGTATCAGTTCAAGCGCAAAGCCGCGATTGCGTCCATGACTCGCTGGCTTAGCTGGTTGTAGAGATGCTTCCCTGGTGGATTTAGATCGGCAACCGTAAAGAAAATGGGTTCTCCCACTACGATAGTAATTGGGACAAAGTGCAAACCGCCGCCACCGCGTGGCAGAGCTTCGTGGGCACCGAATATCCGCATGGGCACGACTGGCGCCAGCGTTTTTGCAATGACGAGACCCAATCCCGGCTCGGCCAGTTGCAAGCTACCGTCGACGGTGCGCGAGCCTTCCGGAAAGACCAGGGCCGCGTTCCCGGCCTTTAGAACACGAATCAAAGTCTTCAAGGCGCTGCGGTCGATGCGTTCTTGATTGACAGGGATTACATTGAGCTTTGGCAAAAGCCAGCCGAGCGGCGGCATGTCCAGTAGCGTTCGCCGCGCCAGAAAGTAAACGGCCCGATCACACGCGGTGCCGGCAAGCGGCGGATCGAGATAACTCTGATGGTTCATCGCGAGAATGACGGGCCCACTCTGAAGCATGCGCTCCCGATGAATTACACGAAAATGAAAAAACAATCGGCCAACAAGGCGGCTAAGATGATAACCAAGCCAGTAATAGAAATTCATTTAACGAGTAAACGAATGAGCGATTTAGCGATTTGTTTTCACTCAATCTTTGCACCTAAATCGGCAGGCCCATTTTCTTGAGTAAGCCGATGATCTCGTCGATGACCTGTTGAATCGTAAGATGTGACGTGTCGATGACATGTGCGTCTTTCGCGATGATGAGCGGTGAGACGGGGCGTAAGGAATCAGCGCGGTCACGGATCGCGATTTCGTCGCGCTCTCCTTGTGCGGCCCGACGTTGGAGACGCACCTGAGGCGAAGCATCAATGTAAAATTTGTAGGGCGTGTTTGGAAAGACCACCGAACCAATATCCCGACCTTCCACAATCAGATCTTGGCTATGTGCAAGTTCGTGCAGTTTCTTCGCAACAATCTGGCGAACGACAGGGAACTGACTGACGCCTGCAACGCTTTTGTTCACACCATCGTCACGCAAGTGCGCTCCAGGATCCACGTCATCAATCAGAACGCGCGACTCATTACCTTGCAGGCGGCATTTGATGTCTGCCGCCTGAAGGGCTCCAGCGACACGATCGCTTTCTTCCGAATGGATTTTCTTTTGCAGGATGTGCCAGGTGATTGCTCGATAAATGGCGCCAGAATTAACGTACACAAATCCCAGGCGCCGGGCGAGCTCCTGCGCCACACTGCTTTTTCCAGAGGCTGCCGGGCCATCAATGGCAATTACCCGATGATAACGTTGCTGGGAAGCGTGCATAAAATAAAGCCTTCACTTTAGCCGGCGGACGCGCGGGAATGCAACGCGTGCCGTGCGTAACGTCGATGGCAAGAATGAGGGAAAACGCCCAACGCTCAACTATTTGAATTGAACGTTGGATGTTGGACGTTGAGCATTGCGCGTTAAAATATGAGACATTGCGCCATAGGCTCAATTGTAACTCATGCTTCTTCCTCGACCGGTCCGGGAGTAAGTGAACCGATCACAGGCGTGCTGATTTGCATTCGCTTTAGATTTGTGAACTCCTCGATCACCGTTTCAAATCCAGGATAAGATTCACGAATACATTCGGCTTCCTGGATAACGGTTTCGCCATCCGCGAACAAACCCGCTATGGCAAACGCCATCGCAATACGATGATCGCCAAAACTCGGTACGCGGACTCCATGCAGGGGCGCCGGACCAAGTATCTCAAGGCCATCGTTCATTTCAGCTACCTGCGCTCCCATGGCACGCAAGTTGTGCGCAATTGCGGCGATGCGATCGCTTTCTTTCAAGCGCAATTCCTCTGCGTGACGAATAATCGTCTTGCCATCCGCAAGAGCGCCGGCGACTGCAAGGATCGGCAGTTCATCAATAAGCTGCGGCACTTCCTTACCCTGAATGACAGTGCCCTTAAGCGGGAAACCGGTGACTTCGACAACTCCACGCGGTTCGACCTGATCGACGTCCTCAATGGCCTCGCGCACTTGCGCACCCATCCGCATCAGAACACCGAGTAACGCTGTTCGCGTGTGGTTCAAACCAACATCGCGAATGAGTAGATGACCTCGTCGCTGCGCCGCAGCGGCGACCAGCCAGAAGGCCGCGGAAGAGATGTCGCCTGGAATGCCAAAGTCGCGCGACTCCGGGACCTGGTCGCCGAAGACGGTGACGCTGCCATTTCCGTCCACGGCTGTTCGAACCAGAAAATAATCAAACATCATCTCCATATGATTCCGCGTCGGTACTGGCTCGATCACGGTGGTTTTGCCCTTGGCAAAGAGGCCGGCCAGCAGCAATGCGCCTTTCACCTGCGCGCTTGCCACAGGCGGTCGATAACGAACGCCACGCAAGGAACCGCCCTGGATCCGCAGCGGTGGCGTCTCTTCGGGACCTTGGGCGACAATATTTGCACCCATCTGACGAAGTGGCGCGATAATGCGGTCCATCGGGCGTTTTGACAGACCGGCATCCGCGACGAGCCGACTCTCAAATGTCTGCCCCGCAAGCAATCCGGCGAGAAGGCGCATGGTCGTGCCGGAATTGCCACAATTGATTTCGCTTTTAGGCGGCGTAAGAACCCGCTTTTTCCCGTGCACGATCAACGTGGCCGGCTCGGGTTGTTCGATCCTGATCCCGAGCGCGCGTAACGCGTTCACCGTGTGCATACAATCTTCGCTGGGGAGAAACCCTTGCAGAGTACACACTCCATTCGACAAGGCGGCGATAATTACCGCGCGATGCGAGATGCTTTTATCGCCGGGCACAGTAATCTCGATGTCAATTCGAGGTGCCCGTTTTACCCGTAACTCCATAGATAAGAAGAAACCGTTCGTGGATACTCAATACGGGATGCTCAATAAAAGGCAGGCGTCGCGCCAATTCAGCAGGCAGCATCAGCCTCGAACACCCTCGAGGCAACCCGTTACGGAACAAGAAAGATTTTGTCCGTGTACGGATCCTTTACTTCCGTTCCCGGAGGGAACCCTTCCACATCGATATATTTTCCGGGTGAATAAGGACTCTCTACCAGGTGAGGTTTGCCAGGAACGGGGATTCCGTATGGATAATCCCCCTTTGCGACCTTCGTCGGCGCAGCTGGTGGAGGAGGTGGTGGCGCTGCTGCGGTCTGCACGGGCGGTGTACCTGTAGGTTGAACAGGGCCATTCGGATTGAATGGCTGTTGCGGCGGCGGGTACTGTTCGGGCTGGGTAGGGGCGTAGCCCGCGGCCCGATGTCGGGAGGGCGGCGGCTGCGGCTCTTCACTGCATGAGGCGACGAGGAAGGCCGTGAATAGAGCAAGCGACAATGAGAATTTCATAAATGGAAAATACTATCACAATCGTATCCACAGTCTGACTCGTTGCCAATCATTAAATCTCTTTTGTTCACACTCAGCGAAGCTTTCGCAAAAATTGGTGTGGATACAATGACGGTCCGCCTTCCATCCGAATCCAAGATAGAGATGTCCACGTCCAACAACTCCCACGCAGAAATCTTGATAGTAGATGATGACGCCTTGAGCCGCAAAATCCTCGCGCAGGTACTAACGTCTGCCGGCTACAACTGCCAGGTGTGCGGGAATGGCGCCGAAGCATTGGAGATGATTCACGCGGAGCCGCCTTCGCTTCTGTTGCTCGACTTCGATATGCCGGGGGCAACTGGGGCGGAGGTGTTAAAAGAGCTTCGCTCGGATCAACACCAGGCAGTTGCACAGGTGCCGACAATTATGTTGACCGCGCACGGAAGCGAGGAAAGCGAAGTCTCTTGTTTACACGCCGGCGCAGATGATTTTGTGACAAAACCAGTCAATGCCGCAGTGTTGCGTGCGAGAATCGAGACGCAGCTTCGACTCAGTTCGATGAGGCGGCAACTGGAGACGCAAAATGACGAACTCGAACGATGGCGCCGCGACCTCGAGCGCGACCTGGCAGCAGCGCGTTTAACGCAGCAATCGCTAATTCCTCAAAAGCCCCTGGTGCTGCCCGGATGGGATGTTGCAGCCTGTTATCGCCCCGTGATCCAGGTGGGCGGGGATATCTACGGCTGGCTGCGAATGAAGGATGGCCGGACCTTGTTCTGGATTGCTGATGGCTCCGGTCACGGGGCTGCTGCTGCACTGCTTACAACGCTGGCAAAGCTTCTCTTTCATCATGGCAAAGTGGAACACAACTCGCCAGCCAGCGTGATGGAGGCAGTCAACAACGACTTTCGCAGCATTTTTGGCGGGCGCTCTTTCATGACCGCCATGTGTGTTGCGCTCAATCATACAAACGGAAGCGCGCTCGCTGTAGGAGCGGGTCATCCCCCGCTTCTCATCGTTCGCCATAACGGTGCAACGGAATCGATCCCATCAGTCGCACCCCCGCTGGGTCTGATCGAACGCTCCGAATTTGTGGAAACGCCGCTCGACTTCAAACCAGGAGACGCCTTCCTTCTCTATACAGACGGCTTGTTTGGCTCGTCAAAAAATGAAGAGCGTCGGCTGACGCCGCGGCAGTTGGAGAAGATGCTGGATCATTCCGCTCGGACTGCCGAAGTGTTACTCAAGAGAATTTTAGAGCGAGCAACGCCAAATCTCGCAGAAGACTCCTTGTCCGATGATATGACAGCTCTGGCGGTACGGCGGATGGCTCCTGAATAAATTTTTTCGTTTGCTTAAAATTAGTGTTGCTCTCTCTCAAGCGAAACGTTAATCAGCCTCCATGCCGAAAACCAAAAAGAAAACTTCCAAGCGCAAACCGAATCCCGCCTTCATGAGACCGGTCCAGCCTGACGATAAGCTTGCTGCCATTGTCGGGTCGCAGCCGCTACCACGCTCGGAGCTCACAAAAAAGCTCTGGAACTATATCAAGAAGCACGGTTGCCAGGATAAAAAGAAACGAACCATGATCAACGCCGACGACTCACTCAGGCCGGTATTCAATGGTAAGAGCCAGGTGAGCATGTTCGAGATGACCAAGCTCGTCTCGAAGCATCTGCGGTAGATCCCAAACCCGTCGATAGCCCGGCGCTCGTTCGCCGGGCTATTCGCGGACTGAGAAAATAAGTGCCGCGCTGGCGGTGATGTACCGCTCTTGCGCCAGGTGGTATTTCCATCGAAGATGGTGACGTGAAAACCTACCGTTTTTTTCTTTTTGCCGTTGCGGCCTCTGTTCTTGTCTCCGGGCCGTTCGCCAGCGCAGAATCTGGGTGGCTCACCGATTACAAGAAAGCGCAGCAAGAGGCCAAAGCGGGTAACAAATTCCTGTTGCTTGATTTTACTGGCTCAGATTGGTGCGGTTGGTGCAAAAAGTTCGACAAGGAAGTTCTGTTACAGCCGGAATTCAAGGACTTCGCGCGGGACAATCTGGTCGTCGTAGAACTCGATTTCCCGCGTGGCAAACAGCAAACCCCCGAGCTAAAGAAACAAAACCGCGACCTTGCGCTGCAGTACGAGATTGTAGGGTTTCCCACGATTGTTATCCTTAGCGCCGACGGACAAAAGCTTTGGCGGTACGACGGTTACTTTCCCGACGGTCCGACTGCATTCATCGCGCAACTGCAGAAATTGCGGAAAGGCTGAATCGGCCTTGATTTCTGCCGCGAATAAGATCGGCTGCGGATCTGTCGCTTTGGTACAAGGGAGGCAGCCGCGCCTTGCGTAACCGGCAGCCTTTGCTAGATACGCATTCACCTCCGCCAAGTTCCCAATTTATGTCTGCTTACCGTTTGCTGTCCTTTTGCTTCGCCACGTTAAGCTTTGCCCTTGGGCTTGCAGCGGAACCTACACCAGCAAAGCGAGCTGCAGCAGCACGGGAGATTCGAGCGACGCCGGAAGAATCAAGCATTACATTCAACTCTGTTCATGTCGACGGGCCTTACATTGCGATGACCTTTGACGACGGACCGAGTGCGACACTGACCCCAAAATTGCTCGATTTGCTGGCGGCGCATCACATCAAGGCCACCTTCTTTGTGATCGGCGAAAACGTCGCGGAACATCCGGAGGTCGTTGCGCGAGCTGCGCGGGAAGGTCACGAAATTGCCAATCATAGTTGGTCACATCCCAATTTCGGCAAGATGTCGGACGAGAGCGTTCGCCGTCAACTCCAGCAAACCGACGATGCAATCAAGAGCGCCACAGGCAAGCGTCCCACGTTGCTGCGGCCGCCTTATGGATCAATCACGGCCCGCGAGAAACGCTGGATTCACGACGAATTCAGCTACGACATCATTCTTTGGGACGTCGACCCGTATGACTGGAAACGTCCCGGCCCGGCTGTAGTCCGAGCTCGCATTCTTAAAGAAACGCGGCCCGGATCGATCGTGTTATCTCACGACATTCACCCGGGAACGATCGAGGCGATGCCTTCAACTTTTGATGAGCTCGAGGCAAAAGGGTTCAAATTCGTCACGGTATCAGAGCTAATTCGAATGGCGGCGGCTCGACCCTCCCATTCGAGTCCTCAACCCGGCGGAAACATTCCACCGAGCGAAATTGGATCCCCTTCCCCGACTCCGTCGCCAGCGTCTTCGCCAGGCGGTTAGGCCGGCGTCTTGGAGTTTACTTCTTTGCGGCGCCAAGACGGCGATCTGCCATCCGTTGTTCGTTCTGACGACGCGCGATGACAAAGTGGTTATTTTCGCCGTAGCTGCGCCACGGGCCCGGGGGCACATCGCGAACTTCGACGAATTGCCAATCGGTCACGTCAGTTGGGGCAAGTCCCAGGTAATCACGCACGGCGGGAGAAACATCCAACCCGGCACCGTGGTTAAGGTTTGGCTTGGGGCGCTCATTTCCAAAGACGTACTGAAAATGGTCTGTGCGAAACGGACCACAATCCTCCCATTGCGCATAACAGGTCCGATTGCCTTTACGAATCGCAATCCAGCGGTCTCGGCAAACCGATTGCCCCGGTCCCCTATACTCATGTTTAAACCACGGAATCACCAGCGGGGCTTCCGGTTTGAACTGACCATGCGTCACATCGTTGTACGGCAACGCACAGTAAAAGGGATTTTGCTTGGGAATAAAGGCTATCGGAATGTAGTTGCGCCGTGCACCGGCATCAGGGGTATCGGTTCCGCCATAATTCTCCGACCAATTAAAGTCCCAGGAACTTTTGTAGTTTGGAACCGGATTGTTGCCTCCGGCTTGTTCTCCAACCCAAAACACCGTGGTCACGATATTGGTCTTCCACGGATAACGCTGAACCGCAGGACGCGAGCTGGTCGGAATAAAAACCTGCGGCTCTACTTTGAGCAATGCCTGCTCCCGAAGTTTCATTGCGTACTTCGCGAAGTCGGCCGCCGTGGCATAAGGCGAAGTGGATTGCTCGTCCCCGAAGACCTTCGGGGCGCAAGCAATCGCGAGAATGGCACAAGCCGCAAGAAGTCTCCTCATCTTCAAAACGCCGCCATCTTCTATCTGATTTTGCGCTTTTAAGCAAGGCGAATTTCCATCCGGTAGCGGCGTTGATATCACTGGTTTAATCGCGGCTCAGCACGGTGGCGCTCTTGAATTGACGATCGTCCCGCCCTGGATGGTCTAGGGTATAGTGAAGCCCGCGGCTTTCTTTACGGCATAGCGCCGAATCGACTATCAAGGCGGCTACTGCCGCCAGGTTGCGCAGCTCCAGCAGGTCAACTGACACTTTGAAATTCCAATAGAACTCACGAATCTCGCGCTGGAGATTTCGCAGGCGGGCACTGGCGCGCTGCAGCCGCTTGTCCGTGCGCACAATTCCCACGTAATCCCACATCAAGCGTCTGATCTCATCCCAATTGTGGTAGATCACAACCAGTTCGTCTACGTCCTGCACGTTTCCCGATTTCCATTCCGGTAACGGAACGTTGTGGTTCGAGGCGCGTCGTGGTCGCACAGCCGCGGCCGCCGCGCGATGCGCCACTACCAAACCTTCCAACAGCGAGTTGCTCGCGAGCCGATTCGCGCCGTGCAACCCAGTGCACGCGACTTCGCCAATCGCATAAAGCCCCTGCAAACTCGCCGCGCCATTCACGTCCGTTTTGATTCCGCCGCATTGATAATGCGCAGCGGGTACTACTGGAATTGCCTGCTTCGACATTTCGATCCCAAACCGCAGGCAGGTTTGATAAATGTGCGGGAAACGCTCCTGAATAAATTCCGGCGATCTGTGCGTAACATCCAAAAACACACACTTGGCGCCCGAGCGCTTGATCTCCGCGTCAATTGCGCGCGCTACGATATCGCGCGGCGCCAGTGAACCGCGCGCGTCGTAGCGCTTCATAAAATCTTCGCCGCGATTGTTACGCAAGATGCCTCCCTCACCACGCACCGCTTCTGAAATGAGAAACGATTTCGCCAGCGGATGAAACAGGCACGTGGGATGAAACTGGATGAACTCCATATTGGAGATCTCAACGCCCGCGCGCCATGCCATCGCCACGCCGTCTCCGGTCGCAACGTCCGGATTGGTCGTATACAGATAAACCTTCCCGCAACCACCGGTCGCAAGCACGATCCGATCCGATCGAATGGTTTCAACCTCCCCGGTTT
>WNGQ01011609.1_pt1 | contig 10028 bp, 8 predicted proteins | sample 5407661 | NCBI WGS metagenome assembly WNGQ01 (sample SAMN13153382, study PRJNA577476) | soil metagenome | isolation source: 60 cm soil or saprolite under Garry oak tree replicate 2 | place: USA:California | collected 2016-06-15 | reverse complement strand
TCGATGTCGGTAGGCGAAGCCGAAGAGGAGGACGGCGCGACCGGAAGATAGGGCAGGGTATGGGAGACATTGCTATGGAACGACAACAGCACCCCACCATGCACCGGCCTGGAAATGGTTTCTGCTATCGGCCCGCTGCTCCCAGAGGGTTGATCGGTGCAGGTAGCATTCTGGCAGGTGAGCTGATCCAGCACCGTGAAAGCTGCCTGGTGATTGGTAAACTCATTGCTCGCCAGGATTTGGATCATGGTGAGGCTACTGCCGGGCACACAACTGCCCGTTCCCGCCGTGGGATCCAGCACCGAGCCATCGGTCAACACCCAGTTATTCTGCTCCGTGGCATTCGTGGCAGGCCAGCTTGCAATCAGCGTTCCTAATGCCGTACATTGGACTACCGTGGTGGCCGGTTTTGTAAGTCTGTAAGAGACTTCCAGGCGCACGACGGAGACTCCTGCCAGGTCGAGGACGCCCTGAGGAGAGAGCCCAGCAAGGCTCTTCGTGGGGTTGGTGGAAGAGGCCAGGGCCACCGGTGGCACGAGCAATGGGAGCAGCAGCAACAGCCCGCCGAGTACCGAAAGCAGGGACAGGCCTCTCCTCTTGCACATCGCAGCTATGAAAGTATGCATCCTCATCATTTGCTCTTACTCCCTTACGTCGGGTCTACGATTCTATGTGCTGATATGTCCATGCTCAACGCCCCCCGCGCAACCGCGTCAACATCGCCTGTGCCGCCTGGTTGCCTGGAACAGCCTGGACATAGTACGTACATTCACGTAGGGCATCGGCTATCTTGCCTTCCCGCTCATAGACCTGGCTCAACAAGTACCGGGCTTCGTGAAAGGCCGGGTTCAACGTAAGCGTCTGCACGAATGCCCGTTCCGCCACCGGAAGCTGATTCAAGCGAAACGCCAGTTGACCGAGATCAAAGTGCGGCTGGAATCCCTTGAACCCAGGGGGAAGCAGGCGCACTCCTTCCTGGTACTCACGCAAAGCCGCCTCCAGCTGGTTGGTACCCTCATAACACTTTGCCAGGCGCAGGTGTGTTTCAAAATCGTTGGCATTCAGGCGCAGCGATTGCGTATAGGGTTGGATGGCCTGCACCGGCTGCTTGCGCAGGTATAGGAAGACATCGCCCACCAGCTTATGCGTCTCCGCGTCATTGGGATTGTTCTGCAACGAACGATTATACGCCTGGATCGCCAGGTCAGGCGTAGGAGGCTGGCGACGAGCAAAGACCTGCCCGTAGATTTTATGCACCAACGCATTATTCGGTTCGACTACATAGGCCTGTTGCACCGAGGCATAAGCTGGCTCAATCCGCCCGGCTGCCAGGTGATCCTGCGCGGCCCGAATATACATGCCGCCTGGCCCGCTGACTCCATTGCCGGTCGCCGCCTGCCCGATGCCCGGTGTCTGACGATCTCCGCCCTGCTGCTGCGGAGTCGGGACAGGACCAGGAGGCTGCACGGTAATAGGCGGAAGATTGATAATAGTCCGCTCCATCTCTGCAGCGCTGGCCCAGCGTTGTTCAAGCGCTGGGGAGAGCGCCTTCATGACGATTTTCTCAAAGGCAGGCGAGATATCTGGTCGCAGCAAGCGCAGCGGCGGAAAAGAAAAGATACTGGGTTTGTTGTTGGCGGCATCATGCTGGGTCAGCACTCGATGCACGGTAGCCCCCAGCGCGAAGATATCACTGCGCGGTTCTGGCATGCCATGTAACTGCTCCGGCGGCGCATACCCAATGGTCATGATGATGGTTGACTGGCGCTGCGATTGGAAGGTACGCGCGATGCCAAAGTCGATCAGTTTGATCTCATCACGCGTCGTCACCATAATATTGGAGGGTTTGAGATCGCGGAAGATAATCGGCGGGGCCTGGCGGTGCAGGTACGCCAGCACGCTGCAGACTTGCTGCGCCCAGCTGCGCGCGCGCGCCTCTGATACTCCGCGCGCCCCATTCAATCCGGGCACATTGCCCTCTTTGGCGAAGACTTCCGCCAGCGTCCGTCCCTCGATGTAATCCATCACCAGGTAGTGTTTGCCATTTTCTACAAAGAAGTCGCGCACGTGTGGAATGCAGGGATGATTCAGATCGAGCAGCAGGGTCGCCTCGCGCTTAAACCATTCTACCGCCTGGCCGCGTTCGGTCTCGTTCTGGAAGTCATCCAGCATTTCTTTGACGGCGCACGGACGGTTGAAACGCTGATCTATGGCGCGATAGACCGCGCCCATACCGCCTGCCGCTACTGATTTCTCAATCTTATAGCGACCTGCCGAAAGTTCTGTACCCGACGGCAAGCGGCGACTGCTTCCGGCGCCATTACCTCCAGAGGAGGGAGGGGCGGATTGCACCGACTGCGCCGACGAAGACACAGAAAGCGCATGCGGAGCAATCAGATCCAAGGGGTACTCCGGTTCTGTCCCGCCCGGACCGCTCTGCGGCGTTGCAGGATTACTTATCGCATTATTCGGATCAGCTGGATAGTTACTTGCCATTTTCTCTCACACCGCTTTATTATAAAAAACGCTCTGCATTGCGCCTCTACGTCTCTGAACTATCATAACATACACAATCATTCCTGTAACCCTATTAACGTGTATCAACACGCTCTTTTTATCGGTATTACCTATCCTCACTTAGGCCGCATTATAACACATTCACGTGAATTTGACAGCTACCAGGGCGACCGCGAGGGCAGGAAGGGACGCCCCTACTCTACGACATTGCTTCTTCTACCCCTCGCGGTCGCCCTGGTAATCATTATTGTAACGCGACCTATCTCACATTTTTCACCCTGGCGTGTTACGCGCTTAGTTTCGCCAGCCTATCTGCCTCTTCCGCCGCCGCGACATCGGTCTTCATCCAACCCGCACCAAAGATGCCAACTAGCCCGGCAATAACCAGCGCTGGAGTACAGGTAATCAATAGCGCCTGGCTCAGATATTGGCCAGTAAGCTTTGCATTAAAATGAACCACGGGATTCGGATCAAAGTGGGTTGAGAGTACACCTACAAGGGTAGGAGCAAATGCGTCACCCAACAGGTGTGCAATCAACAGCGAGATAGCTACCGACGAAGCACGCAGCGCCGAAGGTACTACATCCTGGGTTGCTGCTGTACTGGGACCGGTATAGATTGTAAGTAAGATTGTTGTTAGCACAAAGAAGACGCTGAAGGTGAGGAAACTATGGCTGGTGATGGCAAGCGCAAAAGAGGGCGCGCCCAACAAGAAACCGATGCCACAAACCAGCACGCGCGCGCCCTGGTGGCGGCGATTCAACCAGTCAGCCATATAGCCGCCGAGCACCGTACCGGCCAGGCCCCCCAGCACAATCACCACGCCTGAGAAGAGGCCCGCATTTCCCGATGATAGCCCGTAAGTGTCCTTCTGCTGGAGGTAGGTTGGCAGGAAAACGACATTGACTCCCAGCACGAAGTAGGCAAATATCTGCATGACGATCAATACCACCAGGGTTTTGATGCGCAGTAATGTGCCAAGCTGCCCCAATATATTGGATGTCAAGGGGACCGCGTGGACAGGCTCCTCTAGCTCAGCTACCTTGCCTGATGTATAAGGGTAGGGCACGATTTCTTCTTCATCGGCCTGGTTGCGGCGCGGCTCACGCAGTTTCCAGGCCAAAAAAGCCAGGAACAGGCCTGGTATCCCGGTAAAGACAAATGCCAACCGCCAGCTGCCAGGAAATAGCCCGGCCAGTTCACCGCCAATCACGTAGCCAAAAAGAATGCCCACCAGTTGCCCGACGCTCCACCAGCTCATGATACGCGAGCGCTTGCTACGACTGAAATAATCGCTCATGAGTGCGGTGCCAGCCGGAAAATATCCCGCCTCGCCAATACCCAGTATCATGCGCGAAAGAAACAGGGTAATGAAGTTCGTTGCCAGCGCAGTTAGAGCCGTCGCTATGCTCCAGATAGCTACGCAAATGGCCACCACATTCTTGCGTTTAGCCCGGTCAGCCCAGATACCTAACGGTACTGTTCCCAGCGTATAGACGACGAGAAAGGCCGATGCGATATAACCGATACCATCATTAGTGAAGCCCAGGTCCATGGCGACAGTGGCGGCCGCGCCAGTCAGGACATTGCGGTCAAGATAGTTCAGGAAACTAATGCCAAACATCACCCAGAACACATACATGGCGTACTTGCCGCTTTTTTGCCTGGGAACTTCCAGGTCCGGCTTGGCAGACGATGGAATATTACTCACGAACGCCTCCATAACGAGGATATAAGTAGCAACGAGGCCAGAATCGATAAGCTTACTGTACCATAGATTGAGGTCAGTTGGAAGAGGGTAGATTGCTTGTTACAAAACACAAAAGTAGAACGTCTCTTCCAGTAGAACCTGTTTTTGTTAGCGCATAATTCATCGTGTGAAACAATACATTGGAAAAGCGCGTGTATCTAACGTATAAATTACAGGATCAGGGTTTTACCCAAAAATATGGCTCAATAGCAAAGGAGAGTTATACCCATGCGACGTTCTATACCCGCATTCCTGGCAATGGTGGCCATCTTATTGTTTATGAGTGCCTGCGGATCGAACAGTTCTAGCAGTTTGAGCGCCGGGCAGGTTATCATCAACACTTCGAGCGCGATGAAGCAGCTCAAGACGGTACATGTGAACATGACGGTGGCAGTAACGGCAGGCGTCAGTGGATTGCCTACTCCCACCACAGGTTCCTCAACACCCAATAGCTACACCATCAATATCAATGGGAGCGGCGATGAGGTACTTCCAGACCAGGCCTCGCTCAAACTCTCGTTGGGTGGCTTCGGCAGCAATTACAGCTTCGCGGAAATTACGAAAGGCCAGCAGGTCTATATCCAGAATAAGCAGGGACAGTGGTACGTCATCGATAAAAGTAAGCTCTCGAGCAACAGCTCAACTAGCGCCATATCAAGCGCGAGCGTACCAGACTTCAATAAACTGCTCGACCTGGCACAGAAAAACGCCAAATTGACCGATCACGGTGATGAGACCCTCAATGGTGCGAGCCTGCGTCATATCAGCGTTACGCTCGATAAAAACGGCATCAAGCAATTGCTTCAGAGTTACGGGCAGTTGCAAGGCATGACGGGTACAAACCAGCAGACGTTTGATCAGTTCTTCAACAGTGCCAAAGACCTCAACGCCACCCTGGATTTCTGGATAGACGAATCCACTTCCTACCTCCATCGTTTCGAGATGAAGTTTAATCTGAGCCTGGACTTAAGCCAGTTCATCACCCCAACACCCGGCTCAACGACAACCAGTGGTGCAGGCACGTCGATCAAGTTTGATGCGATCATCGATTTGAGCAAATTCAATGATTCTTCAATCAAGATTTCTGCTCCGCCCAACGCCATTCCTACCGACGATCCCTCTGTCATTTTTAGCAGCGGAATATAAGCGCACAAAATTCGTAGGGACAAGGGGCGGCGTGGAGCGGATGCGGGGGCCTTGTGCTTGTCCTGTGTGCCTTCTCGCCTACCCAGGGAGGACAAGCACAAGGCCCCCACCCATCCTCACTCCCGCCCCTTGTCCCTACGAATCCCCAGCTTCGCCATCACCGCGTTACGCACCAACGCCACCTCTTCCACGCGCAGCAACAGCACACCTCCTATATAAACCATTCCTGCAATGCCGCCCACCACGATGATGGTCAAGAGCTGGCCCAGGATAGTATTCAGTGAGAATAGGGCAGCATGTCCAAGTAGCGCTTGCAGGCCCCAGGCAACGACTAGCATGCCCGTGGCAGCCAGTAAAATCTTGAGGATCGTGGGCATAGTTTCGCGCACACGGATGGTGCCGATAGCCATACGCAGCAGGACAAGCAGGATGATAGCATGCAGCGAATTTTGTACGCTATTGGCGAAAGCCAGAGCAGGCATACCGATGGTCGAATAAAAGGGCAGGGCGACCGCCAGGTATCCAGCAATGCATACCACACCCACAGTGACAGGAGTCAAGGTGTTTTTGCGCGCGTAGAAGGCCGCGATCAAGAGTTGATCCATCGCCACAAAGGGCAATTGATAGGCATAGTTTTGCAAGGCAAGGGCCGTGCGCGCCGCCTCCTCCGGCGTGAAATTGTGGTGGCGGAAGAGCAGGAACACGATGGGCTCGCGCAGGGCGATCAGACCTACCGCGGCGGGAATCATCAGCAGCAGGCCAACGCGGAAGCCGAGCAACAGCGTTTGTTTGAAACGCCCGGTATCACCATTGCGGGCATGCTCTGAAAGCGTGGGCAGCACCGCGAAGGAAAGCGCGGCAGCTACCAGGCCCACCGGAAATTGTATCAGGGTTGTGGCTGAATTGAGGGCAAGTGTGTTTTGCGCTCCCGTTGAGCCGCTGTCGTGCGTGAGCGATGCCAGGTGCTGATCGAGAAAAACCAGGCCCATCGTGACCAGAAAACTGAATGCCACCGGGCCATACAGTTTCAGGATACGCCGCAGCGCCGGATGTTTCAGATCAAGCACGAACATGTAGTACAATCGTTTTTTGCGGATGCCCGGCAAAAGCAGCGCGATTTCACCGGCAGCGCCGAAAAGTACGCCTATGCCAAGCCCAAGATGCCCATTGTAGCGCGCTCCAAGTAATGCCCCGATCCCCGCGCCTCCTATGATGCCAACGTGATACGCGCCGGTAGCAAAGGCAGGCCAACCAAACTCTTTGAGCGCAAATAACGCCGCCAGCAAGACCGCAAAAGGCCCCAGCGCGAGCAGTGAGAAGAAGACAATCTGCGAATAGAGCAGCGTCAACCGTTTCTGATCGCCGCTAAAACCGCTTACCAGAAAGTCGACAAAATGTGGCGAAATGACCAGGTAGACTACTGCAAAGGCGAAGGTAACTATTAAAAGAAGGTTTACTATCGTGAAAACAATGCGCCGCAGTTCATCCCGTTTTTCGGGCGCTGCATAATCATTGAATGTGGGGATCAACGCACCGCTGACCGAACCATTGACCAGAAAATCGTTGAATGTGCGCGCTGGCAAGAGCGCGGCGTTAAATGGCCCTCCGATATTGGAGCCAATGGCCGTGATCACAATTTGGCGCGCCATACCCAACACACTGCTGCCGAGATTGCCCAGCATCACCAGCGAAGCCGACTTCGCGATTTCTCGCCGCTCACTTGGAACAGCCTTTTCCGCCACTTCTTCTTCAACAGGTAAAGCCAGCTCGTTTTGCTCAATCATGCCGCCAGAAACACGAGGAATTGATTCAACGTCAGAAGTTGATTTTATGGATTCAGACTGATTTTCAATAGATTCTTTCGGCATTATCGATATGCTTTCCGTAATAAAAAATATCTTCCACTACTACAACGAACGAATATAGGAAACCCGCACGTTTCCTACGCTTTTATAAATGTTCAGGTAACCTCTTAATCGCCTCGATCAACTCCGACGTAGAATGATACGGCACGTAGGGGATCAAACGCACGATACCGCCGTATGCCTGCACCACCTTTGCTTCGGGCAGCCGGTCGGCATCCACTTTATTCAATGAACTGTCCGCGCTGGCATAGTCGCCTCCCTTGACGTAGATGGTGGGTCGCAGGAGTTCGACCAGGGGGCCAGCCGTCGGTTCTCCAAAGATGGTGACATAATCAACACAGGTAAGAGCGGCTAGGATTTCGGCGCGTTCAGCTTCGGGCACCAGTGGACGGCCTGGCCCTTTCAATGAGCGTGTACTCTCATCACTATTCAGTCCAATGATCAGAAAGTCTCCTAGCGCGCGCGCTTCCTGCAAATAGCGCACGTGCCCCAGGTGCAGCAGGTCGAAGCAGCCGTTGGTAAAGACGCCGCGTTCGCCTGCCTGCTGCCTGCGAGACACGTCTTCGGCGAGTTCGTCGCGACGAAGTATTTTCTGGCGCGCATCGAAAAGCCTGTTACTCATGTAACGCACTCATCAATTCTTGTGGGGTGTTGCTGGCGCAGCCCAGGCGGCGCACAACCAGCGCTGCTGCCGCGTTCGCCAGGTATGCCGCCTCGGCGAAATTCGCGCCCGTCGTCAATGCCAGGGTAAAGGAGTTCCGCCAGCGTGTTGATGCTCGTGCCCAGGGTGAGTTCCGCCTCTGGCTGATTCGGCGTAATCGCTGTGACGCCTTGAAACCGTAAGAGCGAACCATGCGAATCCGCTACAATCACCTTATGCAGTTCCCTCGCCGCGGGAAGGCAGCTTTCGAGAATTTGCGGGCTGATGACGCCATTTTCATAATCGGAAAGCACAACCGCGTCCATTGTCGGCAGCATTTTGTTGATGTAGTCGAGAATATAGCCCTTGCTCGCCTCCGCCAGGTCCGAGGTATCCACCCGGTCAATGCGCACAATATGCTGCTGCACGATCTGCGGACTGCCCGCCATGATGCGCGTCTTGGTGGATGTCGGACGCTGTGTATCTGTTACCAGCCCCTCCTGGTGCATTTGAAGATCACCGACGGCCTTGCGCAGGCGCTGGCCAGGCAGATCATCGCCGACTACCCCTGCCAGAAATACCTCCGCTCCCAATGTGCGAGCGTTGACCGCCACATTGGTCGCTCCCCCTGGAACCGTACGCTCCTCGTTGAGTTCCAGAATTAACACAGGAGCTTCACGCGCAATACGTGTAGGCCTGCCGATCATGTATTCATCGGCAACCATATCTCCTATCACTAAGACCCGCTTCCCCGCGAATCTCTCAATAATAGTATGTAGTTGTTTTACGGCTATAGGAAAATCAACGGCCATTGCTTCTCTCGTTCTTCCGTCTCCTGAAGAGGACACCGATCATAAATCGTGGTATCGCCAGCATGCGTTTCCATCGCCAGGGCTCGCGGTACAGCCGGTAGAGCCATTCAAGTCCCAGGCGCTGCATAACGCGGGGCGCGCGGCGTTGACGCCCTGAAAGAAAATCATACGCGCCGCCAACGCCCATCGCCACCGCGACAGGCAGGCGCGCCAGGTTGCGATAAATCCAGAGTTCCTGCGCGGGCGCCCCATAGGCAACACACAATACATCGGCGTTGGAGGCGCGAATACGTTCGATGATGGCGTCTTCTTCATTCTGCGCGGGTGATCCTGCATAAGTGCCTGCAATTGCCAGACCGGGCGCGATTTTTTGTAAATACGCGGCGGCTTTTTCAGCCACCCCTGGCGCGGCCCCCAGTAAGTAGAGTCGATAGCCTGACGCGGCGCAGCGTTGTGCGAGGGCTATCAGGGTATCGGTTCCTGTAACACGTTCCGGCGCTGGCTCCTTGCCAAGATGCGTCGCCCACACAATGCCGATACCATCTGCCACGACGAGCGCGGCGGTATTGATCGCATTCCGAAAGGCGCTATCTTGCTGGGCCATCATCACGAATTCGGTGTTGACGGTGATAACCTGCTGGCATGGCAGGCTATTGCCGCTGGCGCGGCGCGAGAGGATCAATTGCTCGATTATATGGAGCGCCTGGCCCTGTGTCAGTTGATCGACCCGCACACCCAGGATGTAGGTTGATGCAGGCGCATGGTGTTCATCTTCTTGCGGCATACTTTTTAACTGTAATGACATAGGTTTACAAGTGAATAATTTCGACCTCATTGTTGGTGATAAGCACATCCGGGCGTGTCTCTTCAATATACCGTTGCACACGCGCCAGCACTTCGTCAACATGTTGGCTACTATTACTCACGCAGCTCACTCCAAGCATAGCAATTTGCCAGCGATCCTGTTCATCGACTTCGGCAATCGCCACTTCGAACTGGTTACGCACGCGCGCCATCAACGATTTGATAACCTGGCGTTTATCTTTTAGTGAATGACACCCTGGCAAATGCAGGGTGATCTTGCTCACGCCTACTATCATGGCCATACTATAGCAGATTCGACGGTGTATAGCCACGTCTGGTAAAATGTTAAGCAAAGCAGTATCAGGAAAGGAGCGATTTTATCATGGCAGAAACAAGCGTTTCGGGCAGCGGGCGTCCCAGTCTGCCCATGCAAGGTGTGCCACAACCCAGCCGGGATGAGGTGTTGAACCTGCCCCGTGTTCATATTTCCTCAC
>WNGQ01008137.1_pt1 | contig 10028 bp, 6 predicted proteins | sample 5407661 | NCBI WGS metagenome assembly WNGQ01 (sample SAMN13153382, study PRJNA577476) | soil metagenome | isolation source: 60 cm soil or saprolite under Garry oak tree replicate 2 | place: USA:California | collected 2016-06-15 | reverse complement strand
CGCCGGGGTTCAGCGGCGCGACGTCCACGGGGATCCCCTGCGCACGGGCCTGCGCCGCCGCGGCCAGGGTGTCGCCCGCGGTCGCCAGACCATCACTGGCCAGGACCAGGCGCTTCCCGGCCACGTCAGCGGGCGTGCTTCGGTCGCCCGCGACGCCGACGGCCAGGCGCAATGCGGCCGCGATGTCGGTGCTCGTGGCGTCGAGTTGGGCGCTTCCGCCGCCGGGCGAGCCGAGCAGGCCCAGGCCAGGCGCACCGGCGAAGCCGACCACACGCGAGCCCGGCGCCTCCTGCGCGAAGGCGCGCAGCCATTGCCCCTCCGCGGCCCGCAGGCGCGGTGTCATGCTTGCCGACTGGTCCACCACGAGGATTGGCGCCCCACCGCCTGGTGACGTCCAGGCCGGCAGGGCGAGTGCCACCGCGGGCAAGCACGCACCCGCGGCACGCAACGCCAGCGGAGCACGCAGCGCCCGCGGAGCGCGGAGCACCGTGCCACGACGCTTCGCGTTGCCCGCGGGCTCGCTGGCTTGGTGCGGAGCGGTCCCGAGCCCTCCGCGGCGCCATGCGTACAGCGCCTCCCCGGCCAGGACAACCAGCGCCGCAAGCCCGGTCCACGGCCACCACGGCGATGGGGCCACCGGAGCGGGAGCGGGCGGCTTGGCCAGCGTGACGGGCAGCGGGGAGGAAGCCGGCGGGCCTGCGGCCGGGTTCGCCGCCACCATCGCCCGCCGCTGCCCCCAGGCGCCACGCTCGGTCACGGTGTAGAGCCCTGGCCTGCTTGGGGTGAAGGCACCAGGCCGGTTTGGCGGCAGCGCGATGGTGCCGCCCGGGCCGGCGACCGCGACACTACTGGTGCGCGGCGGGACGGGGATCGCCACGCTTTCCCCTGTGGTTGCCTGCATCGGCAGCCAGCCGGTCGCCCATTGCCAAACGTTCTGGATAAACAGCGGGAAGGCGGTGAGGTCGGGCAGGTCGGACCTGACGGGGTCGAACGCCATCACCACCAGGCGCTGCGCGCCGTTTTCGCCGGCCGCGATCAAAGGCCCGCCTGGCGCCCATACGGCCGGTGCAAGCCAGCCCGGGAGGCGGACCTGCCGGGCCGCGGAAGGTGGGACCCAAAACGAGGTGAGGTCGAGATCGGTGAGCAGGCCGCTCGAGCCGTCAGTGCCGCTGACCGTCGTATCGGCGAGCCTGCCGCCGACCGCCCCGCCCGGCAGCTTGGGCGGGTCGACGAGCAGGATCGCCGGGCACGGCGGAAGGCGGCCGCCTGGGAGCACGCCGTCAAGCACAAGCAGGCTGCCGCAGCCACTGCTGACACTGCTGGCACGGTTTGGGCTGGCACTGCTGGCACGACTGGCACTGCTGGCACGACTGGCACGACTGGCACGACTGGCACTGCTGACACTGCCGGCAGGGACCTCGTAACGGCCTGGTGGCTGCCAGTTCGCGGTGACACCGGGCTGAGCGGCAAAGGCCCGCATGAATGGTGCGGTGGACGCCTTGGACCCGACGATAGTGACCCGGGTGTGCTGCGGAACCGGCAGGAGAACCTGGGCGGTGTTGTCGATCGGCAGGATGTCGGGCCGTGTCAGCCGCAGCATTACCGCCTGCGCTGGCACCGGGCTCGGCGGCGCCGCGCCGGACGGCACCCCGCTGGACGGCACTCCGCCGGACGGCACCCCGCCGGACGGCGCCCCGCCGGACGGCGCCCGGCGGGGCGGCAGGGGAATGCTGACCGGCGTGGTCGACCGTGGCGGCAGGTTGAGCACCAGGTCGGATGCCTCGCCGACGCCGGTCATGCGCAGCCGGTCGGCGACCGCGTGCGGCGCGTCGTTGCGAACCTGTGCGAACAGCGCGCACAGCTCGTGCGGCGCCGGGCACCTGACGGACGGATTCACCAGCGCCTGGTTGTCGTCGTCTCGCCCCACCGTCACCGAGGACAGCTCATGGCGCGGATCCGCGGCCGCCGGGAGCGGATCGCCCCTGGCCCGGACCACGGTCACGGACGCCCGGCCGCGCGCGCTGCCCGCCAGCGCGGCGGCCAGCCGCAGGGCCGTGGGCAAATCGGCGGGTGCGGCGCCCGGAGTCAGCGCGGCGACCGCCCGCTCGGCTCTCGCCGCGCTGGCGTTGGCGACCACCACGCGGGGCGACGCCGTCGCGGCGATGACCGCGATCAAGGCGTCCGATGGTGTGTGCCTGATCCGATACTCGACGATTCGCTGCGCGGCGGCCATCCGGTCGGGCGCCACGTCGGCCGCGGCCATCAGGATCCCGGCGTCCAGCACGTACACGTCCGTGCGTGCGCGCGGCACGCCGGACACGTCTGTCGCGGGGCGCGCGAGCCCGCCGACGAGCAGGATCGCCGCCGCGGCTTGCACCAGGGCGATCAGCGGAAAGACCGGCCGCGCGAGGCTCAAGCGCCTCGGCCGCACAGGGGTGCCCAACTCCCGCCACAGCAGCGTGCTTGCCACGGTGCGCCGAGGCGGGCGGCGCAGGTGAAGGAGGCCAAGAGGCAGCAGAACCGCCAGGCCGAGCAGCGCCCACGGGCTGACGAAAGTCATCCCGCTACCCGGCGCGGCCGGCCTGCGGCGCCTGGAAGTACTGCTCAAGCAGGTTCGACTCGGCGAACGGCAGAACGTTCGCGTCCGGCAGGACGTATCCGGCGGTACTGCCAGCACCACCGCCAACGGGCGGGCCGCCCGTCACGAACGCCGCGGACCAGCCGGTTTCCGCGGTGGTCCCCGCGGCACCGGTCAGGCCCGCGGGCGGGCCTCCGCCGTCGCCGGACGGCCGGAGCACGATGAGGAGGGACCCGCTCGCGGCCCTGAACACGAACGCCGGGCCTTGTGCATGGCCTTGGCCGCCGGGCTCGCTGCCCGCGCGCACACCGCCGGGCACCCGGCCGGGTGCGCGCGATCCAGCATTGGCAGCACCGGCCGGCGTGCCCGCGGCGGGCCGATGGCCGCCACCTCCACGGCCGGACGCGCCTACGCCGAGCCCGGGTCCGGAGGCACCGGTTCCGCCCGCGTGCGGCGACGCTGACGGGCGGCCAGGGTTCCCCGGGGCAGCGTGTGTTCCGCCAGCGCTATGTCCCTGTTGAGTGTTCTGTTCTCCCTGAGGGTCATTTGCCGTTGGAGTGCTCTGCGCTTGCTGCGCGAGCGGTGTTCCCTGGGCGCCCTGAGCTCCGGTAACCGCAGGTGGCAGAGGGTGCCATGTCGCGGAAGCGCGGCGGCTCAGGTCCGTCGGGGGCGACGCTGCCGACGATTCGGCGCGGCTTGGAGACTGGGCCTCGGCGGCGCTGGCTTGCCCCCGGGACGTACGCGACGGCGACGTCACGCCAGGAGACCTTGCGGCGCGCGGGGACGGAACGGGCGTTCGCGCCGCGGAGCCGCCCACTGAGGCCAGGGCCGCGCGGCCCTGGCCGGGTCCGCGCCTGGGCGCCAACCCTGCCCGTGAGCGTGTGGTCGGTGCGGCGCGAGACGACGCGGTGTGGGCCTGCGCCGCGAACCGGCTCGGCGCCGCCTGGTGCGGCCCACGCGACGGAAGGGCGGCGACCGCAGGAATCGCGACAGCGACCGCGGCAAGGACCGCCCACTCGATCCGCGCGCCCGCCAGCCGGGTCCTGCCCCGGTGCCGTGCGCGCGTCACGAGCAGAGCGGCCCGCGCGGTCAGGCGGCCGGCGAGGGCGGAGCGGGCCGGACCGCCTGCCGCGACGGCGAGCGCCGTCGCCACCTGCTCGGCCAGCGCGAACCGCGCATCGAGGAGCCGCGCGACGGCGTCCGCTGAGACGCCGCGCCGCAGGGTCAAGGCGATGCCGCTGAGGGCAACGGCCACGGGAGCGGCAACAAGCACCGGGGCGGGCAGTACACCGGTCAACTGCTCGGCGGCAAGCAGCGCAAGCACGCCACACAAGGCGACAATCGACCAACGCCGCGCTGCCGCCGCCGCCCGCCACCAGGCGACGCTTCGACGCCAGGCATCGAGACCGGCCTGGAGTTCTCCGCCGCCAGCGGGTTCTGCATGCTCGGCCGCACGCGGCTCAGCCGCACGCGGCTCGGCCGCACGCGGCTCGGCCGCACGCGGCTCAGCCGCAGACCGCTCAGCCGCACATGGCTCAGCCGCAGACCGCTCAGCCGCACACAGCTCAGCCGGCCGGTCCCTTGCGTCTGGCGCTGTGCGCGTCACGAAGGTGACGACGTCCCCTGGTTCCGCGCGCAGCCAGCGCCGGCCACCGCGCACCGCGGCGGCGAGGTGACAGGCAACCTGCCCTTGCACCGCCCTCGCTTTCGCTGCCTCCGCTTTCGCTGCTTCCGCGCAGGCCCGATGCTGCCCGCGGCCCCTGCTGGCCCCAGGTCCCGTTGCGATCGTTTTCCGGCCGGCCGCGGGCTGCCAAGCCAGCGCGCGCGAACGGTATGCCGAACGAGGCGAGCGGTGGGCTCACCGCCACGAACGGAGCCGGATTTTCGGCTCGGCGCTGTCGGGCCCGCTGGCTTGCGCCACACCGAAGCACACCGATCGGCGCTGCTGGGTTGGCGACGAGGTAGCGGAAGGTAAAGGACTCAAGGCCACCTCTTGTGGCGGGGTGCCGTGACGTGGTGGCATGCAGCCAAACGCGAAGTTAGCGCGGGCCGTGGAGCATCGGCCGCGGGCGAGTGCGGGGAAATGCGCCGTCCGCCCGGCCGGCACCCGCCGCGATGACCGGGGCTCCGATGGCCGTAGCCCGCGGAGGAGGCACGATGACAGCCCAGACCCTGCAGCAGCGGGCGCAGATCGAGCAGTTGATCCAGGGCCAAACGCTCTGCGACAGCTTGCGGCGCACCGCCGAGGCACACGGCGATCAGCCGGCTTTCTCCGATCGCGTTGACGGCGAATGGACGACCCTCACCTGGGCGCAGACGCGGCAGCAGGCGCTCGAGCTTGGCGCGGGATTCGCCGCGCTTGGCTGCCAGCGCGGCGACAGGATCGCCCTGATGCTGCCCAACCAGTCCGAGCACGTCCTGGCCGACCTCGGCGCGCTGCATGCGGGCGCGGTGCCGGTCACCCTGTACGCCACGTTCGCGCCCGACCAGGTGGGATATGTCGCCGCCAACTGCGGGGCACGCGTGGCCGTGCTCGCCGGCGCGGACCAGCTCGCCCGCTGGCAGCCTGTGCTCGACCGGCTGCCGCGGCTGCACAAGATCATCGTGCTGGACGCGGCGGTGTGCCCATCCGGCGAGCTGTACATGACCTGGGAGGACTTCACACAGCTCGGCGCCGAGCAGTACGCGGGCCACCCGGATGTGGTCGCCGCCCGCCTGGCCGAGATTTCACCAGACGACCCGGTGACCCTGCTATACACATCGGGCACCACGGGGAATCCCAAGGGAGTTGTGAACACGCACAGGAACGTGCTGTTCGAGGCGGGCAGCAGCCACCTGGCCGGGACTGTCCCCGACGAGGTCCGCTCGGTGTCCTATCTCCCGCTGGCCCACATCGCGGAACGGGTGCTCACCATCTACCTGCCGATCCACGAGGTCGGGCACGTTCATTTCTGCCCCGACCTGCAACAGCTGCTCGCCACCGTGCAGGCGGTGCAGCCAACTTCGTTCTTCGGCGTACCGCGGGTGTGGGAGAAAATACAGGCCGGCATCCTCGCGCTGATGTCAGTCGAGCAGGACGAGCAGAAGAAGGCCGCGGTGCGGCAGGCGATGGCGGCCGGGCGGGCGTACGTGGAGAGCCGCCAGTTCGGCCGCGAGACACCGCCGGAAGTTGCCGACGCCTTCAAGCGGGCCGACGCGGAGGTACTCGCGCCGATCCGGTCGCTGCTCGGCCTCGGCAAGGCGGAAACGACGCTGAGCGCTGCCGCCCCGCTGCCCGCCGATGTCGGCCGGTTCTTCGCTGGTCTCGGCATTACGATCCTGGATGTCTACGGCATGACCGAGACAACCGGCGCGGTCACTGGCAACACCCCGGACGCGTTCCGGCTCGGCACCGTCGGCCGCCCGCTGCCTGGCATGGAGATCAAGATCGCCGACGACGGGGAGATACTGGTGCGCGGCCCGGTCAACACCCCTGGATATCTCGGCCCGCCAGAGGCGTCGGCGGCACTGCTCGGCCAGGACGGCTGGCTGCACACCGGCGATATCGGCTCGCTCGACGCGGACGATTTCCTCAGCGTGCTTGACCGCAAGAAGGAGATCATCATCACCGCCGGAGGCGAGAACATCTCACCCGCCGCCATCGAAGGCCTGCTCGTCGAGCATCCGATCATCGGGCAGGCACTCGCCTTCGGTGACCGGCAGCCCTACGTGGTGGCGCTGCTCGCCCTGGACGGCGAGGTCGCGCCCGCGTGGGCGAAGGCACGCGGCATCGAGGCGAGCTCGCTGGCCGAGCTCGCCGGGCATCCGGCGGTGGTCGAGGCCGCGGGTGAGGCCGTCGCCGCCGCGAACAGCCGGCTCGCCCGCGTTCAGCAGGTCAAGCACTGGGAGCTGTTGCCCGCCGAATGGACGGCGGAAAGCGAGGAGCTCACCCCGACGCTGAAGCTGAAGCGCCGAGTGATCCACGCCAAGTACGCGGACATCATCGACTCTCTGTACGCCACTCGTTAACCCGTCCGAGATGAGGACAGGCGGCACTGGATCAGCCGCCGCCAGGTAGGCTCGCCCCGGAGGCGTCCGGGCACCTGGTGGGCCCCCCGGTCTTCAAAATCGGTGGACGGCGCTCAGCGTCGTCGGCGGGTTCGATTCCCGTCCGCCTCCGCTGACCAGTACGAACGCCCGCCCGCAACGTTCCGCTGCCAATCGCACACCCACAGTGAACGGGGCGTCACGATCGTCGCCTCCCCGGCTCCTGACCCCGCCCTGGCGGCTCCATGATCCGTTATCGTGTTAACTTTCCCGCGATTATCGCGGGTGGATTAACACGATAACGGATCATGGACGACGGGGGCGCTGGCTACGCCGTCGGCGCCGGCCTTCGTCGATCCAGTGGGGGATGAGGCTCTCCTCGGCGCCGGCCGCGATGAGAAGTTCGGCGGCGTGGCGGTTGGCGGCCTCGTTGACGCTGCCTTCACCGAAGCCGATCAGCAGGCCCGCTTGCTCGGCCAAGAGGTCGGTGCGCCCGGCCGCTAGCACCCGTAGCTCGGTGACCGCGAGGGCGGTCTCGGCGCTGGTGAGCTCACGCCATCTCGCATGATGCTGCGCCAGGCCGGTCAGCTTGGCCGCACGCAGGCGATCGCGTTCCGGTGGCGAACGCGATTCGTTCATATATTCGATTTTATCACTTGACCAGTAATAGCCGTCGTTACCTGCACCGAGCGCGTTTGGCGGCACGGCGCGGCACGGCGCGGCGCGGCGCGACTGCGCGCAGGGCCGCCCATGGCTTGGCGAGCCGGGAAGATCCGGGCGCTAACGCGCGTTGTCGATGCGGATGCCCGGGCGAAAGGACCGCAGATGGCAGACACCTTTGACGAGCCGACCCGCGCACTGCTCGACGGCAAGAACTTCGCCGTCGTCGCGACCTTGAATCCCGACGGCGGACCTCAGACCTCCGTGGAGGATCTGCCTGCCGAGCCTGACGAGGTGGTTCGCCTGATCGTCCGCGTGATCCCGGCGAAGGTCACCACCTTCGCCGTCTGACGAGCCTCCGACGCCTTGCGGCCAGCCAGGGCCGGGCCGGGCGAAATGCCCGCCCACGTCGGCAGCAGGATAGATTCGCAAAGTGGATACCCGGCGGCGTGTTCCGCGCACGGATGCCGTGCTCGCCGACCCGCGGCTGGCCGACGCGGAGGCGCGGCTCGGCAGGCGGCTGGTCAAGGCGGCCGTCACGCGAGCGCAGGAGCAGGCCAGATCCGGGCTGATCAGCCCGGAACAGGTGCCGGACGCCGCCGCGGAAGGACTACCTGCCCGCGCCACGACGCTGCGGCCAGTGATCAACGCCACCGGGGTGGTGTTGCACACGAACCTGGGCCGCGCGCCGCTGTCGGCGGCGGCGCGCGAAGCGCTGCTCGCCGCGGCGGGCTGCACAGACGTCGAGTTCGACCTGGCGGCAGGCACTCGCGCGCCGCGCGGGGCAGGCCTGATCGACGCGCTCGCGCGCGCGGTGCCAGCGGCGGGCGCGGTGCACGTGGTGAACAACAACGCGGCGGCGCTTGTCCTGGCGGCCACCGTCCTGGCCAGCGGCAGGGAGATCATCGTCAGCCGGGGTGAACTGGTCGAGATCGGTGACGGTTTCCGCCTCCCCGACCTGCTGACCTCGACCGGCGCGCGGCTGCGCGAGGTCGGCACAACCAACCGGACAACGTTGGCCGACTACGCCGCGGCGGTCGGGCCGCAGACGGGCTTCGTCCTCAAGGTGCACCCGTCCAACTTCCGCATCGAGGGCTTCACCGCCGAGGCGAGCGTGCGTGATCTCGCCACCGGCCTCGCGGACACTGGCGTGCCGGTGGTCGCCGACATCGGGTCGGGGCTGCTTGCTGCCGATCCGCGGCTGCCGGGTGAGCCGGACGCGGATGGAACGTTGCGGTCCGGCGCCCACCTGGTCATGGCCAGCGCGGACAAACTGCTTGGCGGGCCGCAGGCGGGGTTGCTGCTGGGTGAGGCGCGGCTGATCGGCCGTCTTCGCCGCCATCCGCTCGCCCGCGCACTGCGCGTGGACAAGCTCACGCTGGCGGCGCTTGAAGCCACACTGGCGGGCGGGCCCAGCCCGACCGCACAAGCGCTCGCCGCCGACCCTGGGACGCTCATGCAACGAGCGCGGCTGCTGGCCGAGCGCCTGGCCGCCGCCGGAGCCGACGCGGCTGCCGTGCCGAGCGAGGCGGCGGTCGGGGGCGGAGGTGCGCCGGGGCTTGTCTTGCGCAGCGCGGCCGTGAGCCTGCCTGCGCCGTTCGGGGGCATCTTGCGCCGCGGCGATCCGGCCATCGTCGGCCGGGTCGAGTCAGGCCGTCTGCTGCTCGACCTGCGCGCCGTCCCAGCGGATCTCGATGAGGATCTCTTCACCGCGATCGCGGCGGCGCCGACGCAGGCGACCATGGCGGCGCCGGCGCAGGCGACAATAGAGAGGTGACGCCCGTGCTCACTGACTCCTTCGGCAGAATCGCGACTGACCTACGGGTCTCGCTGACGGACCGCTGCAACCTGCGGTGCAGTTACTGCATGCCGCCCGAAGGTCTGGAGTGGCTACCGGGGGAGTCGGTCCTGACCGACGACGAGGTCGTTCGGCTGGTTGGGATCGGCGTGCGGCGGCTCGGCATCCGCGAGGTTCGCTGTACCGGCGGGGAGCCGCTGCTGCGCCGCGGTCTCGTCGACATCGTGGCGCGGCTCGCGGCGCTGGATCCTCGCCCCGAGATCTCGCTCACGACCAACGGCATCGGGCTGGCGCGGCTCGCCGGACCGCTGCGCGACGCGGGCCTCGACCGCGTCAACGTGTCGCTCGACACCTTGCGGCCCGAAACGTTCCGGCTCCTGGCCAAGCGCGACCGGTTGCCCGATGTACTCGATGGCCTGGCCGCCGCGGCCGCCGCGGGCCTGGTCCCGGTAAAGATCAATGCGGTGCTCATGCGCGGCGTCAACGACGACGAGGCGCCGAGCCTGCTGCGGTTCTGCCTGGACCGCGGATATCAGCTCCGCTTCATCGAGCAGATGCCCCTCGACGCGCAGCACGGCTGGCGGCGGTCGCAGATGGTGACCGCCGACGAGATCTTCGCCGCACTTTCCGACGAGTTCATGCTGACGCCCGATGACCCGGCCGACCGGGGCGCTGCGCCGGCGGAGACATTCCTGGTGGACGGAGGGCCGCGGCGCGTCGGCGTGATCGGCTCGGTGACCCGGCCCTTCTGCGCAGCATGTAACCGGGTGCGGCTGACCGCAGACGGCCAGGTGCGCAACTGCCTGTTCGCCCGCGAGGAGAGCGACTTGCGTGGGCCGATGCGCTCCGGGGCCAGCGACGACGAACTCGCGGCCCGATGGCGGCGCGCCGTGGCGGCCAAGCGCGCCGGGCATGGGATCGACGATCCCACCTTCCTGCAGCCCGAGCGGCCAATGTCAGCGATCG
>WNGQ01008560.1_pt1 | contig 10029 bp, 10 predicted proteins | sample 5407661 | NCBI WGS metagenome assembly WNGQ01 (sample SAMN13153382, study PRJNA577476) | soil metagenome | isolation source: 60 cm soil or saprolite under Garry oak tree replicate 2 | place: USA:California | collected 2016-06-15 | reverse complement strand
CGGGAGCCGCTTGGTGAGAACGAAATGTCCGAGGGAGAGCCCTTCGACCCGCTCGGCCAGTGCGCGCGCAGCCTTGAGCACGAGATTATCGGCGACGTCACCGGCAGCGCTCGCGGTCGGTCCCCGCACGGCGAGCGCGAGGCTCTGCCCGGGGGACAACGCCAGCGTGTCGCCCAGTGCGGCGAAGGCGACCAGGCTCTCGATGTCGTGATAGCCGTCGGCGCGGCGGCCGATGACGCGCAACGTGAGATTGACCTTGGCGGGCGCCCGCTCGGCGCGAGCCGCCGGCACGCGCTCAGCCGCCGCCCGGTTTTTTCGCCCTCTCGGCCTCGGCCGCGGAGGAAGGTTCATCCCCGAGCCCCGACTTGAGCTTCACCTCGATCTTGGCGAGGTCCTGCGGGTCGTCGGGCTTGAGGTCGCGCGCATGGGCCCACTGGAAGCGGGCCTCGATCACCCGCCCGATCTTCCAGTAGACGTCGCCGAGATGATCGTTGATGGTCGGGTCCTCGGGCTTGAGCTCGACCGCGCGTTCGAGGTGCTTGACCGCCTCCTCGTAATTGCCAATCCGATAATAGGCCCATCCGAGCGAGTCGACGATATAGCCGTCGTCCGCGCGCTGCTCGACCGCGCGCTGGATCATGGTCATGCCCTCGTCGAGATGCAGACCCTGATCGACCCACGAATAGCCGAGATAATTGAGGACCAGCGGCTGGTCGGGGAAGAGTTGAAGCGCCATCTTCATGTCGGCTTCGGCCTTCGGCCATTGCTTCGAACGCTCGAGGCAGATGCCGCGGAAATAGTAGATCACCCAGTTCATCTTCTCGGGCTTGGTGATGGCATCGACGCCCTTGGAATAGGCGTCCGCGCATTCGGCAAACTGCTTGCGGCCGCGCAGGACATTGCCGAGCGCCAGGATCGCTTCGAGGTCGGACGGATTGTCGGCAATGAGCTTTTGCAGATCGGCTTTCGCCTCCTCGGCGCGATCGAGGCCATCGAGCCCGAGCGCACGCTGGATCAACGAATTACGGTGCATCGGCGAATTCGGAGGAACCCGCTCGTAGACCTTGATCGCCAATTCAGGCTTCTTCACCGCCTCATAGAGATCGGCGAGCGAGAGGAGCGCCATCGAGTGCCCAGGCGCCAGATAGAGCGCAAGCTGCAGGTAGATGAGGCCGAGATCCTCGCCGCCGCGCCGCCCGAGCGCCGCGCCGAGGCCGTAAAGCGCTTCGGCCGCGCCCGCCTGCGCCGAGTCGACGAGAGGCGGCACCCGCCTGCCGGCGTTGATGTCGTTGATCGCCTCGGTCACCAGCGGATGGCGCGGCAACAGCTCGTCGAAGGCCTTGTAGATCTTCAGCGCCTCTTCCTTGTTGCCCTGGCGCGACTGATAGCCGCCATAGGCCTGCACGACGCGCAGCGCCGTCGAATCGAGCTGGTGGGCGCGCTCGAATCGCTTGGCCGCGTCCTTCTTCTGGCCGGTCAGATCGAGAATCAGCCCGGCATGCAGCGACTTGAAGATGTTGTACCACTCGGGCCCGTTGAGCTTGTCGATGGCGTCGACCGCGGCCTTGCTATCGGTCGGACTGGCGTAGGTCCATGCCGTCAGCAGCGCCGCGGCGAGATCGGTGATCGGGCCGCGGATCGACTGGGAGAGCTCCTTGCGCGCGACCGGATACTGCTTCTGCTTGAGGGCGCGCACCCCGAGGACAAGTCGCGCGATGCGGTCGTTCTTGTCCGTCTGCACGACGCGTTCGGCAAACTTGACCGCTTCCTCGACCTCGCCATTGGCCAGCACGGCCAGGAAGACGCGGCTGAGCAGCTCTCCATTGCGGGGATCGCCCCGGAGCGCCGCGCGGTAATAGGCGGCGGCCGCGGCAGCGTCACGCTCGACCCCGGCATGCCGGGCAGCAAGGAAGCTGCCCGAGACTGAGGTCCGCGAATAGGTCGAAGGCGCCTGCGCCTGGGCGGCCGGCACACCAGACCACGCCAGAACGAGTGCGGCCATTGCGGGCACACCCGCAGGCCGGAAGCAGCGTGAAGAGATCACGGTTCGGTCGACTCCATCTGGCGGAAACGCCCTCGGCGCGACCGCGTTGAAGGGGTGAGAATGGCCTGTTTGGGCCCGGACCGCAAGAACGGGCCTCCTCGGGCCGGACAGCCTCATTGAAAGCCCTGATATGGCAGGATCGTGACCGGGCCGGTCACATATTCGAATAGTTCGGCCCGCCGCCGCCCTCCGGCGGCACCCAGGCGATGTTTTGATTCGGATCCTTGATGTCGCAGGTCTTGCAGTGGACGCAGTTCTGCGGCTTGCAGCGCGAATGATTTCGACCGATGGCCCCCACACCTTTCTTGCGGACCGATGCGAGCTGCTATACATGTAAAGCCCCGATGGAGATCGTCATGCTTGCGCTCCGCCTGCCGCCCGAGATCGAAAAACGGCTCGACACTCTCGCCAAGAGAACCGGCCGCACCAAGAGCTTCTATGCGCGCGAGGCGATTCTGCGTCATATTGAGGACCTTGAGGACTATCATCTTGCCCGCCGCCGTCTCGCGCGCCGCGCCCCGCGCGTTCCGCTCGAAGCGCTGGAGCAGGCGATCTCAAAGAGACGCTGAACAAAGTGCCCGTCTGGCGGGTCGAATTCGATCGTGACGCCGCGCGCGATCTGCGCAAGCTTGGCGTCCAAGCCGAGCGTCTTATTCTACGCTATCTGCGCGAGCGTATCGCCACCGAGGAAGACCCGCGCCGGTTCGGGCACGCGCTGACCCGCGAGCTCAAGGGGCTCTGGCGTTACCGAGTTGGCGACTATCGCATCGTCGCCTCGATCGAGGACGAGCGCTTCGTCGTGCTCGTCGTCACCGTCGGGCGTCGGCGGGAGGTGTACGATTAGGGATGCGGCCACTCACATATTCGAATAGTTCGGCCCGCCGCCGCCCTCCGGCGGCACCCAGGCGATGTTTTGGTTCGGATCCTTGATGTCGCAGGTCTTGCAGTGGACGCAGTTTTGAGCGTTGATCACGTAGCGCACGCTGCCTCCCTCTTCCAGCCATTCATAAACCGCAGCCGGGCAATAGCGGGCCGAGGGCCCGGCATAGATGTCGTGCTCGGACGCCTTCTGCAACGCCGGATCGGCGACCTTGAGATGCGGCGGCTGGTCCTCCTCGTGGTTGGTGTTGGAGAGAAACACCGAGGAGAGCCGGTCAAAGGTGATCTTGCCGTCGGGTTTCGGGTAGGCGATCGGCTCGCACTGCGCGGCGGGCTTCAAGGTCGCGAAATCCGGCTTGCCGTGCTTGAGCGTCCCGAACAGCGAGAAGCCAAGCGTATTCGTCCACATGTCGAAGCCGCTGAGCGCAATGCCGAGGAAGGTGCCGAAACGCGACCACAGCGGCTTGGCGTTGCGTACCTTCCACAGGTCGCGGCCGATGTCGGAGGAACGCCACGCCTTGTCGTAGCCCACGAGTTCGTCATTGGCGCGGCCGGCCTTGAGCGCCAGGGCGACGTGCTCGGCCGCGAGCATTCCCGACAGGATCGCGTTGTGGCTCCCCTTGATGCGCGGCACGTTCATGAATCCGGCCGCGCAGCCGACGAGCGCGCCGCCGGGAAAGGCGAGCTTCGGCACCGATTGCAGGCCGCCCTCGGTCAAGGCCCGCGCACCATAAGCGAGCCGCTTGCCGCCATCGAAGGTCGTCCGTACCAGCGGATGGGTCTTGAAGCGCTGGAATTCCTCGAACGGCGAGAGATAGGGATTGCTGTAATCGAGGTGGACCACGAAGCCGACCGAGACCAGGTTGTCATCGAAGTGGTAGAGGAACGAGCCGCCCCCGGTGCGATTGTCGAGCGGCCAGCCGAAAGTGTGCTGGACGAGCCCGGACCGGTGTTTCTCCGGCGCGACCTGCCACAGCTCCTTCAGTCCGATGCCGTATTTTTGCGGCGCGCCGCCCTCCTCAAGTCCAAAGCGCTTGCTGAGGTATTTCGTCAGGCTGCCGCGCGCGCCTTCAGCGAACAGCGTGTATTTCGCGCGCAGCTCCATTCCGCGGGTGAACGAATCCTTGCGGCGACCGTCCTTGGCGATGCCCATGTCGCCGGTCGCGATACCCGCGACCGCGCCGTTGCCATCCAACAACACTTCGGCGGCGGCAAAGCCCGGATAGATTTCGACGCCGAGAGCCTCGGCCTTGACCGCGAGCCAGCGGCAGACATTGCCGAGCGAGACGACGAAGTTGCCGTGATTGCTCATCAGCGGCGGCATGAGAAAATTCGGCAGCCGGGTCGCGCCCGAGGGGCCGAGCATGTAGAAGCGGTCGGCGCTCACCTCGGTCCTGATCGGCGCGTCCTCGTTGCGCCACCCGGGAATGAGCCGGTCGAGACCGATCGGATCGATCACCGCGCCGGAGAGGATGTGCGCGCCAACCTCGGATCCCTTCTCAACCACGACGACGGAGACATCCGGCGCCTGTTGCTTCAGGCGGATGGCCGCGGCGAGCCCTGCCGGACCCGCGCCGACGATCACCACGTCGAACTCCATCGCCTCGCGGGCGGGCAGTTCCTGAGCGCTCATCGGCTCCCCCGGATCCCTGCTTCTATCGCGCCTGCGACCATAGCGCCTTTTTAAGCAAGCCATAGGCCGAGCCGAGCCGGTCGCTGATCGCCGCCCAATCGGCCTCGGTGATGTCCTTGCCGCGCGCGTCGCGGTAGGCCATCGCCTGCGCGCGGATGACGCCTGCCCGGCGTACGTCTTCGCCGTCGATCCCATACACGAGCGTCGAGACGCGCGCGATGATCAGCCCGCAGTCTTCCGGGGTCGCCGCTTCGCGCCGCGCCTGCCACCAGGCAAGCTCGGTGCGCGCGGCATCCTCGATGTCGACCGGCACCTTCGCCCCCTGCGAGAGGATCCGGAAATAGGTGACCAGGGAGGGCAGCGCAGCCTCGGCTTCATCACGCGAGGTGGAAGGCTGAAAGGTTTTGGCCGCGTCCGCTGCCGCGACCGCGATCCGAACGCTGTCGAGCGGCGAAAATCGGTATTCGCGTCGCGAGACGTCATAAAGATCACGGAACAAGGCAACGTATCGTTGCTCGTAATAATGGCGCCACATCAGCGTTTCGAGCCGCGCCATCGCCTCCGGGTCAAAGCTGGTGAGGTCGGCCTGGCGAGGATAGCAGGCGTAAGCTGCAGCGACCGCGACGAGCGCGATGACGCCCGCCAGCCAACGCACCCGCCTGCGGCCGCTCCGTGGCTTCTCTGCGGTGGTGCTCACCTGCCCCTCCTGCCGCTCAACATGGCATTTCAAATACGGATAACCGGAGCGCATGGTTTCATGGCTTTGGCCGATGGCATAGACTCTTGGATAATACCCCGGTGGATTCCATGACCTCCGATCGCAACCAAGCCGCCCGCAAGCTGCTCGCCTTTTACCTGGAGGCGGGCGTCGATGCGCTGGTCGGCGAGAGTTCGGTCGACCGGTTTGCGGACGAAAAGGCTGTCGCTCCACAGGGGCCTCCGGCCTCCCCACTTGCGGCGGAGGCCGCGACACGCAGTGCGCGCGGGGCGCCAACGACCTTTTGGCAGGCTCCGCGCTCGCAGCCGCCCCCCTCCCGCAACGGGGGAGGGGTCGGCATACCGCCCGCTCCGGTTTCGCCCGAGGCCGCAGTCATGGCGGCCCGAGAGGCGGCACGGAGCGCGGCTAGCCTCGCGGAGCTGCGCGCGATCCTCGACCGCTTCGAGGGCTGCGCGTTGCGGGCAACCGCGACCCAGCTCGTCTTCGCCGACGGCAATCCGCAGGCGCGAGTGATGTTCGTCGGCGAGGCACCCGGCCGCGACGAGGACATCGAAGGCCTTCCATTCGTCGGCCGCTCGGGCAAGCTGCTCGACCGCATGATGGCTGCGATCGGCCTCGACCGGACCTCGGTCTATATCGCCAACATCGTCCCCTGGCGTCCGCCCGGCAACCGCACGCCGACGCCGCAGGAATCGGCCATCTGCATCCCCTTCACGCAGCGCCAGATCGAGCTTGCGGACCCCGACGTGCTGGTCTGCCTCGGACAGCCGTCGACCCAGACACTGCTAGGGACCAAGGAGGGCATCACCAGGACGCGCGGGCGCTGGTTCAAATATCACACCGGCACGCGCGAGATCCGCGCGATCGCGACGCTGCATCCCGCCTATCTCCTGCGCCAGCCGCTGCAGAAGCGCCTCGCCTGGCGAGATTTCTTGGCGATCAAGAAGGCGTTGGCGGCGGAAGTGTCATGAGCATGGCGCCCTGGGCCGTCATCTCCTCGGTTGCGACCATCTTGGTGATCGCCGTCGCGTTGTTTGTTTCGGCGGGCGATGTCGGCATCATCGAATTCTGGATCTATCTTTTCATCTGTGCCGCGGCCACCGCGGCCGGGCTCCTGCTCATCGATCCCGAGCTTGCCGAGGAGCGGAGGCGGCCGGGCGGCAAACCCCTCGGTTGGGCGTATTACGCCCTTCCGATCCTGCCGCTGATCCATTGGATCGTCGCCGGGCTCGATCGCGGACGATGGCACTTGAGCGATTCGGTCCCGCCGATGCTGCGGGCCGCGGGCCTCGTGGTCGTCGCCGGTGGCTATGCAGTGCTGATCTGGGCGATGCACGTGAACCGCTTCTTTTCGTCGATCCCACGCATTCAGTCGGAACGAGGCCATCACGTGATCGACATCGGCCCTTACCGCTGGGTGAGGCATCCCGGCTACACGGCAGCCATCCTGCTTTCGATCGCGAGCGGAATTGCGCTCGGCTCGTGGCTCGCGACCCTCATTGCGGTGTTGTGGATCCCCCTCATTCTTTGGCGCACGGTCATCGAAGACCGACTGCTGCGGGACGAGCTTCCCGGCTATCGCGACTACGCGGCGCGCGTGCGCTACCGCCTGCTGCCGGGCCTGTGGTGAAATCGCCCATGGCGCGGGTTTAATCAAAAATTTTCACGAACTCCGGATCCAGCCGGATGGAGTCGAAATTGGCATTTTTCGGCAATTGTGTCTTGTTTGCCGGATTCAACACGACCGCCTTGCGCAAGGCCTCGAAGCACTCGGTTTTGCGGTCCATCGCCAGGTAAAGATAGGCTAGGCCCACCCACACATTATCGCTCTCGGGCGCCAGATCACGGGCGGCGAGCGCCGTGCGCAATGCCTCGCCAGGCTGGTTGAATCGAAGGCGAGCAAAGGCATCGGTCATTTTTTCGCCGGCGCGAAAAACATTGAAAACCCGACGCAGCTCGATGATCGGCGCACTGTGATCGTCGACCCGGATGTCGATGACGCGGTCGCTGAAGCCGGCCGCTCCCGCCAGCGGCTTGACGATCATCAGCGCAGCCGCCTGCATGCCGCGCCGATCGCCTCCCGCCGCCTGTCCGCCATCGAGCGCGGCGAGCAGGCGTTCCGCAAGCGGCTGGCCGGCTGCCGCTTCGAAGCTCTGCGTCATGCCATCCAACACCTGCGGCCCAGCCAGAATGTTGCCCTGCACGCAGTAATCAGGCACGCACCGGTGGCCTTTCCAGTCTTGCGGGCCCTTGCCGGTCCAGGATGCCGAGCGTCCCTGCATGTCGAGGATGGAGACCTGCCGGTTCTCGCGGCCCTCGTCGCCGCGCACCATGAAATCGAGCGCCTGCTGCGGGGTAATCCCGCGCTGCAGGAGTTCGAGGCCGAGTTGTCCGTACATCGGATTCGAGGTCGCCTGATGCGCGATGACGGCGACACCGCCTTTGGCGGTGATGGTCCGGCTGCCGACGGCGAAGGCCTTGGAATGCACTGCCATCCCGAGCTCGCCGGCCGCCGGATCGCGGGCAATGATGGAGAAAGTGCCCTCGCTTGCCGGGTCATCCCGAGCCGCAGCATTGGCCGCAATCACACTGAGAATGAGCGTCAGCAGGAGCTTGTGACTCATCGCACGCAAAACCCGCACTCCCTGAATGAACCCGTGTTCCGAACGTCAGAGTAGCCAGTCGGGCTCGCTCCGGCAATCCGGAACGCCTGCCTATCCAGCCACCACGAACTTCACCGCGAACGGCGCGGCGAGCACGAGCACGGCCGGCTTCGCCTCGACGAACTTGCCGGCGATGATTTTTGCGAGCGCATAGGTGACGAAGCCGAGCCCGATGCCGGTCGCGATCGAATAGGTGAGCGGCATGGTGACGGCGGCGACCACCGCCGGCGCATATTCGGTGATGTCGTCCCAGGCGATTTCGGCGAGTCCCTGCGTCATTACGCAGGCAACATAGAAAGAATAGCACGCCCGAGCAGAAGACCGCGGCCAGTGCCTGCTGCCACGTATATTTGTAGGTCAGCACCACGGTAAAAGCGAAGAAGGCGTTGAGCCCCATGCCCGGTGCGAGCGCGATCGGGTAATTGGCGTAGAGCGCCATCACCACCGGTAGCCCGGTGCGGGCCGCTGATCCAAGATTGTTGCGTTGCTCCCGGGACACAAGATCGCAGCCCCGATCTCTCGGCCGCTTTGCCGCACCCCCGGAACACGGCGCGGCCTTGGCAATTCATCCGAAGGCGCTAGTCTAGCTGCAAGCGGCGGAGCATTGTGATGGAATTCGATCCGGTCTTCATCGGCCGACTGCAATTCGCCTTCACGGTCACGTTCCATATCATCTTTCCGACCTTCACCATCGGCCTCTCCGCCTATATCGCGACCCTGCTGGTGATGTGGATCGCGACCGGCCGTGAGCGATTGGCGCGGCTCGCGCGATTCTGGACCCGCATCTTCGCGGTCTCCTTCGCGATGGGTGTCGTGTCGGGGATCGTGCTCTCCTATCAGTTCGGCACCAATTGGAGCCGCTTTGCCGTCTTCGCGGGCAACGTCGTCGGCCCGTTGATCGGCTACGAGGTGCTCACCGCCTTCTTCCTCGAGGCGACCTTCCTCGGCGTGATGCTCTTCGGCTGGGGACGCGTGCCACCCTGGCTGCAGGTGTTTTCCGCCATTGCGGTCGCAGCCGGCACGGCGATGTCGACGTTCTGGATTCTGGCGGCGAATTCCTGGATGCAGACGCCCACGGGCCACGAGATCAAGGACGGTATCGCCTATCCCCTGGACTGGTGGGCGATCATCTTCAATCCGAGCTTCCCCTACCGCCTCGCCCACATGCTCAACGCGTCCTATCTCACCGCCGGTTTCGTGGTGCTCTCGGTCGGCGCGCGTTATATCCTAGCCGACCGTCATCCCGACCAGGCCCGCACCATGATGCGCATGGCGCTGGGCCTCCTCGCCGTGCTCGCGCCGCTGCAGCTTCTCCTCGGCGACCTGCACGGGCTCGACACGCTCAGGCATCAGCCGATCAAGGTCGCCGCCATGGAGGCGCACTGGGACAGCGCCAAGCCCGGCGACTTCCATGTCTTCGCATGGCCCGACGAGAAGAATGAGCGAAACCGCATGGCGATTTCGATCCCCGGCGGCGCCTCGCTGATTCTGACTCACCGCCTGCACGGCCTTTTTCCCGGACTGAAGGACGCTCCCGCGCAGGACCGCCCGCCGGTCAAGACCGTGTTCTTCGCTTTTCGCATCATGCTCGGGGTGGGCCATGGCGACGTCGCTCGCCCTGTTCGTCGCGGTCTACGGGATCGTGTTCGCGATGGGAATCTATTACATCAACCGGCTGATTGCGCAGGGCCCGCAGGGGCGCGCGGTCGAGGCAGCAATATCGGGCGCTCCGGCGCGACCATTGTCTTCGGCCCACGATGGCAGGCGTGAGGCGGTCGCGGGCGGCGGATGAGCAGCGAGACGGTCCTTCGGACCTTCCCACCGTGAGATCCGCTCCGGCCCCTCCAGGGAGCGAGCGTCTCGAAGGCTCAGGGCCCCTAAGCAGGGAACAAGATCATGCACTGGGACCTGCCGCTGATCTGGGCCGGCGTCATCGGCATCGCGGTCGCCATGTACGTCATCCTCGACGGCTTCGATCTCGGCATCGGCATCCTGTTCCGCCTCACGACGAAGGAGAGCGAGCGCGACCAGATGATCCGCTCGATCGCCCCGTTCTGGGACGGCAACGAGACCTGGCTCGTGCTCGGCGGCG
>WNGQ01018334.1_pt1 | contig 10032 bp, 10 predicted proteins | sample 5407661 | NCBI WGS metagenome assembly WNGQ01 (sample SAMN13153382, study PRJNA577476) | soil metagenome | isolation source: 60 cm soil or saprolite under Garry oak tree replicate 2 | place: USA:California | collected 2016-06-15 | reverse complement strand
AGGAAATCGAAGACCAGGGTTTCTTCGACTTGGATTTCCTCATGCGAGCGTTCGAGTCTGCGAATCCGTCGCTTCTGTAGGTACGCAGTGATGCCCCACCCCGCCACAGACACGACAAGCAGTCCAAGGAAAAGAGTCGGCCACATCGCGGGGCCAGCTTACTTCGAAGACGTCTCGTGATGAAGGTCTTGCCTCAGAAAATCGAGAACGTCCTTAAAGCGAAAGATATTTTCTGGCGCGGCCTGGCAAAGCGCCTCGTGTGCTTCCAGCATCGTTTCTGTCTGATCCATTTTTCGGGAATTTGATGACTGCTCTTTGGTGGCTTGCTCGAGGGCTGCACATTCAGGGGCGCTGGCGCCATCGCTATGAATATCAAAGATCTGATCCAGTCCAAGCCCGGAAAGGAGTTGTTGGCTGCGGTTTCTACAGTGGACGATATGAAGATGCCCATGGCCAAGTTCCTTTAGTCGCAATGCTACGCTGGCCATCGTTCCCATAAATGTGGAATCCATCATGGCGCAGCCCGCCAGATCCACGATAAATTCGCGATAGCCGCGATCCAACATTTCGCGAGAGAACTCCTTGAGGTTGCCGCTATTGAGGAAACTACCTTTTCCTTCCACTTTCACCCATACGGTCGGCCCTCTTACCCCAACTTGAATAGACGAGTCCACAGTTGCTCTTCCAAACGATACCAGCCTCAAAGGCGTGCTGTCAAACCTGGCAGCGCATGGGAAAGTCTCTCATCGACTACTTCGGAATGCAGCGGTCAAAGCACACCATGGTGCGAATCCTTGGCGCAAAGCGTGAGCCCGACCAGAAAGATCCAGACGTGCCGCCGCCGCAAGTTACTCCCAGAGAAACGAGCGGTTTTCCGCCACAATTCGGCCGCTCGCAATTAGCAGACATCGCCACGCGATCACGCGACCATCATCAAAATAATCGTCTCCGATCACCCTGAATTCTGTCTTATGCGTGCCGCGCGCGCTTCTGTATGTGATCTCCTGCGCCTGGACGTGCTCATGCAGTTTCTCCTGGCGATACTCCAGACGAACGGTGACATCTGAGGCGTGTTTAGTCCGCCAAAAAAAATCAAAGTAATCACCAAACCGCTGGCGTCGATCCAGCGTTGTTACCGCGCCATAAAGTCGGTATTGCCTTTCAAAAGTGATGGGAGCGTCTTGAACCGTAGCGGTTTTTTGGTTCGGCGTATTTGACTTTGCGCCAAGGGTGCTCGTCCCATGCGTTCGCTGACTGGCCTTTGGTGTTTGCTCGCTTAAGAAAAAGAGTTTGGTTTTACGAAACTCGAAGTCTTTGTCTAACGCGACGGGCAGCGGAGTCACTTTTTCGACCACCTTCGGTTCTTCCCGAGCGCTCTTCCCGAGAGCGGGAAGGGTCAGAACGCCCAAAATGAAAACCGCAGCGGCAAACCTCATTTCCGTAATAAAGCGGTCTGTTCAAGCAGATGTCAACGCGCAACGTTTGCAACGCTAGTTTGGCATTTGCCTTTCGGGCACCATGGAACTCGGCCCGATTCCGAAGTAATTTTTGGCGTGATTGCAGTTCGTTACGAGCGCGGCGTTTACCTGCCGCAACACGATTTCTGGCTCGATCCACGGGACGCAAAATGTTTCGCATTCGTTTCGCACGCGCACAGCGACCATATCGCACCGCACAGAGAAGTTGTCGTCTCCAAGCGCACGGCGCACTTGATGCAAGTCCGTCTCCCGGGCTTGCGCGTCGAGCATGCGCTGTCATTTGGGGAAAAGCGATCTGTTCGGGGTGTCGAACTGATGTTACTGCCTGCCGGCCACATCTTGGGTTCAGCGCAATGTCTTCTTTTCGGCAATGAAGAGACGCTGCTGTACACAGGTGATTTCAAACTGCGGCCCGGTAAATCAGCCGAACAAGCAGAGTGGCGTCGGGCCGATACCCTTGTCATGGAGACAACCTTCGGTCTTCCGCGGTATCGTTTTCCCCCAACGAAACAGGTCATTAATACCATGGTTGCTTTTTGCGGCGAAACGATTGACGCGGGTGGAGTCCCGGTCCTGTTGGGATATTCGTTAGGCAAAGCGCAGGAAATCCTTTGTTCGCTCGAGAGCGCCGGTTTAACCCCTATGCTGCATGGCTCGGTTTACCAGATGACCCGCATTTACGAACGGTTCGGCCAATCGTTTTGCAAATACATGCGATACAACGGGAATGACGTAGCAGGCAAGGTGTTGATATGTCCACCCAGCGCAAACCACTCGCCCATGCTCGAGAAGATTCCGCGCAAGCGTGTGGCATTGATCAGTGGTTGGGCCGTTGATCCGGGCGCGGTGTTTCGCTACCAAGTCGATGCAGCGTTTGCTCTCTCGGATCACGCCGATTATGACGATTTGCTTCGGTACGTCGAATTGGTCCAGCCGCGCCGGGTATTTACTCTCCACGGTTTTGCCGCAGCGTTTGCCTGCGATCTTCGGACGCGCGGCGTTGAGGCGTGGGCGTTGAGTGAAGAAAACCAGATGGAGCTGCACCTTGGACACAGCGACATCGCGCTGCAATCTCTGCCGAAACCCGCCGGAGCACCACCGGACTCGCGCCAGTCAGAGGATAAATCTGAATTTCTTGAGTTTGCTAATGTCGGTGAAGCTATTAGTGGGACTCCGGCAAAATTAGAGAAGATTCGGTTCCTATCTGATTACCTGCGAAGCCTGCCAAGCGAGCAGCTTCGGATTGTCACCACGTATTTCACTGGAAGAGCATTTGCCCAAAGTGATCTGCGAATATTACAGGTAGGATGGGCCATAATCTTCCGCGCGCTAAAGGGCGCCACCAAAATTAGCGATGCGGAGTTTCATCGTATGGCGGCGAGATACGGCGATGCCGGCCAGACTGCACTTGAGGTTCTCGACGGCAGAACAGCGCCACAACCATTCAGCCTTTTGGAATCGGCCGACTTGTTCCAAAATCTTCATCTCGCACGTGGTCCGATTGCCAAAGCAAAGCTCCTGCAAGAGCGGTTTTCGGCCTTGTCTGCGCGTGAAGGCGAGTACATCGTCAAGATTTTGACCGGCGACCTGCGGATTGGATTGCGCGAGGGTTTGGTGGAGGAAAGCATCGTAAAGGCATTTGATGTTCCGCTCGAAGAAGTAAAACGTGCCAACATGTTGTTAGGCGACATCGGTCAAACCGCGCTACTCGCTTCGCGAAAAAAACTCCATGAAGCCGAGCTATCGATGTTTCGTCCCATTAAATGTATGCTCGCCACTCCCGAACCATCCGCGGATGCGGTGTGGAACCGCTTTGCTAAAAGCTCGGGCACTGCCCGCGGCCAGCCAGGATCGTCGCTCGCGGCTACCGTGTATGTTGAGGACAAATTCGATGGCATCCGCGCCCAACTTCATCGCAGCAAAGAAAGAGTCGAAATTTTCTCGCGCGATTTAAGGCGAATTACGGGTCAATTCCTGGAGCTCGCCGAACAAGCCGCGAATTTTCAAAAGGAGCTCATTGCGGACGGCGAAATCATCGCTTTTGCAGAAGGCCGGCGATTGACTTTCTTCGATTTGCAAAAACGTCTCGGGCGCAAGGACGAGAATACAGACCTGTTTGCAGGAGCGGCAGCGGACGTTCCGGTCGCGTTTGTAATCTTCGATCTGCTCTGGTTAGACGGACGCTCGTTGTTGGATGTTCCGTTGCGCGTTTTTCAAGATGCGCGCCGACGTTTGAATGAAGGTTTGATGATCAAGGACCCTGAGAGCTTCTATCTTCCTGGCACGCGTGGAATGTATTGGTTCAAACTGAAGCGCGAGTTGGCGACGCTGGACGTGGTGGTTGTCGCGGTCGAACTTGGCCACGGCAAACGTAACCACGTGCTGAGCGATTATACGTTCGCCGTGCGGGACGAAAGCACCGGCGAACTTTTGCCGATTGGTAAAGCCTACAGCGGATTGACCGACGCGGAGATCGCAGAATTAACCGAGCACTTCAAGCAGAACACAATAGTTGATCACGGCCGGTATCGCAGAGTGAAGCCGAATGTGGTACTCGAAGTGGCCTTCAATTCAATCCAGCCCAGTACACGTCACGCCAGCGGACTAGCTCTGCGTTTCCCAAGAATCAAAGCAATTCGGCGCGATAAGGATATTGGTTCCATCGACACACTCCAGTACGCGCGCGAACTTGCCAGGCATTCGGCAAACTCACCGGAGAATTCCGACAAGACCGCCTAACGAGCGACCCAAACTTATTCTGGCGTGGGCGATGGACTGGGCGAAGCAGCTTCCGTGGCGGGAGTTGTCGGCTGGGGACGTGCCCGCGCCCGAGCCGCCCTCATTTTCTGTATCTCCTCGATCTTGCGTTGCCTTTCAGCGAGGCGTTCCTGAATTCGCTGTTCTCGATCACTATCACTTCTTGCCTGCGAAGGGTCGGCGATCAGCCCTTGAAGCTCAGGGGGAATACTTCGCTGAGGTTGGGCGGGAACTGTCCGTGGAACTGTGGGAACGCTCGGCTTGGCGGCCAATTTCTCTCGGTCCGCCAATGCTTTTTCCCGGTCGTCCAGTGCCTTCTCGCGCACGTCCAAGTCCGCTTTTCGTTGAACGAGTTGTTGTTCGGCAGTGGCATCGCGCTTTTGGCAAGAACAAGCCAGCGCAAAAGGAATCAGTAACGAGAGGACGAAAAATTTTTTCATATCAGCGGTGATTCAGTCTTGTTCGGTGGACGAAGAAAACGGCGGGCTTGTGCATGTCAAACAAAACTTAACGCTGTTGCGTTTTGGGGGTAGGCGACGCTGCCAGTCTGATTACGACCGATTCGACGTCGCTATGCCGCAATCGCTGGAGATTCGCAAAGACGGCCAATATTGCCAGACAAACAGTGATCGTCAGCATCAACATAGCAGCGGTTTTCGGAACGCGGGGCGGTCCAGATTTTTCAATCGTCCGTTCTGGCAAATTCACGCTCCAGTATCCGAGCGAACATCGCGATGGCAAGCGCGCCGATGCACTTTAGTCGACGTGTAACGCCGCGATTGCCTTCATGACGCGATCACTCAGCCGGGCGTACAGATCTTTCCCTCCCGGCCGAATATCGGCTGCGGAAAAGAAAATCGGTTCTCCGATTACAACGGTGATTGGTACAAAACGAAGACGACCGCCACTTCGCGGGAGCGCTTCTCGGGCACCAAAGATCCGCATGGGCACGACCGGCGCGAGCGTTTTCGCAATCATAAGACCCATTCCCGGCTCCCCTGGTTGCAAGGTGCCATCGAAAGTGCGCGAGCCTTCTGGAAAGACCAACACGCCGTTCCCGGCCTGCAAGACGCGAATCACCGCCTTGATCGCGCTGCGATCGACCCCTTCTTGGTTCACCGGGATCACGTTGAGCTTTGGCAAAACCCAGCCCAGCAGCGGCAGGTCCAAAAGCGTTCGCCGGGCCAGAAAATAAATCGCCCGATCGCACGTGGTGCCGGCAAGTGGCGGATCGAGATAACTCTGATGATTCATCGCGAGAATCACTGGCCCGCTCTGAATCATCCGTTCGCGATGAATGACGCGAAACCGAAAGAACAATCGGCCAGCCAGCCGGCTTAAATGATAACCAATCCAATAGTAGAAATTCATTCACCGAGCGCGCGCATCCGTGATGTGAACATCGCTACTCGGCAAACCCTTTTGCCCAAGCCGCGTGAGGATTTCGTTCACGACCTGCTCGATCGTGACACGCGAAGTGTCGATTACATACGCATCTGCCGCGATCACAAGCGGCGAAACGGCTCGCGAAACATCATCGTGGTCGCGCATGGCGATTTCGTCGCGCTCGCCTTGTGCGGCACGACGCTTGAGACGCACCTCAGGCGAAGCATCTATGTAGAACTTGTAGGGTGAATCGGGGAAAACGACCGACCCAATATCTCGCCCCTCGATTACTACCTCGCGCGCGGCAGCGCAGTCGTGAAGTTTCTGTGAAACAATTTGGCGGACGCGTGCCAATCTGCTGACGCGAGAGACGGTTTCGTTCACACGATCATCACGCAAATGGTTCGCGGGATCCATGTCATTCACCAGGATGCGCGACTCGTTATCTGTAACGGTGCAGGTAAGTGCCGCTGCGTCCAGCGCAGCGGCAATGAGGTCGTTCTCCTCTGGCCGGATATTTTTTCCAAGGAGATACCAGGTGATCGCCCTATAGAATCCACCCGAGTTGACATAAATAAAACCGAGCCGCCGGGCAAGCTCTCGCGCGACGCTGCTTTTTCCCGACGCAGCGGGGCCATCAATGGCGATCACACGACCCGAGCGTCGGTCGGAAGCATGTGATCCCATATGTACTTCGGCCTTGGCAACCCCGCTAGCCTTCCTCTGCTGGGGCCGGAGCGAGCGAGCCGATTACAGGCGTGCTGATCTGCATCCGTTTCGGGTTGGTGAACTCCTCAAGCACCGCTTCGAATCCCGGATACGATTCACGAATACATTCCGCGTCTTGGATGACGGTCTCGCCTTCGGCAAAAAGGCCCGCTACGGCAAAGGCCATCGCGATGCGATGATCGCCAAAGCTCGGTAATCGCGCACCGTGCAAGGGCGCTGGTCCATGAATTTCCAGGCCATCACTCAGTTCCGAGACTTGAGCACCCATGGCACGCAGATTATGCGCAATCGCTGCAATACGATCGCTTTCTTTGACGCGCAGTTCCTCTGCATGGCGGATAGTTGTTTTGCCGCTTGCCAGAGCGCCGGCGATTGAGAGAATCGGCAGCTCGTCAATAAGCTGTGGCACTTCCTTCCCCTGAATAACGGTTGCTTTAAGCGGCACACCTGTGACTTCCACCACTCCGCGCGGTTCAAGCTGCTCGACATCGTCAACCGCTTCTCGGACCTGCGCTCCCATCCGGAGCAGCACGCCTAGCAACGCCGTTCGCGTGTCGTTTAAACCGACGTCGCGGATCAGCAGATGTCCACGCCGCTGCGCTCCAGCGGCAACCAGCCAAAAGGCCGCGGACGAGATATCGCCGGGAATATCGAAATCCCGCGACTCGGGAACCTGTTCGCCGAAAATCGTAACACTCCCGTCATCCTCGGTCGTCGTGCGCACCAGGAAATAGTTGAGCACCTTCTCCATATGGTTTCGCGTCGGGATCGGTTGCTTGACTGTGGTCTTGCCCCTGGCAAACAGGCCCGCAAGGAGCATTGCGCCTTTCACCTGTGCGCTCGCCACAGATGGCTGGTAATGAATTCCACGCAACGACCCTCCTTGTATGCGCAGCGGCGGAGTTCTTTCAGGACCTTCGGCAACAACACTCGCGCCCATCTCAGAAAGCGGAGCGATCACCCGGTCCATCGGACGTTTCGACAGCGCCGAATCCGAGACCAGCCGGCTCTCAAATTTTTGTCCGGCCAAAAGACCCGCGAGAAGCCGCATGGTCGTTCCCGAATTACCGCAATTGATTTCTTTGTCGGGTGCCGTGAGTAGGCGCCTTTTCCCGTGAACGAGTAACGTAGTTGGCTCAGGCTGCTCGATCTTGATCCCCAAAGCGCGCATTGCGTTGACCGTATGCATGCAATCCTCGCTGGGAAGAAACCCGCGTAGCGTACACACCCCGTTGGAGAGAGCTGCGACGATCACCGCTCGATGCGAAATGCTTTTATCACCCGGTACAGTGATTTCGAGATCGATTCGAGAGGCCCGTTTTACGCGCAACTCCATAGAAAGAACCTGAGTATCCTCTATTAACGCCGGAGTACTCGCACAAAAAATCGCGGCGCTAACGCATTCAGTAACCGCATCGGCGAAACTCCAGGACGCACCCGCCTTTACGGCACAAGGAAAATCTTATCAGTGTAAGGATCCTTGACCTCGGTTCCAGGGGGGAATCCCTCCACATCGATATACTTGCCAGGCGAATACGGGCTTTCCACCAGGTGCGGTTTACCGGGAACCGGGATTCCGTACGGATAATCTCCCTTTGCGACTTTTGTCGGCGGCGGCGCAGCTGTAGGCGGAGGTGAGCTTGCTACCTGCTGCTGCGGCGGGGGCGTACCGGTTGGTTGGGCTGGCCCGTTCGGGTTGAATGGTTGCTGCGGCGGAGGGTATTCTTGCGTCTCCGCGGAGCCGTATGTCGCCGTCCTGCGGTGCTGGGTCGTTGGTATCGTCGGCTCCTCAGAGCATGAGGCGAACAAAAACGCCGCGAGGAGAGCAAGCGGGAGTGAAAATTTCATCATAAATGAAAATTTTTTGTAATCGTATCCGTAGTCGGAGTCGTTGCCAACGATTAAATCGCTCTTTCTTCGAACTCCGAACATTGCTTGATAAAAAGCAGCACGCATGCAATGCAGCGGCGCGTGCCATCCGAATCCAAAGTACAAATGTCTGAGAATACACATCCAGAGATCTTGGTCGTCGATGATGACGGCATGAGCCGCAGAGTCTTGGCGCAGTTGCTCAACGCCGCCGGTTACAATTGTCGTGTGTCCAAGGATGGCTCTGAAGCACTGGGTATGATTCATGAGCGTCCGCCTTCGCTTTTGCTGCTGGATTTCGATATGCCAGGACCGAACGGCGCCGAGGTGCTTAGGCGCCTTCGCTCAGATAACGACCCGGCGGTCGCCCAAATTCCCGCCATCATGCTGACAGCTCACGGTAGCGAACAAAGCGAGGTTTCTTGTCTCCAAGCCGGTGCGGATGATTTTGTGACGAAGCCGGTAAACGCTTCGGTTTTGCGCGCGCGAATTGAGACACAGCTGCGCCTTCGTTCCATGCGTCAACAGGTGGAGCAGCAAAACGATGAATTGGAGAAATGGCGCCGCGATCTGGAGCGCGACCTGGCAGCGGCCCGTCTAACGCAACAATCGTTGATACCGCAGAAACCACTGGTAATGCCCGGTTGGCAAGTCGCCACCTGCTACCGTCCTGTCATCCAGGTAGGCGGCGATATCTATGGTTGGCTCAGAATGAAGGATGGCCGCATTCTCTTCTGGATTGCAGATGGCACCGGCCATGGCGCGGCTGCCGCCTTGCTCACCACTCTGGCAAAACTTCTTTTTCATTATGGCAGCATCGAGCACGATACGCCGACCAGCCTGATGGAAGCTGTGAATCATGATTTTCGCAGCATCTTCGGCGCGCGCTCTTTTATGACCGCGATGTGCGTCGCGCTTGATCCTGGAACCGGACATGCTGCGATGGTCGGCGCAGGCCATCCTCCGCTTTTGATTTTTCGCCACGACGGCACGACCCAATCGATCGGCTCGGTAGCGCCTCCGCTGGGCTTGAAACAATGCAAGTTCACCGAAACACCAGTCGATTTGAAACCCGGCGATGCGTTCCTGCTCTACACCGACGGGATACTGCGCTGGGGCAAAAACGAGCGTCGTGGGCGCGCTCCGGATCAGCTCGAAAAAATCCTGCGCCCTTCCGCATCCAGCGCAGAGGCATTGCTCAAACAGGTTTTAGCGCAAACAGCCCCCGAGAATCCTCCAAATCCTGCTCCTGATGATGTGGCAGCAATCGTGGTACGGCGGGAAGGCAGACAATAAAAATTTTTATTTTAGCTTAAAATTAGTCTTGCTCTCCGGCAGACGAAACGCTAGTCAGCGTCCATGCCGAAAACCAAAAAAACTTCCAAGCGCAAACCGAATCCCGCCTTCATGAGACCGGTCCAGCCGGACGATAAGCTTGCTGCCGTCGTCGGGTCACAGCCGCTATCACGCCCGGAGCTTACGAAAAAGCTTTGGAATTACATCAAGAAGCGCGGCCTGCAGGACAAAAAGAAAAGAATCATGATCAACGCCGACGACGCGCTCAAGCCGGTATTTAATGGCAAGAGCCAGGTGAGCATGTTCGAGATGACCAAACTCGTCTCGAAACATTTGCGCTAGTCGGACTTGTTGATGGCCCGGCGTTACCGCGTCGGGCTGTTGCGCAGGAAAAAAATAATGCTGCATTGGGCGGTGCCCGTACCGCTCTTGCGCCGGACTGTAACTACATCGAAGATGGTGGAGTGAAAAGCCCTCGATTACTCCTATTGGCAGCCGCACTTTCGCTCCTCTTCAC
>WNGQ01008135.1_pt1 | contig 10032 bp, 7 predicted proteins | sample 5407661 | NCBI WGS metagenome assembly WNGQ01 (sample SAMN13153382, study PRJNA577476) | soil metagenome | isolation source: 60 cm soil or saprolite under Garry oak tree replicate 2 | place: USA:California | collected 2016-06-15 | reverse complement strand
GACCAGCAAGAGATTGTTGCGCGGGTCGAGATCAACTGCACGCTCGAGGTCGCGTGTGGACTCGTCCCAGCGCCCCTGGCGGCGCCCGAGGTAACCTGCGAGCTCGAATAACCGCGCGTCATTAGGCAGGCTCTGCCGGGCAACTTCCAGTTCCGCCGACGCTCCATTATAATCGAGGTATCCCCAATAAAGATGCCGCGCACGCGCCAGATGCACTTCGCCCGAATCCGGACGGAGGCGAAACGCCCCTTGGATGGCGGCCTCCGCCCGCGCCAGACGCGCAGGCGTGCGATCGAAGCCATCAAAGTAAACCCAGTCGTGTATCCAGGCGAGTTGGCAATACGCCTGGAAAAAGGTCGGGTCATGCGCAACAGCTTGGTTCAACAGGTCGACCGCCTTCAGCAAATTTGCTTTCGTACTACCGGTAAAGCTCACAGCAGACAGAAGAAGATTTTTGGCGCGGTTATAAAAATCGAAGGCCGTGAAATCAGCGGTCGGGGGGCGCTCAATGGCCAGTTTCTCTGCGGCTGAGATTTTAGCGTGAAGGCGCTCGGCTACTTTCTGCGCGATCTCGCTTTGGATCGCGAACATCTCTTTCAAATCGCGATCGTATTGCTCCGCCCAGACGTGCGTGTCGGTACGCGTGTCGATCAACTGCGCGTTTATATGTAGCCAGGCTCCAGTCTTGCGGACGCTGCCCTCCAGCACGTGCGACACGCGGAGCGCATGGCTGATCTCGTGCGTGCTCTGTTTGCCGCTATATTGCATCACGCTGGTCCGGCTAATGACCTTGAGATCGGCAATTCTCGCCAGCTTGGTCAAAATGTCGTCCTGGACGCCATCGGCAAAGGAGGCGTCCTCTCTGTCGTTGCTCAAGTTTTCAAATGGCAGCACTGCGATGCTTTTCTCCGGCGCCGCCGGATTCAAAGTCGAATTGTGCCGCAGCGAAGGGAAAACGAAAAGTGCGGAGACGCCGAGAATCAGGACGACGGCGGCTACGAGAGCGACATGGCTGCGTTGCACGCCGATTGCATGCGCGGTACAATGTTGCAGCCGGGCTGCTAAATCTTGTATTCCGGGCCGCGCCGCCGGCTCGATTGCGAGCATCGATTTAAGCAGCGACCTCAAGCGAGACGGAACGCGCGCTGCCTTCAGTTGTTCGATGGGAAGCGCGTCCGATTTCTGAGCGCTGCGAATTTCCTCAATGTTGCGGCCTGCAAATGGCGTTTTTCCGGTGAGCGCAAACCAGAGTGTGGCGCCGAGCGAATAGATGTCCGAGCGTACATCGACCGGCCCGCTTTCGAATTGTTCAGGGCTCGCGAAACTTGGTGTGCCGAGAAATCCTTCATGCGTTTGGTCCATTTCCCCTCCGGCGTCAGCGATTGCCTTGGCGAGACCAAAGTCAATGACTTTCACTTCCAGTTCCGCCGTCTCAGCGTCACCTCTCGTCAACATGATATTGGCGGGTTTCAGGTCGCGATGGATCAAATTGTGGGCAGCCGCAGCCATCAACGCCCGCGAGATCTGGATCGCAATTTCCAGAACCAGGTTTGCTTTAAGCGGACCATCCCTCCGTACGCGACTCTCCAGAGTTTCGCCCTCGACCAACTCCATTGCGTAATAACAGCGGCCACCATCCGGCGAAGCGCCGAACTGGAACACGGCAGCCACATTCGGATGCCGCAGAGCAGCGGCAGCACGGGCTTCACGCAAAAATCGTTCGCGCACCGCTTGCGAGCCGCGCGCAGCCGCAGGGACATCGATCACTTTCAAGGCAACCTTTCGATGCAACACATTGTCCCTGGCGAGATAGGTCACCCCCATCGCGCCACGACCGAGTTCACAGAAGGAGCCGTCTTCGTGTCGCACGATCTCGAAATCGCCGAAGACGAATGAACCATCCGACTTCGCTTCGATGACCGGTTCATCGAGGGCCGTCCGGAGTAGACAAGCGAGGCAGTCGCCTTTTGCGTTTAATGGCTCGCCGCATGTCGAGCAGACTGTGCCTGCGGATGCCAGCGGTGTTGCCATGGCGCGTCTCCCTTCAACCCCTTGTTAACACACGGAGCAACTCGTGCAGCTCTTCGTCCACCTCCGCTTCGGTGTCCACCGTCCGGCGCACCTCAGCGCGCAACACTTCCCGGTAACGCGCTCGGAGGCGAGTAACATGACTGCGAAGTGTTGACTCCGTCATACCCAGGCGCACTGCCAAGTCGGAGTAAGCCGGTGGCGGCTCAGCGCATCCGGCAAGAAAAATCCTCAATTCGTTGAAGAGCTTTTCCTTGGCCTCGCTTCTGTAATCTGCCGAGAGTCGTTCCAGTCCAGCGGCCACCAAGGCTTCTGCCCAGCTGCGATCGAAAATCAGTTCTTCAGTGCTTGCGGTACGGTGGCTCTGAAAAAGCGACTCCGCCTCTTTGATCTGCTCTTCATGCAGAGGCAGAAAATATTGGCCGCCACCACGCTTGAGTGTCCGTTCGCGGTCCGAAGCGTCAGCGAGAAAATTCTTCAGGGAAGCGAGCAGAAATGAACGGAACCTGCCTTTCTGCCGATCGACGCGGGCATAGATTTTGTGTTCGATCAGATAGGCGAAAAAGCTCTGAGTGAGATCTTGCGAATCATGCACAGAGTATCCGCGACTGCGCACGAAACTGTAAAGCGGCGCCCAATAAGTTTGGCAAAGCTCCGCGAGCGCAGCATGCGCAATCTCCGGGTCGGCCTGGCTTCTCCCCGCCGCGACAATCACGCTCCAGTGGGTGGAAGGAAATAAATCGCTCTGGACGTGCCCGTTCTCCGTCAACGTCTTCACGCCATCAGTTTGTATCAAGATCGCAGAAGAAAGGCAAGCCGCGAAAAAATTAAATTCCGTGCAGCACGCACTCCGGAATCCCTTTGTAAAGGGGAAAGCAATCATCATTTCAAAAAAGAAAGGAACAACCATGAATCCGCTGACTCAGCTGAAAAAAATACTAACTCTGTCACTTCTCATCGCATTGGCATTCGTTGTCGTGCGCGCCGCGTCGGCTACGCTGCCGCCGGGGAACACGGTCCAGCAGTGGAACAAGATCGCCGAGGACACGGTCGTGGGCTCGGGCACTTTCCAGCCGGAGGGCTTCATTTACATGGCCTACCCCTCGGCTGCGGTGTACGACGCCGTGGTCGCGATCGAGGGCGGTTTCGAGCCATACGGTCCTCCGATCACGGCACCGCCGGGAGCGTCGGTCGATTGCGCAGTAGTCGAAGCTGCTTACCGCACGCTTCACTACTACTTTTCGTCGTTCCCAGTCCTCGTGGCGAACCTCGACGCCTACTACGCCGAGGCGCTCTCCAACTTCGGCGGTTGCACTACCGATGGCGGCGCGGGCACTCTTGTCGGCCAGACAGCCGCAACAGATATCATCGACCTGCGTACGGACGATGGGCGGATGACTCCGATCAATGTGACGTCATCATTCCCGACGCTACCGCCGGCTCCGGGCGTGTGGCGCCTCACGCCGCCATTCGCGGCGCCGCAGACGCCGTGGGTGGGGGACGTGCGCCCATTTGTCTTGCAGAGCCTGGACCAGTTCCTGCCGGACCCGCCGCCCTCGCTTCAGAGCCTCGAGTGGGTCGAGGCCTTCAACCAGATTAAGGCCTACGGTGCCTTGATCGGCAGCGCGCGGACCGATGAGCAGACTGCTATCGCGAAGTTCTACTCGGCGAACGTGATCCGCCAGTTCAACCGCGTCGGGCGCGAGATTGCCGACGCGCGCGGCGTCGGCCTGCTCGAGATGGCACGGCTGGCGGCGATGGTCAACCTCATCGGCGCCGATGCCCTGATGTCCACCTTTCATGCCAAGTACCACTACTTGTTCTGGCGGCCGGTTACCGCGATCGACCTCTCCGCCGTGATCGCAGACGGCTTCGGCCCCGTACCTGGCTACGACGACGGCAACCCGGCGACGGTCGAGCAAACCGGCTGGCGGCCGCTCCTCACCACGCCCAACCACCCGGAATACCCTGGCGCGCACCCCACAATTACGTCGGCGATGGCCGAGGTGTTCAGTACCTTCCTCGGCACGAACCAGATCGATCTCGATCTCCACGGGTTCGATCCCGCCGGGCCGCCTGGGAACTTCGACGCCGTGCGGCACTTCGACATGCCTAACGACCTCCGCCAAGATATCATCGACGCCCGACTCTGGGCAGGGTTGCACTACCACTTCTCCGGTGTCGTCGGCGTCGTCGTCGGCCGAAACGTTGCGAGATACGACCTCAGGCATGCATTCCGACCCGTCGACTAAATCCAGCTTCAACAAAAAAATCACAGTTTAAGAATGGAAATTAAGTTTATGAAAAATCGAAACGGCCCCGCCTGCAACGCTGCGCCGCCCGAAACGCTTCGCGTATGCGATGCGGGCGCGGTAGCACTGCGGGCAGGCATATTCACAACGATGAAGAAGCTGACGCTTGCACTGCTCATTGCCGCTGCCCTCAACACTCCGACCGCGGAAGCTGTTTTCTTCCCGCTCAGCCTTCAGCCCGGCGGCCCCCTTCAACCCGGCGGTACATACATTTTCCGGATCGCTGACGCTGCCGGCGGCACCGCCGTGATGCTCCAGGCAGTGGTCCGGAATCGGCTGGAACTGGAAGAGACCGGGACGGTGCCGACGGGGAGTAGCATTGAGCTCGTGTTCACGATTCCATCCAGGGCCAGTCGAGTGATCCTCGTGCTCGACCCCGTCCTGCCCGGAGGCCAGGTCACGGTGACCGTCTTCGATCAGAACGGTACCGTCATCCCCCCGATGACGTTCAATGATTTCACGGACCACCCCCACATCGAAGTGGTGTACGAGGTCGCGCCCTAAATTGGGAGAGAGAGGCCTCTGGTGGCAGGCGGGTGCTTTCAGTGCAGTCAGCGGCGACGGAGCGAAGATAGGGCTGTTTCGTTTAGACGAAGACGAAGATTGGAAATGACAGCTTCCGCGTAAGTTAACGACATTGCAGGCGCGAGGAGGGGTCACGGTGGGCTAGCCCAAGCGAGGGCTCAGGTCGAGGCCACGGTCAAAGTTGACGCTACCGATGAACACGCCGCCATCGTGCTGCTCTTCAGCCATGTGGTGAGGGGGCAGAGAGCAAGTTGAGCAGGATTGACGGTCGGCGTACAATCGCCGCGGCCTCAGTCAGTCCATGCCTATGACGGCACGACTGGATATGGTGACGTTTTTTATCGACGAGGAGAAAGAAGCATGAGATTCGGGCGATTCACTTCGGCGCTGCTAGTCGTACTCGCTGGTAGCATGTTGGTGACTGCATCCATCGCCTCGGCCGGGCCGAAGGAGGAGGTTGCCGCCGCAACCATGCAATGGGCCCAGACTTTAGGACAAAACGATCCTGACAAAGTTGTTCTTCTCTACGCCACTGATGGAGTCCTCTGGGGAACTCTCTCTCCTACCGTGCGAGCGGATCGAGCAGCGTTGCGCGACTACTTCGTCACGGCGTTCAAGGTCTTGCCCAGTCTCAAGGTCACATTCGGCGAGCAATTGATCCGCGTTTATGGCAGCACCGCGGTCAACACCGGCTGCTACACGTTCTCGTATATCAAGGACGGCGAAACCAAGACGCTGCCAGCGCGGTATAGCTTCACGTTCGTGAAAGAGGGCGAGAACTGGATGATCGTAGACCATCATTCATCGGCGATGCCCACCCCTCCTCGGTAGGCAGACGCCGGTTAGGGCTGGAGGGCCGTGCTGGACCGGGATCCCGGAGGACCCTCTTTCCGTGATATCCGCGTAATCCGCGGTTCCGAAAAAAACGAAAATTCCGTGCAGCACGCGCTCCGGAATCCCTTTGTAAAGGGAAAGCCAACAAAGAGAGGAAACTAAGTTTATGAAAAACCGAAACACCATATTCCCTGCGACTCTGCTGGCGCTTGCCTGCTTTGCGCTTTTGCCAATCGCGAACCTGCCCCCGGACGGAAGCTATCTAAACCGCAACACTGCTGAGGGTGATGATGCCCTCTTCAGCCTCACCACCGGCGGCGGTAATGGGACTGCGGTTACGGGCGCAGCCGTCAAGGTAAGTGCCTCCGGTCAACTCTATGATCCGGACCGATCGGAGAAGGTAAGATGAATACAAAGCATGCGTTATCGCGGTTGGCATTTTTCTTAATTGGGGCGGTTGCTCTCGCCTTGTTCTTACAGGCGTGTTCTTTCAATCTCCCCCAGGAAGAGATTTGTTCGCAAATCGATAAGCTGCCTCTTACTCCGGCTTCTACCCCACCCCCGGCGCTCGTTTTTGAAGACCCGGGAACCATAAAGGTGATGCACGGCTCGGCATGCGCGCACATTAATAAAGGCCCATTTATAAAGGTTGAACAGAGCACCGATATTCCGGATTACGCCAATACAGCCGCCGTGTTCCTCAATGGCTGGAGACTCAAGTATTCTGGCGGAGATCATCACGTCGCGGCGATCGCTACGGCACTGGGAAAAATCAAGTTTGAGCCTAGAAAGTTTACTTGGCAGGCGGTCGGCGCACTTACTGATGACGGATTCGATAGAGCAATTGATTGGTGCTACTCGTTCACAGTCATTGCCTGGAACGATGTTAATCTTCACGCGTTCGTCGATCAGGGCGATGCGGATTCCTTTTGCAGAAGCGGCGGCACACCCAGCGGTTCAGATAATTTCTTTTTTTCTTCTAACAACGGCACGGACACAGCGCTGTCGGCGCTCCCAACCTTTCTCTCTGATGCCAAGTTTGCTTCCGGCCGGACAGCCGCTGTTTTACCCAGAGGATTCGGATTTAATTGGGGGACCCGCCCCCGGGAGGACCACCACCTCCTCCAGATCGCGTACAATCTCGAACACAGCGAGACTTTTATACAAAATCAATCCTATAAAAAAGCGCTTGGAGAACTTAGCCCGTTGCCAACTCCTCCCACAGGCCGCGTCGGTTCAGATTTTGTGAGTTGGAATACATCTGCCATTTTCAAGGATAAGGACACGAGGAGGGACTACAGCTTCGGCGAATTCGTCTCGGGCATGGGCGGTCCAGACGTCGGCGTCATACAGCCGCCCTTCTCGATTCTGCCAATTAAGGGCTTCGGGCGTTTTGAGGGGGCCTGCGTTGGTGAACACGGAGCGGGCGAACAAACCGAAGACGTTGTCATCGATAATATTCCGTACGCTTATGCCATACCCATGCTGACGGGTTGGCAGCTAGCATACGGGTGCCCCCGAGACCATCACGTGCGTGAGGTCGGGATATCAATAGACAATTTGCACTATGACAAGGATCCGGTTGCCTCTAGCGGGACATTGCGCTACAGAGTCTCTTCCATTCTCCGTGACGACAGCGATCATCGGCATGCCTTCCGGCATAAGGTTACCATACTCGGACTGCACCCTTTGGTTGCCGCGCCAGGGCCAGTGATACCTTGAATAGTCAACATCACGCTGGTAAACGGGTAAGGGCGCGCCGGGAAACCGCCGCCCGGTGGGCAATCGGATAGTTCGGGAAAATTTTGACGCGACGCTGTTAAAGTCCATGATCGACAGTGTTGGCCGGTGGGATCTGCCGCGGACCCCGCGACAAGCACGGTTCCTTCCATTTTGTTTTGTACGCTCAAAGCGGCAAGGCGTGGACAATCTCCTTTTGGGCGTCTGCAATAATCTCCATCAACTCGGCAGCCGTTTGCTTGTCCGAGAGGTCGGACACATTCTCGTTTGTCGCTTCGAAGTCGTAAGTCTTGCGAATCTCCTCGATACCGACATATCAACTCCGTTCGCTCACACAGCGAGCCTCGTCAGGTGGCCACGCGAGTCGTTGGAAAAAATCTTGAAAATCATCGCACATGAGCAAGCCAAAAAAAAATCAAATTTCGTGCAGCACGCGCTTCAGAATCCCTTTGTAAAAGGAAGCAATCATCAACCAAAAGAAGGGAAGGAAATGAATCCACTCGCTCAGCTCAAAAAGACGCCAATTCTGCCAGTTTTGATCGCGCCTGTGTTCGTCATCGCTGCCGCGTTGTTAGCCATGCCAGCGTTCGCAACTCGCCCGCCGGATACGCCGCCGATCGATGTATTAACCCATGCTCCGGATGTAACTGTGCACGGACATTTTGGCCGGATGTTTCACTTGCCACCGTTCGCGCCGCCAACAGATGCGGTGCGCGACGCTCTGCTCGAGCTTGGGCGAGCAGATGGCATCCTGGATGCGGCCGACGATCTGGCAGCAGGTCCTGTGGCGCTGATAACGGATCCCAACCTTCAACTGATCAACCGGAACAATCCTACCCACACCGCCGGGGTAACGTTCCTGGGTCAGTTCCTTGACCATGATATGACCTTTGATCTGACATCCCGGCTAGGAGCCCCCACTCCGCCTATAGCATCGCCTAACGCGCGCACTCCCTTCTTTGATCTGGATTCGGTGTACGGCGGAGGACCAGGCGGTAACCCGGAGTTATTCGATCCCAGTGATCCGATCAAATTCCGGGTCGAAAACGGCGGCCAGTTCGAGGACCTGCCGCGCGACCCTATCACTAACCAGGCGTTTCTTGGTGACCCACGCAATGATGAAAACCTTATGCTCGCCGGGCTGCACGCAGCCTTTCTGTTATTTCATAATCATACCGTAGATCTCATCCGATCACAGAATCCGTCGATTGCAGACAATGACGCTTACTTCCAGGCCCGCCGCCTGACATTGTGGCACTACCAGTGGGTGATCCTTAACGAGTTCCTGCCGCGTATTGTCGGCCAACCGGTCATAGATGACGTTCTAGCAAACGGTCGCCATTCCTATAACCCCTTACACGGCGATGCGTTTATCCCGGTAGAGTTCCAGATCAGCTATCGATTTGGGCACAGCATGGTAAGGCCCTCTTACCGCGCCAATCTCCACGGTGATAACGGCCAGCCATTCTTTGGCATGATCTTCGATCCGGCAGGAGACGGGCAGTCAGACCCCGTGGACTTGCGTGGCTTTGCCAGAGCGCCCAGGCGCTTTATCGGCTGGCAGACCTTCTTTGATTTTGGCGGCGCTTTCAGTGCCGAGGTACGCCCGAACAAAAGAATCGACACAAAGATTTCGACACCACTCTTTCACCTTCCGCTGGGGACGATCCCCAGCGGGACGCCGCCAGCGTCGCTGATGCAGCGCAATTTATTAAGATGTGTGACCTGGCAGATCCCCTCCGGTCAAAGGATTGCCAGTGAAATGGGCATCCCACCACTCAGTAACGCCGAGTTAGCTGAGTTACAGCCCATCCGTGCCTCGTTTGTCGAATCGACGCCGCTTTTCTACTACATCTTGAAAGAAGCCGAGCTAAGAGAGGACGGCCTTCGTCTAGGCCCCGTGGGCGGACGAATCGTGGCCGAGGTATTTATCGGGCTGCTACAGCTAGACCCCGACTCTTACCTGAGCGTGCAGCCCAGTTGGGTGCCGACGCTGCCGACCCACGGCGGAACACCGGAAAGTTTTCGCATGATCGATTTTTTGACGTTTGCTGGCGTGGACCCGACCAGCCGCGGTCAGTAATCGTCGATTAGCGGCTACTGTCGATTCTGTGCAGCACGCGCTCCCAGATCCCTTTGTAAAAGGAAAAGCAACCCTCATTTAAAAACCAATACGGAAATTAAAACGTACCAACAACAATCCAGCCTGAACGCGATCGACTGTGGCCACCGGCCGTACCTCGTCCAGCCGAACGCGAATCCGACTGACTCAAAGGAGGCAGCCGCGGCGACGGCGGCGTTCCGCGTGCTCGTGGGCTTTCCTGATCTCCCCGGCTTGTTCCCGGCGCAGCTGCCGACGTTGCAACCGCAGTACGATGCTTAACATAGCGAACCTGCCCGACGACCCACCGGGATCGAAGGCTGCGGGGATCGCTATCGGTGAGGCGACAGCCGCAGCAATGCTCGAAGCGCGGCAAGGCGACGGACGCTTTGGGCCGCCGCCGACGCTGTACCCGCCAACGCCGGGCATCTGGCGGCCGACGCCGCCGAACTTTGCGAACGACCCCGCGCCGTGGGTCGGGAACGTGCTGCC
>WNGQ01020005.1_pt1 | contig 10033 bp, 10 predicted proteins | sample 5407661 | NCBI WGS metagenome assembly WNGQ01 (sample SAMN13153382, study PRJNA577476) | soil metagenome | isolation source: 60 cm soil or saprolite under Garry oak tree replicate 2 | place: USA:California | collected 2016-06-15 | reverse complement strand
CGTCGGGGAGCCGGCCGCCGTTGCGCACCCACTGCCAGACCTGCGAGCGGGAGATCTCGGCGGTGGCCGCGTCCTCCATCAGGTTGTTGATCGCCGCCGCGCCGTTGCCGCGCAGCCACGACTCCAGGTACTGGATGCCCACGCTCACGTCCAGCCGGAGGCCGGCCTCGGTGATGCTGCTGCCGGGGATCGCCACGTCAACCAGCTGGGGGCCGTGGACGTGCACGTCCTCCCGCATCCGCTCCAGCTGGTTGGACCGGTCGCCCAGGACCGCGTCGAAGCACTCCGTCGCCACCTGGACCAGGTCCGGGTGGGCAACCCACGTGCCGTCGAACCCGTCGTTGGCCTCGCGCACCTTGTCGGCCCGGACGTTCTCCAGCGCCACCCGGTTGACCTCGGGGTCCCGGCGGCTGGGGATGAACGCCGCCATGCCGCCCATGGCGAACGTGCCCCGCCCGTGGCACGTCCGGACCAGCAGCTCGGTGTACGCCCGCATGAAGGGCACGGTCATCGTCACCTGCGCCCGGTCCGGCAGGACCATGTCCGGCCGGTCGCGGAACTTCTTGATGATGCTGAAGATGTAGTCCCAGCGGCCGGCGTTGAGGCCGATCGAGTGGTCGCGCAGCTCGTGCAGGATCTCGTCCATCTCGAACGCAGCCAGGATGGTCTCGATCAGGACCGTCGCCCGCATCGTGCCGCGGGGCGCGCCCAGCGCGTCCTCGGCGAACGTGAAGACGTCGTTCCACAGCCGCGCCTCGAGATGGCTCTCCAGCTTGGGCAGGTAGAAGTAGGTGCCCAGGCCGCGGTCCAGGCGGCGGCGCAGGTTGTGGAAGACGTACAGCCCGAGGTCGAACAGGCCCCCGGACACCGGCGACCCGTCCACCGCCAGGTGCTTCTCGGTCAGGTGCCAGCCGCGCGGCCGCACCAGCAGGTAGGCCGGACGGTCGCCCAGCCGGTACACGCGGCCGTCCGGGTTGGTGAACTGGATCGTGCCCTCGATGGCGTCGATCAGGTTGACGTGGCCGTCCAGGTTGTTCGCCCACGTGGGCGAGTTGGCGTCCTCGAAGTCCGCCATGAAGACCCTGGCGCCCGAGTTGAGCGCGTTGATCACCATCTTGCGCTCGACCGGGCCCGTGATCTCGACGCGGCGGTCGAGCAGGTCGGCCGGAGGCGGGGCGGTCTTCCAGTCGCCCTCGCGGATCTCGCGGGTCTCGGCCAGGAAGTCGGGGGTCTCCCCCGCCTGGATGCGCTGCTGCCGCTCTGCGCGCGCTCGGAGCAGCTCCTGGCGGCGCTGGTCGAACCTCCGGTGGAGCTCGGCCACGAACGCGACCGACTCGCCCGTGAGGATCTCCTCCTGGCGGCCCTGGACGGGGCCGCGGACGTCCACTCCCTGCGCCTGGATCAACTCACTCACCGTCCGAGGTTAGCGCACCCGCCGGGGCGATCAGCTCGCACCTCGCTCGGCCGCCTCCCCCGCCGGGGACCGCTGCGAACGCGCCGCTGGCCGGGCCGAACGCCGGGAAGGGGGCCGCCGGCGCGCACCCAGCCCGAACGCCGCGCGGCCGATGGCCCCCACCCTGTCGAGGCCGCGTCCACCTCGCCGGCCTCCGCGCGCAGTGGGGCCTACAGCTCCTCGCCCGGCACGTCCTCCTGCTCGTGCCGGCGCAGCGGTGGCCAGAGCAGGCGCGCCGGCCCGCGCCGGTACAGCTCCGCCGGGCGGCCGCCCTGGGCGCCGCGCGGCGGGGCGATCTCGCCGACGGGGGTCACGAAGCCCTCCAGCCGGAGCACCTTGCGCCGGAAGTTCGACGGGTCCTGCGGGATCCCCCACACCTCCTCGTAGATCGCGCGCAGATCCGAGAGCGTGAAGGGCTCCTCCAGGAACGCGGCCGCCAGCGGCGTGTACTCGATCTTGGACCGGGCCCGCTCCACCCCGTCGGCGATGATCCGGGCGTGGTCGAAGGCCAGCTCGGGCCCCTCCCGGCTGCCCAGCTGGCCCACGGGCCAGAAGCGCGCCAGGTCCGCGTCCGAGCCGGCGGTGGGCGCCGGCACGTCCGGCGTGAACGCCACGTACGCGACCGAGATCACCCGCATCCGGGGGTCGCGGTCGGGCGTCCCGTACGTGCGCAGCTGCTCCAGGTACATGCCGGGCGGCAGCTCCGACAGGCCGGTCTCCTCGGCCAGCTCGCGCCGGGCGGCGTCGTCGATGTCCTCGCCGGCGTCCACGAAGCCGCCGGGCAGCGCCCACTTGCCCCGCTCCGGGTGCCGTGCGCGGCGTACCAGGAGGATGCTGAACCGCCCCTGGCGGACGGTCAGCACGACGACGTCCACGGTGACGCCGATGGGCGGGAAGCCCCGGGGGTCGTAGCCCGCCAGGAACTCCTTCTCGGTCATGGCCGCCGGGTCGGTCATCGACGGACCACCTCCTTGCGCGTGGTTTGGGGAGACCAGATGCGCGCGACCACCGCCGGCGGCCCCGCCTGGATGCTGAGCCGCGCCGGCCCGAGCCGCCGCTTGGTGCGCGCGTGGTGGGCGCGCGCCTCCTCGACCGTGGGGATGGCGACCGGCTGGCCACGCGCCACGACCTGGGTCTGGAGCAGCTCGCCGGGCGGCGGCTCGGCGGGCGGCTCCGGCCCGACCGCCAGGTGCTCGCCGGCCACGAACCCCTCGGCGTCGTACTCGCGGTAGGCCCACTTCTGGCCGCCGAGGCTGGTCTTGCCGGCGGACAGCTTGGCCACCGGCCGCATGGGTGCGGCGGGATCGTCGCCCTCGGCGATCGCGACCAGCTTGTGGACGAAGCCCGGACTGGGGTGGTGGATGAGCCTCTCCCCCGCCCCGAAGGCGTCGACCGGGCCGCGGCCCAGCTCGTCCATGGCGTACTCGTCGAGGCCGCCCGTCAGGACGATGCGGGTGTGGTGGGCGCCGAGCTGGTCCAGCAGCTCGCGGGCGAAGGGCGCCAGCTGGACCAGCTCGCCGGAGTCGATCCGGATGCCGCCCAGGTCGGGGCCGGCCGCGGCCACGGCGTTGCGGATGCCCTGCTCGACGTCGTAGGTGTCCACCAGGAGCGTGGTGCCGGGCCCCTGGGTGGCCACCTGGGCCTGGAAGGCCGTCAGCTCGTCCGCATGGGCCAGCGTGAAGCAGTGGGCGGCCGTGCCCCGCACGGGGATCCCGTAGCGGAAGCCGGCCTCCATGTTGGAGGTGGCGGCGAAGCCGGCGATGTAGGCGGCGCGGGCGGCGTCCACGGCGGCCTGCTCGTGCGTGCGCCGGCTGCCCATCTCGATGATGGGGCGGGAGCCGGCGGCGGTGACCATCCGGGCGGCAGCCGACGCTATGCCCGAGTCCCAGTTGCAGATGCTGAGCAGGTACGTCTCCAGCAGGACCGCCTCACCGAACGTGGCTCGCACGGTCAGCACGGGCGAGTGCGGGAAGTGCACCTCGCCCTCGCGGTAGGCCCAGATGTCGCCGCAGAAGCGCTGGGTGGCCAGCAGCGAGCGGGTCCGGCGGTCGGCCACGCCGGTCTGCTCCAGCCACCGGAGCTGGTCCTCGGTGAAGCGGAACTGGCCGAGGCCCTCGAGGATGCGGCCCAGTCCCGCGAAGACCCCATAGCGGCGGCCGGGCGGCAGCCCCCTGGCGAAGACCTCGAAGACGGCCCGCCGGTTGGCCACCCCCGACTGCAGGGTCCCCTGGAGGTTGCCCACCTCGTACTGGTCGGTGTGGAAGGCCGTCGATCTTCGCGCCAGTGCGTCCATCACCATCTCCTCAGTTTTGGTCGCGGTGACCAATTCGAGGATACACCGATCGCGGCCGAAGGCGGCGGTGAGCACCAGCGCCGGTGATACAGTGCGGCTGCACTGGCGAGATGGCACGAACGAGACGGCCCCGCAACCTGCTCGCCTTCCTGGTCCTGAACCTGCTCGGCGAGCGCCCCATGCATCCCTACGAGATGAAGCGGCTCATCCACTGGCGGGGCAAGGACGAGCTGCCCGGCATCAACCGGGACTCGCTGTACCACGCCATCGCTCAGCTGGAGCGGGCCGGCCTGATCGAGCCGGTCGAGACCAGCCGCGAAGGCCGGCGGCCCGAGCGGACCGTGTACCGCGTCACCGAGGCCGGCCTGGACGAGCTCCACTCCTGGATGGAGGAGCTGCTGGCCGAGCCGACCAACGAGTTTCCCAAGTTCATCGCCGCGCTCGCGCACCTCCCCACCATCGACCCGGGGGCGTGCCGGGTGCTCCTCGAGCGGCGGGCGATGGCGCTGGAGATGGAGGTCTCCCGCTTCGAGATCGGCCTGCGCACCGCGGAGGGCAGGCTGCCGCGGGTGTTCGTCCTGGAGGGCGAGTACGCGCGCGCCCTGAAGCAGGCGGAGCTGGACTGGGTGCGCTCGATCATCGACGACCTCGCCACCGGCCGGCTCGGCTGGAGCGGCGAGGAGCTCCTGCGGTTCGCCGCGCAGGAACCTGCGGGCCCTGGAGGCGAGCCGGTGGCCTGACGCGCCGGGGAGTCGGGCGGCGCCAGCCCCGACGCCGTGGTCGCGGCAGCGCGCTCGTGCAGCGGGACCTGCGTCATCGACGAGCGTGACGAGCGTCCGGGCGAGCTGACGCGCGGACCGCCAGCTGGCCGGGGAACGCATCCAGAGCTCCGGGCACCCGTGTCGATCAAGTGTTTAATTGGGGCCAGTGAGCCCGAGAGCCAGGCAGGGCGAGGCGCCAGGGACGAAGGAGGACCGGCGGCAGGCGCTGGTCCATGCCGCCTACAACCAGATCGCGGAGCGCGGCTTCGAGGGCCTGCGGACGCGGGAGGTGGCCGCCGAGGTCGGCCTCAACATCGCGACCCTGCACTACTACTTCCCGACCAAGGAGGCGCTGATCCGGGGCGTGGTCGACTACGCCATGCAGCGCTTTCGCTCCACCCTGACGCCCCATGGGTCGCCCGCCGATCAGCTCGCCAACCACCTGCGAGCGGTCCACGACCTGCTCCGCGACGAGCCTCAGCTCGGCAGCGTCATGGGCGAGCTCGCGCTGCGCTCGGCACGCGACGCACAGATCGCCGGGATCATGCACGCCACCAACGACACCTGGCACCACGCGGTGCGAGGCCTCCTGCGCAGGGCGGCGAGGCAGGGTCATCTGCGGCCTGAGCTCGACAGCGACGGCGCGGCGGCAGTGATCGTCGCCGTCCTGACCAGCATGACCCTGCCCACGGTGGCCTCCGCCGCTCGGACGGAGCAGGCCCTCGGGGAGCTCGAACGCTGGCTCGGCCTCGACCGCGAGCCCGGCCGGGACCAGGGGACGTCGCCCACCGATGAAGCCATCAAGCAACTGATTGATTGATGTGCTATGCTGACCTCAATCAGGTGATTGACAGGACAGGAGATCGGAAATGGAATCGAACCTCGACCGCACACACCGGTCCCGGCCGGCGGCCCGGCCCGGCGAGCCCCGGGTTCCGGCCTTCATCGGCGCCTTCAATTCGATCATCAAGAGGTTGGCTCGCCTCGGGGTCCCACTCGGCCCCAACGCGCTGCTGACCGTCCGCGGACGCAAGACCGGACAGGCCCACACGACGCCGGTGGCCGTGATCGCCGTCGGCGGCAGGCGCTGGGTGCAGAGTCCCTTCGGCGACGTCAACTGGGTCCGCAACCTGCGCGCGGCCGGCGAGGGGACCCTCACGCTGGGCAAGCGCCAGGAGTCGGTCCGGGCGGTCGCGCTCAGCCCCGACGAGGCGGCGGCGTTCTTCGGGGAGGTCCTCGGGCCATACGTGGGGCGTTCGGCGCTGAGCAAGTTCATGGCCAGCAGGCTCGGGCTGGGGGACGTCATCGACGATCCCGCCGGAGCGGCCAGGAGCCACCCCGTCTTCGAGCTGAAGCCGGGCGCTCCTGCTGTTGCCTGACGTCCCCGATCCTCGAGGCCCGCGGCCGCACAGAGCACCTCCGCCCGAGCCGGGCCCCGGCCGGGCTGGACCTCCTGGTCGACCCCGGCCGGGTGGCTGCTCTGCAGGGGGCCCGGTGAGCCCGCGCTCCTACGAGGTTCGTCCCATCGGCTGGGTCGAGTCACCACTCGTCGACCGTGAGCTCGCACCAAGGCAGGGAGACGAGGGGGCGCCGGACGCCTGGCTCGTGATGGATCCGAGCATGAGCAGGGCCATTCGCGACATCGAGGCGGGCAGCGAGATGATCGTGTTGACCTGGCTCGATCGCGCCCGCCGCGATGTGCTCGTCACCCACCCGCGAGACGACCCCGATGTCCCCGAGCGTGGCGTGTTCAGCACGCGGTCTCCTGATCGGCCCAACCCCATCGGAGTGCACCGGGTCCACGTCGTCTCCATCGACGGCTCGAGGATCCTCGTGCGCAACCTGGAAGCGCTGGACGCGACACCCATCGTCGACATCAAACCCGTACTCGATCAGACGCTCGAGCGATAGACCAGCGCTCCAACGCAAGCCGGCAGGTGGGGCGTCGTGGCGATCCGGCCGGACTCGGCGGGCACGAGCGCCGACGGGCGGTCCCCACGCGACATCACCCGGCACAGCCCGCAGCGCCGCGGCCAGCAGAGAACTGCACATTTTGGAGTCACCCTGCCCCTGGTGACACGTTCCTGACCGGCACCGCCTCGATGCTCGCTCCGGTCAGCTGCGCGCCGACTCCGTCCAGCAGGCACCGCAGACCCAGGTCGAACCTCTCGTCGGGGTCGAAGTCGCTGCCGTCGAGGACGATCCTGGCCAGCCTGCCGAAGGCCGGGTAGCGGCCGCTCGAGATCACCTGCTGGAGGTAGGTCGCCACCGCCGGCCCATAGCCGGCGTCGTCACCGCCGGCCGTCCGCGACTCGGTGGCCTCGCGGAGTGTCGTGCCGACCACGTAGTTGTTGAGCAGCCTCAGGACCGCGCCCGCGCGCCGCACGTCCATCCCGAACGCCTCCAGGGCCACGAGGCAGAACTCGACCGCCGGAAGCACCCGGGGGGCCAGCAGGTACGGCGAGGTGCCGAGCAGGGCCGGAAGCCAGGAATGGCGCTGGCAGACGGCGCGGAACTGACGTGCCAGCAGCTCGAGGTCGGCGCGCCAGTCGCCGGACGGGCGGTCCGGCAGCTCCACTTCGCCCAGCGCCTGGTCGAGCATGTAGGCGAGCAGGGCGTCCCGGTCGGCGACGTACCCGTACAGGGTCATGGTGCCGGCGCCGAGCCGGGTGGCGATGCGCCGCATGGAGATGGCCTCCGGGCCCTCGGCGTCGGCCAGCTCGATGGCCACCTGCACGATCTGCTCGCGGCTGAGTGGGACGCCGCTGGCGCGAGAGCGCCGTGGTCGGCGCCTGGGGAGGAGGTCGATCAGGGGTCTCAGCTCGGGGTCGTTGGTGGGAGGAATCGAGCTTGACATGCGTACAGCGTACCGCATAATGTACGGACAGGTCCCGTGCAATGTACGGTACGACGTACCGAGAATACCCAGGAGGAACAGCGAGATGACCGCCGAGACGTACGTCACCACGACGGCGCCGCAGGCCCGAGCTCAGGAGACCGCCCGCTGGCTGGCGCTCGGCGCCATCGCCGGCCCGGTCCTCCTGACCGTCGCCTGGATCGTCCTCGGCTTGCTGCGCCCGGCCACGAAGACCGAGTGGGGCGTGTCGGGTGGGGTCACCGGGATGATCACCAACCCCATCAGCGGCCTCGGCATCGGCCCCAACGGCTTTCTCTTCGACGCCGCTTTCGTGCTGACCGGGATGCTCCTCCTGGCCGGCGTGGTCGGCGTGTTCCAGACCATCGGGGCGAGCGGCCGGCCGGCGGCGCGCAGGGCCTGCGCGGTGCTGCTCGCGCTCTCGCCGCTGGGGGCGATGATGTGTGGCATCTTCACCTTCGAGTCGTTCTTCCTCCACATCGTGGGCTTCCAGTTGGGCACCTCGACCCCTGTCCTGAGCTTCCTGGCGACAGGATTCTTTTTCCGCGGCATCCCGCGCTGGCGGCGGTTCGGGAACTGGCTGCTCCTGGGCAGCCCGCTGACGCTCCTGCTGGTGGTCCTCTCCTTCCGGACCTTCGATCAGGCCACTGTCCAGTCTGGGCTCGGAGTGGCAGGCCTTACAGAGCGCATCCTCGTCACCGAGGTCTTCGCCTGGTTCGTGGCCATGGGCTGGCTGGCCTTCCGCCGCTCGTAGGGGGTCGGTCGGCCCACGCGCTGAACCTGCCGCCAGGTCAGCGATCGCAGCCACCGTTCTGGGCCCTGGCGGTTTGCCCGCCGGGGCCCACAGCCCATCTCCCTGGACGGTGGCAGCCCGAGCGGCCCGGCCAGCCGGGTCGGGGCGAAGGCTGAGGCCGGCCGGCCAGCGGGCGCCGACCGCCCGTGGCTCATTCCCGGCTCGCCGTCCGCCCTACAGCGCGAGCGGCACCAGGTCGGGCTCCAGCCAGCGCCTCCGCGCCACCTCGCTGGCCATCGCCGACCGGCTCCAGTGCCGGAACGGCAGATCCTTGTCGAGCAGGATCGGAAGCGCCGAGATCGCGGCATCCAGGTCGGCCAGCTCCGGCCGCCGATCCCTGACGTGGACCACGATCCGCAGCCAGAACCGGGTCAGCGTCTCGTGGTAGCGTTCGGGCCGGCCGTGCGCCTCGGCCACGTGACGGAGCAGGGCCGCCAGCACGTCGCCGGCCCGCTCCGGGCCGTGGTGGTCGATCAGCATCCAGGCCAGGCGCAGGTGGTCGTGGTGGTGGAAGTCGCCGGCGGCCAGCTTGCCGTGCAGCCAGGCATGAACGGATGACTGGTCGGTCATGGGATTCCCTCCTCCTGGAGCCGTCCCCGGGGCGAGTACGCGACCAGCCCCGCCGGGCGCCGGCTCTCCGATCAACGCCCGGCCGGGGCCGAAACCGCCAGTTCAGACCCTGCCGAACAAGACGTCTCGACGAAACCGACGTGCGACCCGTGCTCGAAGGCCCGGGAGGAGAGTACTGGTGCCGAGGCCCAGATTTGAACTGGGGACACCTTGATTTTCAGTCAAGTGCTCTACCAGGCTGAGCTACCTCGGCACGGGGCCCCATTCTACTTTTCGGCCGCGCTCGGCGCCGCTGGCCAGTCGCCGTCGAGCACCGGCTCCTCCTGGCGGCCGGCGCCCGGCGCCGCCGCCGCGCGCAGCAGCCGCTCCCACTCCGCGTCGACGAGCGCGAGAGCGGCTCCGCCACGCTCCTGGCCAGCGCCGGCGTCGGGTCCTCAGTGACGGTCGGTGGTCCCGTCGACCGCCGAGGCCTCGTAGGCGTCGTCCTGCGGCTCCATAGCGTCCGCGGGCGCGGGCTCGGCCGGCAGCTCGCCCTCCGCCGGCCCGACCGCCTCGGCCAGGACCCCGCCCAGGTCGCTGTGGATGCGGCTCAGGAACTCGACCATCCGGTCGCGCGACTCGCGCAGGCGGTCCGTCTCGGCCTCCATGGCGCCCCGCTCGGCGACTGCGGCGTGCTGGATGCGCTCGGCCTCCTCGCGCGCCTGCTCCAATGCGTTGTGAGCGTCGTCGTCGGCGCGGGCGCGGAGCCGCTCGGCCTCCTCCCCGGCCTCGGTCAGCATCCGGTCGCGCTGGGCCCCCGCGTCGCTGAGCGCATCGGAGGCCGCCTCGTTCATCTTCGTCACCCGCTCCTCGGCCTGCCCGATCAGCTCCGCGGCCTCGCCCTCGGCCTCCTCGACGATGGCTCTCCCACGGGCCCTGGCCTCGTCCAGCAGCAGCGTGGCCGAGGCGCCCGCCTGCTCCAGCACCCTGGCGGCCTCGGCGCCGAGGTGCTCGAACGACGGCGGCGCCGGGTTCCTCGAGCGCTCGACCTCCGCCTGCAGCCGGGACACCGCCTGCTCCGCCTGCTCCCGGCGGTGGCGCTCGTCGGCCAGGTACGAGCGCAGCTGGTCGACGAATGCCCGGACCTGCTGCCGATCGTAGCCACGCATGACGATCGGGAAGCTTGGTAGGTCGACTCCTCCGGCACTGGGCATCGACACCGCGTCCGGTTCCAACACGCTCATGGGGATCTCCTTGGCCAACGACCGCTCCGCTGGGAGGCCGCCCGCCCCTCGGACAACCAGAACGC
>WNGQ01008131.1_pt1 | contig 10033 bp, 7 predicted proteins | sample 5407661 | NCBI WGS metagenome assembly WNGQ01 (sample SAMN13153382, study PRJNA577476) | soil metagenome | isolation source: 60 cm soil or saprolite under Garry oak tree replicate 2 | place: USA:California | collected 2016-06-15 | reverse complement strand
CCGCAGACTGCAGACGTTCCATGATGGCCTGCGCGTCGAACTGTGATGTCCATTCGGCGATCAATTGATCCAATTGGTCTTCGTTCGTTTTTCGATCGGCCTGGGTCTGGAATCGCGGATCGCCGGCCCACTCCGGCTTGTCGGCGGCGCGGCATAATGCACTCCATTCATTGTCGTTGAACACGGCGATTGCACACCACTGATCCTCACCTCTCGATGGATACACTCCGTGCGGCGCGGCATGCGGATCGCGGTTGCCCTGTGGCTCGTGCACACGCCCGTTGACCTGCGCATCCAGCACTGCAGGCGTGATGAATTGAATACCCGCTTCGTACTGTGACAGGTCAATATGTTGCCCGCTGCCCGTCCGGCGCCGGTAATCCAATGCCGCCAAAACGGCGATGAGCCCGAAACCAACGGCAACAAAATCAACGTAGGGCCCATACAAAAGCATTGGCGGTTTGCCCGGGCCATATCCGGTGAGATGCGTGAAGCCGCTCATCGATGTGAGCTGCGATCCGAAACCCCGCTGGGCCGCACGGCGTCCGGTCTGTCCCTGGTTACACGAGCTCAGCATGATGAGATCAGGCTTTACACGCTGCAACTCGGAATACCCAAGACCCAACCGTTCGATGACGCCGGCGGCGAAATTCTCGATAACAATGTCAGCCCTCGATACGAGTTGCTTTGCCAGTGATACGGCTTTCGGCTGCTTTAAATCAAGCGTGACATTCATCACCTGATCATTGAATAGAGCATAAGATCCGCCGCGTTCGATCCCCGGCTTGTTGTCTTTGAATGGCGGATAGTGAACTCGGAATCCGTCGGGAGAGACGCGCGATTCGACGCGGATGACCTCTGCTCCGTGCTCTCCCAAATGTTTTCCGACGAGAGGTCCGGCCGCGAATACGGCGAACTCCACCACGCGAATTCCTTCCAACGCCGCGTTTTTGGAATTCGCGCTCAAATCACCTTCTCCTCTCGCAACCGTGCCATTTCCTCTGGAGTCAAGCCGAATTCGCCTACATAGATCTCATTGTTATGCTCACCGACCTTTGGAGCTGGACGGAAGCGCCGCGGGTCCACTGCGGAGAAGCGCGCGAACAGTCCTGGAAATCTCAACTGCGTCCCAAGCGCCGGTTCATAGATGCTCTGCCAAAATTCTCTGTCCTTCAGGTGAGGATCATCGAGAATATCGCGGGCGTTTGCCACCGGATACCCGATCATTTCGCGCCGAAATGCCTCGTCGAGGAATTCGGCTTTCGTATACTTCATGAATAGTTTCGCAGTAGGGCCCTCGATCTCATCGATTTCTGCCTGGGTGCTGGTTTCGATGCCGAACCGGTTCCAATCTTTGTCGAGAAGTGAGTTCGTGGCTAAACCATGCTCTGCCATCCAGTCCACAAGCGCCTGATTGGAACGGCGGCCCGCCTTGCCTCCATAGATGATGAAATTGATGTAACCGTCCTTGCATGCGTAGATAGCGCGCATTCGAGCGCCCGTCATGCTGCGGCCGGTGATGCGGCTTCCGCCTCGGGCCGGCGGAGTACGATTCGTCGCCCAAAACGCAGGCGCATTCGCGAGCGCCCATAGCAGCGCGGCCTGCATGGAAACATCGACGTGCTGCCCGGCGTTTGTGAGTTCGCGATGATAGTGAGCGATCAGCGCACCGGCAGCTGCATACATTCCGGCCCACATTGGGGATTGGGGGAGAGAAACGCGAAGCGGCATCTTGCCGGGCTCGCCAATAAGCGATATCAGACCGCTCATCGCCATGAGTACGACGTCGCTGGCTTTGTAATTGCAGTACGGTCCTGTCTGGCCAAACGGAGTTATGGAAACAACCACGAGCCGCGGATTGAATTGCGAACGGTCCAGCGTTCCGGGCGGAAATGTTTCAATGAGAAAGTCGGCCCGCGATGCAAGCCGCAGGAGTAGAGCGCGTCCGATGGGGTTTCGAACGTCGAGCGTGATCCCCCGCTTGCCCGCGTTGTAGCTGATGAAGTACAGGCTTTTTTCAGGATCCGTAACGTCGTTGGGAAAAGGTCCGAGCCGCCGCGCGGCATCGCCCTGCGGCGGTTCAATCTTGATCACATCGGCGCCGAGATCCGCAAGAATCCTGCCGCACAAGTAGCCGGATTCATCGCTGAGATCGAGCACCCGGTAGGGTGCGAGAATGCTATCTGCCGGTGCGTGCGAGGCTTTCAACCCAACCCCTCATTTGCGACTTGGCCCGCTCGATATCTTTCGCACTGAACCATTTCGACAGATCGATTCGCTCGATCGGGTACACCGGCCGCTGGAAATCCTTTTCATAGCCATACGGAAGGGTGGCATCGATGCCCATGCCGCCTTCGAACCGGGTATTCGAAGCCGTCCATTCTTTGTCGCCGGCGGTGAGCCGCTCTTGCGGTTGGAACGTTTGGCCGATGCCGCCGGGTATTGGGTTCAAAATATCCGTGTGCGGATTGACGCGCGTGGTGAGGCACCACATGATGTCGTCCATCGAATAGATATCCACATCCGTATCTACGGCGATCGCGAGCCGCATTCCCTGATTACACGCAAGAATCGCGGCCAGAAAATTCCGCTGCCAACCTTCTTCGATTTTGTTCCGCTTCTTGACTTGTATAATGCAGCCGCCCCAGTCGGTCATGCAGAACGGAATGTTCACATCTTGAATGATGCCGGGTTGCAGCCGCTCGCATAATTCGTAGATCGCGGCTTCGCGCACCGTTGTGTCGATGTTATTGCAATCGAGCATGTGGACGCCCAGGGCATAGATGAGCGGCTTCGCGGATTTCCGCATCGTGATACCGGTCACATGGAATGTGGGTGCTTTGTAGGCTTTGCCCATGTAGCCGGCCCACTCGGGATGGAAAGGATACCTGCCCTGCGTGTCGGCCTCTTCAGCCTCTCGGGTTTCGTACCGCTTGTCGCGCGGATACAAATGACCTTCGAGCACCAGGTCGCAATCCGCGACCGCCCAGGCATCGACGGTTCGGGCTTTCACGAGCCGGATCGGGAATCCCTGGACGGCTCCGGCCGCCCCCAATTCATCGCCGCCTCGAGGTAGAACCACGTAATCGAATCCGCCGCCCGCAATCAGCGTGGCGGCGGGTGGCAACCCAAAGCACATTGTCAGCGGAATGGGCTTCTCGTCTTTATAGTGCTCGGTGATGATCTGCCACATGTGCGCGCCGGGCGCCGATTGAAACGTGCACACGTTGCCCCAGCGCGCGTTCATCCGGTTGTAGCCGATGTGGCTGCCGCCGTGGAAATACTCGCCGACAACGACACTGTTGCCGCTGCCGATCGTTTTTTCGGATTCGAGAGTTGTGTGCCGTATGGCCATCACCCACTTGTTGACGTTCAGATCATCAGTGATGACGGTCTCCTGGCAAGGCGCTTCGGAGGAAGGCACCTCGATGGGCGGAATCGGATGCGTGATGGCATGCGCCAGCCTGCGCGTGCGCTCTTGCGGATCATTCCAACCGAAGAGGTCTTCGATGATGTCCATTTTGGCGTACAGGTTCGTCACGCATTCCAGGTGCGGATACCCTTTGACATTTTTGAACAGGATTGGATAACTGCCGTCGAAGTGCTTTTGCACTCCGGTGATTTCCAAATCCGGATCGACGACAGCGTCGGTTTCGAGCAGTCTCCCGCTGGCCCGCAGCCACTCGATCATTCCCCGCAGCGAGCGCATATGCTCGCTCGTCGCTTCTAATTCGTGTGTTATCGATACTGCCATGATGCCTCCGGCCCGCACTGTAGCTACAGTTCACGTTCACGCTTTAAAAAGGTTATCCCCTAGCTTTTTCACTTTCTTTTCGAAATATGCCAGATGCTGGGCCATCAAGTCGCGCGCCCGATCGGCATTGTGTGCCTCGACGGCCTTGTACAGCTCCCAATGATCGGCGATCGCGCGCTCGGCCATGTCCGTGGTGGGCAGCAGCTTTTCCAGGACATCGGAGAAGAAGGCGCGAAACGATCGCGCGGTCAAATTCAAAACGTGATTCTTGGCCGCATTCGTAAGAGCGGCGTGGAAGCGCACGCTGTGGGGCCCGTAATTCGGATCGCCGGACTCGAGCGCCTGCCGCGCGGCCTCGACGGCCTGGCGCATTTCGCGCAGGTCTTCTTTGCTCGCCCGTTGCGCAGCAAGACCGGCAATGGCGGTTTCGACGATCTTTCGGGTTTCCGCAAGCTCCAAAATATTCGCCTTCTTTGAACGCAACATCGACGAAAGCGTTTCGCGGAAAGGATCGAAATTCGGCTCGCGAATGAAGGCGCCTCCGGTCGACCCCACTTTGATTTCGACCAATCCGTTCGACTCCAGAGTGCGCAGTGCATCGCGCACCGACATCCGGCTCAATCCGAACTGCTCGGCCAGTTCCCGCTCGGGGGGCAGCCGGTCGCCGGGGCCCAGGGTTCCGGCAAAGATGGCTTCCTGGACCTGCCTGACGACTTCCTCTGAAACTCTGCCTACCCTGACGCGTTGAAACATTGGCCTAATGGTCGAACAATTTGATCATTTGATGGTTCGACAAATTTATAATAATATTCCGTTCGAACAGCAACAGAAATTTCGGCGCGAAGCGCGAGCCCGCGCGAAGCGCAAGCGCGATAGCGCGCAGCCTCAAGAGAGGGGCGAAGCAAGGAGGATTCCATGACGACAGTTCCGAAAGAGATGAGTAGCGCGCGTACAGAACGCGAAACCAAGTCGCGCGACCTGCGCGATTGGATGGCCGCGGTCAACCGCATCGGCGAGCTGAAGCACATCGATGGAGCCGACTGGGACGTCGAAATCGGCACCATTACCGAGATGGGCCACCATCGCGGCGAGCGCAGCCACGCGCTGCTTTTTGACGATATCAAGGGTTATCCGAAGGGCTACCGCGTCCTCTCGAATACGTTGAATACGGCCAAGCGGCTTGCCCTCACGATGCATATGGACATCAAAGGGAACCGCCTCGACGTCGTGAGGGATATGCGAGAGCGTCTCAACAATCTCAATTACATTCCGCCTCAATATGTCGACGACGGTCCGATTCTGGAAAATGTTTTCAAGGGCGACCAGATCGATATGTGGAAGTTCCCCACCCCGAAGTGGCACGAACTCGACGGCGGCCGCTACATCGGAACCGGATCGGTGGATATCACCGCCGATCCCGACACCGGCTGGGTAAACCTCGGCACTTATCGCGTCATGATTCACGATCGCGACACATTGGGCTTTTACATTTCGCCGGGAAAACAAGGCCGTATCATGCGTGAAAAGTATTTTGCGAAAGGGCAGGCTTGCAAAGTCGCGATGTCGTTCGGACAGGATCCGTTGATCTATCTTGCCGGCGGCATCGAAGTGCCGCACGGATTGTCGGAATACGACTGGGTCGGGGCCGTGCAGGGCGGGGCCGTTCCGGTGATCAAGGGCGAATACACGGGCCTACCCATCCCGGCCTATTCCGAAATCGTTGTCGAGGGCGAGGCTCTTCCCGACCAGAAACTTCCTGAAGGTCCATTCGGCGAATGGACCGGCTACTATGCCAGCGACGTACGGCCCGAGCCGATCATTAAAGTCAAACGGCTATATCATCGCAACAATCCCATCATTCTCGGCGCTCCTCCGACGCGGCCGCCATGCGAGTTCAACTACATGCGATGTTTTTTACGATCGGCGCTGATCTGGAAACAAATGGAAGCCGCGGGTGTTCCGGATGTCACCGGCGTATGGTGTCACGAATCGGGTGGCGCCCGGCTCTATGTTTTCGTCTCGATCAAGCAGCGATATCCCGGACACGCCCGCCAGGCCGGAATGATCGCCAGCTATTGCCATGTCGGGGCGTATCTGGGCCGCTATGTCGTCGTCGTTGACGACGACATCGATGTGACCAACACCAATGACGTTCTATGGGCTATGGCAACGAGATCTGATCCCGAGAGTGATATCGAAATCGTACGACGCAGTTGGAGCGGGCCGTTGGATCCCGTCATTCCGAGAGAAAAAAAAGGGCATAACTCCCGCGCGATCATCGACGCCTGCCGGCCGTACGAATGGAGAGATCAATTTCCGCCGGTTGCCGAGTCCAGTCCGGAGGTGCGGCGAGCCGCAGAAGCAAAATGGGGCAAGATTCTCGACGAATAATCATCTCGGAAGAACAGGTGGCGTCGACGTTAGACATGCGCGGCGCCATCGAGGCTGTCGAGCGTGGGCTTGCTGCCCAGGCGCACGGCGATGCCGTGAATATGTTGAAAACGCACACGGCCTGGGACGGCTCGACATTGCACGCCATTGGCGCCGTTTTCCCGAAGGCGGGCCTGGCGGGAACGAAAACGTGGGCGCACACGCCCCGAGGCGCATCACCGCTGCTCATCCTGTTTGACGCAGAGAATGGCGCTGTACGAGCCATCATCGATGCTTTCAATCTGGGAAAGCTGAGGACTGCGGCAGCATCCGGCGTGGCGACTCGGCGCCTGGCGCGTGAGGATGCCGATGACCTGGCTATTATCGGAACAGGGAAGCAGGCTTTTACACAAGTTGATGCTGTCTGCGCGGTCCGGGGAATTCGCCGCATCCGCGTTTTCAGTCCGAATGAGCAGCACAGGACGGAATTCGCCGCCCTGTTGAAGAAACAGTTTGATGCAGAGGTTATCGTTTCACCAACGGTTCATGATGCCGTCCGCGGCGCGTCGATTATCACGACGATTACTCGGGCGCGCGAACCGTTCTTGCACTCGGGAATGATTCAGCGAGGAACTCATATTAACGCAGTCGGCGCAATTCTTCCGGGCAGGGCCGAACTTTCCTCTGACGTTATCGCGCGATGCACACAGATCGTCTCCGACAGCCCGCCTCAAGCCCAAAAGCTGTCGCAGGAATTGATTGCTGTATTTGGATCGGATCCGGACAAATGGAACGCGGTCGGTTTTCTGGGAGAACTTGTGATGTCGGCAGGTAGGCGCACAAGCGGGGATGATTTGACACTTCTGAAGTCGCTCGGTACCGGTGTTCTGGATTTGTCGCTAGGTATAGAAATTTATCGGAGGGTAGCCCCTCTCCCTCTGGGAGAGGGCGCAGCATCCAAATGACAATTGAACATTGAACAGTGAACAATGAACATTTCCGAAAAATTGTTCAATGTTCAATGTTCAATTTGGACCCCACGGGGAGAGGATTCATGTTCATCGATCGAACCGGATTGCCATACGAGCAGCCGAAGTTACAAAAGCCTTTGATCGTGTCGAAGGAAGAAATCGAGGCAGAAGTCGAGCGTCTCGCGAGTCTGCCCGCCCCGCTAAACGGACGCCGAATGTCGATCATTTGCAATCCGGCAACAGGCGTGGGCAACGGGTTTGCTCCGGGCACAGGCATCACGTTGTCCGTCCTTCGGCCCGGTGAACGGACAAAGCCGATTCGCCACAACTCCTCACAAGTGAATTTCTGCATTCGCGGCGGAGGAACCGCTCACGTGGACGGTCAACAGATCCGCTATTCTCAATACGACACCTGGAATACTCCGTCCTGGGCCACCTATGAACACACCAACGACACTGACGAACTCCAGGTCCGGCTGACCTACAGCAATGCGCCGCTGCTGGAGAAAATGAATGTCCATATCGTCGAGGAAGATCCCTCTCCCTCTGGGAGAGGGCGGCGCGACAGCCAGGGGGCTGACGCGCCGGGTGAGGGTCACAAGAGTGCCGAATCCCCGTTTGGAACTTTTGAGATCGGCCGTTCCGGCGCGTATTTGATGCCGTACGAAACTCTAATCAATCCCGATGTGAAGAAACAGGAAGCGTTGCATTGGCCGTGGCGTGAGGTGAAGAAAGAGCTCGATAAGCTGAAAGCGTTAGGATCATCCTACGTCGGCCGCCGGCTGTATCTTCTCTACAATCCAGCAACGGAGCACACAAACGGCACGACCAATAATTTCTTTGCGACCATTACCATCAGGCCGGGAAATATTGTCGACCGCCCGCACCGGCACACAGCGGCGGCCATCAATTACTTCTTTGCCGGCCGCGGCTACAGCGTCGTTGAAGGTGAGCGCTACGAATGGAAAGCCGGGGATCTGATGCTGACCGCGCCGGGCTGGGCTATCCACAACCACGCGTCGTATGAAGATGACGTTTATGAGCTGACGATCCAGGACAGCCCGCTCAATATCTGGATGGGGTCGCTGCTGTGGCAGGAAAATCTCAGTCATCCTCTGGAAGTTCTGGGAGCGACCGGAGGCTTCGGAACCAACCGCGCTGTAGGGTAATAATCCATGATGCGCTTGGACGACAATTCGCTGCGGGGATCCTATCCTCCGCTAGTCACGCCCTTCCGCAATGGGCGTGTCGATTTCTCAACATTTGAGCGGCTCGTCGAGCGGCAAATCGCGGGGGGATCACACGGCATTGTTGTCGCTGGAACAACAGGTGAACCCAGCAGCCTTACGGTTCAGGAGCGGAAAGATCTTCTCGAGGCGGCCGTCAAAACTGCGAACGGCCGAATTGCAGTCGTTGCGGCAACCGGATCGCAGTCCTTTGCGGAAACTGCTGAACTGACGCGACACGCCGAAGGTGCCGGCGCTCACGCCGTGCTCGTCGTCACACCGTACTACATCAAACCGCCACAAGACGGTCTCGCCGAATACTTCATCGGGATTGGACGTCTGACACGCCTTCCAATCCTGATCTATCACATCCCCGGCCGCGCAGCTGTTTCGATCACAGCGGCAACGATTGAAAAAATTTCCGCCGGGATCGACCACCTCGTGGGCATGAAGCATGCTGCGGCCGATTTAGAACTGGTCACCGAAACGCTCAAGCGCGTAGGCGCCGATTTTCGCATCTTCTGCGGCCTCGAAGCCCTCAGCTTTCCCATGATGGCGATCGGGGCTTCCGGTCTGATGAATGCGGCCGGCAATATCGTGCCTGAACGAATTGCGGCGCTATCGAACGCCGTCAGGGCCGGAGACCTTGTGAAGGCCCGTGAGCTTCACGAGGCGCTGTTTGAACTGAATCGCGCCATTTTCCTCGATACGAATCCGATTCCTCTGAAATATATGATGTGGCGCCTGTCGCTTCTGGAATCCAACGAAGTGCGATTGCCGCTGGTGCCCATAAGGGATGCCGAGCGCCAGCGGATCTTGGACCGCGTGTTGGCGCAATCCGGTTTGCTCGTCAAGGAGGCCGCCGTTTGAGCACAGACGTCACGACGGCGGCCCCACCGGCCCAACCCCTCGAGCGCCGGACTGAAATCACTCTGGGGCGCAATCTCAGCCGCGCGCTTTGTGTGGCCGTGCCTATTCTGATTTGGTTCGCTCCTCTCGATATCGGAGCCACGACGAAGCACGGGTTGGCAATCACATCGTTCATGATTATGGCGTGGATCACGGAAGTCATGGATCACGCGGTGTCCGGGCTGATCGGCTGCTATCTTTATTGGGCGCTGAAAGTTGTTCCCTTCGATGTGGCATTTACCGGTTTTGCCAACGACACGGCATGGTTTCTCTTCGGCGCCGTTCTGTTCGGCGCGATGGCCACAAAGTCCGGCCTGGCCCGCCGGATCGCATTCGTCGTGATCAAGCGAGTCGGAAATACGTATTCCCGGATCTTATTAGGCCTCATCATCACGGATTTTCTGCTGACATTTCTGGTTCCTTCCGGCATCGCCCGAGTGGTCATCATGGCCGCGATTGCTCTGGGGCTGATCGAGGCCTTTAACGCTGGTCCCGGCAGCAATATCGGCCGCGGGATGTTTCTCATCATTACTTACTCCGCCGGTATTTTCGACAAGATGATCATTGCCGGGGCTGCCTCTATCACGGCTCGCGGCGGAATCGAAAAATTCGGTGGAGTCGATGTGTTGTGGAGCAAGTGGTTCTTTGCATATTTGCCATGCGATGTGGTCACGATTCTCATCGCATGGCGGTTGACGCTCTGGTTGTACCCGCCGGAAAGGTCTGGTTTGGCCCGTGAGGCCGGCTACATCGAAACCGAACTGAGGAAGATGGGCTCCTGGACGTTGCTGGAGAAGCGGACG
>WNGQ01008130.1_pt1 | contig 10033 bp, 13 predicted proteins | sample 5407661 | NCBI WGS metagenome assembly WNGQ01 (sample SAMN13153382, study PRJNA577476) | soil metagenome | isolation source: 60 cm soil or saprolite under Garry oak tree replicate 2 | place: USA:California | collected 2016-06-15 | reverse complement strand
CGATTAGAGCGTTTCCCGGAAAGGCTGAATCTGGGATTCCCATCGCCGGCGTCGACAGCGGCCTGTGCATTATAGGTCTGATCGTGCGAAAATCCGGGCCGTCATGATCTTCGCCTCGTTAAACGAATCAAAGCTCAGGCTACAAGGCTTCACTGGCCAGATGAATCCCATGCATAAGGCCAGTTTCATGGAATCGATGGTCTAGTCCGTGCTGTACACACCAATTGCGAACCGTGGTCTCCGATTTGCCCGCGTGCTTCGCAGCCACCGCAAGGCCGAAAGTACCGATGCGCCGGAGAGGGGCGGACTGCTGAAGGCCGCAGCCTTCAATCGATGGCACGAGCCGGATGATGCGAGAGTATCAAGTCCGGATCTGTGAGAGGCTCAGGGTGAAATTCCCTGGGCCTACTCGGCAATCGCGTCGGTCTGCCTTCGGGCCAACCGCTTCCGGTCTACCCCAATAAACGGACTTGGTCCGTGGCGGTCGGCATGTCTCAAACGTGCCAAACTGAGAAGAACTCAGTCCGAGCATATGTTTTCCGCTTTGCCCCCGAACTCGGACATTGCTCGACGCAGTCAGCATGTCATGCACTGCAGCGAACTGGCGCTGGTTAGCGGTGAAATCGGCGTGGCGGATTACCTTTGGCTGGTTCGAGGCAATACAATCTTGAACTCAGTGAAAACTCCGGACTCGGTCTCGACATCGATGCTGCCGCCGTGTTGCTTTACGATGATATCGTGGCTCATGGACAGACCAAGCCCGGTACCTTCACCCGAGGGCTTGGTTGTGAAGAACGGGTTGAATATTTTCTCTTTAACCTCTTCCGGGATGCCGGTCCCGTTATCGCGAATACGGATTTCAACCTTGTCTCCGAGATTCTTCGTTGTAGCGGAGAGCATTGGCTCGAAGCCGTCACCGGCTTCCGCTTTTCGTTTCGTCGCGGCGTAGAACCCGTTCGATATGATGTTGAGCAAGACTGGTGTGATCTCTTGCGGATAGACGTCAGCCATGCCGACGGACGGATCGAGTTCGCGTTTGAAGGCGATACTGAAGCCTGCCTTTTCTGCCCGGGCACCGTGATAGGCCAGGTTCAGGCTCTCATCGACTATCGCGTTGATGTCAGCCGGACGATGCTCGCCGGAACCTTCACGGGAGTGCTGGAGCATGTTCTTGACGATCGAGTCGGCGCGCTTGCCGTGCTGGATGACCTTTTCGAGGTTGCTCTTGAGCAACTCACGGATCTCATCGACCTCCTCGCGTTTCTTGGCCTCAAGAGACGCATCAGCCAGCACATCGTTCATCTCGTCGACCAGCTCGGCCGAGAGCGCCGAGAAGTTATTGACGAAGTTCAGCGGATTCTTGATCTCATGGGCGATACCGGCTGTGAGCTGCCCGAGCGAAGCGAGTTTCTCGGTCTGCACCAAGCGCTCTTGCGCGGCGCGCAAGTCTTCGAGCGATTTCGAGAGTTCGCGGGTGCGGGCCTGCACCTCCTCGAACAGACGCGAATTCTCGATGGCGATCACGGCCTGGTCGGCAAAAGTCTGCAGCAGCTCGACCTCGCGTTGTGAATATTCGCCCGTGCGCTTGCGCCCGAGTGCGAACACTCCGATGCCGCGACCTTTCTCGCATCAAGGGAACGAACAGGATCGAGTTGAAACCAAGAGCTTCCCCAAATTTCTTGGTCGTCTCGGTGCCATCACGTTCCACGTCGGCCATGTTGAGGATGGAACCGGTCTGCAGAGCCCTGCCAGCGCCCGAGTTGTCGATTCGCAGCGGGGTGTCGCGCAGGAAATCCATGCGCGTTCCGTCAACCCCGGCCATGCCGCGGGCGATCATGAGGTCGCCGTCGCGAAGATAAAGTGCGCTGAGTTCGGCCTTGCACAATTCGGCAGCCGACCGCGTCAGCGTGTTCATGACCGAATTCAGATCGGACGCCGAGCGGCTGATGACCTTCAGTACGTCGGCGGTCGCAGTCTGCTGTTGGAGGGATTCTTCGAGTTCTCGCGTTTTGGCCTGGACCTCGTTGAATAGCCGCACATTCTCGATCGCGATCACGGCCTGGTCGCGGAAGGATTCGGCCAGTGAAATCTCGCTCTTGCCGAATATGCGGGGGTCGTTTGCTGGCGAGCGCAAGTAGGCCGAAACATTCGCCCCCACGCAGCAGCAGAGGCAAGAACAGCGACGAATTGATGCCGTATGTCTCGTGGATGCGGCGCTCGTGTTCAGGCAGATCGATCGCCGACCAGTCCGGCAAAAGCAGGTTTTTTCTACTGACGATGGTGCGTGACGGGAAGTTGATTTCGGGGTCGATCGGCAAAGCCGCAGGATCGAGGGGGATGTGTGATCCATCCGATCCCACCAGGGCCGCCTGCGAGAAGGTATTGCCGTGGCGACGCAGGAAAAACGCCAGGTCGCAACGAAACAACCGCACAGCGTTTAGAACGATAGCGTCGAATACGGGCCTTACGTCCGTCGGCGACTGGCTGATGACGCGCAGGATATCGGAGGTCGCCGCCTGCTGCGTGACCGACTCGGCGAGCTTGCGCTCGAGGTCTTCAATGATCTGCCGGGATTCGGCTTTGGTGGCGTCATCCGACGTCAAAATAAATTCTCCAACTCATCATGCCTTGGCGTCCGATTGACTGGGCGCAAGCGCGAAAGCGCCGACTCCGGGGTGCATTGTAGCCGTTCCTGCGCCCCGCCGGGAAGAGAGGCGGACAGGGCCGACTTCCGGATTGGGTCAACAGCGGACGCGGGTGCACGTTGAGTCCTTGTCCGCATTATCAGCGAATGCCGGTTATGGAGCCGGACATGGCGCGCGGGTCACGCGTAGGCCAGCGACCGGCATCGACCTGGGCTACGAAGTCGCCGACGATGCCGTTGAACAGGTCTGGCGCTTCGAGATTGATGGTGTGCCCGCAATTCGGCATCACCGAGAGAGCCGCCGATGGGATGGTGCGCTTCATCAGCAACGCCGGCGCCAGGCAGGGCCAGTCCTCGTCGCCAGTGAGGATCAGCGTCGGCACCGTGAGGCCGGCCATCTCGTTTTGCAGATGATACAGCGACGGACGCTCCTTTTGGCAGCCGAGCTGGGTGTTGGCGGCACCCAGGGCTGAATGCTCGGCCAGCGCCTGCTTGAAGACCGCAAAACCGCGCGGGTCTTTGGCTTCGAACTGCACGCGGGTTGGGCCGTGGGCATAACGCGAAGCAAATACGGCCATTCCATCGGCTCGCAGCGACGCCACTACGGCGTCGGCCTCAGCGCGAAACTGCTCGCGCATATTCAGCTCAGCGCCATAGCCGCAGCCGGCTACGCATAACGACAAGGCCCGAGACGGATGGCGAAGACCGAAATGCAGCGTAGCGAAACCGCCCATTGAGAGGCCACAAACATGCGCCTTCTGGATACCAAAATGATCAAGCACCACTAGAATGTCGTCGGCAGCGCGGTTCTGACTGTAGGACGCCGGATCCTCCGGCACGTCTGATGGCGGATAGCCGCGCGCGGCATAGGTGATCGCCCGGTAACGCCGGCCAAAATGCTGAAGCTGCTGTTCCCAGCTGCGATGATCGCCGGCGAATTCATGGACGAAGATGATCGGCGATCCGCTTCCAGTTTCCTCGTAGTATAGCCGTACGCCGTCATCAGTGGTAGCAAAGGCCATGGTCAGCTCCGGTTTCAGCCGTTGAAGAGACGTTCCAGATCGATGGAGACGCCGGTGCTCATTTTGAGTGTCCGCGACATAGAGATCTTAAGGGTGGAGTTCCTTTGAACAATCTACACGAGTAACAATGGACTTGCATCACTCCTAGAAACGACCAGCGTCAGCGATCGGGTTGCGCGGCTGATCGCCACGTATAAGAGGCTGCGCGCGGCCTCGTTATCTGGAAAATGCTTGGAATTGCAGGGCATAACGATGACGCGCCCGGCTTCGAGCCCCTTGGCTTTGTGCACCGTGCTTATGGCCCGATCCGGCGGCATGCAGGTCGCGACGCGCTGGATTATCGCCAAGCTGCGCAACATCAGGTTCTTCTCGCTCGTCGAATTGAACGCAGCGATCCGTGATTGTGTCACAGCACTGAACGACCGCGTCTCCCGGCATCTCGGCGCGAGCCGCCGCGCGCTGTTTGAGGCGCTGGACCAGCCAGCGTTGAAGCCATTGCCTACTACGCCCTACGTCTACGCCGAGTGGAAGCAGTGCAAGGCCGGCCTCGATTATCACGTCGAGGTCGAGAAGCATTACTACTCGGTGCCACACGCGTTGCTGCGCGAGGCGCTATGGGCGCGGATCACGGCGCGCACGGTGGAGCTGTTCCATCGCGGCAATCGCGTCGCTGTCCACGTACGTTCGTCATCGAGCCGCAAGCACACGACCGTGCGCGAGCACGTGCCGTCGAGCCACCGGCGCTATGCCGACTGGACGCCGCAGCGCATCCAGGGCCGAGCGAACGAGATCGGGCCGAAGACATCGGCGCTGATCGAGATCATCCTGCGCGAGAAGACGCATCCAGAGCAGGGCTTCCGCGCCACGATCGGCATCCTCAAGCACGCCAACAGCTTCGGGGTATCAGCGACTGGAAGCCGCCTGCGGCCGCGCGCTCGAGATTGGCGCGCGCTCCTACACTTCGGTTACCTCGATCCTGAAGACCAACCTCGATCGCCGACGGCCTGCCTCCGGAGGCCAACCCCGATATCAACTCCCCTGCGAAGGGATTGGCGGGATTGATCGGACGGGTGCCGCCGAAGAAAGCGCACGCGGCGCGAAGGTCTAGTAGTTCGTCCGGATGGGTCTTGCATTGTTGGTCTCACTCCTTGCGCAGAATTACGCAACGAGGAGGATGCGCCGGGATGCGGCAGGGATCACCACACAGAACGGCGCTATTTTTTGATTGGTTTTGTGTGCGACAACTGTTCAATCTGGGATCGAAAGGATTGATCGTCTACGGCCTCGACCCAGAGAAGATTGCGTTCCCAATTCCGGGGCTCATTCTTAAGCTTGCGCCCTATCGGCTCTTGGCCGCACCTACGCCAATATTCGTTGCATGCTCTCTGCAAGTAGACGCTATGAGGCTCCATGGCACCGTGGAGAAGACGCCAAATCTCAGCACAGACAGCCGCACAGACACGGCGGTTGTTACCGGGCTTGTGCTGCAGCAAGTCCTTTGCGAGGAATGGGATCAAGTCTTGCAGCTGCGGGAGGATCGCTTCGATGCAGTCGGGGATTTCATCGCCAACACGCTCGGCGATCATGGCATACATCGGCAGGTATCGGTCAAGGTATTCGGCAGAGCGAAGCAGGTTGCGCTCAACTGTATCGTCGTCGTCCGGCGGCGCCCCGACCAATTCGCCGAAGTGGGCGAGAGCCGGAATGAGCCACTCTGGCAAGGCTAGGCCCTTTGCAAGTAATCGTGCAACCCCAGAGAAATCAGGCATTGGCGTCCTCCCGGCGAACTAGTGTCACAACGGTGGGCCGCCCGGCGATGATGCGGTCGACAAGGCGAGCCAACGCTGCGAGGGCGTCCCGCTTCTCGTCGAGATATTCGTACCGATCATACGTCTCGCGAACCCCGCCGATCACATGGCCGATCACGCGTTCGGCGTGATCCTTCGGCACCTTGGCCCGGCTCATCAGGCTGCGCGCGGTACGGCGCAGATCGTGCAAGCGCCAATTCGGCATTGGCTGGCGGCCCTCGGCTTCGCGGATTGCTGCGATGGCCTTGTCGAGTTCGCGCTTGGCCTTGGAAAATCGGCTGAATGCTACCGCTGGCTGCGGTCCAGCGCCTGGATCTGCGACTTCTCATCGACACACAGTACCATGGCGCGCTCGGGCGGGGCCACGTAGAGGCCGACGACGTCGCGAACCTTGGCAACGAAGTCGGGATCGGTTGAAAGCTTGAAGGTCTCCAACCGATGCGGCTGCAGGCCGAAGGCGCGCCATATCCGCTGTACCGTCGAGACTGACAGTCCACTGGCCCGCGCCATGCCGCGCGAGCTCCAGTGGGTGGCGTCGGGGGCTTCGTCTCAAGGGTGCGGACGATCACCGCCTCGATCCGGGCATCCTCGATCGTGCGCGGCGTTCCCGATCGCGGCTCGTCCCAAAGACCTTCAAGCTCGGCGAAGCGCCGACGCCACTTGCCGACCGTGTCGGGATCAATACCCAGGCGGGCCGCTACGACCTTGCTCTGTTCGCCTTCAGCACAGGCCAGGATGATCCGAGCCCGCAGCGCCAAGCACTGCGCCGTGCTTCGCCGTGATGCCAGAGACGTCAACTCAGTGCGTTCCACCTCATCCAGCTCCAGCGGAGCAAAGCGTCGACCCATAACCAATACTCCCCAAAATCAGGAGGGTCCGCTATCATCGAGTCGATTTGGAGTCCGCTGAACTTCAGATTCAGGACACTAGCGCGCAATCGGACTTGGTCAAGCGCGGCGATTATCTGGTCAATGGCATCCTAACCTGCGGCAACTGCCATATGCCGAAGGGTCCTTCGGGGGACATCATGGATAAGGCTTTTTCCGGCGGCGCGTCTTGGGACGAGCCGCCTTTCAAGGTCACCGCACCGAACATTACGCAGGACAAAGGAACTGGCATCGGCAATTACACCGACGCCGAGCTCAAGCAACTGCTGCGCAAGGGCATCAAGCGGAACGGCGTACCAGTCGCCATGGTCATGCCCAGCGGCTTCTATGAGATTATGACCGACCGCGATCTCAATGCGGTGATCGCTTATCTGCGCACGATCAAGCCGATCAAGAATGCGGTGCCGGACCCAGTCTACAAGATGTCGCAAGGACATCCAATCCCGCCAGGCGGTGAAAGCCCGTATACGGAGGCGATGTTGAGCGACAAGGTGAAGCAAGGGGCTCTACCTCGCCACTATCGCGCACTGCATGGCGTGCCACACGCCGAAGGGGCCGCGCGGGCGAGAGTTTGCTAACAAGTTGGGCGCGCCGGCGGCTCCGAGTTTCCGGGACCCTGGGGGCGTCTCGGTTTCCAGGAACATCACCTCTAGCAAGACGAATGGCATCGGCGGCTGGACTGATGACGAGATCAAACGTGCCATCACTCAGGCGTCAGCAAGGATGGCAGCAAGCTCAATCCGCCCATGGGCTTCCACTACTACGCCACAGTGTCAGCTGCCGACCTCGACGCCATCGTCGCCTATTTGCGTACGGTGCCGCCAAAAAAGGATAGTCCCAAAACCCTTATGCCACGCCTTTGCGGGGCAGTCTGTTTTGATGGCACCTTTGAGACATGCCGACGGTATTGAGCGATGTCCGCTTTCGGGGATAACCCGGAAGACATTTGCTCACACTGAGTTCTTCTCAATTTGACCCGGAGCAGACCTTTCCTTCGGAGTCGGAGCCGGGAAGCTTGCTTCACATCTCATGAGTAGGTTGAGTGCCGGAATCGCATAGCGCGAAATGGTCGTTTCGGCTGGAATGTCGATCATTTCGCAAGGCTAATAGAGGGAGGCGGGCTCAAGTGCCGAACGATCTGGATTTGCGCATGATGGCGCGGTGCATCGAGCTCTCACGCGACTCCATCGCGGCGGGCGAACTTCCTTTCGGCTGCGTGATCTGTCACGACGAGGAGGTCGTGTCGGAAGCCACCAACCGCGTGGTACGCGACGGCGACGTGACCCGTCACGCCGAAATGGTTGCGATGTCGGAAGCGCAGCGCGTCCTCGGAACCAAGCGGTTGTCGCGCTGCACGCTTTATACCAATGTCGAGCCCTGCGCGATGTGCTGCTACTGCATTCGCGAGACCCGGATGCGCAAGGTCGTCTATGCAATTCGCTCGCCCATCATGGGCGGACACTCGAGATGGAAGGTTTTACAGGACAAGGAGATCTCTGGCGTCATCCCGGAAGTTTTCGGCCGCGTCCCCGAGATCGCTGGCGCGGTGATGCGCGAGGAGGCGGAAGCGGTGTGGCAGGATTGGCACCCGATGATCTGGAGAATCATCACGTTCCGCGGCTGCTTCGGCGGCGTCGCCCAAGCGGCCGCCGAGGTGCCCCGTCGCGAAGGATTTTTCCGTCGACTGACTCTGTTGCATCGCTGACTGCGCCGCGCTTTCGTCGCTCCCCGGTAGGAGGCCTTCCCTGATGAACCAAATCTCCCGCTCAGTCGACAGTGACTTCACCGTTCTCAATCGGCGCGGAACGCCGCACGGACCGTTCCGCCGTCTTTTGCGTCACTTTATTCATTTCTTCTCGTATCACCTCATCCTTAGCCGCCAGAGCATCCGAACGACCCGGGCGGCGGGTTTCCGCCTGCGCGTACGGCCGACGGTCTTCCACCCCCGCTTCTTTCTGAGTAGTGAGTATTTCGCGAAGTTCCTCGACGGGCTCGACCTGAGCGGCAAGTCCGTGGCTGATATTGGCACCGGGTCCGGCATCTTGGCTCTGGCGGCGGCGCGCGCCGGTGCGGCGGAGGTTTTGGCGCTCGACATCAATCCCCATGCGGCTCTCTCGGCGCTGGAGAATGCGCAGGCGAACGGCTTTGGTGACCATGTGAGCGTCGCCTGTATGAACCTCCTCGCCGCGCTTCCAGTGCGCCCGCTTTTCGATGTGATATTATCAAGCCCACCCAAGCATGCTGGCGAGCCGCGCGATCTCGCGGATCGCGGTTGGCACGCTGGCCCTCAATATCGGGACGTGGCGGCCTTGTTCAAGCAGGCCAGCGAGCGGCTGAAGCCCGATGGCCGTCTCTACGTCATGGTATCGTCGGACTCCGATCTCGACCTGTTCGGCCGGCTGATTGATCAGGCCGGCTTCCGCGCACGCCTCGCCTACGAGCGCTCGTTCTACATCGAGTCGATGATTCTCTACGAGCTGCGTGGTCGATAGCGTCGGTCCGGCTGGCTTACCATGCTGCTGGTCCGCTCGCTCAGCTTCTTGACGTCCGGCGCCTGGCGGCACGGCGGACGTCGCGTCAACTGGGCTCGCGTCGCAGGGGTGATTTACGACAAGTTCGACGGCGAGTTCGCGTCGCGCTCGCTGACCTACGCCAGCACAGGGACCGTGCGTTATCAATGGTGAGGTGACGTCTGTTATATGGCACGTTTGAGACATGCCGACTGCATCGAGCGATGTCCGTTGTCGGGGGTAACCCGGAAGACATTTGCTCAGACTGAGTTCTTCTGAGTTTGAACCCATCTCCGACACTCGGTAAATTTCGAACTGAAGTGTCCTCCTGTCTTTCTTTTGAATTTTCGGCGTTCGATTGGGGGCCGCCCGCCGGAGCAAGCCAACCGCCGCTGAACTTTCCAGCCAAAGCTGGGATGGACGTGATACTATCTCCGCTCCTGCGGTGATCCGCAGAGGGTATCCCGGGAGGGAAACCCGGATGGCTTCGGATCAGGTCAAGCGCAAGCTCGCCGCCATACTCGCCGCCGATATTGCCGGCTATAGCAGGTTGATGGGTGCGGATGAGGCCGGCACGCTCGCCCGCCTCAAGGAATATCGCCGAGAGCTGATCGACCCCAAGAACAAGCAATATCGCGGTCGCGTCGTGAAAACGACGGGCGATGGCATCCTCATCGAGTTTCCGAGCGTCGTGGATGCGATATCCTGCTCGATCGAGATCCAGCAGGGCATGTGCGAACGCAATGCCGATATCCCTCCAGAGAAACGCATACAGTTCCGCATCGGGATCAACCTTGGCGACGTGATCATGGAGGGACGCGACCTCTATGGTGACGGAGTCAACATTGCGGCGCGACTGGAGGGACTAGCCGAGCCGGGCGGCATCTGCATATCGCAGACCGTCCTCAATCACGCGCGCGGCAAGATCGCCTTCGATGTCGAGGATCTCGGCGAGCAAGCCCTCAAGAACATCGTCTAACCCGTGCACGTATGCCGCCTGTTGCTCAATTCCAGCCGGGGCGACGTGGCATCTCGGTGTTCTGAAGCACCGCTGGCTTTGCCGCACAAGCCCTCGATTGCCGTCTTGCCTTTCCAGAACATGTCCGATGATCCCGAGCAGGAGTATTTTGCGGACGGAATGGTTGAGGAGATCACCACCGCG
>WNGQ01036983.1_pt1 | contig 10034 bp, 8 predicted proteins | sample 5407661 | NCBI WGS metagenome assembly WNGQ01 (sample SAMN13153382, study PRJNA577476) | soil metagenome | isolation source: 60 cm soil or saprolite under Garry oak tree replicate 2 | place: USA:California | collected 2016-06-15 | reverse complement strand
CAGAGCTTCTCGACATGGAATCACTCATCTAGCTCCGAGACCGTAGCGTAGGGGGATCCCTCGACGGACACCCGCCGGGCCGAGTCGCGGCCGTCGTCGACGAGCACGGACACCGTCTCATGTGACCCGTACGAAGAACGTCTCACTTGTCGGGGGCCTATCCGTACGCTGCCGGACATGACCGCCACGCTGATCGGCTACGCCCGCTGCTCCACCGACGCCCAAGACCTCACCGCCCAACGCGAGACGCTGCTCGCATGCAGCCCAGCCGCTGCCGATCTCGGACCCGCCAAGTGCCTGATCCTGATAGACCGTGCCACATTCGGATCATACCGCTCACTCGATCAAAGCGCCGCATGTCAAGATCTTTTGAAGCGCCCTATCGGCCGCGCTTGCGGCGGGACCGCGTGCTGCGGGCTTGGTTGTCACGGCGAGCGGGGCGAGCACCAGGCTCGGGTTTTAACCCCCGCCGCCCGGGTCGATCGAGTCGTTCGAGTCGGTCAAGTCGCCCGATCGCCCCGGCTCGGGCTTCGAAGTCGTCGAGTTCATCGGCTAGGTCGACCGCGGCGCGGAACTGTGTTCTGGCCCCCTGGCGGTCGCCGAGAACCAGCAGCGCCTCACCCGCGTCCATCAGGATCGATATGTCACGCGGCCACCGGGCCAGATTCCCCGCGACCTGGGCCAGGGCCTTGTCGGCAAGGCCGGCTCGTGCCAGGGCCACCGCGAGGTCGCCGTCGAGCATGCTGCTCAGCGTCGGATCGACCCTGGCCAGGGCCTCGCCGACCGCCACAGCCTCGGCGCCCAGGCCCGCGCGGCCGAGGTCCGGAACCAGGTTGACCAGCCAGTCGGGCAGGAGACCGGCGCGGTCGGACTCTTCGCCTAACGCGACGGCGAAGTCGTGCGCGCGCCCAGGAAACCAGCTTGCTGCCTGGACAACCAGGCTGGCGCGCTCCGCCAGTTGGGCCGGGTCCGGGACGACGAACATGCCATCGGCGGCGTCGGCGAGTTGGGTCGCCAGGCCGTTGGGCAGATGGGGAAGATCAATCCGAGCGGAGGCGTCGACAATCGCCCGCCACCCGTCGGGGTTGCTGGCGGTGGCCCTGGCCAGACGGCTACGGATGACTGTGTGGGCCTTCGCCTGGTGGGTTGGGCACATGGTGGCCTGAGCCTCGCTCAGGTCGGCGGGGAAGCCAAATCTGCGCCCGGCGCATGCGGGACAGCCCGCGTGCCGCAGGGCTACCGGTGCCAACTCCACCGGGGACCGGTCCAGATCGACCGGACCGAACGTGTGCTGGACGATGTCTGTGATGGCACCAAGCCCGATGTCCTCCCAGCCCGCTGAGACCAACCCAACCGTCGGGGATCCTAAGGCCGCGCCAGCGGCGCGGCGGGCGAGTAGGTCGCCGGCGTCGTCCGCTCGGCGTCCACGCCTGTCCTGGCGCGACGGTGTGCTGGACTCGCCGGTGGCATCCACGACCCTGACAGCGGCGCAGACAATCGCGGAGCCAGCCATCGCCCCGAGGACAGCCAGGACCGTGGTGCGCTGCGCGCGAGCCGCCTCGATCATCGACCACACCGGGACGTATACCACGATCTCCGACCCATCAGCGTCGACGTTGACGGTCGCGAACCCCTCCGGCCGTACCGCTAGCCGTTCGAGCGGATCCCACGTGATCACGAATACGCGCAGCAGCTCGGCCATTCGTGCCCGCGCACCTGGCAGGCCCGTCCAGGCGATGCCGAGCTCGAGTAGCTTCTTCTCGGTCACCGGCGCGGTGGCAAGAAGGTGCGCAAGATCGTCTGGCAGGTCCGCGTACAGCTGTTGGTCTGTTGCGGTCACGCCTGTGACCGTACCTCTGTGCGCTGCCTGGTGCGCTTCGCCTCAGCCAGCGCCGGGCAGACCCAGTGGGTGCGGTAGGCGCGCTCCAGGTTGACATCACCGGTCCGGGTGAACCGCAGCCGGTGGCGATCCCGAGTCCAGGCGACGTACACCGTCTCGCTCGGGATCAGACCGTTGCGGCAGGCCCAATCATGCAGCAGCCGCAGGGCGGTGCTGAGCTTGGTGAGGTTGGCGGTGGCAACCCGTTCGAGGTAGGGCACGCGGCCACGGCGCCACGCCTCAACGTCTGCGCGGTCCAGCCAGCCGATGCCGACCAGGACCTCGACCGGTGTGACGACCTGTCGGTCCGACAACATGGCCGTGGCGGCGCCGGCGATCCGCCGGTTGAGTTTGGCGCGGTTGGCTGGCTGCATGGGAGGTTACCGTCGGCGGGTTGTAGGTGCGGGCAACAGCGGTGACGTGGCCGTCGCTCGGTCGAGTTCGTCGCGGAACGCCGCGACCCGCTGGTAGGCACCGCGATGCTTGTTGCCGACGACCGCGTCGGTGCGCCGGTCGACGACGCCGCGTGCCGCGGCCAACCATTGCCGGCGTTGCCGTGGACCACCCGGGCCGCTGGCGATTCGGGCTGCCAGCAGGGACGACAGGCGCGGCAGCGCCTCGGCTCCGTCGTCGCCGGCACCGCCGTCGGGATAGCCGTACAGTCGTCGACGCTGTAAGGTCCACCTACGCGAGACCAGCTGCCGATGCCACCACAGCAGCGTGGCCGGGGTAACCAAGAACGTCGCCCACCGCGCCCGAGGCAGCAGCCGGGACAATGCTGCCAGCACCGCCCGGTCCGCAGGCTCCAGGTCTGGGCGGCGGACCTGCCGGCGCAGCACCGCAACCTGGTGACGAAGCACCAGGACCTCCACCGCGTTGGACCGGTCCCCATGCACAACCAAGATCATCAATCGCAGTGCCTGACGCATGACCAGATACCCCAACGACAGGATCATGACCGCCAGCATGTCCCGGGACATCGACGCCGGCGTACAAACTCGCACGTCAACGCCTCTGCCGGAGTTTTCGAACGCCACAGGGCGGGGCGGTACGGAGTTGGTCGCGCACCCGACCGAGAAGGCTGGCAAGGGTCGCGGTCTCCTGCCCGTCGAGGATGTCCAGGAGCGTACGGCGCACCATCTCGATGTGTCCAGGCCGGACGCGCTTCAGTAGCGCCTTGCCTTTGTCGGTCAGGGTAAGGGTGGTGCTGCGTTGGTCCTCGGTTGACGGAGTCCGGGTGATGAGGTTCGCGTTGACCAGCTGAGTGTTCTGGTAGCTCATCGCGCTGAGGCTGTAGACGAGGCGTTCGGCGATGTCGGTGGGGCGCATCTGCCCGCCGGGGGCGGTGTCGAGCGCGGCGAGGATCTGGAACTGGATGTAGGTGAGGCCGGCGTCGCGGCGCAGTTGCTGCTCGACTGCGTGCTGCAGCAGGCTGCTGGTCTCCATGAGGGTGGAGTAGGCGCACATTTGTTCGGCTGCGGGGTCGGGCATCGAGGCCGCCGGCTCAATTGGAGACTGGCGCATCGGCATCGGTAGGTCGGCGGGGGTCAAGGTAATCAACTGCTCCGCGGTCACCTCGCCGGCAGTACCGTTGAACCGGTCGGCGATGCGGCGGGTGTGCCGTTCGGTCATCTCCTGGAAAACCTTGCGGGCGAAGCGGCCGTTTGCCGAACCCGTCGCCACGGGGTACGGCTTCGAAATAGCCGTGTAGCGCCAAGCGGGTGGAGTCGGCCAGGAAGTACTGGTGTGCGGCGGCCTGGTGGGGTCACGACCTCGACGAGCTCGCCGGCGGGGTAGTCGTCGAACGTGCGGGCACGGGTAAACCCGGAGAAGGCGCCGCCCTCGACCCTAGGCGCGGACAGCGGAGCGGGTCGGATCGTCTCCACGGCGATCACGGCGCCGTCGGGGGCGGCCCGGACCGCGGCGGCGGTGCTGCGGTGGGTGCCCCAGCCGCGGGTGGCGACCCGGTATGGCCGGCCGGCGGCGACGGTGGTTGGTGTGTCCATGTCGTTTCACGCCGCGGGGTGGGCGGTGCGTTCGTCGGTGAGGTGGCCGACTTGGATGGCCAGTCGGGTCAGCTCGGCCTTGTTGGTGGCGTTGAACTTGGCCCGGATCCGTTTGGCGTAGGTGCTGACGGTGGCCCGGGACAGCCCCATCCGGGTGGCGATCTGGGGCTCGGTGAAGCCGCGGGCGATCCAGCGCAGCGGTAGGCGCCGGCGCGGATCGCGGCCTGTAGCGAGGGGGGCTTGTCCCAGGCCGAGATGACGATGGGGCGGCTCATGTCGGCTGACCGGGCGATCAGCGCCGTCCGTGGGCCCTGGGTGCGCAGCGGCAGGTCCACCAGCACCAGATCCGGGGGTACGGCCAGCGTGGCCAGTTCCTTGACGTGGCCGACCCAGGCCGCGACGACCAGCGTGGGGTCCTGCTGGATCAGCCGTTCCATGCCCGAGCGCCGGACCGGCTGGTCGTCAACGATGGCGACGGTACACACACGCCGCTCCACCGCACGATCATTGCCCCACCGGACCACACCTCCACCACCACACATTCCTTGTCGCGCACTACGCTGGCCGGCCGGCAATAGTTCACCTGGTTACCGCCGTCATGGCCGGCATGTTGGCCATATCGGCCTCGCAGCGCGGGGGCGGATCCGAGGCAGGTTCGGTATCTCGCTGAACCTGACCACGCACACCTCCCGCGGGCAGCCCCGGCTCTGCTCGTGCAATCCGTCCAGGGCGCCGAGGGCGAGCAGGTCGTTGGCGGCCAGATGCCGGTCAGGCGGCGCCGGCCGGAGGGGAGCGCCGCGAGGGGGTGGTGGCCGCTGTCGTCGTTGTACCCGATGACGGCGGTGGCACCACACGTTCGCGCGTTCGCGGTGGTGCCAAAGCCGCCGTCGGGTCGTCACTGGCGCGCGCCGCTCACCAGTTGTCATCCTCGAGGAGGGTCTTGAGCGCGGCGAGGTAGCCCTCCACCGTCCCGCCGTACCAGGCCGAGATCGCCTCGGCGGGCGGCAGATCCGGCATGACCGGCCGGAGGATCTCCCGGTCGAAGGTCAACCGGTAGGTGAACCGGGAGGTGTCCGCGTCGATCTCCTCGACGGTACGGATGTTCTCCAGGTAGTACGCGAACTCCGGCGGGGTCTGAACCCGGGCGCGGTGGGGCTCGTCGCGCTCGAGCAGGACCGTCGGTGTGCGCAGTTGCTTGCCGTTGAACGTCGAGTACTCGATCAGCAGGGCGCCGATCTCCAACGGCGTCGGGTACTCCATTCGCTCAACCTCGGCGCGCCACTTCGGGTCGTTGTGGTAATCGCTGAGAAAGCCGAACACCGCGCGCTGCGGCGCGGCGATAACTACTTGCCGCTCAACCACTACCTGGTCACTCATTGTCCGCACCCCTCTTTGCGGTCGGCGCCACTGATTGCGTACCGGGCCGGTGCCGGCCTCCGTTCAACGCAGGCACACCCGGGGAAGTTCAGTGCCGCCGCCGTGAGCGGTACCACTCCCGCCCGGTCCGGCGCGCTCGGTTTCGACGGCTCCAGCGTCGATGCCCCGGTCATCGCTGGCGCCTACCCCCTGGCCGGCCAACGCCGCGACGGTCGACAGCAACAGTCCGTGTGCTGACGCCGGTGTGCTGTTCGACGGAGCGGTGGAGGCAACGGCTGCCCGACCGGCCTGTGATGCACCGCCGGTGCCGGCGGGGGCGGACCCATCGGGTCTGGGCACCCCGCTGGCACCGGTGCGTTCTGGCGGGCCGGGCCGGCTCGCCTGTCAGCTCACGGGCAGGAACTGCCATTCCTGGTTGAGGTTGCCCTGGTTGTACCCCCATTGCTGGATCGGGGTTCCGTCGGTGGGGTCACCGTAGGTCGAGGGCGAGGCCGCTGGTGTGGTTGGTGAGCGCGTAGTATCCGTTGCCCAACGGCGTGATCTGCCACTGCTGGTTGGGGTTGGGGGAGTACAGCGTCCACTGCTGCATCTGCGTGCCGTTGGAGGTCGATCCGTTGGTGTCGTCCAGTGCCTTGCCGCTGTTGGCATCGGTGATGTTGTAGTAGCCGTTGCCCGCGTCGACCAGCTTCCACAGTTGGTCAGCAGCGTCGTCGTCGGCCCCTTCCACGATCCTCGCCCCGTCCGAGGTGGATCCCCCGGCGACACCGAACGGTTTGCCGCTGCGCGCGCTGACGATGCGGTACGTGTGCCCGGTCGACGGTGTGCCGGGCCGGGCGGCAGACGGTACACCCACCAGCGCCCACTGCTGGTTGAAGTTGCCCGAGGTGTTCCCCCACTGCTGGATCGCCGTACCGTCGCCGTAGCCTCCGCCAGTGAGGTCGAGGACGAGGCCGCTGGTCCGGTTGGTCAGCGTGAAGTATCCGTTGCCCAGCGGCGCGATCTGCCACTGCTGGTTGGGGCTGGAGGAGTACAGCGACCACTGCTGCATCTGCGTGCCGTTGGAGGTCGATCCGTTGGTGTCGTCCAGTGCCTTGCCGCTGTTGACGTCGATGATGTTGTAGTAGCCGTTGCCCGCGTCGAGCAATGTCCACTGCTGGTCGGCGTCGGCGTCGCCGGTCCACTGGATGATCTTAGCCCCGTCGGACGTGGACGCGCCGGAGACGCCGAACGGCTTGCCCGTCCCCCGGTTGACGAGTTTGTACGTCAGGCCCGCAGCCGGGGAGGACGGCTTGGCCGGGGCGGGCGGGACGCTGCCGACGAAGGTGACCGTCGAGTCCGGCGCCAGGGTGTAGGAGAACGAGCCCTGGCCGTTCCAGGTCACCTCGAAGCTGGTGGTTCCGCCGGTCATGTTCGTCGCTACCAGCACCTCCTGGCCGTTGGGGTTGCGAAACGCCGCGGAGAGCACACCGTGGGCGTTGACGGTCGAGTCGATGTGGGTGGCGCCGACGGGGACGAACTTGCTGAACTGCCCGAGCTGGTAGTAGATGTTGTCGAGCTGGTAGCTCGCGGACGTCACGTTGCCGTTACTGTCGGTCGTGGCATTGATTGTGACCATCGGCACGCAGTTCGGGCAGCCGCCCAGGTGCGGGCCGTTGTTCGAGTTGAGGGCCACGTTCCACAGTTCGACGCCCTCCGCCCAGTTCTGGATCGCGAGCGCGGCCATCTGCGCGGTGTGGTACGGGACGATGTCGGTCGGCCCGGTGTTGGATGAGCACTCGCTCTCGTACTGGTGGATCCCGGGCCGCTGGCTGTGGATCACCGCCATCATCGTCGGGTCGCTGTTGTAGTCGTAGCAGTGCCAGGCGATCCCGTACAGGTCCCCGCCGGCCTGGCCGGACAGCAACTGCTGCGGGTACCACAGCGCGTCCCAGTTGTGGTCGAACCCGAGCACCTTGGTCGTCAGCCCGTGCGCGGCCAGGTCCGGCATCAGGTAGTTGTGCACCCAGTTCGCCTCATCCGCCGAGGCCCACGACGATCCGGGATAGTTCGTCGGACAGTACAGAGGCTCGTTCTGCGGGGTCACCGCCCAGATCGGTACCCCCTGCGCCTGGTAGGCCTGGATCCACTTGATGAAGTAGTCGGCGTAGGCCTGGTAGTACTGCGACTGCAGGGAGGCGGCCCCGCTGCCGGTATTGCAGATCATCGAGCTGTTGGACTTCATCCAGGCCGGCGGGCTCCAGGGGGTACCGAATATCCTCAGATTCGGGTTGATCGCCAGAGCGTCTCTGATCACCGGAGTGATATGTCCGGTGTCCATCGCGGTCAGCGCGAAGTACTGGGTCGGGTCGTACGACGGGCCCTGCCTGTCGTCGTCGGTCCACGGCTGGTTTGTGGAGTTGAAGTCGCTCGCCCCCATCGCCACCCGCCAGAACGCCAGGCCGATCCCGCCGGAGCTGAACAGCTGGTTCATCATCGTGTTGTACGCCGTGGAGCTGTAGGACTTCAGCTGCGCCATCAGGTACGTCGACGAGTCGGTGAAGGCCGCGCCGAACCCGCTCATCGACTGGTACGAGCGACTGTCATCGACCGTGATGTTAAGCTGGCCCCGGGTGAGCGGGCCGAGCGTGACCGGGCTCTGCGGCGTGATCGCCTGCGCACTGTCGGCCGTGGTCAGCCAGGTCTGCAGGGTTATCGCCGGCGACGACGCCTGCGCCGGGGTGACCGTCACCGCGACGGCCGCAGCCAGCCCTGCCGCCGCCGCCACCGTCACGCGGGTGACGATCGGCATATGGCTGAGAAGAGTGTGTCTACGCATGTGTACCGCCTTTCAGACGTGGGATCCGCGCTGACACCACGTGGCCGCAACGCTGCCTGGAAGTCCGACCGCGACACCGGTGCCCAGACAACGGCACCAAGGTGTCGCCGTGTCGGTGGGGCACCGGTACCGCCCGGAGGGCGTCAGCCTGTGCCTGGCTGCGGCGGGGTGGCGCCAAGTTCGTCGAGGCACAGACTCGAACTGGGGTTGACCAGCGTTCCGCTGGTTCCGGCTGCCACTGCTGGGCGCCGGTACCGGGAACGTCCGGTACCGGACCTTCGTGCCCGGCGTGGTACCGCCCGTGACCTTGTTGAAGATCGTCGTGAACCCGCGACCTGTCCCGTTGTGGCGTTCAGTGCCCGCTCGGCCGCGGCGCCCACCTCTGTACCGGACATGCCGTGTCCATCGCCATGATGTTCAGGACGTTCGGCGTGAACCCGTGCAAGTTGCCGTTGCTCTGTGCGTACCGGCCGTCGGAGGTGAGGCCGTTGCGCAGCACCGGCGGGGTGTACGGAATGGAGAGCGCCTGGATGTTGCTGCGCTCCACGAGCGCACCCGGGCAAGCGCCGAGTCGCCGCAGTCGACATCGATATGGTTGCTCAGCGCGTAGGGCTCGATGTCGAGGCGACTAGCGCTGAAGTAGGTGACCAGATTCTCGATCTCGGTGGCCGCCACGCTCACGGATGAACAGGCGGTGCCCAGGTCGATACGGCCGTTGTCGGCGGTCCAGCCGCCGGGGAGGTCCCACGTCGGGGTGTAGCTGGTGCCGCCGAACCAGATGATCGCGTCGCCGCCCTGCCCGTTCAGGTCCTTGAGCTGGATCTGTAAGTTCGCGGCGTTGTAGACGCTCCACCGGCAGTTCGAACATCTGCTCATGGACAGCGGAGCCTAGCTCAGCAATGAGGAGTGGTCGACCATAGCGCAAATTCGAAGCATCGTCGCCGCGTTCTCATCGAGCAGCTCCACTCCAGCACCGTGCGTAGCCCCTACGCCGCCGTCAGCGGCGGGCTGGCGCAACGCGCCGCCCTTCTGATGTTCGCGTGTCGAGATCGCATCTCGGGTATGCGCAGGATGGTGCGGCCGTCATCGCCGTGGCGGTTGGCCATAGATGAGACGGGGATCGTTCCTGCCACGACGTGCCCCGACGCGTCGTGGGGTTGGCCCGCGCGGTCACCCGTCCGACCGGTGTGTCGTCCGCGCGCGAGTACATGGGGGGCCTCAGCTTTGCGTGGCGGTCATTTCGGCCCAGCACAACCCGGCGAGCTCTCGGGCGATGGCCACGGTGACGATGTTGCGGCTGGTCTTGACGGCGGACAGGCGACGGAACCGGGCGCATAGGCGTTGCTGGGCGGTCCAGGACCGGGCCGCGGTGGCCGCCTCGACGCCGTCTTGGCGGCGGCGCAGGACGGCGCCGAGGCTGGGCCGGTGCTGGTAGGCCCCTGCCGATTCGATCAGCTGGGTGCGGAGGTGGGCGTTGCGGCCTTGGTGATACGTCCACGGTGGACCGCCTGGCCGGAGGAGTACTCGGAGGGAACGAGACCGGTGAAGCCACCGGTCAGGTCGTCGTGACGTTCACGACCGTCAAGGACAACGCTCAGATCAACGCCATCATCGTATCCCCCTGACGCCCCAGGATCGGCTCTGGGCGACCCAACCTCATGGGCCCGCCCAGGGTCGATCCACCCACCAGACCATTCGAGCCCCTATCTGTTGTGGGATTCGTCATCGCGCACCCGGGCGAGGTAGGGGCGCACCTCGGCCCAATTCCGGCGAGCAACCCGGACGCGGCCCGCGACGCTAACCCCGCCGGCTGGGCGCTGGTGGTAGCAGTCGGCCAGGTGCGCGGCGCTGGCCTGCTGCGGGTCGGTGATGGTGGTGATCAGCCGGAACAGTTCGGTGCGGGTGGTGGTCGCCCCGGGCGGGGCGGCGGCGGTCACCGTGACGGTGTATTCGATGA
>WNGQ01015646.1_pt1 | contig 10035 bp, 10 predicted proteins | sample 5407661 | NCBI WGS metagenome assembly WNGQ01 (sample SAMN13153382, study PRJNA577476) | soil metagenome | isolation source: 60 cm soil or saprolite under Garry oak tree replicate 2 | place: USA:California | collected 2016-06-15 | reverse complement strand
GGGTTCAGGGCCGGCGGCCCTCTCGCGGACCGCGCCGCGGCCGGGCCGGCTAACTCCCCGGTCCAGCAGGCGAGGTTGCCGCGACCCCTGGCGGCGAGGGCGCGGCCCCGATGGTCCCCGCTGACCGCATCGGCGCCCGACGCCGCGCCCGGCGCCGCAGGGATCACCGGCGGCTCGCCGGTCATCACGCGCCGGCCCGGCCCGGCGCCGGGTTTCCGCCGCGTCGCTGGCAGCCGATCCGGGCGCCTGGCACCCCATTGGCGACGAGCACGAACCGGGCGATCGCTCTCCGTGATCGGCAACTCCAACCCGCCAGCGCGCCATCGGCTCGTTCTGCATGTCGGCGGGCCCCTCCGCCGTGGGTAGCGGCAATGTACAGATCAGGACGATTCGCCCGCTGGTCCCGGCAGGTCGGCACGGCTGCCGGTGCCACACTGAGCAGTATCTCTGTCGCGGGCCGGTACTCCCGGCCGATTACGGCCGCGGGCCGCGCTGCTCTGTCCGTTCGCTTATTCCGACTCGATCATGCCAATGCGGGGTGTGCTGCGGCTGGAAATGCATATGGCTCTTTCGGTCATGAGGGATCAGCTGGGTGGGCTGTGCCCAGTCCGGCCTGGCGGGCTTTGAGGGCGGCTGCGGTGCGGTCGTTGACTTGCAGCTTGAGGAAGACTGATGACAGGTGGTTCCGGACCCTTTTCTCGCTGATGCCGAGGCGGCTGGCGATGTCGCGGTTGGCTGATCCCCGGGCGAGGTGGTCCAGGATGCCGCGTTCGCGGTCGGTGAGTTCGGGGAAGGCGCGGGCGATGTAGTTCTCGCGGCTGGTGGCGAAGAAGTCGATGATTCGCTGCGCGACGCCGGGGCCATACACGGCTTCGCCGCGGGCGACTGCTTCGATGGCCGCGGTGAGCTCGGCGCGGTCGGCGCCTTTGAGCAGGTAGCCCGTCGAACTGGACGGCAGCGTGCTCGTGCTCAAGCGGATCCACGTCCGCTACTGCCTCATCGTCGACGGTGTCGTCGACCTGTCCGCGGTAAAGCGTGTGCATGCTTTCCACGCTGACAAGTGCCCGGTCGCGCGCAGCATCTGTCACGCCATCACGATCAGCACCGAACTAGGAACGGAAGTGGCGTAGCAGCGCGACGGTCTCCGATCCTCATCGTCGCTGCCCGCGGTAGGCGCCCGGGGCGACGCCGAAAGTGCGCTTGAAGGCCTTGCTGAAGGAGAACTCAGTCGCGTAGCCGGCTTGCGTGGCGATCTGCGCCAGCGACCCGTCGGTCGCATTCAGCAAGGCTGCGGCGGGCGCGAGGCTGGCGCGAGTGATGTAGCGCCGGGGTGATTCGCCCGCCAGCTCGCGGAAGCGCGCCGAGAATGCCGAGCGGGAGAGGGCGACCTTGGCCGCGACGTCGCCGGCCGTCCAGCGGCGCTCGGGCTGGCGGTGGATGAGCTCGATCGCGCGGCGATCTGCGGGTCGCGCAGCGCGAGGACGCCTGCTCCGCTGGCCGAGTCGAATTCGGCGAGGGCAACGCGGAGTGCCTGGATCGCCCATATCGTGACCGGGCCTGCTCGTCGTGGCCACCGTCCGCCCACCAGGACTTGGTGCTGGCCCGCACGGTAGAGTCTGGGATAACCGACCTGGAGGACGCGGAGCTAGCCGGCGAGACCCGGGCGAGCTCAAGCCGTCGGCACGGCACTGGCGTTGGACGCGATCTGGCGGCAAGTGGCTGGCCCGCAGCGGCGCCGCGTAACCCCTGCCTTGACGTGGGCGTGGGGAGGAGACGTCATGACCGTGCAGACCTTGGACGACGTCCGCGAGCTCGCCCAGCAGCTGCGGGTCGACTCGATCCGTTGCAGCACCGCCGCCGGGTCCGGCCATCCGACGTCGAGCATGTCGGCCGCCGACCTGATGGCGGTGCTGCTGGCCCGGCATTTCCGCTACGACTGGCAGCGGCCTGACAACCCGGCCAACGATCACCTGATCTTTTCCAAGGGACACGCGTCCCCGTTGCTCTACTCGATGTTCAAGGCGGCGGGCGTCGTCTCGGACGACGAGCTGGTGAACGGGTACCGGCGATTCGGTTCGCGTCTGGAGGGCCACCCCACTCCGGTGTTGCCGTGGGTAGACGTCGCCACCGGCTCACTCGGTCAGGGGCTGCCGGATGGAGTCGGCGTCGCCCTCGCCGGGCGGTATCTCGACGAGCTGCCGTACCGAGTCTGGGTGCTCTGCGGTGACAGCGAGATGGCAGAAGGATCGATGTGGGAGGCGTTCGACAAAGCCGCGTACTATCGGCTGGACAACCTGACGGCCATAGTCGACGTGAACCGCCTCGGCCAACGCGGCCCGACCGAACTGGGCTGGGACCTGGACGCATACGCCAGACGGATTGAGGGGTTCGGCTGCCGCGCCATCCTCATCGACGGACACGACCTCGGCGAAATCGAAAAGGCGCTCGCCCATGCGGCCGACGCGGACCGGCCCACCGTGATTCTGGCCCGCACTCGCAAGGGCCGCGGGTTCTCCGAGATCGAAGACCACGAGAACTGGCACGGCAAGCCGCTGCCCGCGGAGATGGCCGAGCGGGCCATAGTCGAGCTGGGCGGGGAACGCCACCTCACGGTCCACGGGCTGCGTCCGGAGGGTGGATCCCCGCGGACCCGGCCCAGCGGTGAGGTGACCCTGCCCCGCTACGAGCTGGGTGCCAAGGTCGCTACCCGGAGGGCTTTCGGCGAATCGTTGGCCTCGGTTGGCGCCCGTTCGAGCGTCGTCGCCCTCGACGGGGAGGTGGACAACTCCACGCACGCGGAGGAGTTCGCCAAGGCGTATCCCGAGCGATACTTCGAGATGTTCATCGCCGAGCAGCAGCTCGTTGCCGCCACCGTCGGCCTGTCCGTCCGCGGCTATATCGCATTCGCCGCCACCTTTGCCGCGTTCTTCACCCGCGCCTACGACTTCATCCGGATGGCGGGCATCTCCGGGGCAAACATCCGGCTATGCGGCTCCCACGCGGGGGTCGAAATCGGCGCAGATGGCCCGTCGCAGATGGCCCTCGAAGATCTCGCGATGATGCAGGCTGTGCACGGGTCTACGGTCCTGTACCCGAGCGACGCAACGAGCGCCGCCTGCCTGGTGCGGGAGATGGCCGAGCGCAGCGGCATCGTCTACATGCGCACGACCCGCGGCGCGTACCCGGTGCTGTATGGGCCGGATGAGGCCTTTCCGATCGGCGGCGCGAAGGTCGTCCAGTCCAGCCCGAACGACCAGGTGACATTGGTCGGCGCCGGTGTGACGCTGCACAACTGCCTGGCCGCGGCGGATCAGCTCGGCCGCGACGGCATCCGCGCCCGCGTCCTGGACCTGTACTCGGTGAAGCCGATCGACACAGAGACGCTCGTCACGGCAGCGGCCGCGACCGGGGACCGGCTGATCGTCGTCGAGGACCATTACCCGGCGGGCGGCATCGGCAGCGCGGTGCTCGAAGCGTTTAACGACGCAGGCCACCCGGCCCGCATCGTCCACCTGGCGGTGCGCGGCCTACCCGGCTCCGGGACCCCCGAGGAGCTCATGGAGGCGGCGGGGATCTCCGCCAGTCGTGTCGCGCAGGCCGCCCGCGAAATCCTCGGCGCCTGACGCCCGTCGCGGAACTTCTGGTCAGCAATAGCCCAGTACCTCCCCGGTCGCTCTGACTGGTTATGCACGCACTGGCCTTACGACGAACGCCGTGATGCGGTCGGACTCGTGCTGGACACTCTAAAGGAGCGCGATCGCTGAAGTCACTGTAAGGCCGTGAGGGTGCCAGAAGTATGCCTGGCCTGTGAGCTGCCGCGATGCACCAGGGTCAGCAGCAGGCCATGATGATCGGCCGTGTCCCTCCGTCTGCCCTATCTGATCTTCATCCAGGTCTGCGGCTGGCTTGTGCTGCTCGGTCGTTCGCCGGCGGCCAAGAACGCGGAGTTGCTGGTGCTGCGGCATGAGGTCGCGGTGCCACGACGAGCCACTCCGCAGCCTCGGCTGGACTGGGCTGACCGCGCGGTCTTCGCCGTGCTGATCCGGCTCCTGCCGGGGAAGCTGCGGATGCACCGGCTGGTCACCCCCGGCACCGCCTGGCGCAGATCTGGCGTTTGTTTCTGCGAGCAGTGGGTTCTGGAGGTTAGTCGGCCGGTTGCCGGGGTTTGGCCTGCTTGGCGCCGCTGACCTACTTCCAGGCGGTGCCGTCCCAGTGCAGGATCAGCGTCCTGCTGCGGGTGCGCCCGCTGCTGTTCTCGTGGCCAGCGTGCCTGTCGCGGGCGCCTCCGCAAACCGGCCAACCCGCTCACCACGAGGCGAGTCGCGGCACCAGCGAGCCCACGGCCAGCAGGATGAACGCCGCCGGGGCAGTGAACGAGTAATAGTGGGCGCGGATGTGGGTGATGATGGCACCGACAAAGAACAGGACGAGGCCGACTGCGGCCGCAACCCCGATCAGCGGCACGCCGATGCCCGCCAGGAGTCCGAGCGCGCCCGCCGCCTTGAGGGCGCCCAGCGGGAACAGCCACGCCTGCATGGTGCTGGCGATTGGGTGGGGCCGGGCGACCACCGTGGCGATCGAGACGATCAAGCCGGTCTCGTTGTCCTGTCCCGGGCTCGCTCGTCACTACCATGACGGAACGCGACGGGAAAGGTGACCGATGGGCGGCCGGGACCGGCTGGCGGAGCGATTCGAGTCCCACCGCAGCCGCCTGCGGGGGGCCGCCTACCGGATGCTCGGCTCGCTGAGCGAGGCCGACGATGCCGTGCAGGAGGCCTGGCTGCGGCTCAACCGCACCGACACTAGCCGAGTGGAGAACCTGGCCGGGTGGCTGACCAGGGTCGTCGCCCGGGTGTGCCTCGACATGCTGCGCGCCCGCACGGCACGACGCGAGGAGCCGCTGGGCCTGCAGCCCGCCGCTGCGGTCGCGGGCGGCTGGGGCAGGCGCGACCCCGAGCAGGAAGCGCTGCTGGCCGAGTCGGTCGGCCTCGCCCTGCTGGTGGTCCTCGACCGGCTAGCTCCCGCCGAACGGGTCGCGTTCGTGCTGCACGACCTGTTCGCCGTGCCCTTCGACGAGATCGCTGCCATCGTGGAGCGCACCCCGACCGCCGCCAAGAAGCTCGCCAGCCGGGCCCGCCACCGAGTCCACGGCAACGCCCCGAGTCCCGGCATCGATCTCGCCCGGCAGCGGCACGTCGCCGGCGCCTTCGGCCTGATCGTGATGCGAGTGATCATGGAGATCCTGCGAGACTGAGGCTGACTTGCCGATAGGACTGCTCGCCTGACGCGGCTGCGGATCTCCGCACTGCGCCGCGGACTGACCGGGGGCTGCCAGATGGAACCTGCCGAGACGACGTCCGTTTCACCGGTATCCACGCTCGGGCGGGAGTCGGCGGAATTGCGGGCGCGCCGCCTGGCCGCCGCGCGCCGGCGGGCTACCGCTGTCCTCGCAGGGGTGACGGTTGTGTTCGTGGCGGTGACTGCGGCCGGCGTCCACGGGACTCTGCCTGGTTACGTGCAGGCCGGCGCCGAGGCGGCCATGATCGGAGGCGTTGCGGACTGGTTCGCGGTGACGGCTCTGTTCCGCCGTCCGCTTGGCCTGCCCATACCGCACACTGCGCTGATCGTCGAGCGCAAGGATCAGTTCGCCGCAACTCTCGGCCAGTTCGTACAGGAGAACTTCCTCAACGCCGATGTTCTTGCCGACCGGATCCGCTCCACCCGGATCGTTCCCCGCCTGGCCGCCTGGCTGGCCGGCGAGGCCAACGCCGCCGGTCTCGCCGGTCGCGCCGCGGATCTGGTCGTCACGGTGGCCGAGGCTCTCCGCGAGGAGGATGTCCAGCGCGTGCTCACGGCTGAACTGACCCGGGCGGCAGACGCCGTCGAGGTGGCGCCCCTGGCTGGGCGCGCCTTGCGGGTCATCATCGCGGGAGGCCACCACGCCGGGCTGTTCAACGCCATCGTGTCCGGCGCCGATCGCTACCTTGCCGATCATTACACCGAGCTTCGTGAGCTGTTTGAGGCCGAGTCACCCCGCTGGGTGCCCGACGCGGTTTACCGGCGGGTCTTCGACCGTCTGTACACCCGCCTGCGCCATCGGCTGGTGGCGATGGCGGCCGATCCGGACGACGAGGCCCGGCATCAGTTCGAGGAATGGATCGCCGGGCTCCCCGACCGCCTCGAGACATCCCCCGAGCTGCGCGAGCGCGGGGAGCGCGTCAAGCGCGATGTTCTGGGTAGCCCTGGGCTGCGGGACTGGTCATCCTCGCTATGGAAGCAGGCCAAGGACACGCTTCGTACCCAGGCGGCCGACCCGGGGTCTGATCTGCGCCGCCGACTGGCCGGTGCGCTGGCGGCGGCCGGCCGGCGCCTCGGATCTGACCGCCGCCTCCAAAACGGCCTCGAGCGCGTGGTCGAGTCAGGAGCCAGGGCACTCGCCGATCAGTTCCACGGCGAGCTCGCCGGCCTTGTCACCGGAACTATCCAGCGGTGGGACGCCGCACAGACGTCGAGCCAACTGGAGCTGCTACTAGGGCGCGATCTGCAGTTCATCCGCATCAACGGCACAGTGGTGGGGGCCGGCGTGGGCCTTGCCTTGCACGCCATCGTCCTGGCTCTGGCCTGAATAGAAAATCGAGCTCAGCCGGCGGGCGGCGGCCTCCTGGAGCACTACCCCTCAAGCTGGACAGCCGTTCCAGATCAGCGATGAGCTGGCGTTTGCGGCGCAGCGGGGCGAACTGGTCGTGCCAGTCCGGTCCGAGGTCGGCGAACCGGGCGGCCGGGTCGGAGAGCAGGTATCAGGCGATGGTGAGCAGGGAGTTGCCGACCGCCACCAGGGCGCGCTGCTTGCCGCGCCGCCGCGCGAGCCGGTGGTAGTGGCGGCTGCTGCCGATCATGAGCCGGGCACAGCCGGATACCTCCGCCGACCCGGCGAGACCGCATACTCTCCGTTCGTGCTGGCCGTACTGCGCCTCGAACACGGTCGGCTGACTGAAGTCGCCGCCTTCGAGCAGCCATCGATGTTCCCCGCGTTCGGCCTGCCCGCCAGCCTGTGGCCAACGACCAACCCGAAACGCGCGACAACCTCACCACGGGCAAGCGATCGGAAAGCGGCGTGGCAGCGCTGGGACGAACCAGACACCCCTGGACAGCGAAACGCGTTCCCTGCAGTGACGATCTCGATCTCCGGCTGCCGTATCAGAGGGTGCCGCTGCGGGCATGGACGGTGTTTTCCGGTCGGGGCCGCGGCGGGCCGCGCCGTGAACATCAGCCCGGCGGGGGAGTGCCGGTGGCGGGGAGCGGCGGGCGGCCGGTGCTGTCCTCGATGTCTGGAGCTCCGGTTAGCGGAGGAGCATTTTGCCGTAGAAGTCTCTGATCCAGGATTCGTACCCGGATGGGCTGAGGCCGCGCCCGAGGGTGAGGCTGCGGTAGGTGGCGGGATCGATGGCGATCCAGAACACCTCTTCGGCGTAGTGCTGGGTGATGTGGGGGGGAACGTCGGGTTTGCTCAGCAGGGTGGTCGCCGCCCAGCGCGCGCCGGTGCGGCGGTTGTCGCTGTTCTGGGCCCAGAGCCTGGCTATCTCCTCGTGTGTGGGCGCGGCCTGTTCGACCACCCAGAGGATCGGTGCGGCACGCTCGGCGATGCCTCGGGCGTGGTGACGGGCGTGCAGGTCGAGCACGGTGGGCGCGTCGGGGGCGGCCTCGATGGCGGCGACCGACTCGCGGGCGAGGATGGGGATGGGGCGGAGGTCTCCAGCGATGGCGTAGTCGATGACTTGCTTGAGCAGCCCGGCCTTGGTGCGGTAGAGGGCTTCGACGGTCTTGACCGAGACGCCTGCCTGGTCCGCGATGCCGCGCATGGTGGCGCCGGACCAGCCGAGGCGCTCGAAGGCATCCTTGGCGGCGGTCACGATCGCTTCCCGGGTGCGCGCGGCGGACGCCGCACGCTGCGGGGCGTGGTAGCGGCGTTTTTCAGGCTTGACGGGACCGGCCATATTCGTTAGTGTCATACCCTATCAAAGTTTATTAGGGTCCAACCCTATCAGATAGGTGGGCCCGGGCGGAGGGAGATGTCATGGCCGCTGTCATCGTGGGCACACAGGAGGGGACTGCCCGGTGGTTCTTCGGCACCCGGGCCACCACCAAGATCACCGGGGAGCAGAGCAACGGCGCCCTGGCCATCCTCGACTTCACCTGCCCGGCTCATTTCTCACCGCCGCCCCATATCCACCGCGACGAGGACGAACTCTTCTACCTGCTGGAAGGGCGGCTGGAGGGGCATTGCGACGGGACCCCGTTCGCGGCCGACGCGGGGTCGGTGGTGTTCCTGCCCCGCGGCCTGCCCCACGGGTACACCGTGGCCGGCGATGGGCCGGCCCGGCTCCTGGTGGCGGTCACCGCGCAGGTGCGGTTCGACCGCCTGGTCGCCCGCCTGGGGGTGGAGGCCACCGGCCCGGGCCTGCCGACCGAGACCTTCTTGCCCGAAACGCAGGAGCTGCTGGCAGTTCATGCCGAGCTGGGATATGAGCTGCTCGGCCCGCCCCCAGGGGTGGCCGCGCCAGCGGCGACCTCCCCATGACAGGTGCGGCGCTGTTCCGCAAAGTCGTGGCCCACTACGCCGCCGTACGTCGGTATGTGAACCATCCGCTCCATCGGTCCTTCATCGAGCTCCACTCCCGTCCTTCCGCCTCGAACGCGTCGTCGTCCAGCACGACAGGGCACCGGCTCTGTCGTCGGCTTCCACCACGTCATGATCCCAGCATCCGCGCGCAGCGCAGCCCGGGACTGGCACCAGGGGCATCCCGTTGTTCGTGGTCACTTACCGCGTGAAGAAGTGAAGGGAGTCCTGATGGCCAAGCTGATCTACTCGGCGATCGCGTCGGCGGACGGCTACACCGAGGACGCCGCAGGCAGCTTCGGCTGGGCGGCACCCGGCGAAGAGCTGTTCTGCTTCGTCAACGACCTCGAGCGGCCGGTCGGCACCTACCTTTACGGGCGCCGCATGTACGAGACGATGCTCTACTGGGAGACCGCCCGCACGGTGCCCGGCCAGCCGTCTTTCGTCCGGGACTTCACCGGCATCTGGCAGGCAGCCGGGAAGATCGTGTTCTCGACGACACTTCAATCGGTGTCCACCGCCAGGACACGGATCGAACGGAACTTCGATCCCGGCATGGTCCGGCAGCTGAAGTCGGCCACCGAGCACGACATGACAGTGGGGGGTGCCGACCTGGCCGGGCAGGCCATCAAGGCCGGGCTGGTCGACGAGCTGCGGCTGTTCCTGGTTCCCATCGTCGTCGGGGGTGGCAAGCGAGCGCTCCCCAACGGGATCCGCTCCGATCTGGAACTACTGGACACGCAGCGGTTCGCAAGCGGTGCTGTCTACCTCAGGTACCGCCCCAAGTCAGCTTGATCACCTCGCAGGGTGTCGAACGCCGATCGCTGCGCCCGGAATGGCCACCGTGACCCAACCTGGCGTCTCGCGGACCAGCTCATGCTGCTCTGCGGCTGCCCGCGTACAGCGCCTCCTGGCCTGGACCGTTGCTCCGGAGAGCTGAGGGAAACGGACGGTTCGGTATGAGCGCTGCTTCCGCTTCGGTGTGTCACATTGCTCCGCTGACCTGGCGCAAGCCTGGGTGACAGGTCGAAGGGATGGCCGGTCCGGGGGACTTGGAGCCGCGGTTGCAGCCCGCCGCTGCGCGGCGCTCGCTGCTCCCCGGGGGAGCGCCGCCCGGGACGCGCCGCCTCGGGAGAGGCGCCGAGGGGAGGGGCGCCCCCGTCAGGCGTCGGGCTTCCACTCGCCGGCCACCTGGCCGGTCGCGACGTTCAGCCGGTTCCAGAGATTCTGGTTCGCGATGGCGAGCACCAGGCCGGCCAGCGCCGGCTCGTCGAAATGCCGAGCGGCCTCGGCCCAGATCTCGTCGGGGACCGGGTCGGGGCGATCGGCGAGCCGGGTGACAGCCTCGGCGAGGGCCAGCGCAGCTCGCTCGGCGTCGCTGTAGTAGGGCGCCTCCCGCCAGCCAGCCAGCGCGAAGA
>WNGQ01022966.1_pt1 | contig 10036 bp, 6 predicted proteins | sample 5407661 | NCBI WGS metagenome assembly WNGQ01 (sample SAMN13153382, study PRJNA577476) | soil metagenome | isolation source: 60 cm soil or saprolite under Garry oak tree replicate 2 | place: USA:California | collected 2016-06-15 | reverse complement strand
AAAAGGCCGGCGTCGGCGGTTCAATTCCGTCCCTCGGCACTTTTTCTTTTCTACTACTTAAGTGTTCCGCTTTGTACAGCAAAGGAGCACTTTTGCCGATTTTGCCACATTTTTGCACTTTCGGTGTTGTGAGCCCTGCCCAAGTTTCCGAGAACGCGGTAATACGTCCATTGGCGCAGTCCCGATGGCGATCGGTAAACACCTGGTGACTATCGGCCAGGAATGACGGCGTCCCCGTCTGCTCCAGCATTCGCGATCTGGAGACCGGAAATCAATGAAGACGTGAAGCTTCGTACCAATTGGAACACCGTGCTGCTGTGAAACGACAAGAATCGCTGCCACCTTTTCCGAGATGCGTGGTTTTTTTCCCATGTTTTCGCTTTTCCTGTATTTGCGATTTTGCTCTAGAATGGCTCGCAGGAGGAGAGCCACGATGAAGGCCTTATGCGTTCCAGCATTTGTCATCCTTGCGCTAGTCTCTGCTGTAGTGCCGCTATCGGCGCATCACTCATGGCCGGTGAGCTTTGACCGGCTCGTGACAGTGAAGGGCACGGTAATCGAGTTCATGTGGGCAAATCCGCACCCGATGATGACCCTTGAGGTTCAGACCAATGACGGCCAGAAGGAGAAATGGCTGATCGGTGGCCCCGCCATCAACCGGATGGAGGCCAACGGCTGGACCAAGACGACGGTGAAGCCCGGCGACGTGATCACGGGTATCGGCTATCAGTTCGCCGACGGCCAGAAGATCGTCAGGCTCGAGCGCGCCGTACTGGCCGACGGCAAGGAACTGCGCCTCTACGGCCGCTAGGCCCGTGGATTGCGCCGCGCGGTCCCTGCGTAGTTACAACGTTGGAGTTATTCCAACATCCGCTTTCGTAGGTAAGTCAGGTGAGCCTCCTTTGAGGCTCACCACTTTGCTGGCGGTAAAGCGTGGGAGGTTTGTTCTGCTTCCGATCACCGGCGAAACCCGCGGGCATGGCACACACTCCCTACCAGCGATCTGGGGCAAATAAGTCATCGAAACCGTCACCCCGTTCCTCAGGTATTCCGATAAGTAGGTTTTTCGATGCCCGCACCACATTTGGATTCGTCTCGTACTGGTTAATTGCCTTCTCAAGATCGAGGCCGGACATAGCTGGACTCGGTAAAGGTCCGGATCCCCAAGAGATCGTTCCAAAATGAAGGCTCCAACCTCAGTGTTGACTTCGTGCACCAGCAGTCGCGGCGTTCCGGGTTTCGAACTGCACCAGCAACTGGTCCGGAAGGAACAACTGCTGAGCCTGGAGCTAGCTCGAAATGACAGTGGTTGAAGTCAAAAGAAGAAGGATTGACACGAAAACTCGACGTCCGATCATCATTGGCGCTCCTTGTAACCGCTTTAGTGCCAAGTTTACTTTGCTCGCCCAGCGACGGTGTTTGATCGTCAGAAGCAAGAACGTTCCCCTTACCAGCCCGGCCTGGATCGATCCGCTCCTAAGAGCGGAATCAAAGGCGAACGGACATAATATAAACAGGCTTAGACGAAACCGGCTTTAATGCGCACACTTCGAAAATGCCCTTTATTTTTCCGCGGAAGTTTAGACCGGAGGGCAATGTCACATGCCTACTTATGCGATGTCCGTACATGTGCTTTTTGGAGACGGGCACCCTCAGAGTTGCTTTGACGCTCGGTGCTTTAAGCCATTGCGCTCACGTCCTTTCTTAATCCGGCTTATCGGCACGCACAAGCCGCGGGGCTTTATTTTTCCTTTGTGAGGAAGGCTCAGCGAGCGGTTCCTTCAGCCGAATGGTTGAAGCCTTCAGCCATTTGGCTGAAATTTTTGAATTTCGGCTTGCGGAATTCTGTTTGCGCTTGGAGGCGCCGCTGAACAAAAGACTTTCCGGTCGCGGAAGAGGTGGTGATGGCTGCAGGAACTTTTCGCGGATGTTTCAAAAGGCATACACGCCTGCGGAAACTTTTTTCGGACGGCGAAAATGTTTCGCAGGTCTGCAGGAACTTTTTGCGGATGGCGCAAAAGGCATGCATGCCTGTGGAAACATTTTTCGGAAGGCGAAATGTTGTAGCACCTTTCCCGGCGAACAGGGCACGGGAGTAATAGATGTGCTTTTTGGGACTGGGATGCTTAAGGAAGATGTCCCGCGACGTTACTCCCGGAAAAAACGCGGCAGTGTTCGCCGATCTCGAAATTCGCTTGGCCGGATAGTCGGCTACTCGGAAAAGGGAGGGGTATGTTTCCGGTATCGCGACTACAGGGCCGAGTGTCGAAAAAAGCCGGCATACGACCGGTTTTCCAGGAGCTCCGGCGGTTGGAAGACGACATGGGTGGTCCCGAACCCTCTTGGATGGCGTGCCGGGAGTTTCTAATCCACGATAGGTGCTTGCATCCGAACTTACTTCAGTCTGGTCCCGTGCTCATATTAAAACAGAAGCTTCAAGGCGAACTGAATCTGACGAGACGACGTCGTGGTATTTGTGATCTTGCCAAACGTCGGATTGGGCGTACCGCCGCCGTTCGGAGCCTGAACAAACGCCGACGCATTGGGCAGGCCGAAGTTGGCGTGGTTTAACAGGTTGAAGAACTCAGCGCGGAACTGAAGGCGCGTCTGCTCTTTGAGTTGCGTATCCTTCATCACCGCGTAGTCCATGTTTACGGTGTGGGGACCACTCAAAAAGTCCCTTTGCAGATTGCCGAACGTGCCCGGCGCCGGCAGCGTGAACGCGGCCGGGTTGACCCACTGAGTAATGTTGTGGGTGTAGATTTGATTCGCCGGCATCACCAGGTTGGGCCGCTCGCTGCCCGCTACGACAGTTCCGGACTGGTCAAATCCGACGGTGACGTTCCAGGGCGTTCCGCTCTGCGCCAGGAACCCGCCGCTCATCTGCCATCCTTTGACCAGAATGTTCTGTTTGAACGGGAACGCGTAAACGCCGCTGACTTTAAAGACCTGCGGCCGGTCAAACAGACACCGTCCATGATCAAAAGAGCCATTCCAGGGATTGGACCATGGAATGCCGCCTTCCAACCCGTACGTGCCCGAAGCATCGTCCAGGCACTTCGACCAGGTGTAAGAAAGCTGGCTTTGCACGCCGTGCGAGAAGCGCCGGTTCAGACCGACCTGCAGGGAGTGGTAATTCGAGTCGCCTACTGGAGCCTCACTGCTCAACGCAGCGGCGGCCGGATTGAGGCGTGGGTTGCTGACGATGCCGGGAGTCGCCCCGCGGGGAACGCCATAAACCGTCACACCATTGACCAGCGACGGCATCACCGGATTGATGTCGCGCGCAGCATACAGATGCAGCCCCCGCGAACCAACGTAGCCAACCGTTAAAGTGGTGGACTCCAAGAGTTGGCGCTGAATATTCAGGTTCCACTGATACAGATGCGGCGTGTTATGGGCGTTGTAGTCCACTCCAACCAGTTGCGCGGGCGGCGGCAGCGCGCCGGGGAAGGGATTGGGAAACGCCGCCAATGGGACGAAGGCGAGAGCGTAAGGCGGATTGAAGTAATAGCCGGATGCGTAGGTGCGCGCGTGTATCGGATTGAAGAAGAATCCAAACCCCGCGCGGATCGCCGTCTTGTGATCGTCGAAAGGATCATAGGCGAATCCGATTCTGGGATCGAGGTTCCTGACCGAGGGATTGGATGCGAAAACGTTGCTGACGCGTGTGAACGTTCCAAACGGCGGATTGATGACGGCATTGAGCGGGTGCACGGCGGTGGTGGGATTGGTCACAAATTCATACCGGACCCCGGCATTCACCGTTAACCTAGGACGCGCCTTCCACTCATCGTGGACGTATACATCAAATTCGCGTTCACGAAAGTCACGATACGAGTCCGTTTGACCCGGCTCGGGCCCCTGGAAGAGGCTGGGGATACCCTGCAAGAAATTGGTCAGGCCGGGAAAAGTATAGAAACCGCCCCACCATCCCTGTTGCTGGAAGTTGCTCTGGATGCGGTCCAGGGTTCCGCCAAATCGGAGGGAGTGCGCTTTGTGCGTCCAGATGAAGTCGTCCGATATAGGGAATTTATTCTGCACTTCCAGGAGCGGTGCGAAAATGCTCGTCCCCATCGAGGACAGGCCGGTGATGTTCACCCCGCCGTTCTGATGACGCTCAGGAAAGAAGTTCAGCACGGAAGCCTGGTCCGGTCGGGCTTGCACGTCCGTTTCACGGGTCCGCGTGAAGCTGAAGCGCAACAGGTTCACCATCGTCGGCGAAATCACCCGGCGCCACTCGATCGTCGCGAATTGGTTGCGGGTGGAGCCCACTTCCGGCCATCGGGGAGGCAAGGGCGAGCCAAGAAAAGGCATCGTGGTGTCGCCGAAATCCCTCACATAGCGGACAAACACCGAGTCCTGGTTCGACATCGTGTAATCGACGCGTCCCAGCAGGTAATTCTCATTGCCCGTTTGCGTGTCCACTTCGGGTATGGAACCGACGCCGGAGGCCACTCTTGTCGTGGGCAGCGGATAAAGAGCCAGAATCGGGGCAATCGCCGGATTGATGCCCACGTTCACTCCGTTCACAATCCCTCTATGCGCGTCGGCATCTGGAACCAGCGCGACCACAGTCTGGCCCAAGGACCTTCGCAACTCCTCGTCGTTAACGAAGAAGAACAGCTTGTCCTTCTTGATCGGTCCGCCGAGGCTGCCGCCAAACTGGTTCTGCCGGAACGAGGGCTTGACGCTGTCGAAAAAATTGCGAGCGTCGAGAGCGCTGTTGCGCAGAAACTCATACGCCGACCCATGCAGGTCGTTGGTGCCCGATTTGGTCACGGCGTTCACCACTGCTCCATTGCCGCCGAATTGGGCGCTGTAGGTGTTGGTAAGAACCGAGAACTCGGCGATCGCCTCAATGCCCAGCGTTGTGCCCATGACGCCGGATCCGGAACCATGATTCCAGAAGCCTTGAATATTGGTGTTGTCCAGAAGATAGGCCTGGCCTTCTGCCCGCGCGCCGGAGACGCTGAAGTTGGACTCGACGCCGTACAGGAGATTCTGCGTGCCGGTTCCGGGGTTTCCGATCTGGGATCCCGTCGCCACTCCGGGGACCAAAGCAACCAGGTCCGTGAAGTTGCGCCCGTTCAGCGGCAGGTCGTTGATCTGCCTTGCTTCGACATAGGCCGCGACTGCCGTCGAAACCGTGTCGATCTGCGAAACCTGAGCCTCCACCGTCACCGTTTCCTGCGTCCGCCCAACGGATAGCGAAAAGTCCACAATCGCTTGTGCGCCCACGATCAGCGTGATGCCGCGGCGCACCGTGGTCTGGAAACCTGCCAGGGAAGCCTGCGCCTCATACTCCCCGATGGGAAGATTCGCAATCGTATAGCGGCCCTGCTCGTCTGTCGGCACTTCCTGCACGCGGCCTGTTGCTATGTTCTTTACCCGCACAGAAGCACCCGGAACGACAGCGCCCGCGGAATCCGTCACTGGGATGCGTTGCCAGCACCTTGTGCGTGCAACACGCAGGACCAGCCGGCCAAAAGCGCCAAAAGCATCATCACCACCCGAGCGACGCGACTACTACAATAGGAGTTCAAAGTCATGCATCCTCCGTTTTTTCAGCGGAATCGTATGCCGCTAGACCGATGGAGTCAATTAGAAGCCGTACAAAAAGATCCAAAACCGTCATGTTTTTCCTTGGTCTGCCAAGGACGTGAATTGACGTGGGTGATACCCGCCACGGTTTTTGCAGGACGCTTTGCGTTCAATTGGAAGTTATTCAGTCCGACACGTAAACTTCGTACATGCGTTCGCGGAGGTGGGAACGCCGCTGCTCGAGCTCGTGGATGCGGCGCCGGTATTGGGCCCGGCCAAGGTAGTCGGAGATGCCGATGATCATCATGATGCCGCCGATGAGCGTGAAGAAATAGATGAAGGCCAAGGTCATGGGGAAGTCGGCTAGGACTTCACCCAGGGGACTGAAGTAGGCGGCAAGCTGCAGGATTGCGGCAACGCTGCCTACGATTCCGCCAATGACCATCTTCAAGCGGCAGTTCGCATACTTCCCGGCAAGGTTCATGATCTCGACGGAGACTTGGGCGTATTCCCTTTCGAGCGCGTTCTGTTCGTGAGGCCGGCGGCGCGGCCGCGCCACAAGGAACATTTCTTCATATTTCTTTACCAGCCCGTCGTATTCCTTTCGCGTCGCGGGATTCAGCAGCGTATCTACAATGAAGTTCAGGCGGCTCATCTGCTCGTGAGCCCAAGCCTGCTTGTCGGGCGGATTCTTGTCCGGATGGTAGATTTTCGCGATTTCCTTGAAGGCATGCTTGATCGCTGCCCCGTCCGCGTTGCGGTCTACACCAAGCTCGTCATAGAAGGTTTTTATCCGCGCCATCCAACGTAATTATAAACGGAACTCAGGTCTTCAAACGAGGGTCAGCAGCGTCCCGCAACCCTTCGCCTAGCAGATTGTAGGACGTGACGGTCAGGAAGATTGCAAAACCGGGAAAAGCCGTAAGCCACCACCCGCTCGGGAGCAACTGGCGGGCGCTGGAAAGGATCGAGCCCCAACTCGCGGTCGAGGGTGGGACTCCAAAACCCAGGAAGCTCAAAGTCGATTCGATGAGTATTGCGGACGCAATACCGAACGTCGCAGCTACGAAGACCGGCGCCAGGGTGTTCGGCAACACGTGGCGGAAGATGATTCGGAAGTCGGTCGCGCCAAGCGCCCGTGCGGCGACGACGTATTCCAAGGACTTGGTCTTCAGAAACTCACCGCGAGTCAGGCGGGCCACCGTGGGCCAGTTTGTAATTCCGATGACGACCATGATGTTGAAGATGCTCTGCGGCAGGAATGCAACAACGGTGATGATCAGGAAGAATGTCGGAATCGTTAGCATGATTTCGACAAGGCGGGACGCGACGATGTCCACGATTCCGCCGTAATAGCCCGCAAGAGCTCCAATGATGAGACCGATCAGTACATAAATCGAAACCGCCACGAAACCTACGGATAGCGAGACACGCGAGCCGTGCACCATCCGGCTGGCGACATCGCGTCCGATCTCGTCCGTACCGAGGAAGTGCTGAGAGGAGGGCGGCTGGATCGCATCTTTCAAGTTGATGTCGTTTGGCGAATAGTGGACCGGCGGGAACCACGCCCAATCACTCTCTTTAAAATTCGCTGCAATGAATTCCTTGTACGAAATGTTTTGAAATGACGGCTGCCAGCGCGACAAGCCGAGCCACACTGCGTAATCCTTCAACACCGGAAAATAAACTTGCCCGTGGTAATTCATGACAAGCGGCTTGTCATTTGCGATGAAGTCCGCACCCATGGCGAGAGCAAATAAGAGGATGACAATGATCAGTCCGACCACTGCAACCTTATTCTTGCGAAACTGCCGCCCCACCACTTCCCAGTAACTTTCGGCGGACGCTCCGAGTGAAACAGCGAGGATCGGAGCTAACGCCGGCGCTTCCAACGTTCCAACATCAACGACCAGCGATTCACGCCCCGGCTCTTTTTTCATACGCAATCCTTGGATCGACCACGGTGTATAGGAAATCCGCGAGCAGTATCCCGATAAGCGTTAAGAACGCGCTGAATGTGAATACCGCCATGATGAGCGGATAATCCCGATTTAAAACAGCCTCGAAGCTGAGTTGGCCCATTCCAGGTATTGAGAAGATCGTCTCTACTACTATGCTGCCGCCAATCAATGCCGGTAACAGGTCTGCCATCAGCGTAATGATCGGGATCAAGGAGTTGCGCAATGCGTGACGGTAGACAACCAGTCGCTCGCTTAGTCCCTTGGCGCGCGCAGTCCTGATAAAATCCTGACGAATGACTTCAAGCATGTCGAGCATGCTCGCACGCATATAGCGCGACAGGGCCGCAAAGGTGTAATAGGTCATGCATGTTATCGGCAGAATGAGATGCCACACCTGATCCTTGATTCGATCCCACAGCGGCCAGTTCTCGGTCCCGATGGATTCCAGACCGAAGACGGGGAATACATCCCAGAAATCTCCTCCCCCGAAATAGACAATAGCCATGGTCGCGATCCAGAAATTCGGAAGCGAATACAGCGTGAAGAGAGCCACAGTTGAGATCTTGTCTCCTGCGGAGTTCTGATGCGTTGCAGAGTAAATGCCGAGTGGAATGGAAATCAGATAGGCGAGCAACAACGAAATTCCGCTTAATCGAATCGAAACCGGAATTCTCTCTTTCAGTTTATCGGTGATCAGCCGGTGGTCTCGCAAGGATTCGCCGAAATCCAGGGTGCCGATCCGTTTTAACCAGCGCAGATACTGGATGTGGAGTGGTTGATCGAGTCCGTACAGTGCCCGCGTTTCGTTGACGATCTGTTCCGCGAGCGCCTGATCGTGGATACCCTGGGTTGCGTCTCCCATCTTCAGCGCTGCCGGATCACCGGGCGCAAGCTGAATGATCACGAACGAAACCAGCGAGATTCCCAAAAGCGTAGGAATTATCAACAAAAGACGCTTGATGAAATAACTACGCATTAACTCACTGGGTGTTCGTCGCCGTGTACCGTTGCGCCACCTTGGGCACAAACCAGATATTCAAATCGTAGCCTGGACGCGCCGGCAGCCAGCTCACATTCTGAAACCGTTTGTGATAAGCGGCCGCTTCCTGAGGATAAAAGAGGAAGGTGTATGGTTGCTCCTCATGGATAAGCTCCTGCCATTTCCAGTAGATTTGCCTTCGCTTTTCCTGATCGAACTCCGTCCGAGCTTGCTCGATCATGCGGTCTGACTCTGCATTGCGAAAGCTGATGTAATTAGACCCTCGGTTCGTGATCGAGTTCGAGTGCCAGATTTGATAGGGATCCTGCACCAAATCCGCGGACCAGGCGCTGGCGCCCGCGTCAAAGCGGTGGTCTCTCATGCTGGCGATGAAGACCGTAAATTCGATGCGCCGCTCAGTCATGTCTATGCCGACTTTCCGGAATTCTTCCTTCAGAATCGGCAAAAGCTGCCCTGTAAATGTGCTGCTCGACGAGCCGAGCATTTCAAATCGAAATGGAACACCATCCTTGTCGCGAATACCGTCCTCGTTATGATCGACCCATCCCGCTTCATCCAACAGTTCCGCAGCGCGTTTCGGATCATAAGGTAGCGCCTGGATGTCGGTATTGTGGGCGGTTGTCCCGGGATTAAAGTGCGAGGTGGCGATCTTGGCGAGGCCGAAACGCAAGGTCTCGATAATCTGTTGGCGGTCGACCAGCATCGTCAGCGCCTGGCGCACTCGCTTGTCCTTAAAGAACGGGCGTTCCTCATTCCATGCCAAAAGATAGTACGTGGGGATTGTATATGGAGATTTGGCGAACTGATTTTCAAACGCAGAACCACTCGTTTGTTGTGCGTACTGGATCGGAAGTAACCTGGGATTCATGTCGACTTCACCGGCCTTAAGAGCCGTCAGAGCGGCGGTGCCGTCGCTGATGATCCGATAGACGATTTTATCGAGGTATCCTTTCTTACCCCAGTATTGGTCATTCCGCGCCAGAAGAATTTCCTTTCCGGTGTCCCAGCGGTCGAATTTGTAGGGTCCCGTACCGATAGGTGCGCGATTGTTTGGATGCTTATTGAACTGCTCACCGAATTGCCTGAGCTTCGGATTGTTCTTTCCGTCGGCGCTGACGATGTCCGGGAACTTAACACCGTCAAGTAAGCCCTGAGGGTCGAAAATGTGTTTCGGTATGATGAGCATATATTGGCCTAAAACATTTTCGTTCATGAAATACGGTTTTCGCACCGTGAACCGAAGTTTTCGGCCGTCCAGCAGCTCCACGTTCAGGAGATCGGTTAGATAACTACGAATTGGCGCATCATCCACGGAGGGCGTCACTGCAGCCTTAAATGTGAAAAGCACGTCGGCGGCCGTAAACGGTTGCCCGTCGTGCCATGTCACGCCGTCGCGAATCGTGAAGGTGTACATCAGGTGGTCCGCCGAGACTTCCGGCCTTGACTCCGCCAGCAAGGGGCGTGGAGTCACCCAGTCCGCAGGTTCCGACTGAAGCATACTTTCATAAACGTGAGAATTGTTCGCCCCGCC
>WNGQ01022428.1_pt1 | contig 10038 bp, 8 predicted proteins | sample 5407661 | NCBI WGS metagenome assembly WNGQ01 (sample SAMN13153382, study PRJNA577476) | soil metagenome | isolation source: 60 cm soil or saprolite under Garry oak tree replicate 2 | place: USA:California | collected 2016-06-15 | reverse complement strand
CTTTTGACGATCACCTTGTTGTGCGCCATCCGTTTGGCGCCATGGGCAAGGTTGATGCTGATGATCGCCGGCAACAATTGCGGCGTCAGCCCCACGGCGAGCGCCACCGAAAAGAGAAAGGAATCCAGGACGGGACGTGCCAGATAAACGTTGATGGCAAAGATGGCTACCACCATCACGAGCGTGACCTCCATGAGGAAATAGCCAAATTGCCGTATGCCACGCTCAAAGTCCGTTTCCTGCGGCCTGAGTTTGAGCCTCTCGGACAGTTTGCCGCACTCGGTTTCCTTGCCTGTGTTGATGACGAATGCCTTTCCGCTGCCGCTCACCACGTGCGTGGCCATCCAAAGAGCGTTTGTCCGGTGACCCAACGGCGTCTCCACCGGTAATACTGCAACCGCTTTTTCTACAGGAAAGGTTTCACCAGTCATCATGGCTTCATCGACGAAAAGGTCCTTGGACTCCTGGACCAGACAGTCTCCGGGGACGATATCGCCGGCATCCAGGATGACGATGTCTCCGGGAACAATCTCTTCGACCGGAATTTCTTTGACGCTTCGATCACGAAGCACGGCAGCCGTGATTCGCACGATGGAAAGCAACTTTTCCACGGCGTTGCTTGCACCGCGCTCCTGCCAAAACCCGAGGAGGCCGCTAACGAGGATAATTGCAAGAATAATAAAAGCATCAACAGGTTCACCTAAGAAGAACGACAATCCAGTGGCAAAGAAAAGAATGAGGATTAGCGGGCTCTTAAATTGAGCGATCAGGAGTGTGAATACATCCGACCGTTTTGGGGGCTTGAGGAGATTAGAACCATAGCGCGCGAGCCGTTCTGTGGCTTCGGCACTGGTTAACCCTTCCTTCGCCGTTTGAAGTTGCTGCAGGATCTCGGTAGTGGAAAGACTCCAGAAGGCCCGAGGTTTGTTCATTCCCGCGGTTCTTATCGTGGGCTTCTTTTTCCGACAATGCCGCATATACCGGAAGTTGAAGCGTATGTTCTGTCCCTTCAGCAACGGGGCATTTTGCTTCGTACCGAGCGAACAGACCCAGTCTGTTGCAGACGTCGACGTGCATGATTTCAACGTCGATTCCATGCCGGATGGCATGCTGCGCCAGTGTCGCAGGTTCCGAAGTGCGGATACAGTACTGGTAGTAAACCGGTGACGTACCCGAAAGGACGCCCGCCGGCTGAATGGATTCGATTCCCTTCAAACCTTCCGTCAATGTTTCGGCATGGGCGCGGTTGAGTGCATTAAGAGCATCGATTCTCTCAAGCATCTCGAGCCCGAGCAACGCCTGTGCGTTGCTGTATCGTTTGCGATAGGAATCCGGCAAAGTATCGAGGGGACGAATCTCCTCCCACAAATAGCGGCTTAAATCATAATTCCCAAAGAACGACGCGATGTAGAAGGCAGGGTACATCGTGAACGTGAAGCCATATGGACCGATCAGTTGGCGTTGAAGATTGCCGAAGAAAATCTTCTTGAACACATCCTTTGAGGCCGGCAACGGCTCACTTTGAGCTTCTGAACGAATTCGGGAGGCCAGGCCGGAGTTGCCGGTGATCGCCATGCCGCCTCCATACGTGTTCAGCGGCTTGAGCATCTGAAAGCTGAAAAAAGCAGCTTCTCCAAAAGTTCCTACCTTGCGTCCCTTGTATGTTGCGCCGAGCGCGTGGGCGCAATCCTCAATCACGGCGAGATGGTTCGCCCGCGCGATGCCCATGATCGCATCCATGTCGCACGGTTGGCCGTAAAGATGGGTCGGTACAACCGCGCGAGTGTTTGGAGTAATTGCGCGCTCCAGTTTTGCGGGGTCCATGTTGAAGGTTATTGGATCGATGTCCACAAAAACCGGGCGGAACCCGAGAACACGAGCCATTTCCGGGACTACCCAGAATGTCAATGCGGGGAAAATAATCTCTGAATCGAGAGGAAGCTCCAGTGCTCTCAGAATATAGCAAAACGCCATCCGCCCATACGACGTCGAGATGGCGTTCTGTACGCCATGGTATGCCGCGAAACGTTCCTCGAACTCGTGAATGGCGGGTCCGCGGACGCCCTGTCCGCGGACGATTGCCTTCACGGCGGCCGTCACCGAACCTGGAATATTCCGTGCGCCGTATCGCGCGATTGTTCGAAACATTGCTGCTCCGTCTTTGACACCCGTGAACTGAAAAACGCCGTTTCATTCTCAGAGTGCCGGCGGTGGGTGTAGGCTTCGAGGCGTTGCAGGAGATTCGAATGGGCTCCCGTGAATCCGAGATAGTTCAGGCCCCACGACGGGCGAAGATAAAACCTCGAGTATGCATGCGCCAACACGTACAGTAGCTCTTCATGGCTCATGTCAGGATGCCGGAAAGTAGGGGAATAGCCATCGAACTTCTCCGGATCCGTTTCTGTAATCAGCGGCTTCATCTGCTTATACAAAGGCGTACCCGGATAGGGAGTCAGCATCTTGAAGAGCGCCAGAGTGGTTCCCAGATCGATCGAATAATCGATGGTCGCGCGGATGCTATTTGGTGTATCGGTGAGAAACCCAAAGACATAGAAGCCTTCGGTCGAGATCCCCTTGCTCCGGCAGTGTCCCACGATCTCGCGCTGATGAGCCGGAGGTATGGGCCTTCGGCCAACGCGTTTGAGCGTCGCCGGATCCACAGACTCGACTCCAAAAGTGATCGTGCGCAGTCCGGCGCGATACAGGAGATCAATTAGCTCTTTGTCCAAATCGTCCAGCCGCGTTTCGCATTCGAACCGCACCGGAAGGTTTTTGCGAATGATGCCTTCCGCAATGGCGGTGTTGCGGCTTCGCTCCTGTGTGAAAAGAGGATCGCGAAAAACCAGATATGCCCGGCCGTAGCGTGCACAAATGTCTTCAATTTCGGCGACGACGCTCTCCGGCGAACGCGAGCGATACGGTGCCGTGATGCGATGCGGGCAGTACGTGCAAAACTCAGGACAGCTTCGACTCGACAGTATCGGAAATGCAGCATGAACCGGCTCGAGCGAGCGGCCAACGGCGTGACGCACCGTTTTCCGGTGAAACAGGTGCCACGCGGGAAAAGGCAGCGTATCCAAATCCGGAATAGCGGGACTATCGACGAAGCCTTTTGGTATTTCCCCGGCTGCCATACGCAAGGCCGCATACTCCGGCTCTCCTTTGATGATGAAATCAGCGTGACCTTCCAACAGTTCAGGCATATGTGTGGCGGGCGCTCCGAAAAATCCGACACGCATTCGGAATCTTTGCCGGGCCTCTTCGGCCCATTCCACCTCATGTCTGTAATCGACGAGGGAACTCAAAACAAGCGCGAGATCTCCTTCGAGAACGCTGTCCCGCGTAATTCTCACTTGATGGCCGGCCTGGGCAAAAATCGCGGCCAGATAGCCGGCATGGATACTCGGCACATTCTGATAGAGCTTGCGGGCTCGTTCGATCCACCGAGTTGTCCATGAAAATCCACGAAATCTGGATCCGTACCCTCCTACAACCGTATCTTTGTTTACAAAACCGCCGCGCCCCTTCAGGTCGGCGATAACAACGCGCATACAACCTCCGCATGAGAACGTTAGCTCAAATGATTTCGAAAGGGACCTCAGATCCTTTCGTGGTAGCAGCTATGTTTCAGAGCGTGGGCGTGAGGCGGAGGACCTCTGGCGGGGACTTGCTGAAGGAAAGAATCGCAACGCAGTTGTTCGCGATTCCAAACCCGCAATAATTCGATGTTCAGGCCGATATCGAATTGCTGTGCAATTTTTTCCCCGTGGGCCAGGGGATCGGCCGAATTGTTTATGTCGGACTCCGGCGTACAAGCTGCCCGGCGGTTCAGTGCCGGTCCACGAAACTTATGCGGACCACCATAAGCCCACGAGCTGACTCTCTTGAACTTCGCCTTTCCGCTGTTCAGCCATACGGCCACAGGCCGGACCGAGGTGGCGCTGGTGATGACCAGGTCTTCGTTACGATCGTCATCAAGATCCTTTGTCTCGAAAGTAAGCCCGGTTTCGTCTTCTTGCTGGTAAACCATGAGGTGCAGCCGTGGCCGGCCGCTAGTAAAATGAATGCTGACTTTATAGACTCCTCCACATTGCCGAATCGTTGCGGTTTCAGGAATATGATCTCCGTCAAGATCATGGCCCAACGATATGCGATAGGAGATGCCCGCAGGCGACGCTGCAACCCAGTTCGGGAGAAGAAAGACAAAGGGGACCGCGAACAGATGAGTCAGGACTATCTTCGTCCGGTGGAGCGTGAGCATTAACGGCAACACGTGAACTCCGTAGGTGGTGCTTTCGGTGGCTATAATAGCGCACTTTGAGCACTTCAACGAAACATTGGACGGTGGCCCCGTCGATTTTGCTCACGAAATGCCGGCGGGCCAAGAATCCGGGCGGCGAATTTTCCTCTATTTCACGAGCAGGCGCAGAAAGCGACGCTTGCCCACTTTGAAGAGATACTCGCCGGGTTTGGAGATATCGGTTTTGGGATCCGTGATCCGCTCCTCGTTCATGTGAACGGCGCCGGATTCGATAAGGCGTTGGGCTTCGGCGTTTGACGTAGCAAGATTGAGCGATGCCAAGAGCCGGGTAACACGCAAAGGACCCGATGCGATAGACACTTCCTTTGTCTCGATGTCGCCCGGAATTTCGCCCTTCCTGACGACGCGATCGAATTCTTCGCGCGCGGCTTGAGCGGCAGCGGTGCCGTGATAGGCGGTGATGATCCGGACGGCGAGATCGGCTTTGACATCCATCGGATGACGTTTGCCGGAGGCGATATCCCGGCGGAGCGCCTGGATTTCCGCGAGCGGAATGTCCGTGAGAAGTTCGTAATAGCGGTACATGAGCTCGTCGGATATCGACATCACCTTTCCGAATTGTTCCTTTGGATTCTCGTTGATGCCGATGTAGTTGCCGAGCGACTTGCTCATCTTTTGTACGCCGTCGATTCCTTCAAGCAGCGGCGTCGTCAATACGATTTGTGATTCCTGACCGTACTCGCGCTGCAGATCTCGTCCGACGAGCAGGTTGAATTTTTGATCCGTTCCACCGAGTTCGACGTCCGCCTCGAGCGCAACTGAGTCGTAACCCTGAGCAAGGGGATAAAACAGTTCGTGCATTGCGATCGGATGCTGGTTCTTCAAACGATCGGAAAAGTCTTCGCGTTCGAGGATGCGTGCCACCGTGTAGTGTGAGGCGAGCCGAATGAAGCCCTCCGACCCCAGAGCCATCAACCAGCGGCTATTGAAATCGATGACGGTCTTGCCGGGGTGCAGAATCTTGAAGATTTGTTGCTTGTAGGTCTCCGCGTTTTGCAAGACTTCGTCTTTCGTCAACTGTTTTCTCGTAGCAGATCGTCCTGAGGGATCTCCGATCAATCCTGTGAAGTCACCAATGAGGAAAATGGCGACGTGGCCAAGGTCCTGAAAATGTTTCATCTTTCGAATCAAGACCGTGTGGCCGACATGGATATCCGGAGCCGTGGGATCGAAACCAGCCTTAACGCGCAATGGCTTTCCGGTCTTTTGCGCCCTTTTCAGCTTTTCCTCCAGCTCCTCCTCGCGGATGATTTCCACCGCGCCTCTTCGGATGTGCTCAAGTTGCTCCTCGATGGGAATGGTCTTGAAATCGGTCATCGTTTGCCGTCTCGTCACGCAACGCTTATGAGTTTATGACCACGCGTCTACCTTGAATCTCGCAGCGGCCCGAAAGGACCAGATCGATGGCTTCCGAATAGATCCGGTGTTCTTCTTTAAGGATCCTGGCGGAAAGCGTCTCAACCGTGTCGTCACTCAATATGGGTACCGCCGACTGCAGAATGATGGGTCCACCATCCAGGGCATCATCGACGAAGTGGACCGTGCAGCCACTGAACTTTGCACCATATTCCAGGGCCTGCCGCTGTGCCTCCGTTCCGGGAAACGCAGGCAACAGCGATGGATGAATGTTCAGAATACCGTATGGAAATGTGTTCAGAAAGACGGGTCCCACAATTCGCATGAAGCCGGCGAGAACGACCAATGAGACATTCTGGTCCCGGAGGATCTCCACAACTTCACGATCGAACTCCTCACGGGGCCGGTGTTGCGATGCTATATAGACCGCCGGCAGTCCACCAACGCGGGCCCGCTCCAGGCCGGGCGCGGATTCGACGTTGCTGACCACAATGGCGATTTCCGCGTTCAGTTTCCCAGACTCGATGCGGCCGGTGATCGCTTCAAAGTTGGAACCTCGGCCGGAAAGGAGAATACCCAGCCTGCGGTTGGCCGGTTGGATTCTCATGTGTTGGATTCTTAGCCTCTTATTCCTTCAGGCTTGCTTCCCACAAATCGAGTTGCCGATCTGCGGCCTTGGCGTCCGGAATCATCTCCTGGAAGGCCAGCGGGTATTGACCGGTGGCATCAATCCTGGGAGGCTCAGATAGGCGAGCGAGTCCGCCTCGATATACTTGCAGATTTCTTCGACAGTATGACTGGACGCGATCAGTTCCTTCTTCGTCGGCGTGTCGATTCCATAGAAGCACGGCGACAGGGTCGGCGGACAACTGATCCGCATATGAACCTCTTTCGCGCCCGCCGCGCGGACCATTTTGACGATCTTCCGGGTGGTCGTTCCGCGGACGATGGAATCGTCAATGAGAATCACCCGTTTGCCGGCAAGCAGCTCCTTTATCGGATTGTGTTTCACCTTCACACCGAAGTTACGAATGGTCGTCTTCGGTTCGATGAACGTGCGGCCCACATAGTGATTACGGATCAACCCAAAGGCAAACGGAATGCGCGACTGCTGCGAAAAGCCGATCGCTGCAGCCACTCCGGAATCCGGAACCGGTACGACAAGATCGGCTTCGACCGGATTCTCTTGCGCGAGAATGCGCCCCATCAGGTCGCGGCTCGTCTGGACCGTGCGGCCGAATACGATGCTGTCCGGACGCGAGAAATAAACGTGCTCGAAAATGCACTTCGATAGCCTCGTTGAGGGCAACGCTTTAACGGACCGCAACTCTTCTCCCCGGACGAAAACAATTTCCCCGGGTTCAACCTCGCGAAGATAAGTTGCTCCGATAAGATCGAATGCGCACGTTTCGGAAGCCAGCACATAGGATCCGTTCAATTTGCCGATACACAAAGGCCGAAACCCATTCGGATCTCGGACTCCGATGAGCGCATTCCTGGTCAATAACAGGAGGGAGAACGCTCCATGAACTTTGGCCAGCGTTTCACCAAGAGCATCCAGCAATTCGCGCGTTTGAGACCGTGCGAGAAGATGAAGAATGACCTCACTGTCACTCGTGGATTGGAAGATGGCGCCCTGCCGTTCGAGCTCTTCTCGAAGGGAACCGGCATTGATCAGGTTTCCATTGTGCACAAGCGCGACCGTTCCGTAGGTGCACTTCACAACAATGGGCTGTGCATTGCCTTCGGAGCTGTCGCCGGCTGTCGAGTATCTGGTATGGCCGATTGCGTTGTGGCCCTTTAATTTGGCGAGGATGTCTTCGGAATACACATCCGCGACATAACCCATCGCTTTGTGGGTGTAAACCTCATCACCATCCGACGACGACATACCCGTGCTTTCCTGTCCTCGATGCTGCAAGGCGTACAGACCCAGGTAAGTCATTCGAGCCGGATCAGAATGATTCGCGATCCCAAAGATTCCACACATGGTCTTACCTTAACGGTCTTTTTATGATAGCAGCTTAGCGAGACCCTGTCGCCAGGTGGACTCCAGCTCATCCATTCCCATATTGACGATACGCTCACCTTCATAGTGCAAGATCAACCACTTGCCGCCAACTCTTCCAAGATCGTAAAAATTCAATCCCATCTGTCCGGCACGCTTCCGGAGTTCCAGAGCATCTGTTGTGCTCAAGATAACCCGGGTTGTGACTTCCCCGAACAAATCCTTCACGAGCTCCAGGTGCGAAGGGACCTGCACCTCCGCGCCGATCGGCGCGCGATGGAACGTGGAATAACAACATTCGGCCAATGCGACAACAAGGCCGCCTTCGCTTACGTCATGAGCGGATTGGACTAGCCCGTCGCGAATCGCCGCTGAGACAAAATTCTGGATCGCCCGCTCCTCGTCCAGGTCTACTCTGCCAACGAGACGGTTGATGGTTTCGACTAGAACAATGGAGTCGCCCGCGCCGCGAAACGAGGATTTCGTCACGAGAGAAATGTCCTCGATCAAGCCCACCATTCCCAGCACGGGCGTCGGGTAAATGTCTTTGCCGAACGTCTCGTTGTAAAAACTCACGTTGCCGCCCGTGATGGGCGTATTGAAAAACGTGCATGCCTCGCTCATACCGTCCACCACTTCACTGAATTGCCACATGACTTCGGGGTGCTCCGGATTGCCGAAATTCAAACAATTCGTTGCCGCCAACGGCCGCCCGCCGGCGCATACGATATTCCGGCAAGCCTCCGCGACCGCCATTTTGGCGCCTTCCCGCGGATTTCGCGCAGTGCGGTAGCCAGGACCATCGAGCGTCATAGCCAATGCCTTCTTCGTGCCTTTGATCCTGACAACAGCCGCGTCCGAACCAGGTCCCACCATCGTGTTCGATTGCACCATGTGATCGTATTGTTCCCAGACCCACTGGCGGCAAGCGAGGTTTGGAGATGCAACGGCGAGTTTCAGAAGGTGATTGCAATCCGGACTGGCGGCGAAGAAGCTTTCAATAACAGCGGGTTCGCAGCCATCAAGGAAACTGTAGTCGTCGAGCCGTGAAGAAAGAGTGGATTTGGGCGGCAGCAGCGGCCGCTGATAGAGCGGCGCCTGGTCGGCCAGCGCATCATTCGGAATCTCGGCAACCGGCCGATTTTGACGACATCGAGCCCCCACTTGTGGAAAACCTCGAAGACTTCCATTTCTTTGTTCCTGTCCGCGACCAGCAGCATGCGCTCCTGCGACTCGCTGAGCATGATTTCGTATGCCGTCATGCCGGATTCACGTTGCGGAACATCGTCCAGATCCAGCTCCACGCCGGTACCGGCACGCGCTCCCATTTCGCAACTGGAGCAGGTCAGGCCGGCGGCGCCCATATCCTGAATGCCGACAATCAGGCCTTTCTGCATCGCCTCGAGACAGGCTTCAAGCAGTAGCTTCTCCATGAAGGGGTCGCCAATCTGGACGTTGGGCCGCTTCGCTCCTGCGTCCTCACCAAAACCCGCGGATGCCATGGTGGCTCCGTGAATGCCGTCACGACCCGTTTTTGCGCCGACATAAATAACGGGATTGCCGACTCCGTGCGCGCGCCCGTAGAAGATCTTATCCCTTTCAAAAATTCCTAACGCGAACGCATTTACCAGCGGGTTTTGCGAATAACAATCCGCGAAATACACTTCGCCGCCGACCGTCGGTACTCCGAAACAATTTCCATAAAAGGCGATACCGCCAACGACGCCTTCAAGAATGCGTCTGTTCTGCTGCCTATGAAGTGGGCCGAATCGAAGGCTGTTCATTGCCGCGATCGGCCGGGCGCCCATCGTGAAGATGTCTCGCAGAATGCCGCCCACGCCTGTGGCCGCGCCCTGAAACGGCTCGATGAATGATGGGTGATTGTGCGACTCGATCTTGAAAGCAACCGCAAGATCATCACCGATGTCGATGATTCCGGCGTTTTCGCCCGGACCCTGGATCACGGCTGGGCCTTTCGTGGGTAACCGGCGCAAGTGCACGCGCGAGCTTTTGTAGCTGCAGTGCTCGCTCCACATCACGCTGAAGATGCCCAACTCCGTGGTCGTGGGCTCGCGCTTGAGGATCTCGACGATTTTCCGGTATTCGCTTTCCGTCAGGTTGTGCTGTGTCAGAAGTTCTTCAGATACCATACGATTACTGGCGACTAAGCACCGATGCATTAACCATCGATTCAAATATCAATTTGCCGTCTGCGCTGCCAAGCAGGTCCTCACTGGATCGGTCCGGATGCGGCATCATCCCGAGCACGTTTCGCTGTTCACTGACGATTCCGGCGATGTTGTTTAGAGATCCATTGGGATTCGCTTCCGGCATGATCTGGCCGTCCGCTGTG
>WNGQ01011214.1_pt1 | contig 10040 bp, 7 predicted proteins | sample 5407661 | NCBI WGS metagenome assembly WNGQ01 (sample SAMN13153382, study PRJNA577476) | soil metagenome | isolation source: 60 cm soil or saprolite under Garry oak tree replicate 2 | place: USA:California | collected 2016-06-15 | reverse complement strand
CTCGCGTATGACGATATCACGCCGCATAAGCGCCTTCAACTCCGCCACAGCTACAGGGTCGCCATCGTCCTGTACAACGCCGTTGGGGCCGAGCTGCGCTACCATACGCCCCGTCTTCAGGTCATAGATAGTATAGCCCTTTGTCTCAACGCTCATCTTTCGGTCCTCCTAAAAACGCAAGTATGAGGCGATTGAACATATTGCAATTCCAAAGAAAAAGGTCCAAAGGTCATAACTATTTCTAGTATACAACTTTAGCTCGACTTTGTACATTTTTGGGAGGAAAGGAGATCAAGATCCCGCTGTTGTAAGAGAGAAGCTGACCAAAGCTCTCTTTCGTCAACAAGGAGAGGTTTCATACGAATCCGCGAACCGATGTATAACTTTGAGTTGGCTTCAGGGGCTCGCTTCATCGTTAGAAAATTGTACGTTAGATTGCAGATTCGTATCAGATGTCCCTTCCCCGTCCCATGATAACCGTCTTGGCTCACTTTGAGCCACTGTTTACGGCTCCGACCTGGAAGAAGGTCGTGATCCTGTTAGTAGGGACTGTGTGAGCACGGGGACGGCGCACCGTGACTGCCGCGCTGCGGCAGATGGGACGGCAGACGGACACCCACTAAAGTGGGTTTCATCAGCTGCTCAATCGTGCGCGCTGGTCGCCGCTTGCCGTGAGCAGGAGACTGTTGCAGGTGCTCGTGCCGACCTTTGTGCGTGCCGGAGGCACAGTAGAGATGGTCATTGATGAAACCCTCGAACGGCGCTCTTGACGCCAGATCAGCAAGCGTGGCGACTTCCGAGATAGTCTCCTCTCGAGTAAGGGGCGATCCGTGAGTAGGAGTGGCTTACGGTGGGTCACCATGGCTTTGGTGGTGACGTTGCCTTCCGACCGCCTGACCTATCCCTTAATGCGGCGTGGAGGAAAGGGGAGTCCTCTAGAGCGTGCCAGCTGGGATGAAGTACTTGATACTATCGCCCAACGCTTCCGCGCTATTCAGGCTGAACACGGCAAGGACGCGGTGGCCATCTATAGCGGCTCCTCGATGACCGACGAGAAGCGCGAGTGTGTGGGTTGCGTCCTGAAGCCATTATCGAGGCGGCACGCATGTATGGACGCGCTCAGGCCGCTTTAACCTATCAGGCACGTGGTCTGGAGCATCAGATCAAAGGTGTCGATAACGGTCTCACGGCGATTAACCTGGCCCTGGCAACCGGTAACTTTGGTCGTCCCGGTGCTGGTTGGAGTACCCTGACGGGCCAGGGCAACGGGCAGGGTGGTCGCGAAATGGGCCAGAAAGCTTCACAATTGCCGGGCTGCCGCGAAATTGATAACCCTGAAGACCGCGAGTATATCTGCTCCATCTGGGGTATCGACGAGAAAGACCTGCCGCATGCCGGCTATCCCGCGACGTTGATGATCCCTGCCATGCTGCGCGGCGAGATTCGCGCTTGCTTCATGATCTGCTCAAATCCTATGGTCTCGCTGCCCGCGCCCTTCTTGAAAGAGCAGGCTCCGTATCCCTGGGTGGAGATACATGAGCGGACAGCTAACAGGCTGGGTATTGCCGATGGCAGATGGGTGACGGTGCGTTCCCGGCGTGGTGAGATGACTGTTGCTTCCTCGCCAACGCTCCCCAGGTATGCCCAGCCCAGGCTATTCTCGTTAGTCCCGATGGCGTCGTGCAAACTGCCGACGAGACGCGCTGCATCTACTGCGAAAACTGTGGCTTTGCCTGTCCCTTTGGCGTGCCCAAATTCGATATCGCCGGTCATTACATGCGTAAGTGTAACCTGTGCTATGATCGTACCAGCCAGGGCAAAGGCCCCATGTGCGCCACCGTCTGTCCCACCCAGGCCATTTTCTACGGCACCTATGAAGAATGGATCGCGGCAGGCAAGGGGCAAGCAGGGAGCAAAACCTGTCAACACCTTCTATTTCGGTCGACAAAAGGTACGCACCCGTAACTATGTCGTCATGACACAGCAGGACGACGCCCTTGATCTGCTGGCCCTGGTAGAAGAGGCCGATTTCGGGAAACAGGTCGACATACCAGCGCCAACTGCTACCTCTAATGCCGAGCCCTGGGTCGAGGCCGACGTAGCCGGTATTCCCCAGCGTACCGCTCCTCCTCAGCCCTGGACACCGCGGCAGCCACAACCGAAACCAGAAGCCCAACCAACAGGAGCGTGATTATGGCACAAGAAATACAACCAAAAAACGAACAACCTGCTTCCCACTCAGAACTAGAAGCCGTACAGGCCGCGTCGCACGATCACGAAGAATGGCGTGCCCATAGCTAGGGTGGGCGAACTGGCCGAGAATCACTGGAAAGTCTTTGATTTCCCCGATCAGTACTCGCAGGGCATCCTCATTCATCTTCCAGGTAAGGGACTGGTAGCCTACAGCGATGTCTGTACGCACCTCTCATGCGCGGTCGTCTATCAGGGTGATGGCAAACTACACTGCCCCTGTCACGATGGCTTCTTCGACGCCGCTACCGGCAATGTTCTGGCCGGGCCACCGACGCGCCCGCTACCACTCATCCAACTGGCCATGCATAATGGCACAATTTATGCAGTCAAGCAGGTGCAGAGATGAAAGAGTATAAAAGCATAGACAGTGATGCTATGCGTTCTCCTGTATCTTACCGAGGAACCAAAGCCAATCCTGATGACCCACCGGTGCATCGTCCGCCACAAGGCCCCAAAGGCCCACTGCCTGGACCAAATTATACCGGCTCATCAGGGCGTATCGCCATTGTGCAGGGCCAGATCTTCCTGGTCGCCGTCATCCTGATCGCCCAACTCTGGTTGGTCACCGATGCCCTCTACAATCTGCTCTCAGGCCAGCCAGGTGTACTGGGCTGGCTGGCCCTCGCCAGCGGCCTCGGCTTCGTCCTCGCCCTCATCATCACTCTCTGGCCTCGCCGACGTATTGAGGGATCGTAGGGAGGGTGTAGTTCTTTGTGAGCATGGTCGTCGCCACCCCGCCGCATGATGGCCGCAAGGGCCATCACTACTATACGCGGATTGGACATCGCTTCGCTCGTCCTGACCATGATCGATGTGCATGCGAGCGAAGCGAGCAAAACCGTATATAGTAGTGACGACCCTTGCGGTCGTCATGCGAGGAGTGTAACCATCATGGGCCTGGGCGGCTGGGAGTTTTCTTGCCACACTCCACAAAAAAGGCTATACTTTAGTTACAGTGTAAAACAAGGAGCGGAGGAACGAGCGAGCCATGCCGGTAGAACAGCCAGGTACAAACGGAAGCGCCATCAAACTCTTCTACTCCTACGCGCCCGCCGATGAAAGCCTCTGTCAAGAGCTAGAAGATCATCTGGCCCTTCTGCAACGACAGGGCCATATCGCCGGATGGCAACGCCGCTCGATCAGTCCAGGCTCAAACTGGCAACAAGAGATCGCTGCTCAACTGGACGCGGCCCAGCTTATTCTCCTGCTTATCAGCGCAAGCTTCATCGCCTCCGACTTCTGCTATGGTACCGAAATGACCCGCGCCCTGGACAGACACAATCACGATGCTCACATTATCCCCATTCTCCTGCGTCCCTGTGACTGGCAAAGCGCGCCCTTCGGCCATCTGTCGCCGCTCCCTGCCAACGGCATTCCCGTCACCGAGTGGCCCAGCCGTGATCGCGCTTTCCTGGCGATTGCCGTTTGCACAAATGAGAAAAAATATGAAGTAAAATACACCAGATAAGTCAACACCATCATTGTCAGACAGGCCGGGGCATCGTTACATTGATAGCGAGCATCCTATTGGTGGTGAGATGTCCGATATTGTCAAGGGCATTCTGACTCGGGCACGCCTGCCGTGGCTTTTGCAGCATCATGCTCGTGTGCCGGTGCTGGCTCTTTTTAGCTTTATCAATGGCTGTATTAGCATTGGCCTCATGGCGATTCTGGCGCTGATTACGCGCTCGCCCTTCATCTTTCCCTCGCTGGGGCCGACGGCTTTTCTGTTCTTCTATACGCCGACTGCACCGGCGGCCTCGCCACGCAACACTATTGTGGGTCATGCCGTCGGTGTCATTGCTGGCTATCTCAGCCTAGTCGTGACAGGTCTGACCGGTGCTGGCCCTGCGCTGGCTGTGGGTGTGTCCTGGCCGCGTGTGATTGCGGCTGCCCTGTCACTGGGGTTGACGGCTGGCTTGATGGTGCTGCTCAAATCGCCACATCCTCCTGCCGGGGCAACGACGCTGATTATTTCGCTGGGCATTTTAACGAAGCCCGAGCAATTGCTCCTGCTGATGGTTGCCGTTGTACTGCTTACTGTGCAGGCTTTTGTGATTAATCGACTGGCGGGGATTAATTATCCTTTGTGGAATCCGATTAAAGAGGCGGATAATCCAGTAGCTCCAAAGGGGTGATGCTCATAAGGTCCACAGTTCAAATTTTCGCCAAAAAACTCTTGACACGCTTCCTTTTTGGTAGTATACTTACATCTTGCCAGAGTATGTATAATATGAATAGAGTCATATGGTACTCTGACAGGCAGAGTAGCGTTCACACAGGTGTCGATAGCGAACGAACGAAGCATTGCGAAACATCATTCCTCACGATCTCCATATCCAGGGATATTAACGACCGATTTGACTACATGAGCATTATGATACTACCAACGCCGGTATGTACTGCACACCACTCACACAAGGACGTGCGAATAAACCAGAGCTTGCCGTTTAGTTTGTTATGGTGTTGCGGTATTAATTAAGTATCACATATGAAGAGCATACATGGCTATAGCACAGAAGTACTATATCGTGGGGAATAATATAGCATGGTTTCGTTGTTTGTATAAGTGAGATCTGTTTTGTGGAAATTGGTGGTATGTGTGCATGATAGGTGGATGCGTAAGAACAAATTGTATGTGTAGGGGAGTAGGAGTAACCGCTTGCGATAGCAATAGGCGGTTACTTTTGTTGTCATAGAACGTTTCTCAACACAGGCATTCAATCAATAATAACGAACTTATCTTTCTTTTTTTCCGTTTTGTGTTTTGCACAGAGATACTATCTCTGTCGGTTTCATGTGGGCAACAAGGTGAGAGGAGTATACCCAAAATGGCAATAAGCAGTAAAGCTGTTGCTCTCCCTGAACGTGTCTCATTTGCACGTATTCCCGACATTCGACCAATGCCGGGGCTGATTCAAATTCAGCTCGACTCCTTCGAGTGGTTTAAGCAAGAGGGATTGCGCGAGTTGTTTGAAGAAATCTCTCCAATTGAAGATTTTACCGGAAAGAACCTTAGTCTGGAATTTATTGTGCCTCCGGAGCCGTTCGGCAAGCCGAAGTATTCTGAGGATGAGTGTCGTGATCGTGATGCCACGTATGCGGCTCCGTTGAATGTGCGTGCGCGCTTGATCAATAAAGAAACCGGCGAGATCATCGAGAAGGATATCTTCATGGGTGATTTCCCACTGATGACGAAGGAAGGCACTTTTATCATTAATGGTGCCGAGCGTGTGGTGGTCAGCCAACTGGTGCGTTCGCCTGGTGTCTACTTCACTGCCGATGAAGATGCCACGACAGGCCGCAGATTGTATGCCGCCAAGCTCATTCCTGGCCGGGGCGCATGGCTGGAATTTGAGACCAGCAATAAAAATTTGTTGACGGTCAAAATTGACCGCAAGCGTAAACTGCCGGTGACGACCCTGTTGCGGGCTATCGGTAGCCTTGCCAAAGATCAGTATCATTCGGAAGAGCTTGATCTCTCGACTGATCAGGGCATTCTCGATGCCTTCCGCGACGTCGATAACGATCCCAACGTGCGGTATATACAAGCTACGCTCGACCGCGACCCGGTGAAAAAAGAGGACGAGGCTCTGCTCGAACTCTATAAGAAACTGCGTCCCGGCGATCCCGCGACAATTGATAACGCCCGTTCGCTGGTCAAAAATCTGTTTTTCAATGGCCGTCGCTACGATCTGGGGAGCGTCGGACGCTATAAGCTGAATCGCAAGCTGGACCTGTCGACGCCGCAAAGTGTGCGTATTCTCACGCAGGATGATCTGGTGAATATTATTCGTCGCCTCGTCCATCTGAATAATGGTCATGGGCGCAAAGATGATATTGACCACCTGGGCAACCGCCGCGTGCGCTGCGTTGGTGAATTGATTCAAACGCAGTTCCGCGTGGGTCTGCTGCGTATGGAGCGCGTGGTCAAGGAGCGCATGAGTATTCAGGAACCGGGACAGGCCACTCCCAATGCTTTGATCAACATTCGCCCCGTGGTGGCGGCGATGAAAGAGTTCTTCGGCGGCAGCCAGCTCTCACAGTTCATGGATCAGACAAATGCATTGGCTGAGATCGGGCATAAGCGACGTCTCTCGGCTCTTGGCCCTGGCGGTCTCTCGCGTGAACGCGCAGGCTTTGATGTGCGTGACGTTCACCAGTCGCACTATGGCCGTATCTGCCCGATTGAGACGCCTGAAGGTCCAAATATCGGTCTGATCGGTAATCTGGCAACGTATGGACAGGTCAACCCGTATGGCTTCGTTGAGACGCCTTATCGTAAAGTCTACAAACGCCTACGTGCCAACGATCCGCACCTGATCGGGCGTGAGTTCCGTGGCGTGGTTGGACGTGAACGCGAAGATGTGGTTGGCCCCGATGGGCAGGTGCTGATCAAGGCTCGTACGCGTGTGCGTGTAGATGAAGCTTTATTCGATACCTTGTCCCAGGTTGTCGGCGAGAGCGAAGTGCGGATCAAACCCTTCGTCACTCTGGAGGTCGATTATCGTACCGCCGATGATGAAGAGAACTTCTGGATCGCCCAAGCAAACGCGAAACTGACCGACAATGATGAATTTGCCGAAGATCGTGTGCTGGCTCGCTATCAGGGTGAGTTCTCGGAGGAGAGCGCGGATAGTATGGACTATATGGACGTTTCGCCGCGTCAGACGGTGAGCGTGGCCACCGCGCTTATTCCTTTCCTGGAGCACGACGACGTGAACCGTGCCTTGATGGGTGCAAATATGCAGCGTCAGGCGGTGCCGTTACTACGTCCAGAATCGCCCGTGTGTGGCACCGGGATCGAACGGCAGGTGGCGATCGATTCGGGTCAAGTGGTGATCAGCGACGTGAATGGTGAAGTGATGACTTCTACCGCTCGTAAAATTGATGTTGTGGACGAAAACGGCGAAGTGCATAGCTATCGCCTGCGTAAATTTGTGCGCTCGAACGCCGGTACCTGTATCAATCAGCGACCGATTGTGCGTAAGGGCGACTATGTGAATGCCGGTCAGGTGATTGCCGATAGCTCCTCGACGGAGAACGGCGAACTGGCCCTTGGGCAAAACATTCTGGTGGCCTTCATGAGCTGGGAAGGTGGCAACTACGAAGATGCTATCCTGATCAGTGAGCGTATCGTGCAGGAAGACTACTTTACCTCGATCCATATTGAGAAGTACGAGGTTGAGGCTCGCGATACCAAGCTCGGTCCTGAAGAGATCACGCGTGACATTCCGAACGTGGGTGAAGAGGGTCTGCGCAACCTGGATGAGCGCGGCATCATCTATGTTGGTGCGGAAGTTGGGCCACAGGATATTCTCGTTGGCAAGATTACTCCCAAGGGTGAGACGGAACTGACGGCTGAAGAGAAGTTGCTGCGTGCTATCTTTGGTGAGAAGGCACGTGAGGTGAAAGATACCTCCTTGCGTGTTCCCCATGGAGAGCGTGGTAAGGTTGTCGAAGTCAAAGTCTTCTCGCGTGATGCTGGCGATGAGCTATCACCAGGGGTGAACCAGCTGGTACGTGTGAGCATTGCTCAGAAGCGTAAGATCGGTGCTGGCGATAAGATGGCTGGACGCCACGGGAACAAGGGTGTCATCTCGAAAGTCTTGCCTATGGCCGATATGCCGTTCCTGCCTGATGGTACACCAGTTGATATTATTCTAAATCCGTTGGGTGTGCCGCACCGTATGAATATTGGACAGATTATGGAGACGCACCTGGGGTGGGCGGCTACAGCGCTGGGTTTCAAGATCGCGACGCCGGTCTTTGATGGTGCGACTGAGGAAGACATTGAGGAATTCCTGCGTCGCGCTAATCTGCCGGAGACGGGGAAGGTGCAACTCTTTGACGGTCGCACCGGTGAGCCATTTGACCATCCGATCACGGTTGGCTACACGTATATGTTGAAGCTGGCGCACCTGGTCGAAGACAAAGTGCATGCCCGTTCAACCGGCCCATACAGTTTGATTACGCAGCAACCCCTTGGTGGTAAAGCGCAATTTGGTGGACAGCGTTTCGGTGAAATGGAAGTCTGGGCGTTGGAGGCCTATGGGGCAGCCAACATTCTGCAGGAGATTCTGACCGTCAAGTCCGACGATGTGGTAGGCCGTGTCAAGACCTATGAAGCCATCGTGAAGGGTGAGAACATTCTGGAGCCGGGCGTGCCAGAGTCCTTCAAGGTGCTGGTGAAAGAATTGCAAAGTCTGGGTATCAATGTGGAGGTGCTCAACGAAGATGAGCAGAAGATTCAGTTCGTTGAAGATACCTCAAGTGATGTGATGCCTGAACTGGGTATCAATCTATCCGGTTTCGAAGGAGACCAGTAATATATAAACCCGTATGGATGCTGTTCGCAGAACAGCATCCATACGGAACCAATGAAAACACATTTGTGAGTAATCCTGACGAGGTGATCGGGTGAACTTGATGCGCGCCTGACACCAGGAGGTACTATGCTCGAAGTCAATGATTTTAATGCTATCCGTATCAGCCTTGCCAGTCCAGAACAGATTCGGGGTTGGAGCTATGGTGAGGTGACGAAGCCGGAAACCATCAACTATCGTACCTTGAAGCCAGAAAAAGATGGTCTATTCTGCGAGCGTATCTTTGGTCCGACGAAGGACTGGGAATGCTACTGCGGTAAATATAAACGTGTGCGTTTTAAGGGTATTGTCTGCGATAAGTGTGGTGTAGAGGTGGCGCGTTCAAAGGTGCGGCGCGAGCGTATGGGCCATATCGAACTGGCCTCGCCGGTGAGCCATATCTGGTACTTCAAGGGGACGCCGAGCCGGATTGGTTTGCTGCTTGATCTTTCGCCGCGTAACCTGGAGCGCATTCTCTACTTTGCGCTTTACGTTGTGACCCATATTGATGAGGAGGAACGCCAGCGCGAATTGATGCGCCTCGACCAGGAACTGGAAAGTCTGAACTTGAATGTGAATGAGCGGGTTGAGGAGCGCATTGATACGCTGAAGGGGAGGCGTGACAGCGCGATTGAGGAGGCCCGCAGTCGTTACAATGAAAGCCGGTTGGAGACGGAGGCCCGGCGTGAGCAGGAGCTGGAGGCGGCACGCCAAGCTGAAAGTGAAACCCGTGCTCACCTGCGTGAGATGATGGGTCAGGAAGCCGATGAGCCGATTGTCTTTGAGCCAATGGGCCACACTACTGGACACACGATTGTCAAAGAGGGTGAGACAGTGACGCCGCGGCACCTGGATATCCTTGAGCGCACGGCAGAAACGTTCCGCAACGATATTGCGGAGAATGCGCGTCGCGAGATCGAGGCAGCACGCATCGATAGTGAGGGCGGTGATGAGCGCACGCGCCTGGAGTACCAAGGGAAAATCGATTCAGTGCAGTCGCAGCTTGAAAGTGAGCGTGTGGATTCGCGCCAGCGTTTAGAGCAAATACGGCGTGATCTGGAAGGTCTCAAGAAGATGGATCTGCTCCAGGAGAATCGCTATCGGGAACTCAAAGATGGCTTTGGGCCGGTTTTCCGTGCAGGCATGGGTGCTGAGGCGGTGCGCGAACTGATCTCAGGCATCGATATGGATAAACTGGCTACCGATCTGCGCCATGAGATCGGTTCAACCGTTGGTCAACGCCGCAAGAAGGCGACCAAACGTCTGAAGGTTGTGGAAGCCTTCCGCAAGTCGGGGACGTCGCCGGAGTGGATGATTCTGACGGTGTTGCCGGTGCTGCCTCCCGATCTGCGACCGATGGTGCAACTGGATGGTGGTCGCTTTGCGACGTCTGACCTGAATGATCTCTATCGTCGCGTGATA